>Ga0207428_10000114_pt1 | contig 109533 bp, 108 predicted proteins | sample RhiMethybrSRZTD1_FD_187600 | JGI IMG/M metagenome (GOLD analysis project Ga0207428, IMG submission 187600) | Populus rhizosphere microbial communities from Tennessee, USA - Rhizosphere MetaG P. TD hybrid SRZTD1 (SPAdes) (version 3) | ecosystem: Host-associated > Plants > Roots > Rhizosphere >... | reverse complement strand
CAGCGATGGCAAAAGCGGCAACCGCAACTCCGTAGCAGTGGCCTTAGCAGAAATTCCAATTGTATCCGGTAATGTCCACTTTCGGGGGTAAAGCGGACCTGCCGCATGCAATGCGATATGTCCGCTTATGACCCAAAGCGGACATCACGCCAACGACGGCGTCGGCTGGCACAATACGGCCCTGATCTCTGCCGCCATGGCCGCAAGCCACCGTGCAAGCTTCAATGGTGCGGGCGCGGCGACAGTCGACATGGCGGCCTCCGGAGAATTGGCCCAGAAATGGGCCGTGGCGCGAGATGGTTAGTCATCTGAACAGCGGCCAAGCGGGATCGAACGACGAGCCAGACCAATCATCATCTCTGCTGATCATGTCCGCTCGCTTCCCTGCAACGTCGCTTCTCGCCAGCGTTGTGATTCCTACTCGACAAAGGGTGCTTGATGTAAAAAGTCGACTGATGACATGCGCGTATATCCTGGAACGTATTTCAAGCCGAAGTCCGCAATGAAGTTGTCCCTTGTTGTATTCGGATGATTTTTCGCTATGTCGCAAAGGCACGTCGTTAGCATCTTCTTCATGTTGAGACGGGGGTAGGCTGACAGAATGACCTTCTTATCGTCGTCGCTCAGCTGCTGATAACCAACGCCGCCGAAGTCACACGAAATGCCGCTCTGACAACAAGCGACGTCGGTTCCCTTATGCTGCGCGATCGATGTGATGGTATGCAGCGCGATCGAGTCCCAAACCACCTCCGCACGGCGTTCCCCCATGTCATGCGCGAGCGCGAAGGCGCGACCGAGCTCGGCTCCTACGATCTCGAAGCGACGATCAGGAGCGCCTCCGCGCGCGAGGCCAAGATCATGCAGAAGTACGGACACGGCTACTAGCTCGGCATCGGGTTTGAGCGCGCGATGATGTGCCAGTTTGGCGCCATAGAGCCACGAGCGCGCAACATGGTTGAAGAGCCAGGGCTGCGATTCAGCTTGTGCCTGTTCGTAGGCATCCCGAACGGCGCGGCTGTCGGGTAGATTCAAATCCAACTGTTGGCCGACTGTTAGCGCTGCGCTGAAACCGGACTTTTCGCTTTCGCTCACATCTCGCTCCATGGGTGGGATAGACAGGCCTGATTTGTGCGATTTCCCGGGACCGACGGCATTGCAGGAGCCCCAATCGACCGTGCAGCGACTTGCGTTCTGATGAGGGTCAGAAAGACCCGACCGTCGCGCATGCTTGGGACCTCAGCGATGCAGTCGCCGCCAGGCACCAAAAGCACGTCGCACGACTCGACGGCGGCTAGGTCATCCAAGGTCGAGAACGTGAGGCGGTCCGCCGTGATCGATTGCCCTCCCAACCAAGCCACTAGAATGTCCAGGTCGGGCGTGCGCGAGAGAAACTGGTGCGGGCCAGGAAAGTCGCGTTGGGACGCGCCGTCGTACACCGGCAGCTCTGACATCGCCTGTCCTCCTACTGGACAAGTTACCGCTGAGACTGTTTGACCGAAAGGTCACAGTTCCCTACTATTCGGCCATGAACACGATCTGCTTCTACGTTTCCCCAGGGTTTCAGATGCTTGACCTCGCCGGTCCGGCCGCCGCGTTTGAAGCGGCAAATGACCAGCTCGAAAGTCCGGCCTATCGGGTCCATGTCCTCGCGGCCGAGGGGGGTGCCGTGACGAACAGCCTTGGCTTGGCCACTGCCGCTGCGCCGCTCGATAATGCAGTGCTCGATACGCTCGTTGTTGTCGGCGGACGGATCGATCCGGCTTTATCCGCCGGCACGCTGAGCCGTATCGTGAAGGCATCGAACCGATGCCGGCGCGTTGCGAGCGTCTGCACAGGTGCATTCACCCTCGCAGCGGCTGGATTGTTGGACGGGCGTCGAGCGACGACGCACTGGCGATTTGCGGCCCGCCTTCAGCGAGAGTACCCATCGGTCCGGGTCGAGGCAGATCGCATCTTCTGTCGGGACGGCAACGTATGGACTTCGGCAGGCATCACAGCCGGCATCGATCTTGCGTTGGCTTTGATCGAGGAGGACCATGGTTTCGCCGTCGCTAAAGGCGTGGCACAGCACCTTGTCGTCTACCATCGTCGCCATGGTGGACAATCGCAATTCGCAGCTTCCGTCGATCTGGCACCGAAGAATGACCGGATTGCCGCTACTCTCGGCTATGCGCGCGATCACATCGCCGAAGTGCTCACCGTCGAGCGTTTGGCGGAGGCGGCTGGCATGAGCCTGCGCCAGTTCAGTCGAGCATTCCGGGCGCAGACAGGCACAACACCCGCGCGTGTGGTGGAACGGCTCCGCGCCGATCTCGCCCGCGGCCGCATAGAGACGACTACCGAACCTGTCGAGCGCATCGCAGAGGCTGTCGGCTTCGGTGGCTCGGAAAACATGAGACGGGCATTTATCCGCATCTTCGGACAACCGCCTCAATCGATCAGGCGTGCAATTCGAAGTTAGAAGCGGCCCACCACGACCATTCTAGGATCACGTTCGCCGGGCTTGGTCGGATCGTTGTGGGCCGAACGCCTGCGCGACGTTGGTGCACAAGGACCTAGCCGCCGAACCGAATCCCGGGCCATGGCGGGATCAGTGGCATTTGCGGCATTGGAGCCGTCGGTCCCGATGTGTATTGGAACGTGCTAGATCCTCCCGGGACAACAACTGACGGCCCAGGGTTGTCGAGATCGTTCCGCAACGCGCGAAACATCCTACCGGAGCACCAACCGGTCGAGCCGCAGCCGGTCGCGCTCGTCGGTAATTCGCCAGATCGCGATGCAGACTGCCGCTAGCGCCCCCAACGCGGCGCCGCCGCTGAGCAGAAACAGAAGTAGGATCTGATATTTTGCGGCCTCCAACGGGTCCATGCCGGCAAGGATCTGCCCGGTCATCATCCCGGGTAACGTAATCACGCCGGCCGCCGACATCTGATTGATAATGGGTATCATGCCGCTGCGCAGTGCGCTGCGTTGCAACGGTTTGAGCGCTGTATAGCGGTCCGTGCCGAGAGCAAGACGGGCCTCAACGCCCGGCCGCTCTCGCATGACCGCCGTACTGAGCGCGTTGAGGCTGACGCTGACGCCGTTCATCACATTTCCGAGGATGATGCCGAGCAGTGGGATCAGGACCTGCGGCGCGTACCATGGAACGGGCCGCAGCGTGCCCAGCAGCGCAAACACCGTAACGAGCAAGGTCGCCAACATCGTGGTTCCGGCGCCAATGCCGTAACCCCACACTCCGGCGAAGCGACGCTCCTGGCGCGAGCCGATTTCGTAGCTCGCCATGGCAAACATTGCGAGCGCGACCACGGCGATCAACAGCGGAGAGGCAAGTGCGAACACGGTCTTCAGCACTAGGCCGACTAGAAGGAGCTGCACGACCGAGCGTACGCCTGCAATGAGAATGGTTCGGCTAAGACCGAGGTTGAGCACCCATGTGAGCACCGCATTGAGCACCACCAAGATTGATGCAACCGCAAGGTCGTTGTAGCCGATCAAATGCGGGTTCACCGGGTTTCCTCTACGAGTTGCCCACCGCGCACTTCGAGATACCGCGATGCCATGCGGGTGGCCTGTTCCGGGTCGTGAGTAACCAGCAGGATAGCTGTTCCCAAGGACAGCCGACCGCGCAGCAATGCTTCGACCAAGCCCGTGTTCTCGGCGTCAAGCCCCGACGTCGGCTCGTCCAGCAGGAGCACGCGATTTTCCGGGCCCAACGCGCGCAGCAGGGCTAACCTTTGTCGTTCTCCGGTCGACAGCCGTGCCACCGGCCAGGCCGAGGCCTCGGCCGAAATCCCGACTGTGGGAAACAGCGCGGCGAAATCCGTCGCGGGCGAAAAATGCGCTGCTACGCGCTCATCCCACCAGCCGGACTCGGCTGCCACGTAGGTCACCATGCGCCGCCATTTCGGTGCCGGCATGCCCGAGCACGCGGCACCGTCAAGCAAGGTATCGCCCTCATGCGGATCAAGATCCGCGATGATCCGTAGGAGCACGCTTTTTCCGGCTCCTGACTTGCCGGCAACCGATACGCACTCGCCCGGCAGAAGCGAGAAATCGATTGGCCCTAGATGCAGTCGGCTCAATAGTCGACCTTCGAGCATGGTTTCACGTATGAGCGCGCGTTGAAATCAACCGCGACGAATGTCTACAGAAGAAAAGGGATATTGGCGATTGAACAACTTATATCGCGCGTGAGATTGGTCGGAACCGCACATGTCCGCTTTCGGGGGTAAAGCGGACATGGCGCGAAAGTATCTCAATATCCGCCAAAGACCCAAAACGGGCGTTCGCTCGTCATCTCGGACCACGAATGGGCCGGATGATGCCTGCTTACCCTGCGCTTCTTGATGCGGTGGTTTTTTCGAGCGGTCACAGCATCATCGGCGCTGGCGGCTTTGGTCAGCTCGGTCGGCGGGGCGTTCTCATCACTAGCAGGCAAGGCCATTAGTTCAGGGATCGATTTCGGCCGCTCGCCACCCGCCACGACGTGCACCACCTTATAGCCGTTCGCCTTCAGCTCCTTGAGAAGGATCGGCAGCGCCATTGCCGTCCTGCGATGGATGTCGTGCATCAAAATGATGCCGCGGCCTTGCGCATTCAGCCGCCGCATGGTGCGTTTCACGATCGCTTCCGGAGCGCTGCCGCGCCACCAATCGTTGGTATCGACGTCCGCGCTCCAGGTGACAAGCTGTTTGCGCTCCAGGAACCGTTCAATGGCATTGGTGCGGCCGAGGTAAGGAATGCGGAAGAAGGGCGAGAGCGCCTTGGCATCGTCCAAGGCGGTTGTGACAGAATTGATGCCGCCGTCGATCTCGCGCTCAACCCGCCGCATCGACAGGCGCTGGAAGTTTGGATGCTGCTCGCTGTGAGTGCCGATGGTATGGCCTTCGTTGTAGATGCGCCGGACGACGGATGGATAGGCATGCGCCATCTGGCCGACCAGGAAATAGGTGGCCTTCACGCATTGCGACGCCAACGTATCGAGAATGATGTCGGTGTAGGGCGGCAGCGGGCCGTCGTCGAAGGTGAGCACCACCTCGTGGTCCTTCAGCGGCAGCGTCTGCTCGTACTGCATGGTGCCAAGCAGGGTAAATTCGCCGGGATTGATGGTCAGCACGCGGCTGGTGCCGAGGGCGTCTGGATTGCCGGGGCACGTCTCCGCGGAGGCTGGCACGGACAGACCGGCCAAAGTGCAAACAAACAAGGCAACGATGACGCGCATCAAGTGTCTCGCACCATCTATCACGCAATCACGCACCTATTAACGTAATCCCTTAAACCGCTGACCCGAAAGAACTTACGAAATTAACCCTAACACGCCCGCGCTCTCGTAGGTGTTCAATCAACAACTCGCGCGGCGCCGGCTGTGCGAGTCCGTCCACGGCGTTTCTCAATGTGCCTTTCCGGCGCATAGCACTAGGATAGGCCCGCGTGCCGATGATGCCGATAGTGACGACGCCCTCAAGCGGTATCCGCGGGATGATCGAAGCGAGCGTGATGTAAGTCTCTGTCAGTCGCCAGAGTAGTCACCAGCCCAAAACCCGAATCCATAAAGACAAGCGATGGCAACTGCTGCGCATATCAGCCAAACGACCACTTTATAAAGGGTCGTTCGAGCGGCTGGTGGGGTAGGATCGGAGGGCACGATCGTTGTTTATCTTGCGCAGAGCTGCATACTCTTTGCCGTCAACACTGGCTTGACACTTGTTGCCCCGTAAAGCGCTAATATGTCTTTCCATGCGCAGCTTGCTTCTGGGCATTGCGATCATGATCGCGGGCGCGACCGCCGTGCGCGCTCAAACTCGGGACACAGTGATTTTCGGGTTGCCAATCGACAACGGCGACGAAGCGGTGAAGAAGCAATGCGAAGAGGCGGCACCGAAGCCGGCGGTGTCTAAACCGGCTTGCATGGCAGCTGGAGCATTACAGGAAAAGCAATCACGCGACGAGTTGGCGAAGATCTGGAATACACTTGACTCAAGCATCCGTCTGCAGTGCAGCACCAATCGGTCGGTCGATAGCTATTCCAGCTTGAAACAATGTATTGAACACGAGAGGGGACGATAATCGCCAACGCGGCGAACCCGGCTCAATAAGATCGCATCCGCTTGTGGGGCTTATTTTTTGGCGTATCCTTTGCGCACCATGCTCGGGCTCAGTGACGCTCAACTTCAAACATTGATGACGTTTGCCGCCGATATCCCGCAGGAAAAGCGATCGACGTTTCTGGAACGGGTCGGCGCAATGTTGGCGATGCGCGGGCGCGGTCATTTCAATGACGATGACGTGGCCGATGTGACAAAGCTCGCAACGGCTGGCCTGATCCATCGGCGGACCGACGCGGCCTAATTCACCGTCGCCATAAATCAACCCTTGTCCCGCTGGCGCTGCGCCGGCATCGCGCTAGTGTGGATGAGCCACGCTACTACCAACCGCTAGTGTGGATGAGCCACGCTACTACCAACAAAATGCCCAAGCACGCTAGGACATGCTCCGTCGTGCTAACTTCAAGTTCCGGACTTTTAGTTAGGACATCCTGCAACGTGGGAACTTCAGGTTCCGGACTTTTATGAGCAGTCTCCATTAGGATTACCCCGCGCGATCAACCCGTTTGAGCCAGACAGAGTTTAGGCCGAACCGGGCTATCCAACTACACACAGCGTTATGTTTGGATTTGACGGGTCGAATGTCCGCTATGCGAAAAGCAGACATCGCATTGGATTTATTTTGTAGAGTTGCCCAAAAGTCGATGAATTTGGTGGGGTCGGTCACGCTGACGGTATCTTCTCCAAGAAATCCACATGCCAGCTTTCAGCTTCAATCCTGCCGTCCCATAAGACGGCGACGATTTGTTGTACTGGCATCCAGCCCATGTGATGTTGCTTCCTGGCTTAACTTCACTCTTGCATCCTTGCGCATTCATCTCACCTCGACCGGTATGAGTTGCCAGGTCGCTGCTTATTGCGCGACCATTTTGCGATGCACCCATCGGTTTATTCTCCTTCATCTGAACGGCCCATGTCCGGGAGATTAAAGTTCCGTAAGCGATCTTGCGAGGGAAGTCGGCGTTTGATCCAGACCACCGACAGCGATGTCGTCGATGTCGCATAATTTATTCTTCGATCAGCTTGAGGTTTTGGCAGAATGTAGTAAGCGGCACCGCGCAGCGCGGTCCTTTGTTGATGCGCAATTCGGTGGCAATGCTGGTGATGACGAGGAAAGTGAGCAAAGCAGCGGCAAAGCCGATGATGACAATCTTGAAATTATGACTGGATAGCATCACGCACTCTGCCTGTCCGGCGGGAGCGCGGTCGCGTCTCTCAGCCACTGACGCGCCAAGGGCTGAGTCAGTGATGCCACACACTAGCCATCGGGGGTGAGGTCTGTCTTGTCGTTTGCGGCCAAGAATTTGTGAGTTTGTGCCATTCTCGCCCTGTGAGCTCGCCAACTGCCACAAGCGCTAGCCAGCGCACCAGCGGCCACGGCTGGGCCAAAAGGCCCTCGCGATTGCGCAAACGGATTACGACCGATACGAATAGCTACTTCCGCCACAAATCGACCCGCACGCCGCTCGCACTCCGTACGCCCTTCGGCATCGAGGGGCGTACTTGCATCAGCGCCGATCGATCGCGTGGTGGATCGCCAAGAATTCTCTCGCATTCGGTTCGGGTGTCGGCGGCGTTGCGCGCGTCGCGTTCCGCCAATCGTGCCCGCGCATCTTCTGGCGGCGGGCGGCACTTGGGAGCGTCAATCAGAAGCGATGCTACCGACCGCGATCGCGACCCCATGGCGAATCCCTCAAATTCCGAGCAGCCAAGTTATAGCGCCTCGCACGGCCACAAAAATGGCCACCGGCGCGTTTGGCGGGATGGCGTGGCCTCCCGTGTGGCGACTCTGGACGATTTGCCGACACAGTGCCGACACGAGGCCAGGGTTTTAGACCAGGACTGGCTTGATGGAAAAAACCACTGTGGTGCAGGGGTTTTTGGTGAGCGCGCCGGGACTCGAACCCGGGACCTACTGATTAAAAGTCAGTTGCTCTACCGCCTGAGCTACGCGCTCGTCACCGTGCGCAAAATACTGCCGATCGATGCAGTGTCCATCCCTTAAGGCCTTGGGGATGGGGTTTTCACCGGTCGTGCGCAAGGGCCGGTGTAGGGGCGGTTCTCTGCCTGGTCAATAGGCCGCTGCGTGTTCTTAAAAATGCCGCGCGGCCCAGGATTTGCTACAGTACCGGCGCGACCAATATGCGTGTCCGGAGAATGATATGCCCGTAGTTAACCGCGTCGCTGATTTGCACGCCGAGATCACCGCTTGGCGACGCGATCTGCACGCACACCCCGAGCTGATGTTCGATGTCCAGCGCACCGCAGGCACGGTCGCTGAGAAATTGAAAGCTTTTGGCTGCGACGAGGTTGTGACGGGTATCGGCCGAACGGGCGTCGTAGGGCTCATCCACGGACGCAAAGGCTCCAAGGGAAAGACAATTGGGCTTCGGGCAGACATGGATGCGCTTCCCATCGAGGAGGCCAGCGATCTTGCATACAAATCGACGGTACCGGGAAAGATGCACGCATGCGGCCACGACGGACATACCGCCATGCTGCTGGGAGCCGCGCGCTATCTCACGGAAACTCGCAACTTTGCGGGCACTGCGGTCGTGATTTTCCAGCCCGCGGAAGAGGGCGGTGGCGGCGGGAGGGAAATGGTCGAGGATGGGCTGATGGACCGCTTCGGCATCGGCGAGGTCTTTGGCATGCACAACTATCCCGGCATGCCCGTCGGGTCGTTCGGCATACGGGCCGGGCCGATGATGGCGGCGGCGGATGCGCTCACCGTCGATATAGAAGGCGTGGGCGCTCACGCCGCGCGCCCTCATTTCGGCGTCGATACGGTTCTGGTCGGGGCGCAGATCATCAACGCGATTCAATCGGTCGTCTCGCGCAATGTCGATCCGCTCAAATCGGCGGTTGTCTCGATTTGCATGTTCCGCGCCGGCAATACCGACAATGTCATTCCGCAGACCGTACAATTGCGCGGGACTGCCCGCAGCCTTGCGCCCGAAGTGCGAGACCTGCTCGAGAAGCGGCTTCATATAGTCGTGGAAAGCACGGCAGCAGCGTATGGTGCGAAGGCGAAGCTGACCTATCGCCGCGGGTATCCAGTGCTTGTAAATCATGAACGACAGACTGAGTTTGCTGCCGCGGTCGCAAGCCAGATCGCCGGCCCGGACAAGATTGATACCTCTTTGCCGCCGATGATGGGCGCGGAAGACTTCTCTTACATGTTGAACGCTCGGCCAGGCGCTTTCATCTGGGTCGGCAATGGCGACAGCGCAGGACTGCACCATCCGTCGTACAACTTTAACGACGACACGATCCCGTTCGGGACTTCATATTGGGTGAAGCTGGTCGAGACGGCACTGGCCGCCTGATCCATCGTTCTACTGCACCAGCTCGCCAGGCTTGGGCGTCGGCGCAGTACTCGTTGCCTCCGCGATCGTTGCGCTTCGCCGCGTGATCGGCAGAAGTTCGGCAACGCGAGCCTCAAGGCTGTGCCAGTAAGCGAAATCGTTGACCCGCGTCCGTTCGATCACGGCCAACCCAACGGCTGCAACGAACGGCAGGCTTTGGATCAATAGCACGATCGCAAAGATATTGATTTCGCGGATTTCCTTGATGTTGGTCGAAACCAGCACGACAGCGCCGATGATAAGCAGGCCGGCGAGGATTGCCTCCCAGAATGCATGGAAGTCGGTCGAGCGCCTGATCCCGCCTTTCGAGGTCCGTACGAAGGGCAGACGATCTTTGATGATGCCAAACCCGACCGCCCGCGCGACTGTCCACTGCACCGACATCGCCGCCAGCACCGATCCAAGCAATTGTCCTGTGCGCGGGCGAACGCGCAGACGATAAAGTGTGACGAAATGGGCCACCGACACGATGAAGCTTGCGATGATCGGGACGGTCAGGATGCGGTCCGGCACGGCAATGTCGAGGAATGCCACCACAGGCACCCAGACGATATTGAGGATAGCAACGGCGACGCCGATGCTTTCGGCGCCGAGCCAGTTTAGCCAGCCGAGCGCAAACTCGCGCTTCTGCTCGCGGGTAAGGCGGCTGCCGCCTGGAAGGAAACGGCGCCAATGCTTTTTCAAAATCTGGAAGCCGCCGTAGGCCCACCGGTGCCTCTGTTTCTTGTAGGCCTCAAAGCTGTCAGGCAGCAGGCCGCGGCCATAACGTTGGTTGGTATAATGAGCCTGCCAGCCGAGTTCGAGCAACGTCAGTCCAAGGTCGGTATCCTCGCAGATCGTGTCGCTCGACCAGCCGCCGGCGGCTTCGATTGCCGAGCGCCGGATGAGGCACATCGTGCCGTGCACGATGATTGCATTAAACTCGTTGCGCTGGACCATGCCGATATCGAAGAAGCCGGCATATTCGCCATTCATCGCATGATGCATGACACTGCGCGCACCATCGCGGTGGTCCTGCGGCGCTTGCACCAGCCCAACCGTCGGATCGCCGAACAGCGGCATGAGGTCCTTGAGCCAGTCCTGATGCACGACGTAATCGGCATCCAGAATGCCCAGCACCTCCGCGTCTGCCGCGGTATGGACGAGGGCAAGACGCAGCGCGCCTGCCTTGAAGCCGGCGAGATTGTCTGCCCGCACGAATTTGAAGCGTTCGCCGAGCGTGCGGCAGTGTTCCTCGATCGGTAGCCAGAGCGCCGGATCCGGCGTGTTGTTGATCACAACGATGCATTCATAATTCGGGTAGTCGAGGCGCGCGACAGCGTCGAGCGTCTGCATGAGCATTTCTGGCGGCTCATTGTGTGCAGGAATATGAATGGAGACCTTTGGCGCGGCCGCTTCCGGCGCGAGGGCCGGGCTCGCAATCAGCCGAAGCGGTTTTCGTCCGAACGCAATGGACGCAATTTCCTCGATGCGCGCGAGCGCGATAACGATCAACGGGATCAACAGCACCACGCCGAGTGCAAGCGCGAAAACGGCGCCCGGCACGAAGTAGTGTCCGTTCCAATAGCCGAACACTGCCGCGAACCAGGCACCCACCACATTTGCGGCGCCGGCCAACATGGCTGCCTGCCAGACGGTGATGGTGCTCATCGCGAGCAAGGGCAGAGACAGCAGCACACCCACCAACAGAGCAATCGCTGCAAGTCGCCAGTGATTTGGATCCGTAATCAGGCCAGACCAATCGAATTTTGGATTGCGCGCGGCATCGAATACTCCCCAGTAGGGACCAACACCGCCTTCGAAGATTTTCCAGGGCTGATCGATCGCTTCAACGATGTTGTAATCGATACCGTAGGCCTCGGCGCGCGTTACGAAGTCTCGCAACACCACCGCCTGGTCGATGCGTCCCGGGTTTGCGTTCTTGAGATTATAGCCGGCGCTCGGCCAGCCGAACTCGGCAATGACGATACGCTTGCCGGGATACGCCTTGCGAAGCTTGTCATAGATCAGCACGGCCTGATCGACGGCTTGCGTCTCCGAGAATCCCTCCCAGTAGGGCAGGATGTGGGCCGCAATGTAGTCGACGGCCGAAACCAGTTCAGGATGTTCGATCCACACGTGCCAGATTTCACCCGTCGTGACCGGGACGTTGGTCGCGCGCTTGACGCGCTGGATCATCTGGATGAGATCGGAAACCTTCTGCTCGCCGCGAAAGATGGTTTCGTTGCCGACGATGATGCCGTTGATGTTGCTGTGACGCTTGGTGAGGTCGATCACCGAGCGGATTTCCCGATCATTGCGATCCTGATTCTTGTCGACCCAGGCGCCAGCCGTAACCCGCAACCCGAACTCGGTTGCGATCCCGGGGACAAGTTCTACGCCACCCGTTGAGGAATACGTCCGGACTGATCGGGTAAGGGGCGCAAGCAGCTTGAGATCCGCGCGAATTTGCGCGGCGCGGGCCTTGGCGCCGGAATCGGGATGCGCCGATCCTTCAAAAGGAGCGTAGGAAATACTTGCCAGCTGGCCACCGAAGTTGGGCGCGCGAATGTTGTCGCGCGCTAAAAGCCACAATCCGGCATGCACGCACGCCACAAGGGCGACCACGGCAGCGACGGTGCGCATACTCGTCAAAACCAAGTGGGGCAGGATGGCAGACCCTCGAGCCCGTCCCCTGGGCTCAGCCGACGCTCCGTCTGCAAGGGCGCAACGGAGCGCGGCGTAAGGTAGACATTTAAGTAATCAGACGACATGGCAATTCCTAGGCACCCGCATGGCGCCAAACTAATTTTCCTTAACGCAACGCCGGCTAGCGCTGGGTTGTTCCGCCCGAAGTGGAGGGAGGGGCAGCGGCTTCTGTTGCGGCTGGCTCCAGACCAGGGTTAAGCCAGCAGGCATGTACCCGTCCGCTAAGGGTTTCCTGGGCCTTGGGATCGATGTTTCCCTGCCTGACCAGACAGCGAAAAGTGGCCTGGATATGGGCGCTCGGACAGCCGAAGCGGTCGTAAAGATCGAGATGGCGGAAGGCGGTATCGAGGTCGTCACGCCAGAGCAGGTTAACCACCCGGCGGCCCAGCCAGACGCATTCGGGATTGCCGGCCGGGCCAGTCAGGACGCGGGTCGCCTCGGCGATCTCGTCTATCTTTTTCTGGGTTTCCTTGGCCGCGTCGGCGGCCGGTTTTTGTGGCTCCGGAGGCTTGCCATTGCCGCTTTGGGCGAAGGCAGGAGGAACGACAAGACAAGCGCCGGCTACGCAACACAACACGGCGACCAACTGACGCAACTTGAGAGAAACCGGCATTGTCCCCGTCGACTGTTCGTTTTTAGCTTAACCCTCTTCCCTAGGCTGCTTTTTGTGCGACCCGATTGGGACGCTAATACGGCGGTGATTTACCTTGTAAATCGGCGACCTCGATCGGGCGGCCCTTAACTGTAATTGTAACGTCAGACTTGGCCTCAACCTGCGTACTTTGTCTAGCTTAACTGCATTTCGTCCTTAAGACAGGCGCGCTTGGCAGGAGCGGGCTTGCACGATAAGCGGTTGCGCAAGGACTGGCGTCCCGATTGGATTTTGAATGCGTTTCGCCTTCGCCTGCCTGGCGCTGACGGCGGCTGCCATAGCCGGTTTCTGGACCTGGCTTGGCAGCCCGGCCCTTCTGATGCCATCCCAGCTCGGCCGCGGGGAAAAGCTCTACTGCGTGTCTTACACCCCGTTTCGCGCTGCACAGACGCCGCTGGACCCTGCCACGATGATCCCGGCCGGCCAAATCGAGGACGATCTCGCTCGCCTCGCTCAGGTCACTGACTGCATACGCACTTACTCGGTGGATTTCGGGCTCGACCAGATTGCCGGGATTGCCGCCAAGCACAGGCTCAAGGTGATGCAAGGCTTGTGGCTGTCGAGCAATCCGGCCAAAAGCCGGTATCAGATTGAAACGGCCGTCGCCCTCGCCAATAAATATCCTGACACCATCCGGTCCGTCGTAGTCGGCAACGAGGTGCTGCTGCGGGGCGAAATGACCGCGACGGAGCTCGCTAACACCATCCGCGCCGTCAAGGCACGCGTGCGCGTGCCGGTAACTTATGCGGACGTATGGGAATTCTGGCTGCGTAACCGCGATGTGGCAAATGCTGTCGAATTCATCACGATCCATATCTTGCCTTATTGGGAGGACTTCCCGATCGCCGCGCGGGATGCGGTGCCGCATGTCGAGGCGATTCGCCGCCAGGTCGCGACTGCTTTTCCCGGTCGGGAGATCCTGATTGGCGAAGTCGGCTGGCCGAGCGCCGGCCGCATGCGCGAAGGGGCGCTTCCGTCTCCGGCCAACCAGGCAAGAGTCATTCGCGACGTCCTTGCATTGAGCAAGCGCGAGAACTTCAACGTCAACATCATCGAGGCATTCGATCAACCCTGGAAGCGTGCTCTTGAAGGAACGGTGGGAGGCCATTGGGGACTGTTCGATGCCGCTACACGCGCGCCGAAGTTCGCCGGCGCACAGGCCGTGTCCAACCATCCGCTCTGGCTCTGGCAGGGCATCGGAGGAATCGTATTCGCCTGCATTGTTTTTGCCGCGGCAATCAGCGTTCGCACCAAAGATACTCCGCAATTGTTCTGGCTTGCGGTCGGTGCGAATGCCTTCGTCGGCGGCGCGCTGGTCGGATGGACAATTGAAAATGTCCCGCTCGAAAGTCTCGGCATTGGCGGCTGGTCCCGCTCGCTCGCCCTCGCGGCAGTGGCGATCGCGGCTCCCATTGTGTTGAGCGTGGCCACCATGTGCAGCACCCCTGTGCCGGCTTTCTTCCGAATGTTGGGGCCCAAGGAATGTCGCATGCAGAACCCGCTTGCCTTATCGGCCAGCGTCATTCTTGCCGTGACGATGCTCCTCGCTTTGGTGGTCGCTCTCGCGCTTGTGTTCGATCCACGATACCGCGACTTCCCATTTGCTCCGTTGACAGCGGCGGTCGTGCCCTTCCTCATGCATCACGTCATAGTCGGTCGGCCAAAGGGGACACGCCCAGCCGCTGAAACCGCTGGAGCTGCCGTTCTCGCCCTGTCCGTGAGCTACATTTTGTTCAATGAGGGCTTCGCCAACTGGCAATCGCTGTGGCTTTGCACGACGCTGGCGGTGCTCTCGTTCAATCTGGCTCGGGCGCGCGACGTGCAAGGCTGAGGATCAACAAACCGACGGCGAGCGAAGATAGCCCGACATTATACAATACAACGCCACAACACGCGGCCGCGAGCGCGGCGGCAAACAGTACGAGCGTCGGTCGCAAAAGGTTTATCGTGGCGACGATCAGCGCGAACCAGCCAAAGACCGAATAAGTGAACAGCACGATTGTGACCTGGCGCGTAAGGCACAGCCATGTATTCAATCCCGCCTGACAGGCTAAACCGACGCTCGACTGTTCAACCGCAAGATAGCGCATGTAGAGCGCGTACCCGATCGAGCAAAAGCCGACGATCAGCAACCAGTTGGTTTCCCGCGCACTGGGCAAAAATAATTTCATGCGTTTCAGTATGCCGCGGCGTCTATCCGACGACAATCATTGCGGCAGGATCGGATCGCCGTCGAATTTGACCGCGCGGCACGTCGTACGAGCCGCCGTAAAATTAGCGCACAAGCCAGATGCCGCGGCGCTGTTTGGCAGCGGGCCGACGACCAGCCGATAGCCGGTTGCGCCCGGGCGTTGGTCGCGCGCGGCGAGCGGATGCATGCCGCTCAGCAGCGGCCCGAAATTGGCCTTAACCAACGTCCAGCGTTGTCGCACCGCCTCCACGCTGGCGCCGGTGCCAAGCTCCAACCCAAATTCGTTCTGGTTCGCAGGTTGTGCCGCGGGATCATTTGTGGCCGTGCTCGCGACGCGCGTCGGTGGCAGCGGGGTCGGCTGCGGCGGGGGCGTGTCTGCGTTTGCCGGCCGCGTAATTGCAATTGTTGTCACCGGCGTGGCGGTGACACCGCATTTTTTTCCGCGGAATCCGATGGCACAGGCGGCGCGCTGCCTGGTCGGCTTGGAGCCGAAGGGGCATTGGCCGCAAGCGCTGCCGCGGTCGCCGCAGCCTGCTTTTTGATTGTGCCCGTCATATCGTCAATAGTGCTTTCGAGCAGCGCAATGCGACCGGCCAGCCGATCGCGCTCGGTGCTCAGGGTCCGAATTTGGGCCGCCAGGATCTGCGTTTCGGATTCCAATTGGGTAATTCTAGAAGGCATTCGCGCGATCGCAGACGATTCATTGGTGGCGAAGATCTGACGGAGCCGTTGGTTGGCGGTTTCGGTCTGGCTGGTAATGGCGAGGGCAGCCAGGGCAATCGCGGTGACACATCCCCAGCCGCACAACCAGAGGAGCGAGCTTAGTTCGCGAACCCGCCTGCGGGGTTCGCGCGAAGCTGGTTCCGGCGGCGTTAACTCGAGCGCCATGGCCTCCTCGATGGACGAATCATTGAAAACGTTAGCAGAATCCGCCGATTCCCGCTTTCTACCCCTGGCGCAAGCAGCCAGGCGGGGTGGCCTTTTGCCCATGGTCCGGCTGGGCTATGGGATGTTTCGCACATTCCGGAAGAACCGAACCTGAACCGATGCCCGCTCGAAAATGTCTCGTGATCGTGCTCGCGGCCGGCGAAGGCACACGCATGCGATCGCATGTGCCAAAGGTGCTGCATGAGTTGGGCGGTCGCTCGTTGCTTGGTCACGTACTGATTGCAGCGCGCGCCGGCGGAAGCGATCAGCTAGCGGTTGTGGTGGGACCCGATCATGATGCGGTATCGGCAGAGGCGCGCCGGTACGTGCCCAATGCGCAGTTCTTCGAACAGCGCGAACGGTCTGGAACCGCGCATGCCGTGCTCATGGCGCGCAAGGCCATCGAGGTGGGAGTCGATGATATTCTGGTGATGTTCGGCGACACGCCACTCGTGCGCGCTGAAACGCTGTTGAACCTGCGAGCGGCTCTCGCAGACGGCGCCGACGTCGCCGTGCTTGGATTCAAGCCGGCGGATCCGCGAGGCTACGGACGGCTTGTAATGCAGGGGCGAGAACTGGTTGGTATCCGCGAGGAGCGCGACGCGACGGCCGAAGAGCGAACGATAGCGCTGTGCAACGGAGGGCTTATGGCGATTGCCGGCAAACACGCACTCGCCATTCTATCAAGCATCGGCAACGCAAATGCCAAACGGGAATACTATCTGACCGATGCCGTTGCCGTTGCCCGCGATATGGGTCTGAAGGCAGTGGCAATCGAAACCTCGGAGGATGACGTGCGCGGCATCAACACCAAAGTGCAACTCGCCGAAGCCGAGGCTGTCCTGCAGCAGAGGCTGCGCATGGCCGCGCTCGAAGCGGGCGTCACGATGATTGCACCAGAGACCGTGTATTTGTCGGCTGACACCAAATTTGGGAAAGATGTGACGATCGAACCGAACGTGGTCTTCGGTCCGGGCGTTACTGTCGATGACGGCGCAACGATCCGCTCATTTTCGCACCTCGAAGGCGCGCATGTAGGCAAGGGTGCGCGGGTGGGTCCGTTCGCCCGGCTGCGCCCCGGCGCGGATCTTGGAGCGGACGTCCATATTGGAAATTTCGTCGAGGTGAAGGAGGCCAAGATAGAGGCCGGAGCAAAAGCCAATCACCTTTCCTATATCGGCGATGCGCGGGTCGGGGAGGGCGCCAATATCGGCGCCGGCACCATAACCTGCAATTATGACGGCGTTGCCAAGCATCGCACCGATATTGGCAAAGGCGCGTTCATTGGATCGAATTCCGCGCTGGTGGCACCGATCAAGGTCGGCGACGGCGCATATGTCGGCACCGGAACGGTGGTGACCAAAGATGTTCCCGCTGGGGCCCTTGCGATTGCTCGCGCCAAACAGGCGATTAAGGAAGGTTGGGCAAAGCGCTTGCGGCAGGTGAAAGCGTTGGGCAAGAACTTGTCCGGAAAGAAGCCCAAGAAGTAAATTGGCCGGTCGCAGGTGCGCAAAGGGAGCCGCTGTCACACGCCGAAATGCGTTTTGATTTCCATGCACTTGCTGCGGAGAGCTAAACGGTAACTGACGGGCAAAGGGCGATCCCCACGGATGTGCGGAATAGTTGGAATTCTGGGAGCCAAGCCGGTTGCCGAGCAGCTGGTTGATGCGCTCAAGCGGCTTGAATACCGCGGCTATGATTCCGCCGGGGTCGCGACGCTCGAGCAAGGTGTCCTCGGGCGCCGCCGCGCCGAAGGCAAATTGCGCGCGCTTGAAACGCGTCTGGAGCGCGAACCGCTGGGCGGGACTATCGGCATCGGTCACACACGCTGGGCGACGCATGGCCGGCCGACTGAGGATAATGCCCACCCGCATGCGACCGAAGCCGTGGCGGTTGTTCACAATGGCATCATCGAAAATTTTCGCGAACTGCGCGAGCAACTGACCAAACGCGGTCGGAAATTCGTCAGCGACACCGATACCGAAGCGGTCGCGCATCTCGTCTCTGAGGAAATGAAAAGCGGAAAATCGCCGGCCGACGCCGTTGCTGCCGCGCTCAAGCAATTGCGCGGCGCTTTTGCTCTAGCCTTTCTGTTTACCGGCAACGACGATCTTCTGATCGGAGCACGCAAGGGTTCGCCCCTGGCCATCGGCTATGGCAAGGGCGAAATGTATTTGGGTTCCGACGCCATCGCGCTTGCGCCATTCACCGATACCATCAGCTACCTCGAAGACGGCGACTGGGCGGTGCTGACGCGGAAGGGCGTTGAGATCCACGACGAGCAAGACCGCAAGGTGGAGCGGCCGATCATAAAATCCACCGCCTCGGCACAACTGGTCGACAAGGGCAACCATAAGCACTTCATGGCCAAGGAAATCCACGAGCAGCCGGAGGTCGTCGGCCACACCCTTGCTCATTACATTGACATGGTGAACGAGCGGGTCGCGCTGCCGGAGAAGCTTCCTTTTGACTGGAAGAACCTCAAGCGGCTGTCGATCTCGGCATGCGGGACCGCCTTCTATGCGGGGCTGGTCGCCAAATACTGGTTCGAACGTTTCGCGAAATTGCCGGTTGAAATCGATATCGCGTCGGAATTCCGCTACCGCGGCGCGCCGCTCGAACCTGGAGATCTCGCACTGTTCGTCTCCCAATCGGGCGAGACCGCCGACACGCTGGCCACCTTGCGCTACGCGCGGGAGAAGAAGCAGCACATTCTTTCCGTGGTCAATGTGCCAACATCGACGATCGCCCGTGAAAGCGATGTGGTCATGCCGACGCTTGCCGGGCCGGAGATCGGCGTGGCTTCCACCAAGGCTTTTACCTGTCAGCTCAGCGCACTTGCGTGCCTCGCGATTGCGGCTGGACGCGCGCGGGGTGAATTGTCGGAGGCCGATGAACAAAATCTGGTACGCGCTTTGATCGAGGTGCCACGACTAATGGCGGCGGCTCTTGCGCTTGAGCCGCAGATCGAGAAACTGGCGCAAAATTTAGCCAAGGCGCGCGACGTGCTGTACCTCGGCCGTGGCACGAGTTTTCCGATCGCCCTGGAAGGCGCCCTCAAACTCAAAGAGATTTCATACATCCATGCCGAAGGCTATGCGGCGGGCGAATTAAAGCATGGGCCGATCGCCTTGATCGACGAGACCATGCCGATCATCGTCATCGCGCCGTACGATCGCGTATTCGAAAAGACGGTTTCGAACATGCAGGAAGTGGCTGCCCGCGGCGGCAAGATCATCCTGGTCACCGATCCGCAAGGCGCCAGGGAGGCAACGGTCGAGTCACTGGAGACGCTCTCGCTGCCCGACATGGCTTCAACGGTGACCCCGCTCGTCTACGCCATTCCGGTCCAATTGATTGCATATCATACCGCTGCGGCGATCGGCACCGATGTCGATCAGCCCCGCAATCTCGCGAAATCCGTTACGGTGGAATAAACTCCGTTCATGAACGACATCGACTTGAAACCGGCTGACGCAATGGCGGCGGATGTGGCCAAAGTGGCCGCATCGCACACAAGCTTCGCTGGCCGCATCCGGAATTATTTTCTGACTGGATTGGTGGTCGCCGGACCTTTGGCAATCACCGTCTGGCTCATCTGGTCGATCGTCACCTGGGTCGACGACATCGTGCGCCCGCTCATCCCGCCGGCCTATCGGCCAGAGAGCTATATGCCGTGGAAAATTCCCGGGACGGGGCTGATCATCGCTTTTGTCGTGCTGACACTGCTGGGCTTTTTGACCGCCAACCTGGTCGGGCGGACTCTTGTAGAGCTTGGCGAAAGCCTTTTGAGCCGGATGCCGATTGTCCGGCCGATTTACAAGACGATGAAGCAGATCTTCGAGTCCTTGTTTTCCAAGTCGGGCTCGAGCTTCCGCAAGGTTGGCTTGGTCGAATTTCCGTCACCCGGGATGTGGTCACTGGTGTTTCTGTCACAGGCGCCGGGCGGCGATCTCGCCAACAAATTGCCGCAAGGGGAGCACGTCTCGGTGTTCATGCCCTGCACGCCCAACCCGACGACCGGATTTTTCTTCTATGTGAAACGCGCGGACATTATCGACCTCGACATCTCGGTCGAGAATGCGATGACGCTCCTGATTTCGGCGGGCATGGTCCAGCCGAACGGCGATGCGCAGAAAAAGCTCGCTGCGCTGGCGGCAACGGCGCAGGCGGCGCGGGTTAACCGCAAACCGGAAGCGGTGGAGTAGGTATCCTCCACGGATCAACTTGATCGCTCAGAGCACGATTCGCTCAGATTGGATCGCCCGGTGATTCTCTTCCGTTCATTCCCGCGAAAGCGGGAATCCAGAACAACACGATGGATCGTGTAATTCAGCTCGCCGCAAAATAATAGTCACGCTGCGCGGATCAACGCGACGCTCTTGCCACAATGGAGCGGACTTCAGCCAGCGTAGTCCAAGCTTGCGCCCGCGACAGAAAAATCTCGCCGCGCTTTCAGCAAAGCGCAGCGCGCAATAAGCCAAATACTAATGTTGTGGAATGGGAGTGCCTGGACTTTCCACCGCGCTGCCGTTGCTGGTAGCTCGCTTCGGTTAAGCAACTGAGGGTAGCGCAATGAAATTCGGTGATGCAGTCGCTTCTGGGTTACGCAACTACTTCAATTTCTCAGGACGGGCATCACGCTCCGAGTTCTGGTTTTTTACGCTATTTTGCATCCTCGTTCCCATTGTCGGGTCGGTCGCAGATCTTTTTCTCTTCAATGCATTAGCTCAAGAAGGACTGGGCCCGATCTCCGTAGTCAGCAACCTGGCTTTGCTCGTGCCTGGTATCGCCGTTGCGGCGCGGCGTCTTCACGACATCGATCGAACCGGATGGTGGATTCTGATTACGCTCACCATTATCGGCAACATCTGGTTGATTATTTGGTGGTGCACCAAAGGAACAGCGGGTCGCAACCGCTTCGGCTCAGACCCGCTCGCCGCAAAATAATGGTCATCCTGCGCGGACTTTCCGCCGCGCTGCCGTTGCGGATAACTCGCGTCAATTAATCCACCCAGGGTAGCGTGATGAATTTTGGCGAAGCAATCGTTTCTGGATTGCGCAACTATTTCAATTTCTCAGGTCGGGCATCGCGATCGGAGTTATGGTTTTTTACATTATTTTTCAACCTTGTTCTCATTGGCATCGGTGCCATTACTGATTTTTTGCATTCCAATCCTGTAGCTCGCGAGAGATTTGGTTGGCTCGCAGGTTTGATTTTTTTCGCTTTGCTGCTGCCGGCAATCGCCATCTCGGTCCGGCGTCTGCATGACATCGATCGAACCGGCTGGTGGGTTCTGATCGGGGCCACGATCATCGGTCACATCTTGTTGCTCGTTTGGTTTTGCACCAAAGGAACAGCCGGTCGCAACCGCTTCGGCCCCAGTCCGCTCGCCGCAAAATAATCGTCATCCCGCGCGGAAAAGTCTTGCCGCGCTTTCAGCAAAGCGCAGCGCGCAATAAGCCAAAAACTAATGCTGTGGAATAGGAGTGCTCAGACTTCCCGTCGGACTGCCGCCACCGCTACCTACGTCGGCACCAACGGAGCACAGTGAGATGAATTTCCGCGAAGCAGTCGTTTCCCGATTGCGCAACTCCATCAATTTCTCAGAGCGCGCATCGCGGTCCGAATTCTGCCTTGATCCGAGGGATGTCCGATGAGCGACTTCGGTAGCGGTCGGGCAGCGTCGGGTCCGTCTGGCATCGGCGGCTGGCTCATCCTGCCGATCATCGGGTTCGTCGCCACGATCCTGCTGACTGGCCACAATTTCTGGACATCCTTCAAGACATTCGATGGCCTCAAAGCGATCTTCGCAGCGAGTTCGGGTCCGCTGACCGGACTCAAGATTCCGATAACGCTCTCGTTCGTCAGCGGTTGTCTTCTGATCATCACCGCCGCGTGGTGCCTGTACTTGATCTTCGCCAGGAAACACGCCGTCGTCGGTTTCGCGACGGCACACTATCTGATCTTGGCCGTGGCCGGCCTTATTGAAATGTGGGGCGGCCTCGCACTCGAGAAGGCCATACCAGGCACGCCGTCGGATCCCTCCGTCGTCACGGGTGCGGTGCGCGGAATTCTGGCCGCGTGTATCTGGATTCCGTACTTTCGGAGATCGAAGCGTGTCAGGAACACGTTCGGCGATTCAGGCCCGAGCGCGCCCGACCCGCACGGCTGACTTCGGATCAGGCGAGGACATGACCAAACACCTCGCAAGTGCATGATCGTCATCCGGCACGGATGAGTTTTATCGCTTCATCCTTGCCGAAGAGATAAAGCAATTGACGCAGCGCCTGGCCGCGAGGGGCCGTCAACGTTTCATCGCGTGACAAAATGAGAGCCGCATCATCACGCGCCGCCCCAAGATATTTCCCGTGCACTTCGGGCCGCGCGATCTGAAAGCCGGGCAGACCACTTTGGCGGGTCCCGAGCAGGTCTCCTCCGCCGCGCAGCCGCAAATCCTCTTCGGCTATGCGGAAGCCGTCTTCCGTTTGGCGCAGGATGGCAAGACGCGCTTTTGCGGTCTCGCCCAGCGGAGCCTTGTAGAGCAGGAGGCAGGTCGAAGCGCCGGGTCCGCGGCCAATGCGCCCGCGAAGCTGGTGCAATTGCGCAAGTCCGAAGCGCTCCGCGTGCTCGATGACCATGATTGTTGCCTCCGGCACGTCGACGCCTACCTCTATGACAGTGGTGGCAACAAGCAATCGCGTCTCGCCGGCGGCAAATCGCGCCATGGCCGCATCCTTTTCGGCACCTTTCATACGGCCGTGGACAAGGTCAACCTGGCCGCCGAACTTCTTCCGCAGCTCCTCGAAGCGGGCCTGTGCGGCGGCGAGATCGGTTTTTTCTGATTCATCGACCAGGGGGCAGACCCAATAGGCACGCTTGCCGTCGCTCAGGACGCGCCCGACAGCATCCTCGACTTCCTCAAGCCGCGACAACGGAATGGCGCGGGTATCGATCGGTTGCCGTCCCGGGGGCTTTTCGCGCAGTTCGGAAATGTCCATGTCGCCGAAAAAAGTAAGGACCAGCGTGCGGGGGATCGGCGTAGCGGTGAGGACAAGCACGTCCACCGCCTCGCCCTTCTGCGTCAACGCAAGGCGTTGATGCACGCCAAAGCGATGTTGCTCGTCGACGATGGCCAATGCGAGATCGTGGAAAACAACATCCTCCTGAAAAAGCGCATGGGTACCGAGCAGAAGATCGATGTCGCCGAGAGCGAGGCGATCGAGGACCTCCTTGCGCGCCGGCCCGCGTTCACGGCCGGTGAGTATCGCCACGCGAATGCCGGCGGCTTCGGCCAGTGGCGCGACGGTTGAGAGATGCTGACGGGCAAGAATTTCCGTAGGCGCCATGAATGCGGCCTGCCGGCCCGCCTCGATGACGGCCGCTGCGGCGGCGAGGGCAACGACGGTTTTGCCCGACCCGACATCGCCCTGCAGCAGCCGCAGCATTCGCTGAGGACGGGCAAGATCCGTGATGATGTCGTCGACCGCCCTCTGCTGCGAATGCGTGAGCGCGTAAGGCAGTGCTTTCAGAATTCGAGCACGCAAGCGGCCTTCGCTGGCCGAACCGCGGCCGGCCTGTCGTCGCATGTGCGAACGCATGAGGGCGAGCGCGAGCTGGCCTGCGAGCAGCTCGTCATAGGCGAGCCGCGTCCACGCGGGATTTTCTGGGGCAATATCATGCGGCTGAGCCGGCCGGTGAAGATTGCGCAAGGCGGCAGCAAATGTGGGAAATCGCTCGCGCGCGACCCAGGCTTCGTCCTGCCATTCCGGCAGATGCGACAATCTTCCAAGAGCGCCATCCATCGCGCGCCGGACATTGCCGAGCGCCAGTCCCTCGGTGAGCGGATAGATCGGCTCGACCAATGGCAATGCGGCGAAGCCTTTTTCGTCCACCACGCGGTCCGGGTGCACCATCTGCAACATGCCGTCGTAGAACTCGGTGGTCCCGGAGACATAGCGGGTCTCGCCCTCCGGCAGCAGCTTCTGCAGATAGTCCTTGCGTGCATTGAAGTAGGTAAGAATGAGATCGCCGGTATCATCGTGCGTGTAAACGCGATAGGGCACTCGCGAGCGATGTGGCGGCGACGGCCGGTGCTTGTCGACCGTGACCGCGACGGTCACCACCTGGCCCGGCAGTGCATCGCGCAATTTGGGCCGCGCGCGACGATCGATCGCGCCCGACGGCAGGTGAAACAGCAAATCGATGATGCGCGGCCCGTCTCGATCAAGAAGCCGCGCATAGAGCCTGTCCAATTTCGGTCCAACCCCAGGCAGGCTGGTGAGGGAGCCAAACAACGGATTAAGCACCGGCGGACGCATGGGTTGCAGTGTAGTGGATTCACGAAACGTGCAGCATGGTCTTCGCGGCACGTGTTCCGGCAATCCCCGGTTGGGAGGACTTGCCGCCCTCCCATGACAAATCAGAGCCCGCCCTCTATATAAATCCTCGCCCGGCCCCGTCCGGGTTTTTGGCGTTGGAGACAGGGTTGAGTACTGGAACGAATTTATCGAGCGATGGACTCGATGCCCGGCGGCGCCGTCTCCTGTTCCGGTGCCGGCACCGCGGCATCCGGGAAATGGATTTGGTTCTCGGCCGTTTTGCCGACACGCATTTGGCCTCATTGACCGATAGTGAACTCGACGAGCTCGAGCGCTGGCTCGTCGTGCCGGATCAGCAGATCTTCGCCTGGGTGACCGGAATGGAGGCGATGCCAGGGGATTTCGACACGGCGTTGTTCCATCGGCTGCGAAGCTTTCACAACAAGGACGCAGTGTGAGCAAGACCGGACGATCACCCGCCGAGTTGCTCAAGCGGGGCAAGCCGCTGACTTTAGCGCAGGTAGCCGACGGCGCCGAAGGATTGGTTCTGGCTGACCTTGCGCGTGCGGTCGCAGCCAGCAAGGACGCGGCGCCGATATCGCTTGCCGTCGTTTGCCGTGATGGCCAGCGGATGGGCGCGCTGTCACGCGCGCTGGCATTTTTTGGTCCCGACATCCAGGTGATGGAATTTCCGGCCTGGGATTGCCTGCCTTACGACCGAGTATCTCCCAACGCCGCGGTGGTGGCGCAGCGGATGACGGTGCTGTCGCGGCTCACCCGCGTAAAAGGGCGCGATAAACCGTCGATTCTGCTGACCACCGTCAATGCCGCGCTGCAGCGCGTGCCAACGCGCGACTTTGTAGCAACCCACGCCTTGTCGGTTGCGCCCGGCAACGTCATCGGCATGCAGGGCATCATCGACTGGCTGGAGCTTAACGGCTTCGTTCGAGCCTCCACCGTGCGCGAGCCGGGCGACTACGCAGTGCGGGGAGGCATTCTTGATCTTTACCCGCCCGGCATGGATATGCCGGTGCGGCTCGATTTCTTCGGAGATGCGATCGAAACCATCCGCGCCTTCGATGCGGACACCCAGCGAAGCGAAGAGCAACTGCGCGGGCTCGATCTGGTGCCGGTGGCGGAATTCCAGCTCGTCACCGAAACCATTCGTCGCTTCCGCACCGGTTATGTCGCGCAGTTCGGCGCCGCCGGTCCCGACGACCAGCTTTACGAATCGGTCAGCGAGGGACGCCGCTATCCTGGCATCGAGCATTGGCTGCCGCTGTTCCAAGACCGACTGGATACGATCTTCGACTACCTTCCAGGCACTGCGTTGGCCCTTGAACATCTCGCCGAAGATGCCGCGCATGAGCGATTTGCGCAGATTACCGATTACTACGACGCCCGCCGTGATGCGCTGAAGGAGGGCGCGAGCCCCATCTACAAGCCGCTGCCGCCTGATCGGCTGTATCTCGGCGAGAGCGAATGGAAGGAACGGCTTGAGGCGTCGGCGCTTGCCCGGCTAACGCCGTTTGCCGTACCCGACCCAGGTGCCGTGAATATTGGAGCACGTACCGGGCGCAACTTCGCTGCCGAGCGTGCCGAGCCTGGGGCGAACGTCTTTGAGGCGCTAAGCGCTCACGTGCTCGCCTTGCAGGCAACAGGCAAGCGCGTGGCCGTTGCATTGTGGAGCGATGGCGCGCGCGATCGCATGAGTCATGTGCTCGCGGACCACAAGCTCCACAATCTCACCTCGGTCGGCAGCTGGCCGCAGGCGCTGGCCCTGCCCAAATCGACGGTTGCCCTTGCGGTGCTCGGCATCGAATCCGGATTCGAGACCGAAGACGCTGCGATCATCAGCGAGCAGGACATCCTGGGCGACCGGCTGGTTCGGCCACGCCGTGCGGCTCGCCGGGCGGAGAACTTCATTGCCGAGGCAACCAGCCTAGCGCCCGGCGATCTGGTCGTGCACGTCGACCACGGCATCGGACGCTTCCAAGGATTGCAACCGATCGAGGCCGCGGGAGCGCCGCACGATTGCCTGGAAATTCACTACGCCGAGGGTGCCAAGCTTTATCTGCCGGTCGAAAACGTCGATCTGCTGTCGCGATACGGCTCGGAGGAAACGGCGGTCGATCTCGACCGGCTGGGCGGAGGCAATTGGCAGGCGCGCAAAGCGCGCATGAAAAGCCGCATTCGCGAAATCGCCGGCGAATTGATCAAGATCGCGGCTGAGCGGCAACTGCGCGAGGCACCGCGCCTGACCGTCGGTCCCGGCGCGTATGACGAGTTCTGCGCCGGCTTTCCATATGAGGAAACCGACGACCAGCTCGCCGCAATCGACGCCACGATCAAGGACCTGGCTTCCGGTCGGCCGATGGACCGGCTTATTTGCGGTGACGTCGGGTTCGGCAAGACCGAAGTGGCCTTACGCGCGGCATTCATTGCGGCGATCAGCGGTAAACAGGTCGCGATCGTGGTCCCGACCACTTTGCTGGCGCGCCAGCACTTCAAGACATTTTCCGACCGGTTTCGTGGCTTTCCGGTAAACATAGCTCAGGCCTCGAGGCTGGTGCCCACCCCGGAGCTGAACAAGGTCAAGTCGGGCCTGGCTGACGGCAGCATGGATATCGTGATCGGCACCCATGCGCTGCTCGGCAAAAATATCAAATTCAAGGACCTGGCTTTACTCGTCGTCGACGAAGAGCAGCATTTTGGCGTTGCCCATAAGGAGAAGCTGAAGGCGCTACGCTCGGAAGTGCACGTGCTCACGCTCACCGCGACGCCAATCCCGCGTACGCTGCAACTCGCTCTCACCGGCGTGCGCGATCTTTCGATCATTGCGTCGCCGCCGGTCGATCGGCTGGCGGTACGCACCTTTGTCTCGCCATTCGATCCGATCACGGTGCGCGAGGCGCTCTTGCGCGAGAAGTATCGTGGCGGTCAGGCCTTCTACGTGTCCCCACGCATCGAGGATTTGGCCGGCGCCAAGGATTTCCTCGACAAAAGTATACCGGAGGTGCGTGTGGCGGTTGCGCACGGGCAAATGCCGGGCACGGTGCTCGATGACATCATGTCCGCTTTTTACGACGGCAAATACGACGTTCTTTTATCGACGACAATTATCGAATCCGGTCTCGACATACCGACCGCGAATACCCTGATCGTTCACCGCGCCGACCGGTTCGGCCTCGCACAGCTCTATCAGCTGCGAGGCCGGGTGGGGCGCGCCAAGCTGCGCGCCTACGCATTGTTGACGCTCCCGACGCAAAAACCGATCACACCGCAGGCCGAGCGACGGCTCAAGGTGCTGCAATCGCTCGACACCCTGGGTGCCGGCTTCCAGCTTGCATCGCACGATCTCGACATCCGCGGCGCTGGAAACCTCCTCGGCGAAGAACAGTCCGGCCACATCAAGGAGGTCGGCTTCGAACTGTACCAGCAAATGCTCGAAGAGGCGGTGATGAGTCTAAAGGCGGGAATTACCGCGCCGGTTGCCGATCGTTGGTCGCCGCAAATCACCATCGGTACGGCGCTGCTCATTCCGGAGGACTATGTCGCCGATCTGTCGGTGCGCCTCGCGCTCTATCGACGTCTCGCCGAGATCGAGGACGAGCATGAGATTGACGGGTTTGCCGCTGAACTGGTTGACCGCTTCGGCAAGCTCCCGGAAGAGGTCGAGCATCTCCTGCAGGTGGTGGCGATCAAGTCCTTGTGTCGGCGAGCAAATGTCGAGAAAGTCGAGGCCGGACCCAAAGGGCTCGTGCTTTCATTCCGCGACAATGTTTTCGTCAACCCGGATGGATTGATCGCGTTCATCCGCGAGCAGGGGTCGGCAGTTCGCATGCGCAACGATCCGAAGACCGCCAAAGGCCAGCAGCTGGTCTTCTTCGAGGATTGGCCGCGGCCACAGGACCGTCTGGAAGGAACCGCAGCCGTATTGCGGCGGCTCGCGTCGATTGCGGAACAAGCAAAGGCTGCCTAGCCTTTGTTCATCCTATCCGTTTGTCCCCGCGAAAGCGGGGACCCATCTTCGTGGGCGCCTGTTCTGGATTCCCGCTTGCGCGGGAATGAAACGGACTCTTGGGCTGCCTAATGAGGCATGCGCAAGACCGGCTTGATGGTCTTGCCCGCAACCGATTCCACCGCTGCGCGGTTGATGTCGGAAAGCGGATAGAATGTGATCATCTTCTCGACCGGAAAACGGCCGGCGATAATGTGATCCACCAGCATCGGGATGAATTCTTTGGGCACGCTGTCGCCCTGAATCACGCCGCGGACAGTGCGACCGTTCTGGAGAACGGGCATTTCAAACGACACTTCCGTGCCCTTTCGTGCGCTGCCGAGCAGCACGCACACCCCACCGGGCATCAGGCAATCGACAGCCTCGCGGAATATCTCAGGAAATGCCGAGGTCTCCAGCGAGAAGCCCGCCCCATTGCCGGTCATTGTCCTGATTTGCGGCACTACATCATTGCATTCTTTGTGGTTGATGGCGTGCGTTGCGCCCAGTTCGCGAGCCAGCGCCAACCGGTGTTCGTGCACATCGACCGCAATAATGGGGTCGCAGCCGGCAATTCTGGCCGCCATCAATCCCGACAGTCCGACAGCGCCAACGCCGAAAACGACGAAGCTTTCACCGCCTCTCGGTTTCATTACGTTGAGGACGGCGCCGGCTCCGGTCTGTCCGCCGCAGGCGAGGGCACAGACTTGTTCAATCGGCGCATCGCTACGCACTTTCACTGCAAAGCGCTCGTTCGCGATCGTGAAATTGCCGAACGACGACTGCTGAAAAAAAGCGCTGTAAACCGGCGCGCCGTTTTTGGAATGCAGCGTTGAGCCATCGGCCCGCGTGCCGTTCATTTTGAGATCGAATGCGTGCAGGCAATAACTTTGGCGGTGCGACTTGCAATTGGGGCACTCACCGCACCATGGATAGGCCATTACGATATGATCGCCAGGCCTGAAGCTCGTCACGGCGTTGCCGACCGCCCGGACGATGCCGGCACCCTCATGACCAAATACTTTCGGAAATTTCGTGGGATAATAGGCGTCCCGCCCGTGCAGGTCCGTTGCACACATGCCGCTCGCCACGACTTCCACCAGCAACTCGTCGCTTCGAGGATCGCAGAGGTCAAGTTGTTCGACGTGAAAGGGACCCGAGCGCTCGTGCACCACAGCAGCGGTGATTTTCATAGCTGAGTGCCAGACAACTATTCGGCGGCGTCGGCGGCCTGGGCCAATCGGACAATAGCTTCGGCGAGATACTCAGGCGCCTGCGCGCCGGAAACCGCGAACTTGCCACCAAATATGAAACAGGGCACGCCCTCGATGCCGGCCTCCTTGGCGGAAAGGGCTTCGCGTTCGATTTCCGCAACGTCCTGGTCGCTTGCGAGCGCTTGCCCGATGTTGTCGGCGTCAAGGCCGACGTCCACAGCCGCCTGAACCAGCACGGCATGATTGGTAAGATCGGCGCCCTCCGTGAAGTAAAGGTCCATCAGCCTCTGCTTCATCTCGGCAGCCTTGCCGGCTCGTTCGGCCCAGCGGATCAGGCGGTGCGCGTCGAGGGTGTTCGGCTGACGGCTGATCTTGTCCATCGCGTAAGTCAGTCCCTCGGCCGAGGCGGCCGCGGCGACGCGTTGCGCAATCCCCTTGTAGCGCTCAGGCGAGCCGAATTTGGTCGTCAGGTATTGCTCGCGTGAAATACCCTCGCGCGGAATCCAATCATTGAGGAAGTAGGGACGCCAATGGACTTCGACCGGTATTTCCGGGTGAAGTGCGACCGCCTTTTCCAGTCGCCGTTTGCCTATGAAGCACCATGGACAGACCACATCGGAAACGACATCAATGCGAACGGGTTGCTGACCGGCCATGGCGAGCTCCTTTTGGGAGCAGCCTAGGCCGCCGCCTATTCGGCCGCAACCATGGGCCCGGCCGCCAGGCGCATCATCAGGGAATTGGAAGTATCGCCCGCTTTGAGCGTTGCCAAAGTGACATTCGCCTCGCTGGCATGCCGCTGCGTCAGCATGGCACTCTTGAGAATGCCGGCCAGACGACGAGCAATCACGTGGGTGCTGCGCAGATCGGTCTGCGTGAAAGCAACCAGGATTGCTCCGTCTTCCTCGCGGGTCGCGAAATCGATGTTTCGAATGAGACGGGTCATCAACCGCGCAGCATCGAAGCTTGCGCGTTCGTCAGCTGAGTTGAACGAAAAGCGGGCAACCGATAGCGGCAAGCTGCGATCGCAGGCCTCCACAATCACTTTATTCAAGTCGTGCCAGAAACAATCGCGGGTCAACAATGCGCTCTTGGGGTCAAACATGCCTTCGGTGTCGAGCGACTTAAGCATTCGCTTCAGTCGCGCCTCGAAAGCGCGCATCCGCACGAGCGGGACCATGCGCGCAGCCAGGCGCCGCGGATCGGCGGCAACCTGATCAAAATTGGGAAGCGCCTCGGCGAATTCCGGCGGAGCTTCGCCAATCACCGCCACTGGAACGTCACGGAATTTCGGTTGCTGAGCGAGCACGGTGAGGAACGCCTCAACCATGCGCAGGGAGAACCCGTCGCCGACAACGACGCCGTCGATGTCGCGCAGGTTGAGATGCCGAGCAGCTGCCTCGACGCTCAGCGCGCCAGCAATCTTGACCCGTTCGCCCATCGCGACGCTCAGCGCCGGATAAAGGGGGCCACGGCCGGCGATGAGCACGGTGGCATCATCAAGCGCATCGCCCACCGGCAGCATCGGCAGTCGTCCACCGCGCGATGCGAATAGCGCGATGCGCCGGAGCACGGTGGCGTGCAACGCGCGCACGCGCATGGTAGATTGCAGCCGGGCAATCAGCCGACTTACGGGCAGCGCTGCCTCGGCGGGCAGCGCGATTGGCACCGCCGCGTCTGTCTCGCCGCGAACGCGCGCGATCACGGGCACGATCGGCCCGTTCGAGGTTGCTATCTGCAGGCAAAGCATCCGCGCGGATTCTTCGTTGGCCGGCGGGCCAGGCTCCGCGATTACAACGGCAGACGGCTTGACAGTCAGAAACGCCGCCGGGGCATCGGCCCATGCCGTTTCGACGATTGGAAAGGCGCCATTTGCGCCCAGCGCTTCGACCAAGTCGGTTGCCGGGTGCTCAGCGACGACGATCAACGGGCCTTGAAGCGACATCGTCCGGCGCGCACTGTTTAAGGATCGACTCGAGCTTAAACGAGCGCTGTTAATACGACGTTAAGTAAGCCCGCCAGACATCCGCGGACAGTTCCCGACAATTTTCCACCGAAACACCCGAAAGTCATTGCGACGCTGCTGCTTTTGACTCACTGTCAGAGACAACGTCGGACAAGTGCAGACAGCATGTTTTGTTACCCGGACGTTACCCCGAGCGCTGTTGATGTTGTCAACAGCGGGGCGTTACCCCGGAGGCGACGATGGCGCGCCGCGCAAGCTGACGTTGCCAGAGCAGCGTGTCGTTGCTGCCGGAATAAGTAGCTCGTCACCGTTCAAATCCGGGAGCGACCATGGGCCTGTGGCCGATTGTACGACCCGCGCCGCGAAATCGCTGATCCCCGTGCGCATGGCCTCTACGTGGTCGTGCAGCCGAGCGAAAAAAATTCTTTTGCCGTTCGCTACAGGTTCGGCGCACGGCAACACATTGAGAACACTGAAAGCAGAAATTTTTATTCTGTAATATTTTTTGGATTTGTTGATGGAAAGCACCTTAGCCAGGTAGCGGCGTTATTCCGCCGCTTGTTTGTAGATAGCCAAAACGCCCGCGCTTAGACGCTCCGCATCATACACGCCGCATGTCGCAAGCTCGATGATATTCCGAGCGATCAGTTCATTGAGTTGGCTGGGCCTGCCGACCAGTCCGAGAGCGTTGCACACTTTCTCGTACGCGATGGCCATGGTCTCTATTGCTTCAGGCCCAAAAGCCTCACCACGCGCGAATGGACCGTTGTCCAAAAATAGAGTTGCCGCCATGCCCCCGTCCCCCCGCGCCTGGTCCCCAAGCAGCAATAAGCGAACAAAGAGACTGGGAATTTTTTGGGAGATTTTGGGATTTTATTGTGAAAGAGGAAGAAAACTAAATCTCCGAGACCGTTTTTACCGGCGCGGCCCTCCTTGTCCGAATTGCAAATAAGGCAGGCCGTTAACACTATTTCGCGAGTGGTGTCGTGGTGTTGTTTATCGACCGCTGTGCGCGGTCTATTGCATCACCCAACATCATCGAGAACCCAACTTAACTCCGCGTCGTCGTCCCGGTCCCCACCTCGGTACAACGGAGCGGAGATTTTTCATTTTCAGGTGCGGCATGAGTGTAGCGAGAAACATTTTCGCGATTATCTGTTTTGGGCTAGGAGCAGCTCTTATATTTGCGGCAAATCACACGGTCGACAGCACGTTTACTTCTTTAGAAACTTCATTATTCGGAGGCATAGGGGCCATGATTTTGCTCGGCTCTTATTTGCTGCTGCGCCGGTAAGCTGAGCGCAGGGCAACACGTCGAGAACGCAGAGAGCAGGATTTTTGGTATAGAATTTTTTGCACATGGATGCGGCGCGCAAAGCAGACACGCCCCTTTGCGCCGCACATGTCGTCTTTTGACCCAAAGCGGACTTTTAACATCAGCGGCTTGGAGTGTGCGTTCTATTGAAAAGCGCCGCACCTGTGGTGGCAGCGCGATACCTTTGACTCTGTCCACCGTTTCTAATTTTCTGCCGAATAACCACTCTTTGCAGTGCTCACATTTGCGTCTCACCACGCTCACATTTGCGTCTCGCTGCGCTCACATTTGTGATGTCAATGTCGCACTATAGCCATCTCAATCATTGCCTTCCGAGAAATGCTAGCAAAGCTCCGAATGAGAAAATTGCTTTTCATCGGTGCTGTGTCGACGACATTGATTGGCTGCAGCTGTCCTATCCCGCCGCAGGCGCTTCCGAAAGCGTGCACCTCAAAGAGCTGTTTCGACAGGACGTCAGTCAGTTCGCCAATTGAGCTGAAGCGAGTCTCTTTCAAGGTCGATCCTGGTCAGTCCGCAAAGAAGCCAAAGACTCCTATCGCAACGAAAATGAGCATTCCGGCACCTGCTCAGCAGTCTGGGGCGTCCGACCCTGTCCTAAGCAGAGCAACGACCGCAGTCGCAGCCAAAATGGAGGCTCCAGCGTCTATCGAATTCGAGGACATGAAGCGGACCATCAGAAAAGATACCTTGGGGCAACCAATCGACACCATTTGTGGCCACGTTAAAGGGAAAAAGGCATCGGGTGAAGAAACGGGAGAGAGACCGTTTCTATATGTTGTAGGGGAAAACAAGGCGTTCATCGACGATGGTAATCCAGATTCACTGGGAACCATCGCCTATCGCGCAATCTGCATTGACCCGGATTTGCGCGGACAGGATTCTCGCCAACAACCGAACCGCGAATGATTTCATTGCGGGCAGTTGTCGCCATCCGATGGATGGATGAATGTCCGCTAATGACCCAAAGCGGACATCGACCTTTGTTAGGTATTGAAAGTAAAATATTTCAGTTCCCACCCCACACAATTGCCGCAGTCTCGACGCGTAACCGCTCGCGCAGAAGCTCAGAAAGGTTTCAGTTCATAGCCAGAGGAAGGAACGAGTAGCTACATCGCAATTTCAAATTGCGATGACAGAACTTTCCTGGGTTGTAACGGAGATTGGACATGCAATCACCAACCAGCCTTTCCATTCTTGTTTTTGCAACTTCCTGGCTTGCACTCGCACCGACAGTGAACGCGCAGAACCAATCCGAGCCTTCTAGGCCTTCGCCGACAACGCCTGGCCCATCGAGCCCGTCAGCCAGTATCCCCGACAATAAACTCGACGCCGCCGCAGCGGCCATGAAGAGTGTGTCGGTGGTAAAGGAGGACTATGGACGACGGATCGCTCAAGCGCCTGACAGCGAAAAATCGCGCCTCGCTAACGAAGGCGGGCAGGCCCTTACCAAGGCGGTCACCGATCAGGGCCTGTCGGTCGCGGAATACACTGAGATTCTGCAGATCGCGCAGAACAATCCGGCCGTACGCGAAAAAATTCTTCAGCGGATAAAATAAAGCGACCGGAGTAGCGCCCGACAATCGTCAGATCCAATCTCCGCTATTGGCTCTTAGCGGGTTATTCCAATCGCGCACGCTGATGTCCGCTTTTGAGGCAAAGCGGACATAGGACTATTGCAGTGCAAATGTCTGCTCATGACCCAGAGCTGACATTCGCAAGCGGATCATGTGGAGCGTGCGATCGAGGTTCTGGGTCAAACTGGCGTGATGCCCGCAAACTTTACGACCTTGCCCCACTTCTCAGTTTCGTCTGCGAGGAGCCTGCCAAAATCGGCAGGCGAACCAGGGAGCGTCGAGGCGCCAAGCTCCGTGAACCGTGCCTGCGACTTGGGATCAGCGAGAACCGCGTTCATCGCCTTGTTGACCTTGTCGATGACTTCGCCGGGCGTGCTTTTCGGCGCACCTAAACCGTACCACGCACTCGCCTCGTAGCCGGGCAAGAAATCGGCCACCGTCGGCAGGTCTGGTAGCACCGCCGACCGTGCCGCGCCGGTTACTGCTAACCCACGCAGCTTCCCCGACTTGATGTGCTCGGCGGAGGTTGGAATATTATCGAACATGACGTGTACTTGCCCGGCGATCAAATCAGTCAGCGCCGGCGCTCCGCCACGGTAGGGCACGTGGACCATGTTGATGCCCGTCAGCATCTTGAACAGTTCGCCCGACATATGGATCGTGGACCCGTTGCCGGACGACGCCATGTTGAGCTTCCCCGGATTAGCCTTGGCATACGCGATCAATTCGGGGATTGACTTGATCGGAAGCGATGGATTCACCACCACCACGTTGGGAAAACGGATGATGCCCGCGATAGGCTCGATGTCGCGGAGGAAATTGAAATTGAGTTTGTCATAAAGCGTGGCGTTAATCGCATTTGCCGGCGCGATAAGAAGGAGTGTGTAGCCGTCAGGCGCCGCACGTACGACCGCCTCGGTGGCGAGATTGGTGGCGGCGCCCGGCCGGCTTTCGATAATAACCGGCTGGCCGAGCCGCTCCGAAAGCCATTGGCCCGTCAGTCGAGCGGTAATGTCAGCCGAGCCGCCTGGGGGATAGCCGAGGATCAGTCGAAGTGGCTGAGTCGGATAGGTCTGCGCCCAAGCGACGCGTGAAAGGGCCGGGAAGGTGGCGACACCCGCTGTCAGATGCAGAAAGTGCCGGCGGGGAAGTTTCATGATGCCTGCTCCAATTAATAACTTCGCTGGCGACTCTCATAAGACGCTACACCAACACCCTTGGTTGGGTTAAGCGATCCGATGTCTCCTATTGACCCTTAGCGGACATCCCTAGCTGCGCCGCACATGTCCGCTTTCGGGGACAAAGCGGACAGTGCGAGAGCCGTGGAATTTCACGGGCTGTATGTCGGCGCTATCACAGGATCGGGCGATGCCACTGTGGCAGACCGCAGGGGCGCAAGCGGCTGCCGCTCTAACAGGGGGCTTCACGCAATGAACGAAATAATTCTGATCGCCGTCGCTGCCCACGTTGCATGCCTTGCCGCCGCCGTGATGGGGTATTTAAATGGCGTATTGATTTGAGCCGTGCACGCCCGGTCTGATTAGCGCTAGACTATTCGCACGTCAGTCTGCGTCGGGGGCGTCAATGTTTCAAATGTTGGGCGGTAGCGCGATTATCGTCGCGGTGATGATGGGTTGCTGGACAACTGTGGCCACGGCCAAGGGCTACAGGTACAGTTGCACTTATACCAAAACAGCTTCACCGGATGGGGTTTCGGATAAAAACTTCACGTTTAATTTCGCTTATGATGACGTTACGGGAAAAGGGGCGGTGCTGGGCAGCACCCAAGCGAACGCCGATGTGCACATAGGTCGCGATGCCATCTCGTTCATGGAGAAATTAGAGACGGGAGCCGTTCAAACTACTGTTATTTCATCAACGGGCGACAGCGTTCACAGCCGCCACTCAGTGGTGGGCGGTGGCAAGATGATCCCAAGTCAATCTTACGGACGATGTGAAACGCAGTAGCGGCGTTGGCGGGGGGCTTTGGCGGTCCCATGAATGCCGCTGCTGCGTTGCCTGCCTATTTGCGTTTTCATGGGACCGCTGCGCTTCGGCGTGCGCAAGCATCAGCGGTAATTTCGTCAAGCCGATTCGATGATCCGTCGTGAGGCATTGGCCTCAAGACCCACGCTGAAAATAACCACGCAATAGACCAACGACGAGCGCAGCGGTAACGAACAGCGCGACTAGAGGCAGCCAGACGAGTAACGCGCCCAAGAGGAGAACCAGCAACAGTGCCGATAGGAGACCGACAATCAGCACCAACAGAATGGTGCCGAGCGGCCCAACCTTCGCGACATAAATGCGCCCAGTATCCGTATCGATGCCCATTCGCCGTGTGACATGCGCATCATCCGGCGGAATGATTTCTGGCTCCGAACGCGGCTTGTCAGCCTCGGGATTTGGTCTTTTGTCTGTCATGCGCGTTACAGGTCACTATAAAGCGACCGTCGACGGGCACCGAGTGTTACCTTGTTCGTTAGCCCACTAGAGCAATAAACAATTTAACTAAGTGAACCAATAGCTTAGCAAAAGCAGCTGTTAGTGCGACGTCAACGACCGGCCGAAATTACGCCGCGTCAGGCGTTGTGCGCGGTGCAAATGCCCCCACGATCAACGGGTTGAGGCCTTCCGAGGTTAGATTGGCCCGCAAAGCCCTGCGATCGGGCGCCGTTCCGGCGAGACGATGCCCGAGATCGCCATCAGGTAGGGCCACTATGGTCGCGCCCGGATCGGCCCGCGAGACCAGGGCGTCGATCTGAGCTAGGCGAAAACGGTAACCGCCGACGTCGATCATGTCCGAGGGCGGTCCCGTGATGATCAGGGTTCGATCGGCTTGCCCAGGGCGGCAGGTGAACCCGGTATCGACATAGCCGTCGCCATCCGGAGCAACAGGCAAAGGCTGATCGGCCCGTAATCCCGGCACCATGCGGCCGCGCAACGCCAGGGTGCCGGCGCTTGTGCGCGCGGTTTCGAGTGCCGGCGGTACTCCGCCGACAGGGCCGAGAGGGAGGGGTGCCGGCAATCCATTGTCACCACGTCGCGCCGCAATAAACCCAATTTCGCCGAAGCTCGCCACATCGATGAGAACCAACGGCCCGTTCCAGGTCTTTGCTGCCTTGAAACGCTCGGGCGCGCGCCAGAGCGCGACGATGGTCTGTTTTGTGTCGATAAGGCCCATCTTCGCAATCGGGTGAACAGCGGGCGCTGGCAGCACGAGAGTTCCCTCGGGGACCTCTCTGCACTGTGCAGCGAAAGCCTCTACTTCAAAGCCGTGGTGCAGGTGCAGCGCGCCCCCGCACAACAGCCAAGGCATCATCGCGAGCGCGATACCCGCGAACGATGTGATCGGGATGGCCGACAGCAATGGCGCATCGGCTGCGGCCCCGGTGGCGCGAACGGTCTCAAGGCCGCCAGCGACCAACTCGAAGTGGCTGCGCGATACAGGGAAGAATCCGGCAGCATCTACATTGAAGGTGATTGCCGCGGCGCTGGTATCCCGACCAATGCGCGGCGAGACCGCCACGGCCCCGTCGGAAGAAAAAATATTGTCGAGCGATACAAGGCCATCGGACAAACCATGCCCGAAACCACAAACATGCCGGACCGAAAAGAGCTCGGCGGCGCTCTGCATAGCAATTTCGGCCTGCTCCTCAGTCCCGATGCGGGAGCAGGTCACGATAGCCTTGGCCCCAAGGCGACCAAGGGCCGATACGATCTCGGCTTTCCGCCAGAGCAGCGGCAGCGGCGCGGCGATCATGCCCGCGCGCAGCACGCCGAGAAAGGTGATGATGCTCTCTGCCGTATTCGGCAGATGCATTGCCACGATGCTGTCGGTCTGCAACCCGAGACCACGCAGTCTTGCTGCACATGCCGAAATCGCGCGATCGGCCTGCGCGAAGCTGAGTTTGCGCGGGGCACCCCAGGCAAACGCGTCACGGTTCGGTGGATCGGCAAGTGCAAGCGCATCGGGGTGGCGTACCCCGGCGCGCCGAAATAGATCGTCGAGCGTCGCGGCGGTCGTGGCCCACCGCGCGCCTTCCCCGTCGATCATGGACCAAGCCTCAAGTCTTTAAATCCTTCTGCCACCATGTCTCGGGCAAATAGCCAAACAGCGAGGTTCGCGAGGGATGCTCGATTCGCGTCCAGCGCGCCACCCATTGCACGGGCGGGAAGTAGAGCGGCACAACATAAAATCCGGAGAGCAGAACGCGATCGAGCGCACGAGTCGCTGCGACGAAATCATCTCGGCTGGTTGCCGCGAGCATGGCGGCGATCATTGCGTCGACCGCTTTCGATTTGACGCCCATATAGTTGCGGCTGCCTTGTTGATCGGCGGCGGCCGAACCCCAGTAGAATAATTGCTCGTTTCCGGGCGACAGCGATTGCTCCCACCGGTATTCCATCATGTCAAAATCGAAGGCGATCCGCCGGCGCTCGAATTGAGTGGCGTCGACGGTCCGTACTCGCGGCTCGATTCCGGCTCTCTTGAGATTGCGCGCAAAAGCTAGCGCAAGCCGCTCCTGGTCGCGCGTTGTCGTCAGGATCTCGAAGGAGAATGGGCGCCCGGTTTTGACATGGGCCAGCTGCGTGCCCTTGAGCTCATAACCGGCGCTTTTGAACAGTGCAAAAGCGCGGCCGAGGTTGGCACGATCGCGCCCTGAGCCGTCCATCACCGGCGGAGACCACGTACCTTCCATGATGTCTGCGCGCACCGCGTCGGCAAACGGATTCAGTAATTCGCGTTCTTGCGCACTGGCCGGGATGCCATGCGCGGACAAATCGCAACCGTCGAAATAGCTGGCCGTTCGCTTGTACAGATCGAAAAAATAAGTGTGATTGAGCCATTCGAAATCGAATAGTTGAAGAATGGCTTCGCGCACGCGAACATCGGAAAACATCGGTCGGCGCGTGTTGAACACCAAGCCTTGCATGCCCTTCGGAAGTCCATACGACAGATCTTCTTTGGTCACCCGCCCTTCACGTATCGCGGGAAAATCGTAAGCCATCTGCCAGCGGCCGGGATCGGTCTCGACGCGCAAATCATACAGCCCCTTCTTGAACGCTTCGAAATGCGTGTTCCCGTCGCGGTAATAGTCGTAACGAATGGTGTCGAAATTCCACAGCCCTCGATTGATCGGCAGATCGCGGCCCCAATAGTTCTTGTCGCGCTTGAAGGTGACGCTTTCCCCCGGCTTCACGGCAGTCACCGTATAAGGACCGCTGCTGAGCAGAGGATCGAAACTTGTGTCCTCGAAGGTGTCCGGGTTGATTGCGTGCTTTGCCAGGATCGGCATCAGCCCGAGGATGAGCGGAAGCTCGCGGTCGTCGGCGCCGGAGAGATCAAAGCGCACGCTGCGCGCATCCGTCGCCTCAGCTTTGACAGCCTTGACATAATATGTGCGAAAATTCGGCCGGCCTTTGTCACGCAGCAATTCCCACGAAAAAATCACGTCCGCGGGAGTGACCGGCCGGCCGTCTGAAAAACGCGCGGCCGGATTGATGGAGAAGGTCACGAAATTGCGCGCGGCGTCGGTCACCACGCCGTCAGCAAGGAGCCCATACAGCGTGAACGGCTCGTCATAGCCTCGCGCGAGCAAGCTTTCGACGATATACCCGCGCATATGCGCTGCAGGCAGTCCCTTGACGATGAATGGATTGAGGCAATCGAAGGTCCCGACGACACCCTGAACAAGCTGGCCGCCTTTGGGCGCCATCGGGTTCGCGTAGGTCGGATATTTGAAGTCCGGTCCCCAGGCGGCCTCGCCATGCATCGCCAGGGCATGGGATATGGCTTGCGCGGGAGCGATGCGTAAGCCGATGCCCGCAACGGCCCCCAGTGTCCCAAGCACGACGGAGCGCCGCGACACTCGCAGCTGCGTCACGGCGGAAAGAGCAGAATCGGGCGCGATGGGTGCTCGAATGCGATTCGTTCCGGTTTTGCCTGATTTTATCATACAGATGGAGGTTCCACGGCCGGGCATTTTCAGCGCTTTCGTGGCTTTATTGCAGACCGGAATTCAGCTATCAGGCACCCCCGAGGGTCACGCTCCCGCCGTATTTCGCACGGAGAGAGCCGGCTGCAAGGCGACGTTCGGTAGCCATGGGCCGCGAACGCAAGAACAAGGGATAATCGCAATGGATCATCGGATCGCATCGGCCCGGCCTTTGGGTCGGGCGCTGGCTGTCGCTGGAGCGTTGGTTGCGCTGCTTGCGGGGCCGGCGGTGGCACAGCAGCCGCCGCAGCAAAAAACAGCACCCGCTGCGCCCGCCCAAAAGCAGGCGCCCGCCCAAAAGCAGGCGCCCGCGCAGCCCGCACAGGCACCGGCGCCGGGTGGCCAGCCACCAGGTCAGCAACAGGCCGGCGGCGATCAGCCGCAGCTCATGTATTCGCCCTGGATGAAGGTCTGCGGCAAGGGCCCGGATACCAACAACAAGCAAGTGTGCGTCGTGACCAAAGATGGCCGGCTCGAAAATGGAATGCCCGTCGCCATCGTCCAACTGTTCGAGCCGGAAGGCGGCCAGAAAATTCTCCGCGTCACCGTTCCGCTCGGCATGCAAATATCGCACGGGACCCGCCTGATCATCGATCAGGGTCAGCCTGCTCAATCCCCATACAGCATCTGCTTTCCGGTCGGCTGCATGGCTGACTATCAGGTCAATGATGACTTGATCGGCAAGATGAAGAAGGGGCAGAACATCATCGTGCAGGCGATCAATATGCAGGGAACGCCAATCAGTCTCCCCCTGCCGTTGAACGATTTCGCCAAGGCCTACGATGGCCCGCCGACCGATCCGAAGGCGTTTGAGGAACAACAGCGTAAGTTGCAGGAAGAGCTGCAGAAGAAGGCCGAAGAGGCACGCAAGAAGCTTGAAGGCCAGCAGAGTCAGGCGCCGGCGGCTCCGACCGCGCCCGCGCCGGGGCAGAAAAAGTAAAGCCCCTTCAGTGACCCGACAAAAAGGCGCGGCCTATGGCCGCGCCTTTTCACTTTTGCAACCCAGCAGCCTCAATGCATTTGGCTGTGACGCGGCCTGTATCCTCCGTCTTCGTCCTGCTCGAAAACTTCGGCCACGTCCGGATGGCGGATCGGCGCGCCCGAGGTATCGAGAAGAAGATTTTGTTCCGACACATAGGCGACGTATTCGGTCTCCGAATTTTCGGCGAACAGATGATAGAAAGGCTGGTCCTTGCGCGGACGGATTTCCGCCGGGATTGCCTGCCACCACTCCTCGGTGTTGTTGAACACCGGATCGATATCGAAGATCACGCCCCGGAACGGATAGACGCGGTGTTTCACGACCTGACCGATCTTGAACTTCGCGTTGCGCACTTTTTCCATTACAGACATTCTCTTGGCTTCGGTCACAAGGCGTAGCGCGCTGCCCTATCGGGATCCTTGGCCGCGACGAGTTTCGCAAGATCGAGCAGCACCTTGGCCTGCTTCCAGGTGGCGTCGTCCTGCATTTTACCATCGATCATAACGGCGCCAGCACCGTCGGGCATGGCGGTCACAATTTTTTTCGCGAACGCCACTTCCGCCGGATCAGGCGAATAGACTTTCTTGGCGATTTCGATTTGCGACGGGTGCAGCGACCAGGCGCCGACGCATCCCATGAGAAATGCATTACGGAATTGGACCTCGCACGCGGCCGGATCCGAAAAATCCGCGAACGGCCCATAGAAGGGCTTGATGCCGGCGGCGGCGCAGGCATCGACCATCTTTGCAATCGTATAATGCCAGAGATCCTGCTGGGACGTCGCACGCGGCCCGTCATCTTGCGCGTCCGCAAGAACCTTATACTCCGGATGGCCGCCGCCGACCCGCGTCGTCTTCATGGCTCGAGAGGCGGCAAGATCGGCGGGCCCCAGGCTCATGCCATGCATGCGAGGCGAAGCTGTCGCGATGCTCTCCACATTGTTGACGCCCTGCGCCGTTTCGAGAATGGCATGGATGAGGATCGGCTTTTTCAACTGATGTTTGGCCTCGAGCTGCGCCAGCAACTGGTCGAGATAGTAGATGTCCCATGGTCCATCCACTTTAGGCAGCATGATCACGTCGAGCTTGTTGCCGACGGCGGCTACGATGTCGATGATGTCGTCGAGGGCCCATGGCGAGTTGAGTGCGTTGATGCGCGTCCATAGCCCGGTCGAGCCAAAATCAATCGTCCTGGCCATCTCGATAAAGCCTTTGCGCGCAGCCTCCTTTGCGTCGATCGGGATGGCGTCTTCCAGGTTGCCGAGTATGACGTCCACCTGCTGTAGAAGCTCGCGCACCTTCGCGCGCACTTTTTCATTATGCGGCGGTATGAAATGGATCATGCGCTCGAGACGCACGGGCACTTCGCGCAAGGGCGCGGGCGCGCCGATGGCGAGCGGTGCAAAGAACTGGCGTGGCAGTCTCATGAAAGCATCCAAACCCGGCTCTGCTTAGAGCAATGCAAAGGCGGCGCCAAGTAGGCCAAATTGTGGGCAGGAAATTCGACGAAAGGCTTACTCGGAAACTAGCGGGCTTCGCGCCGCTTCCTCTCTGCCTCATCCCATGTCGTCAAGGCCTGGTAGTCCGGCACAAACCCGAGCCCTTTCTGCGCGTCCGACGACAGCACCGATTGTGACGTCACGACGTCTATCACCGCAGGCGCATTTCGTAGGCCGCGCTCCAGGGCACCCTGAAGGTCCGATGGCTTCTCGACGCGTTCTCCGTATGCGCCGAGTGCGCGCGCGAGCCCGGCATAGTCGGAGTGCCGCAAGGTCGTGCCGACGACGCGCCCTCCATAGTTCATTTCTTGATCGAGGCGTTCGATGTTCCATGCCGCATTGTTGGACACGACGAAGACAACCTTGGCGCCGTGCCGGACCGCGGTGTCGATTTCCATCGCATTGATACCGAACGCACCATCGCCATTGACAGAAACGACCGGCCGACCGGGCAATGCAAGTGCGGCTGCGATCGCAAACGGAACGCCGACCCCCAGGCAGCCGAAGGCACCTGCGTCCATGTAGGTATTCGCCCGCATGCCGGTTCGCGCAAAGCTCAAAAGATCGCCGCCGTCCGCGATCGCGATGTAGTCGCTCGGAACGACCGCCGCGAGAGCGTCGAAAATCGCGCCTGGATGTATCTTGCCGTCCGTGCCGGTCGTTGGACGGTCTTTGGCGGACTGGGAGGCAGCCATGCGCTCGCGATGCCGGCGCCGCAATCCATCCGCCCACGCCTTGTCGATCCTCGTCTCGCGATTGCCCGCAGCTTGAATCATGGCGTCGAGGGCCAGCTCCGGAGAAGCAAGCAATTCCGGCTGGCCGCGGCGGTTGTCGACAAGTTCGCCGGCATTGTCAGCAATGCGAATGAAGCGGGCGTTGGGAAAGACCGCGGGCGAGCCATACCCAACCTGATAGTCGAGCTTTCGACCGATCAGCAGCACGACGTCCGTCTCCGTCATGGCTGCGGCGCGGACTGCAGCGGCAGTGGATGGGTGATCCGCCGGCACAAGGCCCCGGCTTTCCTGCGTGTCCAAATACAGCGCACCTGTCACGTCAAGGAGGCGTACAAGGGCAGGGCCCGCCTGTTTGGCGCCGCGACCCGTGATAACCAGAGGTCGCTTGGCCGACCAGAAAACGTCGACCGCTTCCGCCACGGCGATGGGATCCGGGGGCAGCCGCCGTGCGGTCTTGGGCTGAATCCATTCGTCGAGCACGAGCTGCGGGGGGACCCGAGTCCTTAGGACATCGGTCGGGATCTCGATATAGACCGGGCCAGGCTCGCCCGCATCGCCCAATGCACGAGCGACTGCTTCATCGAGTTCGCGCACGACCTGCTCAGGGACGCGGGCCGTGCGCGATGTGCGTGTCACTGGTCGTAGAATGTCGACGTGAGGTATGTCCTGCAACGGCCCCATGTTCGCCTGCGGGCGGGACGTGCAGCCGCCGATCAGCAATACGGGAGCGCGCGCAAGCGAAGCATTGGCGATGGCGGTCACGGTATTGGTAACGCCTGGCCCTGCAGTGACAATCGCGACACCAAACTGGCCGGTCAATTCGGCGTGGGCGTGCGCCATGTGCACCGCCGCGCCTTCATCGCGGACATCGATGATGCGAATGCCCAGCCGCGCGACGTGATCCCAGATCGGCTGAATATGACCACCCTGCAGACCGAAAATACGATCGACGCCACGCGCCTTCAGGAAACGCGCGACCCAGGCCGCGCAGGATTGCGGATCGGCGTTGAGGTCCTGCGATTTGTACGAGGCCTGACTCATAATTACTCCCTATCAGCTCAATTTGATGCAGAACTATGCTGGGCGCGCAGCGCGCGGTGGAGAATCTTTCCGGTTGCCGTTCTCGGCATGTCTTCTTCGCGGATGAACGATACCGATCTCGGTCGTTTGTAGCCGGCGATCCGGTCTTTGCACCACTCTAGAATCTCCTCGGGAGTGGCCATCTCGCCATCGCGAGGCACGATAACGGCGTGCACGCGTTCGCCCCATTTCGCGTCGGCTATGCCGATCACAGCCACATCCTTCACCTTTGGATGAGCGCCAACCAAGGATTCGACCTCAGAGGGATATACGTTCTCGCCGCCGGAAATGATCATATTGTTCTTGCGATCGACGAGAAAAATGTAGCCATCCTCATCGCGGCGGGCGAGGTCGCCCACTGTGCAATAATCTCCACGAAAAGCCTCCTTCGTCTTTTCAGGCATCTTCCAATAGCCGTCAAAAGTGTACGAGTTGCAGGAAAAAAGCTCGCCTGGCTCGCCGTCCGGCACGTCATTGCCTTGGGAATCCAGCAATCGAATGGGACGCGAGCCAACGCATTCCCGACCGACCGATCCCAGTTTGGAGAATTGTTCATCGGGATGAAGCATTGTGACCCATCCTGCTTCAGTTGAACCATAGAGCTCGAACAGCCCCGAATTCCTGAAATAGTTCATGATCGCCAGCTTCGTGTCACGGCGCGCCGGCGCCGATGAAATCATGAGCTTTGTGACCGCGTCCACGTTGTACCGCTGTCTTACCGTCGACGGCAGATCGAGCATCATGATGAAGTGGGTGGGGACGAGGGAAGTGAAAGTCGCAGCCCCCTCGGCTAGCGTACGAACCAGATGCTCGGGATCGAAACTCTTCCGGCTGTAGATCGTGCACGCGGCGCCGCAATATGCGAACGCGCCGAAAAAATAAAGTGAGTTGGCGTGACACATCGGCATGACTAGCAGCGCGCTGTCGCTTCGGGTGAGGCCAAGCTCCATCTCTGTCACGAGGGAAAGCATGGCGCTGCCACCGTGCGAACGGATCGCCCCTTTTGGCTTCCCCGTTGTGCCGGACGTGTACATCAGCGTCCAAGGATCGGTGGCAGCCACGCCGACATCCGGAGGCCGGTCGCTTGCCCCTGAAATCAGGTCCTCGTAGCTGCGATATCCCGGGTGGCGGCGAGAGCCGCCGAACACGATGAAGTTGCCGGCCGGGAGCGGCAGATCATCGCGGATATTCTCGATCGCCCCCAGAAGTTCTTCCTGGACGATAAGCGCGCTTGCTTCACAGTTTTCAAGCAAGTAGCGAATTTCCGGTCCGACCAGCCGGAAATTGATCGGCACTGCGATCAAGCCGGCGATTGCCGTCGCAGCATAGATCTCCATCCATTCCAGAGAATTAAACGCAAGGACGCAAACCCGTTCTCCCTTCGACAAACCCAGCCCCAGGAAGGCGTTGGCGAGGCGGCATGACCGGCTATGCCACTCCCGGAAGCTCATGGACCTCTCGAGATCGCGGGCCGCAACCTTGTCAGGAAAGTTGCGCGCATTCATGCCGAGCGCGATACCGAGGGGGGGCAACTGTCTCATTCGGTAGTCTCTTCGGGCCGAAATACGTGCTTAATTATCGTCGCTTGTGTAGCACAAAAAATCAGGCAAGCTGACGGGACATTGCACCCACCATGCAGCCTCTATCCGGTTTAGTTGTTCTTGATTTCACGACGCTCCTGCCGGGGCCGCTGGCCACGCTGATGCTCGCGGAGGCAGGCGCAGAGGTAATCAAGGTCGAGCAACCAGGCGGAGAGAACGCTCGACGCTTTCCTCCGTTGGTTGACGGCGACAGCGCGGCGTTTCTCATGCTCAACCGCGGCAAGAGCAGCATCGAATTCGATCTAAAGAACGAAGCCGACCGTACGAAACTCATCCCGCTCATCCAACGTGCCGATATTCTGGTCGAGCAATTTCGCCCCGGGGTGATGAGCCGCCTTGGCCTCGACTATGAAGATGTCCGCAGCCTCAACCCCCGACTGATCTATTGTTCGATTTCCGGTTATGGCCAGAGCGGTCCTCGCGTAAATGAAGCCGGTCACGATATCAATTACATCGGCAATACGGGCTTGCTCGATCTTCAGCCTGGTCCTCCGGGACACCCCGTCGTGCCGCCGATGCTCGCGGCCGACATTGCCGGAGGCAGCTTTCCTGCGGTGATCAACATTTTGCTGGCCTTGCGGGCGCGCGACCAAAGCGGGCAGGGATGCCGCCTCGATATTGCAATGACGGATGCAATGTTCACCTTCACCTGGGCAGCTCTCGCACTAGGCGCCGCCGCCGGCAGGTTTCCCAAGCCGGGTGAGATGTGGCTTGTTGGCGGGTCCCCGCGTTATCAGATCTATCCGGCCAAGGACGGCAAGCTGGTTGCGTGCGGGGCGCTCGAGCAGAAGTTCTGGATTGCCTTCGCCAAAGCGATTTCATTGCCGCCGGAACTTATCGACGATACTCGCAACCCGGTCGCGACCCGAGATGCCGTCGCACGGCTTATTGCGGCGAGGACTTCCGAGGAATGGCGCCCGATCTTTGCAGCAGCCGATTGCTGCACGACGATCGTAACTCCGCTCGAAAAAGCAATGGCGGATCCGCATTTCGTTCAGCGCGGATTATTCGCGCACAAAGTCGCAACGGCGTCGGGCAAGACGCTCCCGGCGCTGCCTCTGCCGGTCAGCCCGGATTTTCGCCAAGCGCCCGGGGTGAAAAAGGCGCCGAAGCTCGGCTAGAGCACTTCGCCTCGCATCAGCCGAGGTTGCCGCGATGCTGGTCCCAGGCCTTCGCGCATGACCGCCCGTCGCAGCGGGCCGATGCGGTCGATCAGGTAAAGGCCCAGTCCGCGCATCCCCTGCGTCGGAAGAAAGTCGCTCAGAAGCGTGCGATTGAGAAGATCGACCGCCAGGGTGCGGCTGCGGACATCGGCCTGGCGCATCGTCGCATATTGCGCGAGCACATCGGGGTTGCCGATATCAAGCCCATTGCGATGTGCTGCGATGGCCACTTCACTAATCGTGGCGGCATCGCGCAGACCCATATTGAGCCCCTGTGCGCCGATCGGCGGGATGACATGGGCGGCTTCTCCGACCAGTGTGATGCGCTTGTCGGCAAAACGTCGTGCTGTTGCGACGTGAAGGGGAAATCGGCCTCGCCCCGGCTCGACCTCGATTTTCCCGACTATGGAGTGTGACGTCCGTTCGATCTCTCTTGCGAGTTCAGCATCATCCAATGCTGCATTGTGTTCGGCGGAAGCGCGATCCAGCACCCAAACCACGCTCGATCGTTCGCCGGGCAAAGGCACCAGGGTAAACGGCCCCGTCCGCGTGTGAAATTCCGTGGAAGTGTCCTGATGCGGTCGAGAATGTCGGACACACAGCGTCAACGCCACTTGCGGATAGCGACGTTCGTCCGTTCCGATTCCAGCGGCGGCGCGGCAGATGGAGTTGCGCCCATCGGCGCCAATCACGAGCGCCACGCGCAGAATAGCTCCATCCCTCGTCTTGACTGCGACTGTTCGTCCATCTTCCCCAACTGATAGGACTTCATCGTCGATGATCTGCAAGCCGGGCAGACCGCGAGCCCGCTGCTCAAGTGCATCATTCAAATAGCGATTCTCGATGTTGTAGCCGAACGTATCCAACCCAATCTCGCTTGCCTGAAACATGACCTCCGGTGCGCGCCAGAGCCGGCCCGTGTCGTCGACGATCCGCATGACTTTGAGAGGGGCTGCGTGCGCTGCGCATAGCTTCCAGACACCGAGCGTCTCAAGCGCCGTGACAGAGCCGGCAAGGAGTGCGGTTGTTCGGTTATCGGATTTGGCTGGCGGTTTCCCAGCAAGGGCGGTGGTGAGGCCGCCCTGTGCGAGAGCAATCGCCGCCGTCAATCCGGCGGGCCCGCGGCCTACCACGACGACTGATTGGCTCCCGTCATATGGTTCCGGCATCGAGCAATCGCTCCGTTCTGTCGTAACCGCCTAGCACGCGCCATCGAGGATCGGAAACCACGGCAAATAGTTGCGATACCCTGGTGGCGACATATGGGCTATGGACGGTGTTCGATGAGTGACGCCGCGGACCACGATTTCGGACATCTGACGCCCGCCGCCGCAGGCCTTGGGAACATTTTTTCCAGGCCAAAGGCAGTGGCTGCCCTCTGCGTGGTCGTGCTCGCGGGACTGGCCTGGCTTTATCTCGGCGTCTTGCTGACCGGAATGGAGGGTTATTCAGGACCATTCGGATTTCTGCAAGCACTGTGCGGTTCGTTCGACAGCCTCAACTGGAGCGTACGCGAAGCCACGCTTGTGGCCTCGATGTGGTGTGCGATGACCCTGGCGATGATGCTGCCCAGCGCGGCCCCGATGATACTGACTTACGCGGAAATTGCCGATACAGCCGCGAGCAAGGGCGAACGCATCGTCTCACCGTTCGTCCTCGCGGGAGGCTATGCGGCGATCTGGATCTGTTTTTCGGTGTTCGCATCGTTCGCTCAACTGGCCTGTATGCGCGCGGGACTAATCGAGCCGGGAATGAAATCAGCGAGTGGGTTGTTTTCCGGCGCGCTCTTGGTCACCGCCGGTGCCTACCAATTCTCAACAATCAAGCATGCATGCCTGACACGGTGCCAGCAGCCGTTTCCGTTCTTTTTTGCCAACTGGGCGACCACGCCGGCAGGGGTTTTTCGGCTTGGGCTGAAGCAGGGCGCCTACTGCCTCGGGTGCTGTTGGGCGATGATGCTTGTAATGTTCGCGGTCGGCTTGATGAATGTTGTTTGGATGGCGGTGCTCGGCATTGTCATGACGACCGAGAAGATGCTCAGCGGACGAACCTTTACTCACGCGGTCGGGGCGGCTCTCATTATTCTCGGCGCCGGGATTGCTGTCATGACAATAGCGCTCATTAGCCAGTACTAACAATCTGAGCACGGCAAAGTAAGACAGGGAGTACTGCGTTGACGGAAAGTTGGACTTTAAAGGGCGAACTCGCGCTGTCTTGCAGTTGCACCGTGTTTTGTCCTTGTGTGCTCTCGTTGGGCGAGCATCCGCCGACTGAAAGTCGATGCCAAACTTGGGCCGGCATTCGTATCGACGATGGACATTTCGATACAGTGGATCTTTCCGGCATCAAGGTAGGCCTCATGATGGATTTGCCTGGCATCATGTCGCGAGGCAATTGGACGGCGGCGCTATTTGTGGATGAAAAGGCCTCCGCTCTTGCGGTCAAGGGATTGACGCGGATCTTCACCGGTCGCGTTGGCGGCACCACGCATTTGCTGTCGATCCTTGTCGGGCAGTTTCTGGGCGTGCGTCAGGTGCCCATCACCTACGAGACGCAAGGCGAGACCCGTATTGTACGCATCGAGAAATATGTGGATGGCGCCATCACGCCGATCCGCGGCAAGGAAGCGGGCAAGAATGTAACGATACGAAACAGCGAATACTGGATTGGTTCTGATATCATCGTCTCGCGGGCCGAGAAGTCACGATTTCGGGGCTTCGGCCGCAACTGGAACCTGGCAGGGCGATCCGCTGAGATCGTCAAGCTCGACTGGGGCAATAGCTAAGTGACGGAAATCGAGCGCATCCGCGCTTTCACGGTCCATGTCTTCACTGCAACCGGGGCGGCGCTTGCATTGCTCGCGCTGATCCTGGCCACCGGTGGCCATTGGGCGGGAATGTTTTTGTGTCTCGGCCTGGCGCTTCTGATCGACGGGCTCGACGGCCCGATGGCGCGCGCGTTCAATGTCGAGGATCTGCTGCCGCGCTGGTCGGGCGACACCCTCGATCTGGTCGTGGACTTCACAACTTACGTCTTCGTTCCAGCCTATGCCATCGCCGCCAGCGGACTGCTGCCGCAATTTCTTGCGATTCCGGCCGGCATCGTCGTGGTCATCAGCGGCGCTCTTTATTTCGCCGACCGCGAGATGAAAACGAGGGACAATTATTTTCGGGGATTTCCCGCAGTCTGGAATCTTGCGGCATTTTATCTGTACTTGCTCGAGCCGCCGGAGTGGGCCGCCGCCTTGGCAATCCTGGTTCTGGCCGCTCTGAGTTTCGCGCCGATCAAGTTTCTCCATCCTGTGCGCGTGAAGCATTGGCGGAAGATCAATGTCTCTCTGTTGGCACTATGGGCGGCGCTAGCTTTTGTGGCGATTGTCGAGGATCTGTCGCCGAGCCTTTACGTAACTGTGCCGCTATCACTGATTGCGGTGTATTTCTTTGTTGCTGGCTTATTGCGATCGCCAGCCTGAATTGCCAAGCGAAATCCGGGAGTAACTCATGTCTCGACCAGTCCTGCTTATCGCCGGCGGCAGCCGGGGAATCGGAGCTGCTACTGCGAAGCTCGCGGGCGTGCGCGGTTATAACGTGGCGGTCAATTACAAGACCAATTCGAATGCTGCTGCCGGAGTTGTCGACGCTGTAAAGCGGGCGGGCGGGGAGGCGGTGGCGATCCAGGGTGACATGGCGCAGGAGAACGATATCGAACGCGTATTCGACGCCGCCGGCGATACCTTCGGATCGCTTACCCATTTTGTGCACAGTTCGGGCATCATCGGCGACAGTTCGCGGCTGGACCAGGTCAACGCGAAAACGATCCGCGAGGTACTTGATCTCGATACATTCGGTGCTCTGCTTTGCCTGCGCGCCTGTGTGCGCCGAATGTCGACCAGGCACGGCGGCAAGGGCGGCGCCGTTGTGATGTTGTCGTCGATGGCTGCCCCGCTCGGCGGCGCCAATGAGTGTGTCTGGTACGCGGCAGCCAAGGCCGGCGTCGATTCCATGGTGATTGGGGTCTCGCGCGAGGTCGCCAAGGAAGGCATTCGCGTCAACGCGGTCACACCGGGCGTCATTGATACCGATATTCAGCCGCCCGGGCGTATTGAACGCGTCATGCCCATGCTGCCGATGGGCCGGGCAGGGCAGGCCGATGAAGTTGCGGAAGCCGTACTGTTTCTGCTCTCGGATGGGGCCTCCTACATCAATGGGGCGAACCTGCGCGTGTCAGGAGCGCGCTGATGCGCCTTGCGCTCGGCGTTTGGCTGCCTATTATCGCCGTCCAAATTCCATCCTTACAACAAGCCTAAACGTCATCAAGGAGTGAAAAATGGTCGCGGCAGTGCGCGTTCACAAACCCGGCGGTCCCGAAGCTCTGACCTACGAGGACGCACAAATTCCCGCGCCCGGCCAAGGCCAGATCAAGATCAAGCAGCATGCCTGCGGCGTCAATTTCATCGATGCCTATTTCCGGATGGGCATGTATCCGTCACCTGTCGGTCTGCCCTTCATCGCCGGCAACGAAAGTGCCGGGGAAGTGATTGCGGTCGGCCCCGGCGTGACCGACGTCAAAGTCGGGGATCGGGTGGCGTACGTTGGCCCACTGGGTGGTTACGCGGCCGAGCGTGTGCTGGCGGCCGACCGCGCCGTCAAGTTGCCCGATAATATTTCATACGAGCAAGCGGCCGGCATGATGCTCAAGGGCATGACCGTGCAATATCTGCTCAATCGCACATACAAGGTCGAGAAAGGCACCGTTTGCCTGATACATGCTGCGGCCGGCGGCGTCGGCCTCATCGCCTGTCAGTGGGCCAATCATCTTGGCGCGACTGTTATCGGCACCGTCGGCTCCAAGGACAAGGCCGAACTCGCCAAAAAGAACGGCTGCCATCACACAATCCTTTATCGGGACGAAGATTTTGTCGCGCGAGTGAAAGAAATCACCAGCGGCAAACTCTGTGACGTGGTCTACGACGGCATCGGCAAGACCACGTTCCCGGCTTCGCTCGATTGCCTGCGGCCGCTCGGCTATTTCGTGAGCTTCGGCAGCGCGTCGGGGCAGATTGACGCCTTCAACATCAACATCCTGCAGACCAAGGGCTCTCTTTTCGCAACCCGGCCGACGCTTAATAATTACGTTGCCAAGCGCGACGATTTGATGATCACCGCCGCTGACCTGTTCAAGGTCGTCGGCTCCGGCGCAGTGAAAATTCCGATCAACCAGAAGTATCCGCTCAAGGATGCTGCAAAGGCACACAAGGAGATGGAAGGCCGCGAGACCACAGGGTCAACCATCCTCATACCCTAGTCGTCGTATGACGTCGAACGCGATGGCGGCAAGTTTTCTGCTCGCCACCGCGAATTTCTCGTATGCCGGCAGTGTTTCCGATACCGAAGCGCTGGCAATTATGCGCAAACACTGCGCCATGTGCCACGCGGCGAAGCCCACGCATCAAAGCTTTCGGGAATCGCCGAAAAATATCATCCTGGAGACAACGGCCGACTTTAAAAAATATGCCGCCGTGATTTTCGCCCAGACCGTTCAGACCAGGGGCATGCCACTCGGCAACGAGACCGAGATGACCGATGATGGGCGTGCAATACTTGGCCGCTGGCTGAGGGACCTGCCTTGACCGACGGCACGAAACCGTTTGGCGTCGTGGCCACGTTCGTCATCGGGACGGTTGCGCTTCTTGTCGCTCAGCTTTCCGGGATTGCGGCACTAAGCGGATGGTATGGCCTCAACCTGAAAGAGGTCGGCGCTCTGAGCACGAACGGTGGCGCCATCGTACTTTTTATCTTCATCTCCGCGCCGGTGCAGGTGGCGCTGTTGGCCTTGGCGGCAAGCCACAAGGCAAGCGCGGCAGAGTACCTTGGTTACAAGCTGCCCCGACGCGGCGAATTGGTAGCAGCCGTGCTGGTGCTCGCCGCCCTGATCATCGTGGGTGACACAGTAAGTTGGCTCGCGGGCCGTCACATCGTCGATCGCTTCCAGAGCGACATCTACCAGGCCGCCAAAAGTGCAAACTTGCTGCCGCTGCTGCTGATTGCAATCACCGTCCTGATCCCGATCAGTGAAGAAACTCTTTTCCGCGGATTTTTGTTTCGCGGATGGCTGAGATCCTCACGCGATGCCTGGCCGGTTATTCTCATCACGGCGGGGATTTTTGCGATCATTCACGTTCAATACGACTGGTTTCTCATAGCGCAGGTGTTCGTTTTCGGCGTGTTTTTTGGATGGGTGCGCTGGGCGAGCGGTTCAACCATTTTGACCATGCTCCTGCACGGGCTGGTAAATATTGAGGGCATGGTCGAAACAATGCTGGCTGCCGGCAGCTGAGGACCAACGGAATTTGGTCCGATCCGCAAGCTCAAAGCAGGGCCGCGATGCGGGCGATAGCCGGGTGGTGATTGATGCCAGCCGGCAATCTGGGAAGCCCGATGACTCCAACCCCGGCCGCAAATTGCTCGATGCTCGCCACCGTATCATCGAGCGCAACGGTGTCACGGTCGCCTTCACTGACGATAATTGCGGCGATGGTCAGCCTTCGCTGACGCAAAACATCGAGCGCGGTGAGCGTGTGGCTGATAGTGCCGAGATAGCCACCGACAACAAGCAACACTGGAACATCAAGCGCCGTCATCCAATCGAGCACGGTACGGCGGCCATTGAGTGGGACCATGATGCCGCCCACGCCCTCGATAAAGAGCGGCCCTTTTGCGGCAGTGATCGCGAGGCGGCTGAATTCAATCACCTTGTCAAAGTCGATGCTGCGTCCTTCGCGGGCGGCGGCGAGGTCGGGCGCCAGCGGAGCCCGAAAGCGCCAGGGCGCTATCCGGTCGATCTCGTCGGCAGTGACCGGTCGGCCAAGCGCGGTCAGCAGAACAGCCGGATCGCTTGTCTGTGCGACGGAGGAGTCATAGCCGCTGACAACTGGCTTCAGTGCTTCGACGGGTTGGTTTGACTCGCGCAGGTAGCGGACAAGCGCCGCTGTGACGAATGTTTTTCCAATATCGGTCCCTGTCGAGGTTACGAAGTAGGAGGCCACGGTGTTACGCCAGTATTTTTTCGCGCACGATATCGGCCAACTGTTTGACATGATCGTCAGGGTGCTGCGCCGTAAATGTCAGTCGCAGGCGCGCCGTGCCTGGAGGGACTGTCGGCGGACGGATGGCAACGGCCAGATAGCCATGACCTTCCAGCAAGCGTGAAGCGGCGATTGCATCCTCTTCGTCGCCTATCACGACGGGCACTATCGGGCTCTGCGTTTCGGGAAGGCCCGCGCGCTTCGTGAACATTTTTGCCTTCTGGACCGGCCGCGCCGCATAAGCGGGTTCGCGCTCGATCAAGTCTAGCGCTGCAATGGCAGCCGCCACGCATGCAGGTGGCAAGCCGGTCGAGTAGATCAATGTGCGCGCGCGATTGCGCATCAATTCGATCACGGATGCGGATGCGCAGAGGTAACCGCCGTAAGAGCCGATCGCCTTCGACAGTGTGCCCATCTGCAGCGGGACAGGCACATGTGAGTTATCCGCGAAACTCGACCCGTGGCCTCCGCCAACCACGCCGATGCCGTGAGCATCATCCGACATCAGCCAGGCGTCGTATTCGTTCGCAACGGCGAGCAAGTCGGCGAGGGGTGCCAGATCGCCGTCCATCGAAAACACGCCATCGCTCACGATCATGACGCGATCGTGCCCGCCGCGATGCGTCGCCAGAAGCGAACGGAGATGCCCAACATCGTTGTGGCGAAAAGTCATGACTGCGCCGCGGGACAATTGCGCACCGGCGTGGATACAGGCGTGCGACAGTTCGTCGACCAAGACCAGTCCATCGCGCCCGACCAGCACAGGAATAATGCCGGTGTTGGCGAGGTAGCCGGAGCCAAAGGCACAGGCAGCTTCGGTTCGCTTGATGCGCGCGAGACGGGTTTCAAGCTGGACGTAGAGAGGGTGATTGCCGGTCACCAGCCGGGACGCGCCGGATCCGGCGCCATATTCCTCGATAGCGGCGATGGCTGCGCGTTTTATCTCAGGATGCTGGGTGAGGTTGAGGTAGTCGTTGCATGAGAACGAGAGGAGCCTACGGCCGTCACGCTCGACCCAGATGCCATCCTCGCGCAGCGTTTCGTTGAGGGCGCGATAGAGATGGCGACGCTTGAGTTCGTTCAGCTTGCCTTCGACGAAGGCGTCAAGTGAGCGCATGGTGACCTTGCCAGCTGGCACGCCAGATGCTTAGCACGAACGGAGCGGGGACACGTAAATGACGCGCCGGACAAGCAAAAGCAGCCTGCTGCCGGGTTGGTACGACGCCGGATTGGGACACGTCTGGCTGCCTTACGCCCAGATGAAAACGGTGCCATCTCCGTTGCCTGTCGTGCGCACCCAGGGCGCCCGGATTGTGCTGGCAGATGGGCGAGAGCTAATCGACGGCATAGCGAGTTGGTGGACCGCAGGCCACGGCTATAACCATCCGTACATCCGGGAGGCCGTGGAGAGGCAACTGGCTTTGATGCCGCACGTCATGTTTGGGGGGCTCGCGCACGAACAAGCGTTTCGGCTTGCGCGACGTCTCGCCGAGTTGCTGCCCGGCGATCTGAGTCGCGTGTTCTTTTCCGACTCTGGTTCAGTCGCTGTCGAGATCGCGATCAAGATGGCGACGCAATATTGGATCAACAAAGGGCATCGCGGGAAATCCCGGTTGATTGCTTTCAAGGGCGCCTATCACGGCGATACCACGGGGGCGATGGCGCTAAGCGATCCGGAAGGGGGCATGCACGCCGCATTTTCGGGCTTGCTGCCGCAGCACAATATCGCGGACCTGCCGGATAGCGAGGCATCGGCGGCCGCGCTCGAAAAGGTACTTGCCGCGTCGAATGGCACGATCGCCGCAATAATTGTCGAGCCATTGGTGCAGGGCGCCGGCGGCATGAAATTTCACAATGCCGCTGTGCTTCAGCGCCTGCGTGTACTCGCCGACAAATACGATGCGCTGCTGATTTTTGATGAGATCTTCACCGGATTTGGCCGCACGGGCAGCTTTTTTGCGTGCGAGCAGGCGAACGTCGTGCCGGACATCATCACATTATCAAAGGCACTGACCGGAGGCACGCTTCCGCTCGCCGCGACCGTTGCCTCGGCCAAAGTGTTCGATGCGTTTTGGGCGGATGAGCAAGGCAAGGCATTGATGCACGGCCCGACATATATGGCGAACGCCCTTGCGTGTGCCGCCGCCAATGCCTCCCTTGACCTGTTCGAACAAGAGCCTCGCCTGCGACAGGTTGCAGATATTGGACTTGCATTCGAACGCGAGCTGGCGCCCTGCCGTGATTTTTCGCGCGTCAAAGACGTGCGCGTAAAGGGCGCGATCGGCGTTGTCGAACTTGACCGGATCGATGATCTTGACGCTCTGCGCACCCGCTTCGTGGAGGAGGGCGTGTTCATCCGCCCTATCGGCAATATCGTCTACCTGACCCCGGCCTTCACGATCAGCGTTGCCGAGCTCAAGGTTTTGACCGATGCAGTTATTAAAGTTGTTGGCGAGTTGAGGTAATCCGGCCGGGACCAATCAAAATCCGACCGCGGTCCCGTGCAGATCGTATGGGTCGGCGCGCTCTATTTTGACTGTGGCAATTTCACCGACGCGCAACGGCCGACGGCTGGCCACGTAGACCGTACCGTCGATCTCCGGCGCCTCCGCCATCGAGCGGCCTTTGGCGACGGTCGGACCAATCTCGTCGATGATCACCTTCTGGCGAGTGCCGACTTTGCGTTTCAGCCGGCGGGCTGAAATCGCTTGCTGGGCTTGCATGAAACGATGCCACCGCTGCTCTTTCACTTGGTCAGGGACCGGCGCGGCCATGTCGTTGGCGGCGGCCCCTTTCACCGGCTCGTATTTGAAACACCCGACCCGATCGAGCGATGCCTCCTCGAGCCATTCGAGCAGCACATCGAAATCCGCGTCGGTTTCCCCGGGAAATCCGACAATGAAGGTCGAGCGCAAGGTCAGATCGGGACACTGCTCGCGCCAGCGCGTGATGCGCTCTAGTGTCTTGTCCTGCGCCGCCGGCCGCCGCATTCGTTTCAAGACTTCAGGCGAGGCGTGCTGAAACGGGATGTCGAGATAAGGCAACACTTTTCGATCGGCCATCAGCGGTATCACTTCGTCAACATGAGGGTAGGGGTAGACATAATGCAACCGCACCCAGACGCCGAGCTCGCCAAGCGCGCGCGCCAGATCGATGAACTTCGCGCGCACCTCGCGATCGCGCCACTTGCTCGCCGCGTATTTTATGTCCAACCCGTAGGCCGAGGTGTCCTGCGAGATCACCAGCAGCTCCTTCACTCCGGCCGCCACGAGTTTCTCGGCCTCGCGCAGAACATCGGCCGCCGGACGCGATACCAGGTCGCCGCGCAGCCGCGGGATGATGCAGAAAGAGCAGCGGTTGTTGCAGCCTTCCGAAATTTTCACATACGCATAGTGGCGCGGCGTCAGCTTGATGCCTTCCGGCGGCACGAGGTCGAGAAACGGGTCGTGTTTCGGAGGCAGCGCTTTATGGACGGCCTCGACCACAGTCTCGTATTGCTGTGGGCCCGTAATCGCCAGCACATCAGGATAGGCGGCCGAAATGCTTTCCGGCTCCGCGCCCATGCATCCGGTGACGATGACCTTGCCATTTTCTTTGAGGGCGTTTCCGATCGCGGCTAGCGACTCGGCCTTGGCGCTATCAAGAAAACCGCATGTGTTCACGATGACGAGGTCGGAGTCCTGGTGTTGCCGCGACAGTTCATAGCCCTCCGCGCGCAGTCGCGTAACGATGCGCTCGCTGTCGACCAACGCCTTCGGGCACCCAAGCGAGACAAAGCTCACTTTAGGCGCCGTGGCATCGGGTTTTGCAGCAGGATCACGCATGGTCAAAGGGGGCTAGCCGCGATGTGCGGCAAGATCAAGGAGCTGGCAGTCACCTGAGATTTGGAGGAAGTATTTCGACTAAGGAAGTAGGGGTTATCTATCCATTCCGCAACGCTTGTGCTTCGGCGTAGAGCTTTTTTGGTGATGCCCTGGCTTCGATCCGGCTTAACTCCTCAATTCAAAAAGCCACTCTGCCGCAGGGACAACTCGCGCCAAAATTCATTCGATGGCAACAGGGTTTAGCGCTATAGCGAGGCCGGGTAAGCAGCGGGGTAAGCAGCCAAAGCCCGCGCCGTGGGAAGCATCTCGTGCATCAATTGAAACCGCTTCGATAAAACTTCGTCCGCCGATTGGGTCACGCCCGTAACGTTGCGTCCTGGACGGTTACTCCAATTTCAAAATAAAGTAGGGACCGACGCCCTGACGACGAAAGACGGCGATCCCCACTCGCTTAGCTGACCAGGGAAGAATTAGGCCAGCTGTCTGCCTCGAGTATCGCTTTTCAATCGTTTCTCAGATTTTTTTCTCCTTTGAGCGACAGGACGCCCTATCGCGAATGTGATTGTCGTTTGCACCGATGACGAGGCGGGCGTCGAATAGTCGAGCAACGCCCCCACATAAAAACCCGCCTCAACCATCAAACTTTATTTTATGACTGCGCGACTGACAAATCTTTGACTTGCGTCAATGTCGGCAATAATTTTTCTCTCAGAATAGCGTCATGACCAGAAACCGAATCTGTCACACCGCAAAAGAAGTCGAGGAGAACTTTCCGTACTGCGTGGATATAGTTGTGCCGCCGCGAGGCCTCGGGTGGCGGCTGGCAGCCATGTATGATTTTCATGCCCGCCATCGAATATCGCCGAAGCGTGGCTACGGCCAGCGTGGTGCTATTCGCTGGTGCTTTGCTGAACGTACCTTGGCTGACGCCTTTGCAGAGGAATTCGTGAGAGACCAGAAGTTAAGTCCTCCCATCGCTGGCAGCTAGCGTGTCGCAGCCTTATCTCTCGGCTCAATGATTACTCCCGAGGCCGGTTCGACCCATGCTAAGTGATCTTTCACCTCTTTAACGCCCGGGATGTTTTCGGCTGCCACTCTCAGCGCCTCACCCTGGCGTTCGTCGACAATCGCACCCCACAATTCAACTACGCCATCGCGCACTACGACATTGATCATGGAAGCCAGCGCCCATTTCTCTTTCTTTATTTCCGCCAGCAGCTTTTGACGAATAGTGGCATCATCGTTAATAGCCTTACGTTCGGTTCGCGCCAGGCTCACCATCGCGTGCATGAGATTAGAGCGCGTTACGATACCGACGACTTTCTTGGCGTGCAGGACTGGCACGCGTTTGATACGACGTTTCTCCATCACCTCCACAATTTTCTCGATCGGTGTGTCTTCATTAACAGTGTGCACCTTAGTGGTCATCACCTCGGAAACTTTGCTGCCATGAGTATGGATATATTCAGCTGCCATCTTGCCAGGCCCCATCAAAAACTCGAGCCAACGCGAGGGCCTTCGCTCGGTGCCAGTTTCCCGACGACGTAAAAAGTCACCTTCCGACAGAATGCCGACCAGATTCCCCGTCTTGTCGATGACCGGCAGGCCACTGATGTGATGCTGAAGCATGTATCGCGCGGCCTGGAGCACCGTCGCGTCAGGATCGGCCGAAATGACATCCGGCGTCATTATATCGCTGGCATTCATGACACTCCTCCAATTTTTCAAAAGCATGAGACCACAAGGCCTTTGCGCCGACGTTGATTTGGCTCAAGGAGTTCGTGTCTTAGGCCAGCGGGTGAGCTTGACACCGCGATGGCTGCCGCAGCCCATTTCACTCAAAAATCTGGCGGCACTTCGACAATTCTCAGGCTGCCAATTGTGGATATCTGCGGTTTGGAAATGCCTCGCTTATAAAAATCTGCCTGAGCCAACGTACCGGTAAACAGGCCAAAGATTGCAAACGGACATGCGCAAATTTATTGCCTCTGCGATCGCTTTCACCCCTGGGTCGCGGTCCGAGGTTATTAATCGTCACCGAGTTTGATCCAGCGCAAGGCGAATTCTCGGCCGACGAATAGCTTTGCATGGTGCGAAGATCCTCCCTTCATCGGATTTCGCATCGCGAGTGCGGTCCCCATGGTCATGGCCCGTACTCTCAACTTGGCTCCGGGGAGTCATCGGGAGCGATGGTCCCCTGCCTCTTCCGGGGCCGCCTTCCTTGCAGGAGGCAACGATGTCATATGCCCGTCCAGTGCATCAGCAGCAGCTGCCGACCGTGGGATCAGTTGCTGGGCTGATCATCGCTATCGTATTCATCTTGTTGGTGGTGGTGCCCGGCGCCCTCACTCTGCTCGGGCTGCTGGTGAGCAAGTTCATTTTGTAGGCATCGGGTCGGATTTCATGCGACCAGATAGCGCCCCACTTTGATCGAAATCAAACCTAGGGCCAAAAGTGAGCGCGCAGGATCTAACCTTTCCACCCAGCCGGAGGATGGAAAAGGCGTGCTTCGCTTTACCCAAATTGGACACAATTGAATTTGGTACATTTATGCGGGGTGTCTGTTCTTGCTATTGAACAAAGCGTCGAGCGTGTAGGCGTTGGGACAAAACTCACGAAAGTGGTCGACGGCAGTGCCCCGGGCCAGTTCGTGCTGACAACGGCGCTTATGGCCACAGACTACGCAAAGCCGCTGCAAGTCCCGCATTACAGCGGGATCGGCTTTAGCCACATCTTGCGGATCAACAGAAAGCGCAAGCAGCATCTTTTGTAAGGTATCAGCTTCCCCAGGGCCCTTTGCAGCCAAACCACGAAGATCGCTCACCGATACGCCAAGATCCTTTGCAATCTGCATTACATCTTCCTGGCTGCAATGCACCAATTCATCGTTTGCGCTGTGCATATTGCGGTACTTGTTGATCCATTCGGCAATAGCATCCAACACGAATTCAACCGTTGGATAATGCTGTTCTGCGATTTTGCCGCCCGGCATGTCGGCCTCCTTAAGAACATCACAATATGCATTTTGGCGCACACCGCAGAAATAACATTGCGCCAGATCAAAGAGTCGACCGTGTCCACTTATGCTCTACTGACATTCAATCCTCGAATCATCTACTGAACTTGATTGTTTTTATCTCTCGTCTGAGACACAGATTGCCGCACGCTGTCGAAAAGCGCAGAAGTCAACAGCGGCTTTTCAATAATAGGGATGCGGGCAGCAGTAGCTCGATTGCGCAGAGATGAATTGGGATGGCTGGTGATGAGAATGGCTGGGGCTTCAATTTGGCGCGCGCGCAACAATGAAATCAAATCGAGCCCGTTCATGCCAGGCATGTTCTGATCAACGATCAGGCAGTCGAAGTCAGGAAGGTGCTCTTCCGCAAGTAGATGCTCCGCGTCGGGGTAAGCTCGAACGGCAAAGCCCTCAACCACGAGGGAGAACTTTAACGAATCGCGTACCGCGCGATCGTCCTCGACGATAATCACCAAATGATATCCGAGGCGTAGCTCAGGTTGCGTATTCATCGTTCGGCGCCAGCGTAAGAGCTGCTATGCAGCAGCAGCCATCTACAAAAGCCCAAACAAATCGCCCTTCGCCTTGATCTAACGCAACCATCGGTCGTTTCGAACTTGAAAATTCCTTTAGCCCGTTAAGCTTTGATCGAGGATACCCCCAACTATTGCCATTCTAACCAAATCGGAGAGACTCCCCGCCTGCATTTTGGTCATGACGTTTGCCCGATAGATTTCTACCGTCCTGGGACTTATTCCAAGATCATGAGCGATAGTTTTGTTGGAATGACCCGCAACCAGCCCCTCGAGCACCTCACGCTCTCGATTGGAGAGGGACGCCAGACGGCCAGTGATCCTCGCTTTCAGCATTTGACGCTCGCTGTCGATCGCGTTGGCGCTAAGAGCCGCACGCACAGCACCAAGCAGCACCTCGTCATCGAATGGCTTCTCGATGAAATCCATTGCTCCACCCTTCATGGCTTCTACAGCGAGCGGCACATCGCCGTGACCGGTGATCACGATGACCGGCATTGAGACCTTCAGGTTTCGCAAGCGTTGCAGCAGTTCGATCCCGCTCATCCCAGGCATCCGCACATCGGTCACTACACAGCCAGCTTTGGCTTGAGATAACGCGTTGAGGAAGTCAGCAGCAGCCTCATAGGTTTGAACCTGGATATTCGCAGTGCGCAGCAAAAATGCCATCGATTGCCGCATGGCTTCGTCGTCATCAACTACGTGGACAACAGCGGCGTCAGACGGCATTTCTCGCGTCCTCCTCGGTTACCGTGCGCACGGTAAATCGAAAAATAGTACCGCCACCGGGATTGGGTTCAATCCAGATTCGCCCTCCGTGAGCCTCAATGATGGTACGGGAAATTGACAGGCCTACGCCCATGCCATGCCGCTTCGTGGTCACGAACGGCTGAAAGAGCTGACTGCATACCTCTGGCGCAATCCCCGGGCCTGTGTCGGCAACGCTGATCATCAACATGCCGTCTTCAGCGGGGGCGGTAGATATGAGCAGGTCGCGTCGACTTGAATCCTGCATGGCTTCGATAGCATTGCGTATCAAATTTAGCAGTACCTGCTGAATCTGAACTTTGTCGACGAGAGCAAGATCGTTTGATCGGCTCAACTGAAATCGCACTTGAATGCCTTGATCTTTTATGCCGACAAGCGCCAACGCGCTTGCTTCTTCGACAAGCTTGGACACGCTTTCCACGCGCCGTTCGCTTTCGCCCCTTGCCACGAAATTGCGTAGACGTCGAATGATCTGGCCCGCACGCATCGCCTGCTCCGCTGCACTATCCATAGCCTGTCGGATCATTTCGGAGCGTTCGTCCGTGCTTTGTTCAAGCAGACGGCGCGAACCTTTCATGTAGTTGGCAATCGCCGATAAGGGCTGGTTGAGCTCATGGGCGAGCGTGGACGCCATTTCTCCCATCGCCGTTAGTCGGGAAATATGCACGAGTTCAGACTGCAGTTCCTGCAGCCGAGCCTCGGTTTTCTGGCGTTCTGTGAGATCGCGGATAAATCCGGTGAAATAACGCTTCTCGCCCGATCTCATTTCTCCGACAGCCAATTCCATCGGAAATGTCGAGCCGCCCTTGCGCTCGCCAACCACGACACGGCCAATGCCGATGATGTGTCGCTCACCCGTTCGCAGGTAGCGATCCATGTAAGCATCGTGGTTATCGCGATAAGGAGACGGCATCATCATTTTGATGTTCTTGCCGATCGCTTCGGTCGCGCTATAACCGAACAGCCGCTCCGCGGCTGCGCTAAACGACTGCATGATGCCGCGCTCGTCGATAACAATCATCGCGTCGGGCACTGTATCCAGGATTGACTTAAGATGAGCCTCACGCGCTGCGGTGTCGCGGTCGCTTTGCACTGCGTGCAACCAACTTACCCGAAGCCTTTCTCCGAACCAGGCCATCGCAATTCCGATTGCTGCGAACGCGATTGCGCGCGTAAGATCGATCGCAAAGCTTGCGGACTTTGGATTCATGACAGTCGAATACTCCGCCGTGAAATACAGATGGAGCGCCAGGCCGAGGCTCGTGGCCATCAGTCCGGCTCCCCATCCTCCCACAATGCCCGCGATTAGCGTTGAAGGAATCAGAAACAAGTAAGGCTCACGAAAATGCGGGCCGAATAACAGCAAAGCAATGACAGTGGCGCCGACCAAGCACAACACCAAGGCGTAAGAGCGCCAGGATTTTCCGAACGCCTGCCAAAGCCAGGGCAATTGCGAGAGGGCATTGTCGGACAGCCGCGTCATGTCAGCATTGGTTCTCCCCGCTGTGGAGACACCGTTTCGCAATTGAAAATACTAGTAAATTTGAAAAACGGTCGCCAATGCGGACCTCCGGAATCTTCCTTATGGATGATATCTGAATTTTCGATGTTCAGCGTATTCCGTAACAAAGGCCTATTACATCCGTCGAGAGGTCAGGCCATGTTTACACAGAATGCAATCCGCACTGGTTTCACCCGCCGAGCCGCAAACAATCTGCCAGCTCCCGCGCAAATATCCGTGTGCTCTCTCAGCGATTCGATAAACCTAATGGGCGCCACAATCCCGTACAGGCGGAACGCGGAAATCTTTGGAGAGAACGAATCGGCGGACTACGTGTACAAGGTCGTAAAGGGCGCAGTACGAACCTACAAGGTTCTCGCCGATGGGCGCCGGCAGATCGGAGCGTTCTATTTGCCTGGCGACATCTTTGGTCTCGAAACCGACGATTTACATACGTTCTCAGCTGAGGCTATCGGCGACGCAAAAATTCTGGTTGTCAAGCGAAGCGCTCTGATAGCGCTGGCTGCCCGCGAGAACGAGGTGGCTTGCGAATTATGGTCGATGACGGGGCAAGAGCTGCGGCGCGTTCAAGACCACATCTTGCTGCTAATCAAGACCGCCAAAGAGCGAGTGGTCGGCTTTTTGCTCGAAATGGCGGAGCGCGTTCCAAGCAGCAAGCATATCGAACTTCCAATGACGCGACAGGACATCGCCGACTACCTCGGCCTGACGATGGAAACGGTTTCGCGCACGCTTGGAGATCTGGAACGTGACGCGTCCATCGAACTCGCCAGTGCACGGCAAATCGTATTGCACGATCGAGGAGCGCTTGGCCGGCTCAACAGTTAGCAGGTCAAAAAACGATCGCCGTTCAAACACGCAAAGCATCAGGTCAGACTCGTGCGCTCCAACTTTCTGCACGAAATTCAAGCGGCCCAAGGTGCGGTTGCGCTCATCGTTGGCAATCTGATTTTTGGCACAACCGCCCATGCGCAAATGGATCCCGGGCAACAAAGGGGCTTGAGCTACGCGAGGGCAAATTGCGCAAGGTGCCACTCCATCGATAAGGTAACAGTAAGTCCGCTCAAGCTGGCACCGCCATTGCGAGAGCTTCACAACCGTTATCCGGTCGAAACACTTGAAGAAGCACTCGGGGAAGGGATCGTCACCGGACATCCAAATATGCCCGAATTCCGATTGGACCCCGATCAAATTGGCGATTTGATAAGCTATCTCAAGTGGCTCGAGCGGTAGCTCATCGCCGGTGTCCGTGTTGCAGTAAACCTCACGATCGGCCGGTAGAATATCGCTCGATGTCCGCTTTGGGTCTAAAGCAGACATTTGCGCCGCAAAAAATCATGTCCGCTTTGCCCCCGAAAGCGGACATGGATGCTGTCTCCGCCAGGTGCAGCAGAAGCCACTTGACCATACTGGCGGGAAACCGCAGCGGCTTCCTGAAATCGACGAAAAGCACGACCCGCGTGTGCGGCGTGCGATTCCAGGCCTCGTGCTCATAGGCATCATCGAAAATGACAACCTCGCCCTCGCGCCAGCGGTAGATTTCGTTCCCGACCCTGATGCCGAGCATGTCGCGTGGCTCCGGCACAATCAGACCGAGATGCAGCCGCAGCACTCCGTTGTAAGGACCACGGGGTGGCGGCAAATACTTTCCAGGCTCCAGGATTGAATACATCACACTGATGAGCCCGACTTGGATCAAGGTCAGGAATCCGAAAGCGCCGGCGGCTACCCGCGCTATAGACGGTACGTTTTAGATAAATTTTCCAGGTTGAATGCCAGAATTTACTGTTCCTGGCACCGCTTCGAAACCTTTCCGCAAGGTAGGCTTCCTGAGCTTTCGCCCGACTGTCTCCTCCCGTTGCCCCCGGATCGCAATCGGACGAGAGCACGGGAAGAGCCGCAGCCAACCACGGACCTGTGGCTCTTTCTTTCGAGCGCAGTGAATTGACCAAACACTCTAGGGACGAGATCAATATGAATGCAGAAATTCGCGCTATTTTTTTAGGTTTGGTGTTCGCTGCTCTTTCTTGGGCTGCAATCCTCGCGCTGCTTTATGAGCCTTGAGGGCGCAATCGCCAGAACGTTTCGACAATTTTTTCCTATGGGATCAAACTCAAAAATTCGAAAGCGTCCGCAGCGACGCGAACGAGCGCGGCCAAAACTTTGGTCGCAAATCGCAAGCCTCGCAGAATCAAAAAGAGCCTCAGCACAGGGCGCTGAGGCTCTTTATACGCTACGTGGAATACTCAACCAGACGGTACAAACACACTCTACCAGGCAGCTATTTCCAAAACCTGAAACGTCTGCGGTACGCGGTTATGGTTTTAGTGAGGTAATTGGCGAGAACGTGACGCGACAGTGTCAATTGTTCGCTAATCCACAATTGCATCACTCAAGAGAGGTATCAAAATGCCGTCGGCAGCACAGTACGATGTCGGTGCTATTGCCGATGGGACCAAGTGACCCGCGCACGCGACCGGCCATCACGACCCCTTCTTAAACGAGATACGCGCATCAGGTGTGCCGCTCGTTGAGACATTGCGTGGCAACACGCTGGACCGAGCAATCGCTTTTCATACCGATTTGGGTATTCCCAACGGCGTTTCGGTACTTGAATTGCAGCAAAAGACGCCGTTTGAGGCAAGCGAGGACGTTTTGGTTTGCCCCTGCTGCGGCAAAGGTGTGTGATAACCAATGGGGCCGCGCGGACAACAGGCCCGCTCAAGGGAGGTGTCAATGCCCGAATTGCGAAGCTTCATTCGGCTGTGCGCTGCGACCGCGATCGGCCTCGCCCTTTCGACAGGACCTTTCTCGGCTCAGGCGCAGGAGCGCGAACTCAAGGTTGGGTACATGAAAAATCCCATCCAAGACGCCTCGCTCGACATCATGGAGAAATGGGCGAAGACCCATGGGGTCAAACTGACGCGTGTGCCAATGGCGTACAGCGTTTTCATGGAAAAGGTCACCGCGACGCTCACGAGCGGGACCGATCAGTTCGACGTTATCTGGCACAATGACGACTGGGGTCAGCTCTGGAAGAAGTGGCTGGACACCACCGACGACGTCAGGGGCATCGAGAACGCCGACCAATGGCCGCTGCTCGCGTTCTGGAACGACGACAAGAAGCTCACCGTCGTGCCTATGGCCCACACCGTTGGCACGTTCTTCTACCGCGCCGACCTCGTCAGGCCCGAGGAGGTGCCGACGACATTTGCGCAGCTGGTCTCGGTGAGCCAGCGGCTGCAAAAGGAAGGCAAAGTCAAATGGGGTTATGTCGGCGGCATGGGCATGAACAACACGTGGTTCAGCTTGTGGTGGACCATGTGGGCGAACAACTGCGACATCCTCAAGCCGCTGTTCGAGCGCAACAACGATAAGCTCGTGGCTGCGAAGTTCGAGCCGGCGGTGACGGAGCCCTGCCATCGGGAGATCGTCGAGTTCTGGTGGGATGCAATCAACACCCACAAGATCAGTCCGCCCGGCATGACGACGTATGGGCGCAACGAGGCCAATGCGATCTTTATGGCGGGCGAGGCCGCTTTCACGCTCGTCGACTCGACCCATTTCGGGGAGTTCAACGACCCCAAGCGGTCCAAAATCGTCGGCAAGATCGGCATGGCGCCGTTTCCGGTTGGCCCGCGCGCTCAGAAGCCGACATCCTGGAACGAAATCTGGGGGTGGGCGATCCCGAAGGGTGCACCGGCGGAGCGCAAGCAGCTGGCCAAGGAGATGCTGTCCGCAATGATGAGCGATGAGGCCGGCCAGATCGAGATGTGGAAGAAGACCGGCGGTCCGCCGCCGAATGTCAAGCTGTGGCCCAAGCTCGCCGCCGAGGACAAAGACTTTGCGGCGCTCAAACACGCGGTGTTCGATCAAACGCCGATCACACATTCGGCGTACTACTTCGCTGAGTGGCCGGCGGTGCACAAAGCCTATTCGGACATGGCGATCGCGGCGCTGTCCGGCAAGCGCGAGGACATACCGAAGGTGCTGGCCGAGCACGTCGACAAGATCCACCGCGCCGCGACCGGCAACTGAAGGGGATAAATCACGGCCCTAGTACGACGGTGGCGCCACATCGTCTCCTATTTCCTTGCGGGGAGGGACAGGGAGAGGGCACACAAACATGATTGAGCATCCCCGTCTCTTCCGCGCGAGCGAGAAGCGCGAGCCTCGTCGCCCACGCTTATTCCATCTTGGAAGCTTCCTCCGCATGAACGAGAAGACACGCTTCATGCTGGCGCTGATCACGCCGGCGGCACTCGTGCTGATGTTGTTTCAGGTCGTGCCGATTTTGACCGGGGCCAACGCGAGCTTCCGCGACTGGACGCTGCACGATCCCAAGCGGACCTGGGTCGGGCTCGCCAATTACATCCACGTGCTTCGCGACGCGGAATTCCTCGCGATCGTGCTTCCCAACACGTTTGGCTTCATGATCGCGACCGTTTCGCTTTCGCTTTTTTTCGGCCTCATGATCGCGCTGATGTTGAACAAGCGCTTCCGCGGGCGCTGGCTCGTTCAGTCTTTCGTTTTGCTGCCGCTAATGGTGGCGCCGGTCATTGCCGCCATCATGATCCGGTGGATGTTCAACGATCAATTCGGAGTCGTGAACGCGGCGCTCGAGGGCCTCGGCATTGCGCCTATTTCCTGGCTGACGCAGCGCTGGACGACATTCTTGGTGATTCTGTTAACCGACGTGTGGCTATGGACGCCGTGGTTCGCGCTGATCCTGCTCGCCGGCCTGCAAAGCCTCCCAACCGAGCCTTTCGAGGCAGCGCGTATCGATGCGGCGAGCACTTGGCGCACGTTCCGCTACATCACGCTGCCGATGCTCCGCCCGGTCATGGTGGTCTGCGTCGTGATCCGCTCGATCGATGCGTTCCGCACGTTCGACATCGTGTGGACGATTTCCGGCGGCGGGCCGGCGCGTGCCACCGAGATGTTCAGCCTCTATGCCTACGTGGAGTCCTTCCAGTTCCTTAACCTCGCCCGCGGCTCTGCGGCTGCCGTGATCGGGGCGATCATCATCGTGATCTTCGCGCTATTGCTCTACCGCATCCTCAATCGCTTCGTCGAGGTGTCGAGGTGAGGGATATCGCGGTGCCCCCTGCGCGAGCGAGCGGTTTCTTCTCCGCGCTCGCGCCGCGCGGAAAGACCGTTTTCTTCGCGCTGGCGGCGATCGCGGTTTGCCTGTTATTCGCCTTTCCGGTGTTCTGGCTGGTGCTGACCTCGTTGCGTCCCGGGACCGGCGTCTATTACGTGCATCGGGGAACCGAATTCACCATCGACAATTTCCACGAAGTGTTATCGCAGGAGATTGTCGTCAGGGCGCTGTTCAACAGCCTCATGATCTCGACACTGGCGACGGTACTTTCGCTTGGCGTTACGGCGACATCCGGATACATGTTGTCGCGCTTCAAGGGGCCAATCCCGAACACCTGGTTTTCGTTGATCTACATTTTTCGCTGTGTGCCTTATGTCGCCTGGGTGTTGCCGCTTTATTTCGTGACGCAGCAGCTTTACATTTTCGACACTTATTGGGGCCTGCTGCTGCCGCACATCGCCGTCCACATCTGCTTCTTCTCGTGGATCATGAAAGGCTTCTTCGATGGCATCGACCCCTCCATGGAATACGCGGCCATGATCGACGGCTGCTCGCGCTGGGGCGCGTTTTGGCGCGTGGCCATGCCGGCGGCGGTTCCCGGCCTTACCGCGCTCGCGATTCTGTGTTGGCTCTATACCTGGAACGAATTCCTGTTCGCGCTTATCCTGACGGCGCATGAAACACCGATCGTGACCGTCGTGATGGCGCAGTTCGTGCACGAGCTCGGCATGGAATGGCACCTCATGAGCGCGACCGCGGTGATCGCGCTCGTTCCGGCGTTGGTGGTGACTCTGTTCGGGCAAAGATACGTCATTCGCGGGCTGAGGATCTAACGTAGTGGCCGACATCGTGCTCACCAATGTGCACAAGGTTTACGGCCACGTGGTCGCGGTCAAGGACATCAATCTTGCCATCAAAGATCACGAGTTTGTCGTGCTGGTAGGCCCATCGGGTTGCGGCAAATCGACGACGCTGCGCATGATCGCCGGCCTCGAGGAGATCAGCGGCGGCACCATCGCAATCGGGGGGCGGGTCGTGAACCACCTTCAGCCGAAGGACCGCGACATCGCGATGGTATTCCAGAATTATGCGCTCTATCAGCACATGAGTGTGCGCGACAACTTGGCCTTCGGGCTGAGGAACCGCCGCGTGCCTGACACGGAGATCGCGGCCGCTATCACTCGCGCGGCGAGGATTCTCTCGATCGAGCCACTCCTCGACCGCCGGCCCTATCAGTTGTCTGGCGGCCAACAGCAGCGCGTCGCACTCGGCCGCTGCATCGTGCGCAACCCCAAGGTCTTTCTATTCGACGAGCCATTATCCAATCTTGACGCCCAGCTGCGCGCACAAATGCGCCTCGAGCTCAAAGAGCTACGGCTGCGCGTTCCGACCACCTCGATCTTCGTTACCCACGATCAGACCGAAGCGATGACGCTCGGCGACCGCATTGTGGTGATGAAGGACGGCGTCGTCCAGCAAGTGGGCACGCCGCTCGAGCTCTATCGCAAGCCCGCCAACCGCTTCGTGGCAAGCTTCATCGGCTCACCGTCAATGAATTTCATGACCGTCAACGTGACGGCGAACGGCGATTATTTCTCGCTGACCGGCCCAGGATGGCACTTCAGTCTTCCGGCCCGTCGGTTTCCCGATCTCGGTTCGCGCGTTGGACGATCGGTCTGCGTCGGCGTGCGCCCGCAACATATTCGGCTGGGAGCGCCAGTGAACGACCATCAGATTGCCTTCAATGGCACGGTCATGGTCACTGAGCAGCTCGGCGACGAGCAACTGCTTGCTGTTCGGCTCGACAACAGCGAGATCAGGATCGCGGGCGTCGATCCAGACCTGATCCTGTCAACCGGCTCCCAGATCGAGGCTGCGGTCGCGACCGATAACCTGCATTTCTTCGACGACGATGCTGGCAGCGTGAGACCAGCCGACAGATCCGTAACACCAATTAGCGAGGGCATGACGACGTAATCTTCGCACGTTGGGCGATCTTGGCCAAAGCAGGCAGCCCCTAATGCCGTGCTGGTTCGTCCGCTATGGAGTAACAGCGGACATTGGCTTTATTGCGCATTTGAGGCTGGTTATGTGCCTAGTCCCGGGCCTAAATCCATTTTTTGGTAGCATGGCCTGCTGTACGGTGTTGAACCGTGCCAGGCGCGAGGCGCGCTCTTCATAGCGAGGGGAAAGACCATGTCACTTGATCGGAGGACCATGCTCAAGACTGCGGGGTTTGCTGGCGCCGCAACCGCGCTCGCCGGTGCGCCCGGCTTTGCTGCGAATTGTCCAATAGGGCCGGCGCCGCACGAAAAAGGCCCGAAGGTCTGGATGGACATGGATCAGATCGAACTCGATTCCGCCTATGATCAGTCGGAATACGCCCCGATGATCGGCCAGATCTTGAAACGGTATGCTTCGCGCAGCGCGGAGGCTCGCGCGCGGTTGGGCGAGCCGAAACGTTTCAGTTACGGTCCGACGCCGATCGAAGCGCTCGATGTGTTTCCAGCCAAGACTCCAAATGCGCCGATCTTTGTGTTTGTGCATGGCGGCGCCTGGCGAAGCGGCGAAGCGAAGGACTACGCCTTTGCGGCGGAACTCTTTGCCAATGCCGGGGTCAACTTTGTTGTTCCCGATTTCATCGCTGTCGGCGCGGCGCAGGGTGACATTGGGGTCATGGCGCAGCAGGTGCGCAATGCTATTGCATGGACCTTCAGGAACGCCGCCACTTTCGGCGGCGACGCCAGCCGGTTCTATGTCGGCGGTCATTCGTCCGGCGGCCATCTTTGTGGCCAGGCGCTGGTCACGGACTGGCAGAAGGACTTCGGCCTGCCCGCCGATTTCATCAAAGGCGGGCTGTGCATGAGCGGCCTTTACGAGATGAAGCCGGTGCGACTCTCGAAGCGCAGCTCATACATCAAGTTCACTGACGAGACGGAAGCGGCGATGAGCACGCACCGGCAGATCGAGAAGCTGCGAACGCCGATTATCATCACCTATGGGACCTTCGAGACGCCGGAATTTCAGCGCCAGAGCCGCGACTTTGCAGGGGCGGTGAAGGCCGCGGGCAAACCGGTGGAACTCATCGAAGCGCCGAACTACAACCACTTCGAGATGTGCGAGACGCTCGCAGATCCTTACGGGCCGAACGGACGGGCAGTATTACGTTTGATAAAATCGGTTTGACCGGGAAACGCCGAGCAAGCAGGCGAGCTAGTGTGTTGGCACAAGGCAAAGTGCCGCGATGTCGGCTATTGGCCCATGCCTGCTAAGCGCTTGATCTTGCGGGAGCTAAGTTTTCCAGTTTTCCAATGTTTTACAATTTGCGTTCGCCGGACGCTCTGATGATCGCGTCGACTTCGTCGCCGGAAATTATCCGCACGCGCAAAAGTTCGTCAGCCGTTCGCTCGATGGCGGGCCAGTGCTGGTTGATCAACGTCGTCACTTCAGCGGCAAGCTCATTGAACAGCGCTGTCGCCTTTTCTTGCCGCTCAGCATTTAATTCGACGCTCGTACCAGCCTCACTTAACTCGAACGTCGGATCGGTTTCGAGCATGACCATCTTCATGAGGTACTGCTGCGCATTTTGGTAGTCGTCACGCCATTCAGCCGGAATTCGGCCCTGCATCGCTTTCAGCTTATGCGGCTTAAATTTTTGCTGCGCAACGGGTCCAGCCAACGCGATAGCAGCATCCTTTCTTGCGCCTTGTATCTGACCATCGGGACAGTGACGGACCTTCAACCCGCGTCGGGATCATCATCCTGCGCGGGTGTTTCGTCACGCCGTCCTCGGAGCTGCTGCGTCCGCTTTTGGGGGTAAAGCGGACATACCTTTTTGCGGTGCGAACGTCTGCTTTTGACCCAAAGCGGACGTCACTAATGGTTTGTAGACGTTTGATAAAGGTCAAACCGTCTCCCGCGTCGTAGCTTCAAACTACCCACGGGACAATTCGCAACCAAAGGAATTTCAAGATGACTGCACGGACCACCTTTCTACTCACCACTATCGTGGCTGTCTCTTTTCTCACGATTGCCGCGACATCGTCCGTGGTGTTCGCGCAACAAGGCACCCTTGCAGCCTGCGTTTCCGACACCAGTGCTCATTGCGCGGGAACTCAGGGCGAGAGCCGTGTTGCCTGCATCAAGATGCGTTTCAAGGATTTTTCTTTGGGCTGCCAACTTTCGCTAGTAAAGGCTCGTGCCGTTAGGAAGGCTTGTAGAGCGGACGTCAAAAAGAATTGCGCAGACATTAAGCCGGGAGGCGGGCGTATCGAGGCCTGCTTGAAAGACCATTTTGCGGATGTGAGCGATCCATGCAAAGAGACGATTTCGCAAGCGGCCGGCAAAAGTTGATAGGCATGCCAATGTCCGCTTTTGGCCCAAAGCGGACATCCCTAGTTGCACCGCACATATCCGCTCTTGAGGGTAAAGCGGACATCAGGCCGTAATTACGTACTTGATACTGTACTTGCTACAGGTTTCAGCATGCGGCAATGCCGGATCGCAAATTGGTCGATGATCCAGAGTTCTGGCGTTCGCGCGCCGAGGTAGCTCGCGCCATGGCCCAAGAGATGAAAGACCGCCACAGCAAGGCCATTATGGACAGGATCGCCGACGACTACGAAAGCCTCGCCCAGCATGCAGAGCAACGCCGAAGGTTGCAGAAGGACTAGCGGCGGTTTTTTGGGCGGGCCGTGGCAGTGGTACTGCGTTGGTGTTGATCTTGGTCAATTTTGCACTGGGTGAAAAAGAAACAATTACATACCATAGACTGTTGCGACGAGCGCACATCATACGAAAAGATTGAGCGTTTTTTGATTGTTGACTATGGGCGGCCCCGCGTCGAGCGTAGTTTCACACTATGTCGGCGCGATACATAGTCACCGCAGCGGCAGTCCTTCTTTGTGCTGGCGCGTTGCTCTACGCCATTGACCACAAGTTCTCTGTGCCAACGCATTCTTCAACTGTGTTCCGAGTAAGGTAGCTGCTTTCATCCGGACATGTTCAAACTGTGCCCATAGCCTCAGCCTATGTATGTCGGCACAATACGAAATAGTTTCGAAATCGTGAATGCGCACATGCTTGATTTTGTAGTCCGCACAGATTTTAACGTGCAACCACAGTCGCAAAAAGAGATGTGCGTGCCGATGATTTTGCAATCCACGATTACTTGCCCGAACTGCGGCAGCACCAAAACTGAAATGATACCGACTGATGCATGTCAATTCTTCTACGACTGCGCACATTGCGGTGTACGGCTCAAACCAAAGGCAGGCGACTGTTGCGTGTTTTGCTCATACGGCGATGTGCCGTGTCCCCCTGTTCAGGAAGCGCGTGAGACATATTTGAGGAAGCAATCGGGTTTTGGACGCAATTCATTTACGGCAATGAAATCGCCAAATAATGCGCCGTGATAGCAAGAAGCGGTGTTTTACAAGCGCGCCGGAAAGCCCGGCACAATACGGGTCGATACGGGAACGGCTTGTAAAACACTTTGCGTGTGCGATCAGTACGATAAGTCCAAACGGACCGAATGTCCGCTATTGGCCCTTTGCGGACATTGCGATTGCGCTTATGAATGTCCGCTATTGAGGGTAAGGCAGACATCGAAATCTATGTACATAGCGTCCGTTTGATGGACTTAACCGGTGCCTCTGCAATACCGCGTCAGAAGGAAGAGGCGGTAAAATCTCTTAGCGCGGCGGAATCTGAATGAACTCTGCGAGTTGTTCCTGCGTGAGCGGTTTCTCCAGAAATTTGCCGGCGATCGCGTCCTGCATGACAAGGTCGATATCCGACAATTTATCCGGATTCATCGCCGATTTCGGATTGAATTCGTTACGCTGTAATTCCACCAGGCTTTCGGGCATCTGCATTTGTTCCGAATAATATTTCACGGCCAGTGGATTTGAGTACATCCAGTCGAGTGTTTCACGATACGCGCGCACGAACCGCACCATGACATCATGGCGATCCCTCAACGCACGGGCATTGACGATCTCGACTCGCACAGTTTGATGCCGCATGGACGGTACGTCGCTGCCGCGCATCAATACGCGTATGGTCTTTGCTTGCAAATCCTTCAGCCCGAACGGCGCTACCGACCAGCCGATGTCAATCTGCCCCGACATTGTCATTGTGAACGTCCCCGGCGGTCCGCCGGTCTGGGTTGGCTTCGCCTTGAGGCCGTAGTGAGCGATCAGCGCGCGCAACACACTGTCGGACGTCGAACCATTGGTTGAATAGGCGATTGTATGCTTGTCGGTTATGTCTTTGACGCTCTTGATTGGCGAATTGGCTGGTACGAACCAATAGATATCCTCCACGCCCGTATAGGCCGCGGCCAAGACCCGCACGGGCGCTCCCTTGACGAAAGCGCGCATCGCGCCGGGCGTGCCGACCCCTATCCCGATATCGGCGCTGCCGGAGATCACAGCTTGCAGCGTCTCACCGGCGCCCTGAGTGCCGAAATTTTCCAAAACGATGCCGTGTCTTTGAAAGATTCCAGCCTTCATACCAAGCGTCGGCACCTGATTAGCCCAGGCGTCGATCTGGCCGACCGCGACCTTGATTGTATCCTGTGCACCGACCGGTGTGACAAAGTGCGACAACAGAACAACAGAAAGAACCGCCAAGAAGCCCGGTGGAGACGTAGTAACTCTTTTCATGGTCTGTCTCCGGCGATGTCGCCTGGTTGCATCAAATAGCCGTACCGGCGCCACCATTTACACCCCTCTGGTGACCCGAGCGACGATTTTGCAAGTAAAGCGGATATCCCTTCAATATGCCGTAGTGTCCTCTATTAAACCTGACAAGCGCGCTGATAGACGTCCGCTTTCGGGGTCCCCCTTATGACCCAAAGCGGACGGCGACATGTGACGCAGGAACGGGTGGCCTTCGACAAAAACAACATGGATGATGCTTGATACGCACCTACCGTGGTCCGTGGCGAGATGTTCATGAATCAAGAACCGATGCGTGCCGAAACCGATGTCTTGGTGATTGGATCGGGCGCCGCTGGCATGTATGCGGCGATTGAGGCGGCGCGCAGCGGCTGTCAAGTGCTTCTCGCCGACCGTAGCCTGATTGGCCGCGGGGGCGCCACGGTGATGGCGCAGATGACCGTCGCTGCCGCGCTCGGCTCCGAAACTGCCGACCATTGGAGCTATCATTACTCGGACACACTCGCCGCCGGGCGCGGGCTATGCAACGAGCCCCTTGCGCAGCTGTTGTGTGAGGAAGGGCCTGAGTGCATCCGCACCATGGACGATTGGGGGGTGGGCTGGGCACGGAAAGATGGCCGCATCACACAAGCCATGGCGCCCGGCCATGATCGTCCGCGCTGCGTCTATGTGGACTTTCTCAACACCGGGCCCGCTGTATCAAAAACGCTGCGCACCGCAGTGAACAAAAGCGGCGGAATTCGCAAGGCCGGTGATCTCTGCGTCGCCGATCTTCTTCGCAACAATGGTGACATAGTCGGCGCCGCGGCGCTTCATCTCGGTTCGGGCGCGCCCGCGATTCTGTCCGCAAAGGCGACCATCCTGGCTACTGGTGGTCTTACACGGCTTTATCGACGCAACAGCGCATCAGCAAACATGGGCGGCGACGGCTACGCCCTGGCTTTGCGTGCCGGCGCTTCGCTCGTCGACATGGAATTCGTCCAGTTTTTTCCTATCGGCCATCTGGCGCCGCGGCTAATCGGCATGGATCCAATCATGTGGGACCCTTTCCGCTATAAGCTTGGCGGACGGCTGCTGAACAACCGCATGGAGGAATTCACGCAGCGCTACGGCGTGGCCGAGGACGGCAAATACGTCATTACGCGAGATCTCGGTAGTTACGCGATTCTCAAGGAGGTCGAAGCCGGCCGCGGCTCGCCGCACGGCGGGGTGTATCTCAGTTTTCTGCACTGCCCGGAAAGCGCGTTGCGCGAATCCTTCGGGCCGGTGATCGATCGTCTCGCCGCCAATGGCATCGATCTGACCAAAATGCCGATCGAGGTAGCACCTATCGCGCACTATCACATGGGCGGCATCGTAGCCGACGCGCAGATGCAAACCGGTTTGCCTGGCCTGTTCGCGGCTGGGGAAGCGGTCGGTGGCGCCAATGGCGCTAACCGGCTTTCCGGAAACGCTATTACTGAGGCACTCGTGTTTGGCCGTCGTGCTGGCCGCAGCGCCGCCGACTATGTCAAGCGCTTGAGGACGTCACCGGATCACGCCGACAACGCGCACACAGCGATTGCGTTGATCGGCGCCGATGCGCCGACCCGCAACTTCAATACTGCTGAGATGCTGCAGACTCTTCAGAAAACGATGCAAGATAATGTCGGCGCCTTGCGTAGTGAGGCAAAGATTATTGCTGCTCTCGATAGTATTGGTCGCCTGATTGATGAGCTCGGCGACACCCCGCCCGGCGACGGCAATCGCTTCGATATGCGGCGGATTGACTGGTTCGATCTGCGCAACATGCTGCTTGTGGCCCGCGTGGTCGCCGAGGCTGCACTTGCGCGCACCGAAACTCGCGGAGCGCAGCAGCGCGAGGACTACCCGCGACTGTCGCCGGACTGGGTGTGCAATCAGACTGCGAGGCTGAAGGACGCCTGCATCGAATTGTCGGGCGGTCCACGCGCCCTTACGGAGACAACCTCGTGAGCGAAACCGCCATGCTCAAAATTTGGCGCGGCCTCGACGCGAATGAGGGTCGGTGGGAAACCCATGAGGTGCCGTTTGAGGCGGGGCAATCGGTACTCGACGGCCTGCGCTGGATCCGTGCCAATCGCGATCCGACTCTGGCGATCCGCTTCTCCTGCATAAATGCCAATGCCTGCAAGGAGTGTATGGTCGAACTTGACGGAAAAACTGTCTACGCTTGCACCGCCCGCCTGCAACCACGCGAGATGACGCTGACGCCACTCTCCAATAAGAAGCGACTGCGTGATCTGGTCACTGAAATCGCGCCGCCGACAGAGCGTTTCACGGACTCATAGCCGTCCATCAAATGCACCGCAGAATTTGACCCGCCTTGGCCTGAGACTGAGGGAAAACACCCTGTATCGCCTCCTGGACGAAGCGGGCATCGATACGCTGTTGGCCCATCCTGGGTTCGCTGGGCGACTGCGCGCTACAGGTTCGCCATTTACGCCTAACCAGGCGAGGGCTAATCTTGAAGTCCGCATTGGGCTTTTGCTGGTGGCTTGGTCGTCAGATCTGCAGTCGATGAATGACATCTCTTTCGAGACGGCTCTTAAGGGTCGCGTCGACCACATGCTCGACGTTTGCACGAAGTGCGGCAAGTGCGTCGAGGTCTGCCCGATTGTAAAGCCTGCCGGCATTCTGGATGCCAGCCCTAAAGACATCATCAGCGGCGTGCTCGACATCGTGCGCACCGGCCAAGGATACGAGGCGTCGGGCAAATGGGCCGCGTCCTGCATGCTCAGCGGCGAGTGCATCAAGGCATGCGATTATGGAGTCAATCCGCGCTTTCTGCTTGCAATGGCACGCGTCGCAATGGAGAAGGCCGGGAACGAACTGTCCGACCTGCGCCGCCGGGGCGTGGAGAAATTCCGCAATCTGAGCCGGGATGTGACCGTGCTCTCACGTTTGCAACTTGATGGCGAGGTGCTGGAGCGGCTTGGCCAAAAATCGGCATCGGTATCGAGGCCGAACGAGGCCCCAGATTTTGTGTTCTACACTGGCTGCAATGTGCTCAAGACTCCGCACATCGCGCTTCTCGCCCTCGATATCATGGATGCGCTTGGCGTCACGTATCGAGTGATGGGTGGACCGACCCATTGCTGCGGGATTTTGCAGTTGCGAGCGGGCGACGTCGAAATGTCCGGGCGGATGGGTTCGAGCACGATGGAGAAGCTGTCGCAGACGAAGTCCGGCCAGGTGATCTCATGGTGTCCGAGTTGCTACGTCCAATTTACTGAGACGACTTTGCCAACCATCGAAAGACAGCGGGGCGCGCGTCCTTTCGATATGTTGCCTTTTATGAGGTTCCTCTGCGGCCGACTCGACCAGTTGACGCCGCATTTGCGCCAGCGGGTCGAAATGCGTGTAGCGCTGCACAAGCATCCTGGAGTGGCCGGTGTTATGGAAGCCGCAGAGGCCGTTCTGCGCGCGGTCCCCGGCGTTGAAATCGTCGACCTGAAGCAGCCGGCGGTTGGTCTACAGAGTGTCAATCTCGGCGTGCTTCCCGCCTTTAAGCGCGAGCTGCAATTCAACGAGCTTCAGGCCGCCTGCGACGCAGGTGTCGATGCTCTCGTCGCAGTCTATCATTCCGACCATCGCGAATTGTGCGCACACGAACGTGACTGGCCGTTCCGCATCATTAATATCCTTGAAGTCGTCGGCGAAAGTATGGGACTGCACGAGCACGACCGGTTCAAACAACTTAAGATCATGCAGGATGCCGACCAAATCGTGACCGAATGCCATGACCTGATCACACAGCATGCGATCGACGTCGAAACGGCTCGCAACGTTGTGGTTAAGGCGATGCTCGGCGACCAACCACTTCCTCTGAAAGATGAGTCGCGTCCGGTAGAGTTCAGCCGAAACGACGTTGCCCCTTCGTGACGCAGCACAGAGCCGTTCATCTCAAAGTATGGACTTGGCCGACGCAAATGCGAAATGTCCGCTAATGACCTGAAGCGGACAGGATAGCAAACGCAAGCCAGGTGCCGTTACGTGTCGGCAATTTCAAGTCGCACGTCGGACAAAGCTAGGGTTGAGCTCCTTCACCGAGCGGACGCCACACTGCTGCATCGCTGCGCGGGTCTCGGTGCGTATGAGGTCGAGCACGCGTTCGACGCCCTCCTGACCGAAAGCGCCGAGGCCCCAGAGATATGGCCGCCCAATGCCAGCCGCATGCGCGCCCATGGCGAGCGCCTTGACCACATCGGTGCCACGACGGAACCCGCTGTCGATGATTACCGTCATGCGACCGTTCACTGCCGCGACGATTTCTGGAAGCGCGTCGACGGTTGATCGTCCGTTGTCTTCACCGCGCCCCCCGTGGTTGGATACGATGATTCCATCCATCCCATTTTGCACAGCTAGTTCGGCATCCTCTGAGGTAAGAATGCCCTTGAGTATGATCTTCATGTTGGTGATATCGCGCATGCGCTTCACTGTCGCCCAGGACAAGTTACTGGACTCGCCGCTGCCTGCGATGCCCGACAGATCGATGCCGTCGTAGTTGTGCCGGCGAAGCGCACGTTTGGCAAAGCTGGTGCGGTCGTGACAGCCGGAGCATTCGCGCGTGTCCTCGCGCATGAGACGGAAGAGGGTTTCTTGATTGCGGCCGCCAATGCGGTCGACGGTGACGACGAGCACGGGGCAGCCAGCTGCCTCGGCACGTTTGATGAGCGCCTGGGCTACCTCCCACTGCGGCGAGGCATAAAGCTGAAACCAGATCGGTGCTCCGCGCGCCTTGATGACGTCCTCCACCGAGTCATTCGAAGAGGTGGATAGAATTTGCAGATGATTGCCGATGCGCGCTGCCTTCGCGACGGCAACTTCGCCGTCGGGATGAAAGAACTTGTTGCCACCAGTGGGGCACACGAAGATCGGCGAATCGTATTTCGCTCCGAACAGTTCAACGCTCATGTCGACCTTTGAAACATCGTTGAGCCGGCGCGGTCGCAGCTGGAACTTCAGGAACCCCTCGCGGTTAGCTCGCAAGGTGATCTCGTCGTCGATTCCCGAGGCCATGTAGCCGAAATGCGCTGGCGGCACGTTCTTACGTGCAACAGGCTCGAAGTCGAATACGTTGATTGCATCTTTTGGGCTCTTGATCAGCCCGAAATCCGCGGGTGTCCAAATCATTGGATCGGGCAGCTTCGACGGTGTTTCCAATCCGCAGGCCTCGATCGCACCTGAGGCAACGAGAGGACTGGTGGCAAGATATTGCAGGAATTTGCGGCGGCTGGAGCGGACGATTGATGACGCCATGTGAGACCCCCAACAAGTCGTCTGATCAAACATTAATCTTAGACTAGTTCTTAGGCCCAGGAAGGGACCATGTCGTTTTTGGCGCAAGGCCGAACGCGTGTCTGCTTTTGGGGTTGAAACGGACATCGCAAATGAGCCGAAAAACGTCCACCATTGACCCAAAGCGGACATTGGTGGCGCTTTTTAAAGTAATGCTGCCAATTGGTACGATGCTGCGTCTTGAGCTTCGGGGGCGACTATGAGGCGGCGCGAGTCTAGCCGAACATTATGATGATGCTTTGTGTGGGGGCGATGTCCGCTATTGGACCTTCACGGACATCCCTAGTTGCATCGCATGTGTCCGCTTTCGGGGGGCAAAGCAGACATGGAAGTAAAGTGTTTTTACTTCAGCGGACACCCGGCGACGAGACAATTTCCAATCAAGTCATTTAATTGTCTGTTGAAGTCTCTCTCGCGCGCGCGCCGATCTGGCTGGTCTTGCGAGTCCGCAATTGCAAAACGACGCGGTGCACGCCTCGGAATCGATTCTGCCGACGTTGCCTAGCTCAATTTGAATATGAAGAGTGGATCCGCTTTCCATAGTGCCATCGGTGGCATAGCATTCCCCCAGGGGCCGCAATGGCTCCATTCGACGCAAAAAATCGATCTAGGGGGGCGGCAATCATGGCGGACAAAGTCGTTCCGGTCTCACGGCTGCTCGACGAACGCGGGCTAAGCGCGTTTCAGATCAAACTGCTTGTCTGGTCGTTCTTCATTGTTCTTATCGATGGCTACGACATCGCGGCGATCGCCTTCGCGGCGCCAAGCCTCGTCAAGGAATGGGCCTTGAAACCGGGCGCGCTCGGGCCTGTGTTCAGCGCAAGCCTTGTTGGCATTCTGTTTGGTTCGGCGCTGTTTGGCTGGATCGGCGACCGCTACGGCCGTAAGGCGGCGCTGGTCTGGTCGAACCTGCTGTTCGGCGTTTTCACACTTGTTGCGGCCTATGCGACCAATCTCGATCAGATGTTCTGGCTGCGTCTGCTGGCGGGGCTGGGTATCGGCGGTGTTATCCCTAATGTCGTCGCCATCAACGCCGAATCCGCGCCGCGCAAGCTGCGCGCCACACTTGCGATTATCGCCGTTGGATGTGTACCGATTGGCGGCGCCATTCCTGGCTTCGTCACCGCGGCGCTTGTACCGCAATATGGCTGGCAAATCCTGTTTCTGATCGGCGGCATCGTGCCAATCGTCATCGCCATCGCCGCGCAGATCGGCATGCCGGAATCAATCAAGTACATGACGCTGCACGAAAGCCAGCGCGGCAAGATGGAGCGTTTGATCACAGCCATCAGTCCTGGATACCCGCTGTCGCCTAACGCCAAATTTGTTATCGAGGACGAACAGCAGTTTCCGGGATTCAATCCTAAGTATCTCTTTCGCCAAGGGCTTGCGGTCATCACGCCGCTGCTCTGGCTGCTGTTTGCGCTGAACCTGATGGGCTATTTCTTCTTGCTCAGCTGGACGCCGACGCTGATGACCGCAGCCAAGCTGCCGCCGACGACGGTGGCCCTTGCCGGCGCGAGCTTGCAGGTGGGGGGCACGGTCGGAGCGTTATTGCTCTGCTGGTGGCTGCAACGGCACCGTTTCCTGGCCATCGCGATCATGTTTGTGATTGCCGTGCCAGTGGTTGGTTCGATCGGCTTTGCGGGCTTGACTTCCCAGGCCGCGTTGCTGACCGCGACTTTCTTTGCCGGCTTCCTGGTGCTGGGCATCCAGTCCGGCATCAATGTCATTGGCGCGCTGATTTATCCGACCTCGCTACGCGCCAATGGCTCGGGATGGCAATTGGGCCTTGGACGCATTGGATCAATTGTCGGTCCGTTGGTGGGTGCGTTATTCGTCGGCATGCCAGTGCAGCAACTCTATATGTGGTCGGCACTTCCATTCGTGGCAGGCGCGGTTATCTGCTTCGCGATCCATCGGCTCAACACCGCCCGCCTCGCAGCGCATCCGGAACTGGTTCAGGCGCAGTAGCGGCGACGGCGTCCTTGATCGCTGAATTGCCTCCTGTCGTATTTCAGCAGGAGGCAGTTTTGCATCAAAATGGCTCATAAGCGCGCAAAGCAGGAATGACCTTCTCACCAAACAGGCGGATCGAGCGCATCAGATCGGCCTCCGGCAGGTCCGAGAAATTGAATTCACCCATGAACACGTTAAACAGGCCGGAACGCGCGGTCGCATGAATTTTCTTGGCGACCGTATCCGGCGAACCGATGAAGACAAGCTCGTGCTTCATCAGATAATCCGCATCGAACAGGTTGGCCATGATCTCGGAAGCCCCCGGCTCGCCGCGCCCGATGAATTTCTTGGCATGCTCACGGACGCGCTGCTCGAACGTTTCGCCGGGCTTGGGCGGAGGTAAGAAGCCCTCATAGGCGCGGGCTGCGCGCGCTAGTGCGATGTCGAGCGCCTTCTCGTCCGTGTCGTCTACATAAACGACGGTGCAATAGGCGATCTTCGGCGGTTGCGGCCAACCGGCCGTGGTCCAGTCCGAGAGAAACTTGCGATAGCGCGGCGCCGCGTCGGCGCGCGGATAAACCAGAAAGTATCCTGGGCTGATTCCATGCCGGGCGCAGAATTCAAGCGTCTGCGGGTCGCGGCTCATCATCCATAGCGGCGGATGTGGGCGTTGCAGTGGCGGTACAGCAAGTTGCGCACTGTCGGTGTGGTGCGCATCGCCGTGAAAGGAGAAAGGCTGCTTTTCACCATAGGCCGAACGCAAATATTCGACGAACTCGAGCGTCGGCGACTTGCGCAAATTGTAGTCGAGGCCAAAGGGCTTGAAATAATCAGGGTTGATCCCCGGGACGAGCCCGAGCTCCATTCGCCCGCCCACCATCTGATCAACGAGAGCGATTTCCTCGGCCAGACGCAGCGGGTGGTACAGCGGCACGACATAGCCCATCGGGCCAATGCGCATTCGGCGCGTCCGGGCGGCGGCACCGACGACGTAGAGGCTGGGCGACGAGATCCAGCTTTCGTCGGGGCGAAAATGATGTTCGACGCAGAAGCCGTAATCGAACCCGAGTTCGTCACACAGTTGAAGCTCGCGCCATAACTGCTCGTAGCGTTGATGCGGATTCATGTCCGGCTTACCCCAGACATGGGAAAAATGGGCGAACTTCACTTTGCACTCTCCTCAAGTCGTTGCCGCGAGGCCAATTGGGGGTGTTGTTTCCTAAAATTCCATCGGGCTTGTTGAAATACGAAACGCATACCTCGCCCGTGGCGGTTTTATAAGGGCTTTGGCATCACCTGCGGCGAAACATGCCTGGGGCATGGAACAACACTTTCGAGTGAGCTCGCTCGCACCTTTGTCATCGGCCGTGGTAAATTTTCATCAACCAACATGGTCCAGGAGGTTCGCTATGGCCAGCAGCCTAAAACGCGTCAGGGTCGCGCCCAAAGGCATGGGTCTCAATGACTTTGTCGCGATGCAGGAAGGTTTCTTCGCCGCCGAAGGGCTGGACGTTGAATTCGACTGGAAGACCTTCCGCGGCACGCAGTCGAGTTGGAAAAACCTCGAATATTTCCAGCGGCCGCAAGACCGCCCCTATACCGAAGCAAACCAGGACGTGGTCCAGGGCGCCTGCGTGTGGGGTACGATCTGCAATGCCAGCGCCGGTATGGGCCGCGTCGTTACCGAAGGCTATGGCGATTCACCCTGGGCAATCTTCGTACGGCCGGAGTCCAAAATCCGGAAGCCAGAAGACCTGAAAGACGTACCTGTCTCGGTCGGCATGCGTGCCGGGAGCCATTTCAATGTGCCCTATCGTCTGGAAAAATATCTTCCGCTCGAGCACATCAAGACCGTCAATACTGGCGGCTTCGGCGCGCGGCTGAAAGCGCTGCTCGACGGTGAGGTCGAAGCCGCGAGCCTGTTGCCCCCGCAGATCGCCATGGCTGAACAACTTGGCCTGCGCAAGATCATTGAGGATCGTTTCAAGACGCTATGGTGGGTTCCGGACAGCGCCACCCCAGAGGTCGTACACGGCTATATGCGCGCCCTTGATCGCGCCGAGCAGGCGCTCGAGGAAGACCTGGCGAAGTACTTGCCGCTGTGGAAGCTTTCAGTGCCTGCGGAGTTCGAGAGTTTCTATCCTTGGGATTTCAGCAAATTCGGCCGGGGCGAGCGCTTCGTCAACGCGACATTGCCGCGCGAAGAATTCAATGAGGTGTTCGCGCAGGTCGAGCGTTGGGGGCTCGACCAATATCTCAAGGACCGCAGCCCGGAGACACTTTCCTATCCAACCTGAATACGAGGGCGTGCGTCGAGTCCCATGTCCGCTATTGGCCCTTAGCGGACATTGCAAAATTATCGATTCGATGTCCGCTTTCAGGGGCAAAGCTGGCATGCCGTGGACGGCCCGAAATGTCCGCTAATGACTCAAAGCGGACATTGCGGAGAGGCTTCCCATCGATCGTATGCGTCAATTGATTTTCGGGAACCTCTGACGCTCCGCTGCGTCAAATCTTTCACGGATGCACGGCACGGCCTGGCGGCCGTCACGAAGGAGGTTCCCATGCAATCGTCTAACTCGGATTTGCCGCGCTTTGTTGCTCCGGCCAATGAGATGACGACCATGGCACAGTCTGTTTCGACCCCTGTCACTAGACGAAGCGTGGTCGCAGGGCTGGCGGTGGCCGCAGCGCCTGCGACTGTATTTACGGCGGCGGATAAGGCCCACGGGCAGTCCGCGCAGACTGCGCCTGAGAAAAGTCTGTACGAGCGGCTGGGTGGCGTCTTCGCGATCGCAGCTGTCGTGAACCATTTCAGCGACGCTGTCGTGAAGAACCCCATCGTCGGCCAGAAGTCGAAGAACCCGCAGCTGCGGGAATGGCACACTAAGAACCTGGGAAGATTGCCCGGTCTCAAATTCATGCGGACACTATGGGTCTGTAATGTTTCGGGTGGGCCTTTCCAGTTCACGGCCACCAAGCCCGGTAAAACGCCGCTTGGCCTTGAAGAGGCCCATCGGGACCTCCGCATTTCCCCAGCAGAATTTGATGAAGTCGCAGCAGAACTCGGACGAACGTTGGACTTCGCCAAGGTCCCGAAGCGCGAGAAGGCCGAGGTCCTGGCAGCCTTCGCCGCCCACAAGGAGGAGGTCACCGCCGGCTACGTCGCCGCCAAGCCCCGCTGAAAACATATTGGGTGCCAATTGGCTGCGATTGAATAGGGGACACTCCAACCGCGTTCAGGAATCCGCTTTTGTTAGTAAAGCGGACATCGCAATTGCACGGCGGAATGTCCCGCCGCTGATGCAAAGCGGACATCGTTCTTGTGCGCGTGCCATAAGCAGGCTGGCGCTAATAGCCCTTAATGGAAAATCTGTCGAATTGGTTTTGTTGGTGGTTGATGGACTGCGCGACGGGACGATTTTGGGGTGGTGCTTCGGCCCGCGCCTTTTTGGCTGATACTTCGCCCCGTACTTTTTCGGGCGGCGCCTCGGCCCGCGCTTCACGTGCCCCAGCCTCGATCTTTGCGAGCGCGTCAGACGCCGACTTGGGCTGAGCAGTAAGTACAGCTTGCGATGTCATGTCGGGTGCGGGTGCCGATGGAGTGGTGAGAGTTTTTATCGCAATGTGATACCGGGGCGCTGGTAGACCAGTGCGCTGGCTCGTGACTATCGCAGGCGAACTGTTCTCCAGTGTTGCATCGGCAACGAACAGCAATGCAAACAGCACCGAACCTACTACCGCAAAAAAAGCGAGAACCGGCATTAGCGCGTTTCGATAATTCAGAAAGAAATACCGTTCAGGATCATCAGACCTAAAAAAATGGCCGACAGCGACAAGCCAAACACCTGTGCGGTGACTCGCTCACTTGTATTCGTCATGACGTGGATCCCTGCGGTTGGTTTTTGTGTTCAGCAGGGAAAGGCTAGAGCGCGGCTGGGCGCTCACACTAGAATACATATGGAGCGGTCGACCATCGAATGGGATGCAAAATTATACGTAAGTGCAATACGGAGGTACGAAAATGGGTGCTGCGGCGCGCAGCCTGGGATCTGGCTTCGCGCTCCTTGCGCCCACGCACAACCCCTCCTGAGCGACGCCGCTTGTCGCGCAGGGGTTTTCAGACCAACCAACGCTCGCTCGCAAAGGCGCTCCTGGCAGCTCTGCGGCCTCCGAGCCCCCGCCAACTTATCAGCAGTTCAACCTTACATCCGACGGTCAATAACTCGGCCCAGAACTGGCCCCAGGAAGTGGTCACTGGGGCCGCGGCCCCAAGGCTCTGGCACGACCTGTGAGGAGGCGCCGCACGCGGTCCCCAAAACCGACTGAAGAACCGATTCCGCTATTGGCCCATAGCAGGCATTCAAACGACACCGACGTGTGTCTGCCCTTGGGAGTAAATCGGACATGACGCGGACAGGGTCGATTGTCCGTTTATGACCCAAAGCGAACATTAATGGCCTTTTCCGGTGCTAAATCAGCTGTTCATTCTTCGTTCAAATCGGAACACCTTCGCGCTATAGTCACGCGTCACGGCGGAGATTCTCATGGAGAAGCTGGCGGCCCTGCCAATCGACTGGGCGAACGTAAATTGGAACTACGTCGTCGCGTTGGTGCTTCTCGTTTTTGTCTGCACCTTTGTTGGAACAGCCCTCTCGCTGGGGCACACGGTTCGCGGCTGTGTGTTGACGGCCCTTCTGTTCGGTACGGCATTTCTGTTCTGGACTTACTATCCGCACGACCTGCCGCTGCCGACGTTGGTCAAGGGGTATAATCCTGCAAGACCCGACAATCCGGTGACGACAAACTATTTGCCGCCCGCCACCATGCAGCGCTGATCGTGGAAGACGGCCTATTCTAAAGCGACTTTAGCAACCGATACGAGGCGGGGGCTAACAATCGCCTGCGCAGCTCGGCACTGCCTTGCGTTGGCCCGGGGCCGCAAGGTGGACGCGGGCGGCCTGATGGTGACAGGGCCCGTCGCCTTCGCGCCCTCCAAGACAAGAAACCAATAGCGTCTGTACGCCATGTGCCGGTCGTTGTGGTTCCTATGTCAAAAGTTATGGCGGCTTGGTTCAGTCTGTTGCACGCTTATGAAGCGAAAGTCACCTTCACTGCTGGCAGACCGCAAAGAGGGGCCGCGCGCCCGAATGCCGGTCCCTCTTTCTTAGTTAGCGTCTTAATTGCTTAGTTAGCGACTTAATTGCGCTCGGACAAAAAACGGGCTGCCAATCAAAAGTGTTTCCTGGGATGTTTGCGCTGCTATGCAGGGCGTCGGAATAGGCCGCACCGTCTGACCCAATCCAGACGACTTCTGCGTCGAGGATTGCGCTGCCATCGATCTTGCGGGCTGTTGCGGTGATCAACGGATAGCGTTTAGGCCAGTCGGCTCCATTGATCGTGTAGATCCGCTGCGTCCCGCCAGGACCGCTCGGCGGCTGGGCTGCGTCGATAGGGCGGCAGGGATGGATAAAGGAGGCAGGAGCAATGCGCGGAAGTTCCACAGGCTTGCATTAGATCATTGGCGGATCAGGAGTGTCGGCGCTATCGTGCCCGCGGGACAGGGCATTCCGCATGAAACGAATGGGCATTCTGCTGAGCTTGGTCTATGTCGGCTTTGTGGTCGTTTCCCAGCCGACATTCGCCGCGGAGGGAAAGGGTTCGTCCTGGCGCTACAATGCGCATACCCCCGAGCCGCCGTTTCCCCGCAGCAAGCGCGCCGAAGCGATTTGGGCTTCAGACTGGTGCTGGAGCGACTGCGGCTCGTATTGCGCGTGGGGCTTGGCCGGCTGCCTTAAAGAAGATTCTCAAGGTCGCTGCCTGAAGCTCACCGACAAATGCGATCGCTACTGCCAACGGGCATGCCGCACCAGAGGCGGCCCGCTACTTCCCATCGAATTTCCCTGGGATTAGCCACGCCTAGGTCGCCGTACACGGCGCGCGCACGTGCGAGGACAGGCGTCTTACCTGAGCGCAATCCGGCAGATCGTTAAATTACGCGGCCGACTTTGGAAAGCGAAGGCCGTGCTTGCCTTGCTCAACAAGGTTCGGCGGCTGTCCTCGCAATTGCTCGGCCTCACGACGGTAATAATCGCCCATCTTTCGCAGGGACTGTTTCGCAGCACGGCTGCTCACGAGGTCGGCCTGCGAATGGAAAAGTTTGGCGATTTTTAGCAGTTCTTCCTTGCGCGACATGACACTAACGGCAGAGCCGATTTTCCTTTTATGTGGTTTGCGTGCCGGTTTAACGCGTTGGACGAGGCGCCGTTCCAAAGACGAATGCAGTTCCGTCTGCCGAGGGCAACCGTCTATTCGCCCCGGGACGCATCAGGCAAGCTCCCGGCAGCCAGCGCCGAATGGAACTCGTCGATACGTCCGACGCTGGCGTGCTGGCGTCCGCCAGGATCGCTTACGTCCATTGATCCAAATCGATACCTTGCGCCCGCTAGGCACTAAAAAGAAGCCGGTGCGCCTTTGGCCTTTGGCGTGTGTCTGCTCATACGCTCCCGTCTGAGCAGGAGGTCACTTCGTTATGCGCAACGTGGTTGTTTCCGCACTTGTGTTGACGTTTTCTGCTTGCACGGCAGCTCAATTGCACGCGGCCTCTGACAGCGATCAAACGAATGAACCGTTCGGTGTCGTTAAGTCCTTCGCGCCAGAAGTTCGACAGCTTGGCAGGAGTGGAAAAAAGTAATAGCCGATGCTGACGCAGAACTGCAAAAGCTGGAACGTTGTCGCACGCAACGCGATTGGAATGCCGCCGAAGTTAAGTATGCCGCCATTGTGAAGGAAGCCAGAGACAAAGACGATCTGGCTAAAATCGAATTTGTTCACAGGCGGATCAACGGCGAGATTCGCTATGAACCAGATCCAACACAGTGGGAACTCGCTGACCATATGACCCATAGCGGGACTGGCGGTAACACGAGTGAAGGTTGCGGGTCGCCGCTGATATGGCGAGTTCCGGCCGATGAAGATTGGAAACCGGACAGCGCATTGGTTTGTTGAACGTTCGATGTTAGGGCTGTCCGACGGAGTTCCATCATGACGAAAGCAATTGTTTTGGCATCTGCTCTTTTGGTAGCGGGCGCGGCTTTGAGCTTGTCGGGAGAAACGGCTTTAGCTGCCGAAGAAAAAAGCGCAGATGCGACGAAAAAAGAGCGCTGCGAGCGCGACGCGATGCTGATGCTTCTGATGGGCCAGCAAAAAAGCAGATTCATCAGGCAATGTCTGGCCAGCAAAGAGCCGCCAGGCGAGGCTGGAGTTCGCCGACTGGGCGTTCGTCCGCCCGGCCCAGCAGAATTGCCGAGGATCGCGCCGTTAGGCGATGGCAATCCGCCCAGCACCTCCACGGGCAGCACCGCCCCCAGCAATGCGCCACGCGCCCCCAGCGCGCCGGTGGTCGGCTCTACCGGCACGTCAACCACCGGGTCTAGTGCTACGTCCACAAGCGGCTCCAGCGGGAGCAGCATTGGTAGCTCCGGCGGGCGTTAGCTCCGATCCTCACGTCAGCTCGTGTCCCTTGGACATTCAGTCGCGCTGTCTGGTTTCAGGGGCAAAGAAACATTTTTTCGCAGGAAGCCGGCGGAGCCTTCACCGAACGGCAGCCTCGGCCCAGTGGTCGATCAGCGTGAGGCCAATTGATTTGGCGGCAGCCAAGACCTGCTGTCGGAGGTCCGCCCCATATTATCGTTCGAGGATCTTCCAGTTGTTGTAATAGATGAATTTAAAGCTTTGCGTCAGAACTCGAACACCAAAAACAACGGCGCGCATGAAAGCGGGGAATGGCGTCGGGCGAACGATGTCGACGAACAGGCAGTAGCGTGTTTCGTTCGTTTCGTTGGCGGAATAGTGCAGGAGCGTGTCGTCGAATATGAACAACTTGTTCTCGCACCAATAGTTGATCGTATCACCGACCTCAATGTAGGCGGAGCGATCTTTCATGTCGTTCAGGTTGTACAAGATGCGCAGCGAGGCCCGCAGATATCCAAAATGCTTCGACGTGGAGACCTTTTTATTGAAGACCGAAACCCCGATCGTCTGAATATACTTCCATGGTTCGTGAAACGCGGGAATATTCACGACTGTGTCCATGTTGATGCCATACCATCGGAAGAAAACCATTGTTCGCGGAAATTCTTTAGCGCGCGCTTCTAATTGACCGACAAGGTTCTGGTCTTTCGCGATTGATATCAGGCGTTTCACCTCGTCCTGATAAGGGGGTGGCAGATCCTCCAGCCGATAGACGCCTCTGTTGATGTACGGCAGCGACAGCAGATCGAGCAAAATATTGAATGGCGACAGAAGCCAGGTCCCGAATCCGTTGCCGATGAAATAGCGCCGCAGCGTCGATAGGTTCAGCCCCTGATTGCGGCTGACGTCATAGGCCCCGCATGCGAGGTAAAAGATGGCGATCTTTGGGAAGAAATACGCAAATGGGCAGAGAACGCCAATCGGGAACAGCACCCGCCTGACAAAGTATTTGCAAATTCTGGTTACGCGTTCTCTACCCGTAAGCGTCTCGGTAACCGTTGTAGTCATGCCAATCATCCCGTGATCGTGGTCCCGCCTTTTATCACCGTAACACAGCGCACCGTGCCTTTGGAGATGGACTTGACCGGCCAAAGGTACGATCGATCCTTGCCGGCAACGTCCAATTGGTCCTTGACAACATTGCGATCATGCTCATGGACGTGCGCTTTCGGTGGTAAAGCGGACATGTCAATCGTCCCTGGCGAACGTCCACGAGCCACACTTAATCCTGCCCGTCGAATGAGGTTGGCAACAATGGAGAATTTTCATGGAGACCATAAAATATGAGACAGCATTGATCGTCGGTGCTGGCGAGGGTTTGAGTGCGTCGTTGGCAAGGCTATTCACTCGCGAAGGGATCCGCGTCGCGCTGGCAGCGCGGCAAACTCACAAGCTCACTGTACTTTGCAAGGAAACGGGTGCCACGGCCTATGCATGTGACGCCGCTAGTGAAGATGATGTAACCAGACTATTTGCCGCGGTCGAGCGCGACTGCGGCGCGCCGGATGTTGTCGTATATAACGCAAGTCATCGTACTCGTGGTGTATTCGTAGATTTGGTCCCTACTGATGTTGCCAATGCTATCGCCGTCAGCGCGTTTGGAGGCTTTCTGGTAGCGCAACAGGCATCGCGCCGCATGCTCCCCAACGGGCATGGTGCCATTCTTTTCACCGGCGCATCGGCGAGTGTCAAAGGCTATCCTTTATCTGCGTCATTCGCGATGGGCAAGTTCGCATTGCGCGGACTTGCCCAGAGCTTGGCCCGCGAATTATCGCCCCAGGGTATCCACGTCGCGCATTTCGTGATCGACGGCGGCATTCGCAGCGCAAGGCGACCTGAGCCTACGGACAAACCAGACTCCATGCTCGATCCGGATGCGATTGCCGCCAACTATTGGAACGTGTTGTGCCAGCCGCGCAGCGCTTGGACCTGGGAAATAGAAATGCGACCTTGGGTCGAAAAATTCTAACGTCAATGGCCCTACGCCCGGGACGCCTTATCGCCTCTGTCGGCCTCGCCGTTGTCAACACGGAAAATCCGGCTTCGTGATAGATTCCGGAGGGGCGTATATCCGGTCCTGGGGGCCATGGATGGTAGGTTCAGCGCTAAAAATTGCTCTTGGCATGGTCTGCTTCGGCATCGGCGCAGCGTCCTTAATTGGAGCAATCTCCGGCTTGCTCTTTGTTTCGGCGTCTGATGCCCACATCCCCGTGATATTTGGGATGCTTGGAGCCATGTTTCTATGGATCAGTTTCTTGTTGTTACGACGGCTGCGCTGGCACAACGACTAATTCGCGGCCATGCGTCTCCGCTCGTCATGGCCGGGACAAGCCCGGCCATCCACGTCTTTGACATCGGACATAGCAGACCCCGTCGCCGAAATTTCTCCTTTGGAACCGCCATGGTGAAAAGCGCGTTTATTCTCTTTGCCGACAGCCATTCATTATGAGGTGGTATTAATGCCAAATCCAAAAAGTACAGCCAGTATCGCGGGTCATCCGATTCATCCCATGCTGATCCCGTTCCCCATCGCTTTTCTCGTTACTGCTTTCGTAACAGATCTCGCCGCCTGGCAGAGCGGGAATGCGGCCTGGGCGGTTGCCTCGATGTGGCTTCTCGGAGCCGCAATCGTAATGGCTTTGCTTGCAGCAGTGTTTGGCTTTACTGATTTCTTTGGTGATGAGCGAATTCGCGCAATTAGCTCCGCCTGGCAGCATATGATTGGCAACCTGATTGCGGTCGTGCTTGCACTCATCAACTTGTACATCCGCTCCAGGAGTGGCGCCATGCCTGGCGCAACAGGGGCGGGAGTTTGGCTATCTCTCGTGACCGTGTTGCTACTCTTATTCAATGGGTGGAAAGGCTGGGAACTCGTATATCGAGGACACGTCGGCGTATCCGAGGGATGATCGCGTTCGGCCAGTAAAGTTCAAAAGTCTCGATGTCCGCTATTGGCGCATAGCGGACTTTGCTTTTGCGTCGCTTGATGTCCGCTCTCTTGGGGGGCAAAGCGGGCAAATCTTAAAGGGTCGCGAATGTCTGCTTATGATCCAAAGCGGACAGGGGCAACATAATTTCGCGGACCACTGCACATCACCGCCCTTCGGTTTGGTCTTAAAATGCTGTGCGAAGGACATTTGTCCGTATGGATCGGCTGCGCGCGCGGCGCTAGTCTACGCGAGATCAACCTTCTTGGTCGCAGGTCGTAGGGAGATCGACATGGAACAGATCCTGATCAACCTCGTTGCAGGAGCGCTTGGTGGAGTTGGCGCAGGTAAGGCTTCGCCGAACTTTGATCTCGGCATGGCTGGTAACATTATTTCCGGTTTGATCGGAGGAGGGGTACTTGGCCAGATCGTTACGTTATTGCTGCCGTCGGTCGTGGCTGCAGCGCAGTCGGGCAATCTGAGTGTCGGCGGCATTGTCTCACAGGTGATCGCCGGTGGCGCTGGCGGAGCCATACTCACGGCACTCATCGGCGCAATCAAGAACAAAGCTGCTGCCTGAACACTCAACCCAATAAGCTTGATCTGGTCTCAAACTGAAGAGGTCGGGACACCGACCCTCCTCGCGCGTCGCCGACGGGGTGATCGAGTGACGGTGTTTTGCTGCAGCGCATGAGTCCGCCAGCACTCAGCGGACATTTGCCTTTCGTTGCGGAGTGTCCGCTTTCAGGGGCAAGGCGGACATGGCCTTGACCGGCGTTGATGTCCCCTAATGATCCAAAGTGGACATACTACAGTCCACACAAAATGCCGTTCTAACCACCGGGATTCCGGAGGACCACGCAATCACCACCGGACAAGTGGATCTTTTTACAAATATCATTTGCAGCCGCCCGCGACTCAGCGCCGACCCTGACTTGGTAGCGAGGAAGTGATCCCCGTCCTCGTTCAAGCAGAATTGGGTCGCGTCCGGCCAGCACTTCCGAAAACCTCTGCTGGAGCGCAGCATATCGATCCAAAATCTCTGGACGGGATCTGTGTGCGCCGAGGATAGCGCCCCAAGGTTGGATCGCGCCCGCCACCACGCGCTGTTGCAGCGCTGCGAGGAATGTGGTTGGCGGCTGCTTAAGTTTCGCCATCAGCGTTTCGCAACTGAAGCCGCTTTCAGTTTTGGCTTTTACGTCCCGGCCCGTTGCCCACTCATCAACCGAACTACCGGTTATAGCCCACACGTAGGAGCGCGTTTGGGCGGGTATTGAGCCTGCACCGGTCATCCATGCCCTGACGCGACCGGGCCCTGCGTTATAGGCAGCGGCCGCAAGTCCAAGGTTACCGAACTGGTCGCGCAAATCTTTGAGAAACTCGGCCGCTTTCGGCAGCGCTTCTATCGGATTGAGTGGGTCGAGCAAATTACGCTCCGCTGCCGTCGCCGGCATAAACTGTGCAATTCCCAAAGCTCGTCTGCCGCTCCGGGTCAATGGGCCGACAGCAGCGGGCTTGAATCGACTTTCCTGCCAAATCAATCGGACGAAAAACTCGACCGGCAGCCCATGAGTTTGGGCGGCCGACTCCACAAGCAGGCAAACTGACTGCTGCACCTGCCGGGAGGTCTGACCATTGGAAGGTTCGGCGGCTTCCTGCGCTGTTAGGTCAGTTGCCGCAAGCGGTAGGACAAGAACGCATGCAATAAAACGCAAATCCATTGTTCAAAGATACGCCTTATGGCCAAAAGATGAAATCTCACTCGTAAGCAAGGCGCGCATTGAGGTAGATCAAACAAAATTTCCCCGCTTTTGGCCTTAGCGAAATTCCACTCACCCTGCCGAATGTCTGCTTTCGGGGGAAAAACGGGCATCACGATTGCACTGCGAAACGTACGCCTCAAAGCGACATCAGACACTCGCTTGCGCGGCATTTCTCAGTCGCCTTCGGAAGCAATACACGCAACAGCGCGATTTCATAAAGTCATTGCTGCTGGTGGTACGCGGATGCTCGCGGCGCAATACACCACTTTGACAATGCTGGTGATTGGTTATCGCGGCAAAAGGTCATCACCCAGCGACGATTGGCTCCTGCAAGGCCAAGTCGCCTTAAGAGCATCAAGAGCCAGCGCAATAAAATTCTGGTCCAGCCTGGCGGGCCGCTTTTCGATGTATTGCATAACAATCTGTACGGCTTGCTCAGTCGTTGATGTCTTAGGAGCGCATACGCCTTTGCCGGCAAAAACAAGTCCTTCGACAATCCCGCAGCAACGACCTCGGTGCAAAGCGGGCCCTACGAACGCACGACAGTCCGGCATGATGTACTGGGCGGTCGAAATCGTATCGTGCTGTGCGCGGGCTATTTCACCCGCTAGTGTCCCAGCCAAAGCAGCCGCTACGCCGAAAAACGCGACTATGTCGCGCCGCCTCATGTTTCTTCCCCACTCAGACAAGAAATCTCTGGTGATTGAAATTATAACGCGCGCAATTGTCGCGATTATCCAATCGCCGAGTAAGCTGAGCGAGTAACCTGACGAATTAACGTTAAGCGATGTCCGCTATTGGCCCAAAGCAGATGTCCCGAGTTGCACTGCACATGTCTGCTTTTGACCCAAAGCAGACATTTGTTACTGGTGTTGATGGTGGCCGTGCGGAGAAGTGTCGGATTTGTAGCCCCGCAGTTCGTTGTAATGCGCCACTTGTTCCGGTGTAAGTATAACGACTGTTGACAGGTGGTACTTCAAGTGCGCCGCGCGCAACGCGGCCTGCGTCGCGCCGATCTGCTGAGTGACCACTTCTAAACGCGCGAGCGTAACCGTGCGTTGCGCAAACTCTTCATTCAGGTTTCGCTCCTGCGAAATCAAAGCGCTCCCGAGTGGAATTGCCTCGGCCTTCATGGCCTCAAATAGGGTTCGCAGTTTGCCGACCTGTTCAGGCGTCAAGTGAAGCTGCTCGGAAAGCTCAATCGCATGGATGGGCCCGGGATAGCCGTTGAGTTCAGCGGCAAGCGCCAGACCCATACCGCGACCCGCGTTCAGGTCCGCAATTTGTTGCTCAGATAACGTTTTTATTGTTCGATTTTGTAAGCCCGCATAGGGCTGTTGCGCCAACGCGGAGCCAGTAAGAAGGAGAAGAGCCGCCATAAGCACGAATCTCATATTTGCCTCTCCATCATCTATCGCGCTTGCTGCCGAAGGTCTGAACAGCGACATAGACGCATAGACCAAGAAAGATGAATATAAAAATCTCCGGACCCGCGTCAAAGAACGCCGCAAGAACAACTACAACGGCTAGCCCGGCGGCGCTCCAAACGTCCCAAGGAATCGATTTGAGCATGGTGCCTCTCTTTGTGGGCACCTGTCGGAGAAGCAATTTCCTGACGAAGGAATAAAAGGATGGCTTGGCCACCGGTTCCAACGTAAAGCCCCAAAGCGGAGCCCTATGGCGACATGACCGATGTCCACTTTTGGCCCTTAGCGGACATCGCTCCCGCATCGGAACATGTCCGCTTCTGACCAAATCGGACATGTCTCCCGCGCACCATAAGTGGTCACCGCGCCTCTAGCTTGGTTATCTTTTTCTCGGTCGCGGCGACCTTCGTCTTCTTCTTGTCGGTCGCGGCCAACCGCGTCAGCTTCTTGGTTTTGCTGGCGTGCTGCACGTAGTGCGTCGGCGGCTCAACCTTGCGCGCCATGAAGCGGTTAACGCGCTCGGTCCATAGCGCGATGAACTGGCCACTTGTCAGGGCCGCAAGTCCGCCCTTGATCTTGTTTTTGAGGTCCGACGGGACGTTGCCCCAGATGGCCTTGCGCGCCCATTTCTCGCCCTTCTCCTGACCCTCAGTAGTCAGGTACATGTTCTTCCATGCCAGTTGCTGCGGCGCGGCGTAATGAAACGCACAGCCTTGATAGCCTTGCTGATGGATGCAGTAGATTTCTGCCGCCGTAGCTTTCCGACCGATGTCCTTCTCGAACTGCGCGGCCTCAGTCGCAAACTTTCTGGCCGCGGCGAGCGAGCAGTCGCGGATGTCGTAGATGTCGCCCTGCCAATATTTGGCAAACTCCCAGTCGGAAAGCTAGAACAGGCACTTATATTTGCCGGTCCTAGCTTTTGGATTGTAGCCAGACTCGATCTTGGCAAACGCCTTCATCATCCGCGTGTCCACATCGAACAGCTTTGCCGCCTGCTCGATCTCGGCCCGTATGTTGTTGTTGTGCGGGGCACGGGCGGAACTGATGTCGTCTGGCAACGGCACCGGCGTCCAATGTGTCGGCGAGTTGGCGTACATGATGTGGCCCTTCGAGGCCGGTCGATCGGACTCATCCAGCAATCGAGTATCCGGGTCCAGTGCCGCCAGCTGTATGGTAGGCTTTGGCTCGGCCTGGGTTTTCAGCGTAGGCGGCCAACGCTCGACAAAAGGCTCGGCCGCGACAGGAGCCGACAGCTGCATGCTCGGCTCTGGCTCGGCCTTGGTGTCCATCGTGAGCGGCGAACGCTCGACAAAAGCCTCGGCCACAATGGTGCCGTCGTTCGTCCATTCGCGAGTGCCAATGTCGAGCGCAAGACCGACCATGCCAATCAGAACGATTGGCACACAGCTATATTCGGCGATCCGTTGCCTCAGCAAGCTGCCAACCTCATCCCCAAGTCGCTTGATTCCAAAGTCTCCCGATTCCTCTTTTCACACGCAAGGAGAACAAGAAAAAAATGCTCCGAATCAAAGTTCGTGTGTCTGCCATGGCACAGCGCTAGGGCCAAAGCGGACACCGGCCGACTCAAATAAGAAGGTCGACGCTACGAAACCCTTTTTGGCGCGGGCAGCGATAGCGCGTCCTCGAAGACGGTTTTGATCAGGGAGTGTTCCGATAGGTATTTATGATATTGCGCCACGACCGCCTTAGCTTCCTTCAGCGTCGCAAGCCTCCATTGGATTTCTAGATTTTCGCTTCCTGCGATGCTTTCCACAATTCTGCGTTCTTCTACGAGCAACTTGAATTCGCTTGGCTGATCAGCCCCTGTGGTGTTGCCGTTGAGACGAGTTGCGAAATCGATGCGCCCGGTGGGGACCCAATCCCGCTTTACCACGCCTTGGTATGCCATTTGTTTTTCGTCTCTCCATTTTTTCAAGGTTTCTACTTTGGGCAAATACGTCAGCACGTGAGCCATCTTTTTCTCCTTTTCCAAAGCGCAGGCAAAAGGGTGCGCAGCCCTTAACGTATCTCTGTGATCAGATCACTTACTCCCGCCGCCGGCCCACACGGCGGTAGCGGATGCGCCAATTTGGAAAAAGCACTTAACGTTTAAGGTTATTTAGCGAGCGTACCCCTTGGATTCTATCGCCGCATTAAGGGCCAACACAGATCGCTCCATGCGTTGCAAGTGACTGCGGCTGCTTTGCGTCGTTCCAAGAACGAGAGGCAATATCCGCTTATGACCCAAAGCGGACATTCGGTCAGTCCACTTGTGGACAGCGCCGCAATGCTCTCGCCAACCATAATCAATAGGCGGCGCAATTATCCCGACGTCAGGGCAAATCCGACTTGCCTACCATCTATCGGGATCGCCATAGGGGCGGTCCGGATAGGGGAAGTTGTTCCCCGGGCCAAACGGATAGGCCGAGGTGCCCCTGGGATCGTATGCTGGTACGCGCGACGGATAGGACACGATACCACGGTCTTCCTTCACCGAAGCCTGGGCCTGTGTGCCCGACAGGTGCCGTGACTGGCGCGCTCCAGAACTTGTTCCCGAAATCGCGAGCAATAGCCCGGCGGCCACTGCCACGCTAACCAATCTCCTCATCATCAGTGTCGTGCCGTTAGGTTCTTCTGCGAGATTTGGCGGGCTTTTTCGTGTGTGATCTCTAGCAGGCCAAATGAACGGTACGTGCTTGTTCATGTTCGTGGCTCCAATGCTGAGTGTTCAAGAGTGATACTTAGGACTTCGCCCACGATCCGTGTGTGACCAAGGTCACGTGGTTGGCGATTGGTATCGCGCCAAGGTCCTTTGCTTTGGACAAGAGTGACACGCGGACCTCCCGCGAATGTCCGCTTTTGGGGGTGAAGGACATGGCCCTTGCATCGCGAAATGTCTGCTAAATGCCCAAGCGGACTTGCGCTGTCCCATGCGTTGACAGTCAACGCACCAAAATTTCGCCCACCTTGTGTCGTGCCATGCGCGTGGCGGGGGGCACCGGTGGAAATCGCACATAACATTATACCGTTAGAGTACGCCAACGCCGTTCGCGACTACGCACGCGGCAATTTGGACGAAGCGGAGCTGTGGGCGGAATTGACCGCCCTTGGCTACGACGCCTTCGAGATCGAATGGCACATTGCGAATCCAGGTCAACGTATGGAGTAGGGGGTCGCAAATGGATGACGAGTTGAAGGACTTGTTTTTCGACGCATTAGATCACTTCCCGCTGGAGCAACGAGACGCCGCGCAGAGGTGGATAGAAAAGAGAGTGGTCCTGGCGAAAGTTGCGAATGGCTAATGGCCGACGCGGGGGCGGAGTTGCCGGCAGAGCTTAATTAATCGAGCTGCAGGAAATAATCCGGCGCTGCCTTTCCCCGGTCGCAGATCGAGCGCGACCGCCGTGTGGCGTTCCTTCCCGCACTTCGCGAACTGCAACCTGTAGGGTTGTTTCGATGACGAAGACCACCGTGGAAATGCTCGACCTATACGCGCGCGTGCGCGCGATCGAGAAAGCCGGCCAGGATGAAACCTGGGAAGTCGATGGCGGCCGCCGGCGCGAATATTTTGACCTGCAAGTTGAACTGCATCGTCTGCTCGGCCGCCAGATCTGGGAAACCCATGTTTTTCAAAGAAGCCCGCACTGGCCTGCTGTGTCAGATGTTGCCAAGTGGGAAAGTGCGCAGGCATCGCAGGATGAACTGGTGCGCACAGACCACGATTGAGCGTGTGCATAATGTCAGTCCACTATTTGCCCAAAGCGGACATGTGCGGTGCAACTTCGAATGTCCGCTATGGGCCAATAGCGGACACTGTTCGGATCCCCTCGGTCAGTCTAGCGCGCGTCGGCGTCGAACATAAAGTCATTCGGGGCTACGGACTCACTCGAGCCTGTAGCAGATCGAGTAGGTGGGTGGCCTGCGCGTCACGTCGTAGCCGACCCGGCACTGAACCAGATAGGCTTGGTTGGGGTGGCGGAAGAGGATGAAGGTGGAACGATTGTCGAAGGCTTGGCTGTAACCGGCAATTTGCCATCCTTCCTTCAGCATGGTGCTGATCGAAGGCGCGTCTTCGGCCGCGGCCGCGGCGTGAACCGGCAATGCGAATAGAAGCCCGGCGAGGAGACGCCACCATGTGCGGCGTGTTCGGCTGTCTTTATTCATGGCGACTATTATGCTGCGGAAGCTGGCGCCCCGCTTGAGATTGTCGAGGTACCTCTGCCGCGCAGATCAGCGTGATGAACTCGCGTGGCCTCATTTGTTGCCTCCGAGGTTCAACACACGGCATCGTACCAACACGCACCTGCAGTCTGGCAGGAATCAGCCAATATCCGCTTTGGGTCATTAGCGGATATAAAGGCCACGTACCCCCATATCCGCTTTACCCCCGAAAGGGACACGCGGTACCATGCAGTATTGCCTTATCATGACCCGGCCGCGGCTTTGCTTCCGGGTTTTTTCTTGCTTCCGAAGCTTTCGAGGAATTGACGCATCTCGCCATCGCTGGCGGGGAGTTAGGAGCGGGTGTCAGACTTCTCACCCGGCTCGATATTTCTGAGCTAAGCATGGACCAAGAAATCGCTGGTGTGCAGATTTGTAGCAGCGACGTTTTTCAATAGCAGAGTGTCATTACTATCGAGCGCGATCAGCGTATCGCTGCCTTGCTGGGTTTCGATCGGAAGAGCCGAGGCTGAAATATTGCTGAATTGCCTGACATCGATCTTGTCCACACCCACCGCAAAGTCGGTTATTGTGTGCTGCACCGATAAACTTGGAGAAGTCGGCGCGAATACGAACTGGTCCTGCGCGGCGCCGCCGCTAAGCACGTCCTGACTATTGGTCGCTAAAATCACGTCCTTGCCGGACGTGCCTTGCAGCGTGATGTTGGGCCCCGACCCGGCGTGAGCGAAGACAAAGTTTACAGTGTCGGTCGCTCCGAAATTATCCCCGACGACAAGCGTCACCATGTCAGTCGACGGTGGCGTAACCCCCGGTTGATACGTCACGCCCGTCGCGAGGACACTATTAATGCCTGTCAACGAACCGGCGGTCGTCGGCGGCGTTACACTAGTTCCTGACGCCGCAGCTCCGGTTGTCGCCGTAAGGCTGAAGGTTTGGGATGAGGCAAGAGCATCGGAATCAGTAACCTGTATGCCCAACACTGTCATTGATCCGTCGACATTTTGAACAGCGGTCAAATTGTCGGTCGAGATGAGCGGCGCTGGATGGTTCCAAAAGAACGGGTTCGAAATCTCGAACAGTCGGCCATCGTTGATGTGCGAAACCCCAAAGTCGGCGGCGTAAAGGCTCAACACTGACGGATCGTCGTTGGGGTCGCTGCTCGGAGCAAGGGTCAATCCCTTGAGATTGACGCTGCCGTTATTTACGGGATTGCGGTAGTTGGCGAAAATGTTGATGTCGTTCAAGATATTTCCGTTGTGATCGACCATCCAGATATCGTGGCCGTTCTCGATGCCGACAAAGAACACGTCATGGGCGACATCGTAGAAAACTGCCTCTGGATCCTTGATGACCGCAGGCAACGGGATGTTCCTGATAACCTGCGTGCCGCTGCTGTCGATTTCGATAATCTTGGGATGAGCGATGTCAGCGCCGTTGGCGATGTACAAGTGACCGTTGACCGGGTTGAACGAGACATCCTCGGGATCGTCGCCACCAAGGGGTTTGGTCGCGAATTCCGCGAGTTTGACAGACGGATTGGCCAGGTTGGTGACGTATACCTTGAACGTATCGTCGTCGGTCACGTACATCTTTCCGGTGGCTGGGTCGAACGCGATGCCCGTCGGCTCGGTCGTGTATCCATAGAGGCTGATCGCCCCGTTCGGCTTGAGAGTACCGTCGAGGTTCAGCGCCCACATGTTGGCCGTACCGCGCGGAGTGACCTCGTCGACCTCCGAGTCCACAAGATATAGGGTTCCGGTTGCAGCGTCGTATGCAAGCCCCGATGGATCCCAACTGCCAATCCCGCTGCCGATCGCGCTCAGGTCGTGAACCGCAACGACGGCTGGTCCGACTGGTGCCGCATCGTCGTTGGCGATTGTGCCTAGACCCGCGCTCTTGACGATGGCGCCGCCGTTGGTCGCACCCGTCAGATTGACAAAGAACGTCTCATTGGGCTCATAGATCGTGTCGCCTCTGATCGTCACAGACACCGTCTGTGTCGAGGTGCCGTTAGCGAAATTGAGCGTGCCCGAGGCCGCTAAATAGTCGGCGGTGGTGCCTGCCGTCGCCGTGCTGTTCGCGGTAGCGTAGTTGACGTCGAAGGCTCCGGTTCCGCCAGTGCGAGTTACTGTGAAGGTGGCGACCTTGGTTCCAGTGTCGCCCTCGGTAATGGTGACGTCGTTGATCGAGATGTTGCCGACGCCCCCCGCGGAGTCGTCGTTGGTGATGGTGCCAATGCCCTGGCTCTTGACGATGGCGCCGCCGTTGGTCGCGCTCAACAGGTTGACGAAAAACGTCTCATCGGGTTCGACGGTCGTGTCACCGTTGATGGTCACCGAAATGGTCTTGCTAAGATCGCCGGCGGCGAAGCTCACCGTGCTTGTTGGCTGCGCGACATAGTCGCTGCCGGCCGTTGCCGTGCCGTCGGCCGTGGCATAGCTGATGTCGAAGGCTGCGGTTCCGCCGGTTCGAGTTACTGTGAAGGTGGCGACCTTGGTTCCAGTGTCGCCCTCGGTAATGGTGACGTCGTTGATCGAGATGTTGCCGACCACGGGGTTGCTGGTGGCCCCGGAAATCGCGAAGTTGTCGGCGGTAACGACGGCACCAGCCTGCAACTTCGCCAGCGCAATGCCAGCGACGGCACCGGAGCCGTCCGGGTCCCACATCACTAAGCCGGTAGTGGTGTTGTACAGAAATTGGCCGTGGCCGGCGACCGTGCCCTGGGTCCCGGTCACGGTGGCAAACCAACTCGGGTCCAGGACGAGTGCACCGGAGCCATTGTTGACGAGACCGTTGCCCTGGCTCAGCCCGTAGTCGCTGGCGGTGATGCCGAACTTGTCCTCCGCTGCGAAATCCGTGATGGTGACGGTGTTGGCGGCATTGGCCGGGCCGAGCACGAACGTATCGGCGCCCAGGCCGCCGGTGAGCGTATCCTTGCCACCTCCGCCGTTGATGATGTTGGCGTTGGAGTTGCCGACGATCGAGTTGACCTGGGCGTTGCCGGTGGCGCTGATGGCGGCCGGGGATTCGAGTAGCACCAGCCGCTCGAGGAATGGGCTCAGGGTATAGCTGACGGTGCTGTAAACCCTATCATTGCCGCCGTCGTCGACGCCGGGCACTGTCGTCTCGCTGATGACGTCGTTCACATCGTCGACGTAGTAGTCGTCGTTGCCGGCCCCGCCGAACATGATGTCGGCGCCGGCATCACCGTGCATGGCGTCATTACCGGCCCCGCCGAACAGCGTATCGTTACCGGCGAGACCGTAAAGGTGATCGCGCCCGCCGAGGCCCGAGATGGTATCGGCTGCCGCTGTGCCAGTGAGATTGGGATCGTCAAGTTCAGTGCCGATAATGGTCGCCATGGTCCTGACCTCCGGGGAGTGCAATTGCGTTTGCAGCAGACACGCAAACGAATTGCGTAATCATGGGATTGGGGCTGTCTTTTAGGCTTGGGCTGCACAATCTAGGCCCGCCTCGTATTTTTGGTAATTCCCCCGTCGGATTACCTCATAATTTCCATATCGGGCCCCGAGAGGCCGTCTGTCAGGAATTACGTTTTTTTTACGCGAGCCAATGGGAACTGCGAAGGCTGCGTTTGCCATTTGCGGGCGAGGTTCGGAAATTCGTTTGGTCTTGTTGGTGTGTTCGGTCGCACCACGCCGGGACCACAGTCGCCATAGCTGGCTAGGGAGTTAGGAATGGACGCGGGCGTGAGACACGAAGGCCCGCTGCTTCCCGCCATTTTTCCTCGGCTGCTTATCGACTGATCACGCCAGGTGGTTGCCAGTCGCCAGCCCTCTTTCACTGCGGCGAGTAGTGAGAGCGTATCACGCCACGCGACCGCCATCGAATTCAAGCACATCAAAACCAACGTAACGATCAACCACGTAAATCAATCCGCGCTGGTCAAGCACAACATCATTACTCTGCGGGACTGGCCGTCCGCCCACTGGCTCGGGAATGAAGTAACCGACTTCGCGCGGCCCCCAGGGGTCGGCGACGTCGACGATACGTAGACCGGCACTGAACCACACCGCAAACACAAGCGTTCCGGCCATGCGCTCATGGAACTGGTGCGCGCCGAAACGTGCGCCCGGTGTTCGGGAAAATGGTGAATCGAGTTCACTCACCTCAAATAGTGAAAGTGGTTTTACGTCCCTATAATCGGAGACGTCAAAAATTGACATGCCAGCGTGCGGCCGGCCACGCCGCGCCTGCTCCTCATTCATGCTCTGCGCCTGGTCCTCTTCGTCGATAGCAATCGCGATGCGCCGCCCGCCGATTTTTACTGGAGCAGGCATCACCGTGTGTGTGGGTTCGGGGAATGGCGGATGATAGTTGTAGGACGCCACTGTTTTTGGCCGTCTCAGATTGGCCACGTCAACGATGCGGAAGCCGCCATGCCAGCAGCTCGCCCACATCTCATCGCCGAAACGCAACGCGTGATGTAACCGGTGGCGTTTGCCCGACCAAGTGGGCCGTTCTCCACCTGCAACGTGCTGACCCGGTAGCCACCAGCGCGAGACTTCCTGGGGCTTTTTCGAGTCGAGTAGATCGTAAATAACCAGGATATTGCCGAGGTATCCTTCCATCTCGGTTGAGAGATAGGCATAGCGCTCATCCATATCGAAACGATGCACGCCGATCCCGCCGGTCAATTGATGGTGGATCAGCTTAGGCGTCGCGGGAGTTGCGACGTCATAGATGCGAAAACCTCCATTGCGGTAAGGCTGCTTTTCCGCCTCTTCGATCGCAACTAGATCTGTCTCGGTGACATTTAGTTTTAGCGCCAGTTCAGCGCGGGTCGGCTCGCGTCCAAGTACTTCGCGTAACTCACCTCGCACCCCCGGTAATTGCTCGGCACGCCGCCCTACCGGCGTGGGATTGCGTTCGTGGTTTACCAACATTAGCTCGCCGAAGATCCGTACCTTGTGGCTATGCGAGGCCGGATCGTCGAGTGTAACGGTCGTCACCACGCGTGGATTTTTCGGATCTGAAATGTCGATGATTGAGGTACCGAGGCCCTGCTTGTTCGGTATGTGCCCGACATAGGCATAGCCATCCGCAACTGTCACCTGTCCGGCACCGGGCAAATCGAGATGGCCAACCCGCCGCACATTGCATGCCATCGCGCCATTCGGCCGGTCAACAGTGCTCATTCGCTATTTTTCCAGAGTGGCGCCGGAGGCTTTCACGATTGCGGTCCATTTGGGGATTTCGCTCTCGATGTAGGCTTGGAATTCTTGTGGTGTTTTGCCAACAATATCAACACCGAGCTTGCCAAGCGAAGTCTGCACGCTCTCATCGTTCAGCGCCCTGATTGCCGCATCGTGAAGCGTCGCGATCACCTCCGGTGGCGTACCTGCCGGTGCGACCAGCCCGTGCCAGGTGCTCGCATCGAAGCCTTTCAGGCCTGCTTCATCCATGGTCGGAACGTCTGGCAAGATTTGGGTGCGTTTAAGCGTCGTTACCGCCAGCGCGCGTACGCGGCCTTCCTGGATGTGGCCGATCACGGAAGCAGCGGTCGCAAACATCATTTGATCGTGGCCAGCGATCACATCTTGAAGGGCCGGCGCAGCGCCTTTGTAGGGCACATGCACGATATTGATCTTTGCCTCCGATTTGAACAGCTCGCCAGCGAGATGCGCGGCGGCGCCATACCCCGAAGAGGCAAAATTGAGCTTGCCTGGTTGCGCCTCGGCGAGCGCGATTAGTTCTTTGAGGGAATGCGCCGGCACGTTTGTATTGACTACCAAAATATTGGCCTGCGTGCCTATCAGGGTAATCGGGACGAAGTCTTTGGGTTGGTAGTTGAGACGTTTGTAAAGACTGTCGTTGGTGGCGAGGATGCTATTGTTTCCCATTAGCAGCGTGTAGCCGTCCGGGGCCGCATGAGCGACTGCCTCGGCCGCGAGATTGCCGCCGGCGCCAGGACGATTCTCGATCACAAACGGCTGACTAAGCAACTGCTCCATTTTCTTGCCGACGATGCGGGCAAGGACGTCGCTTGGCCCGCCTGGTGTGAATGCCACCACTAGCGTGATCGGGCGGTTTGGATAGTCGGCAGCGAGAGTAGGCGTGCCAAGTGAAAGCAAGATCGAAATGGCGACGAAAAGGGACGTCAGAATCGTGGTTGGTAAGAAAAACAAGAGAAATTTGGCTCCCACTTAGCACCTGTGTGGCAGTCCCTAGAGGGTTCATGGAAAGATTAGCCCTTTTTTTCGCGATGTCCCACCGCTGCACCCCACTTCCGATTCCAGGAAAAAAGAATTCAGTAGACCGCCGCCATAGCGGTTCAAACAAGGCTCGCTAAGGAATGTCTCAGTGTCCGCTTTGGGTCATAAGCGGACATTCGGTCTGTTTTGACCTATCGCTCTGATTTTTCTGACAAAGTGTTTTACAAGCCAACTCCGTATTGACCCGTATTTTCCTGTATCATCCTGCGGCGTTGTAAAACAGTTTTTGCGCCGCCGTTTGCCGCGCGGCCCACGTGGCCCGCGACAAACGTTTGTCGCAATCAGACTCGGCAGTTATCCATCATGCATGCAATTCGAAAACTTCGTGAGTCAACTGTAGCTGACTACGAAAAGCTTCTCGCTCCAAATGTTGTTTTTCACAGCCCAGTGTTGATACGGACCATCGAAGGTCGTGCGGTAGTTGCAAAGATCTTCGCGACCTCGACCACGCTACGAGAAGGTTCCTATACGGGTGAGTGGAAGCTGGACGACCGAAGAACGCTTCTGAGATGGAAGGGAAAAATTCAGGGTCACGAGCTGGAAAGTTTCGATGTTATCGAAGAAAACGACGAGGGACTCATCGTCGATCGCACAATAGCTTTTCGTCCAATGCCCGCAGCGAAACTTTTTCGGGATGCCATGCGGGCTGCTATGGGAAGCTCTATTCCAGACGATTTCTGGGAATATTCAAATTAGAACCTCAGTGGATCGGCTACCGTTCTCTACAACTGATGTCTCATTCGCGGGAGGTCCGCTTTCACGGTCGCTATTGGGGGTAAAACGGACATCGCTTTTTGCGGCGCACATGTCCGCTTCTGACCCAAAGCGGACATTCTTCGTTTCCGCAGTTGGCCCCTTCCAGAGTGCTACTTTGAGTTGATACGATAAGCTGTATTGCGACCTCGGGGGCCGGCAATGAGGCGGCGCGAGTTCATCACCCTTATTGGTGGCGCGGCAGCATGGCCGCTCACGACCTTTGCGCAAGCCATCATGGCGTTTGCAACCAGTTCGGGTGGTGGGCTGATCGTGACAGCGAGCCCCCTGGCGGTTGTACACCGGGGTCTCATTGCCACGCTTGCGGCTCGCCACAGGTTGCCCACAATCCACTTCGAGCGCGCCTTCGTCGCCGAGGGCGGCCTGATCGCTTATGGACCTGATTTTGTCGACCAGTATCGCCGAGCGGCTGGTTACGTTGATCGGATCCTCAAGGGCGAGAAGCCGGCCGACCTGCCGGTACAAGCGCCGACCAAATACGAACTGGCGATCAATCTCAAAACCGCAAAGGCACTAGGCCTCACCGTTCCAAACACCCTAATCGGGCGCGCTGACGAAGTGATCGAATAAGAGGCGCCATGTCCGCTATTGGCCCAAAGCAGACATCCCTAGTTGCACCGCACATGTCCGCTTTCAGGGGATAAAGCGGACATGGCCACAACACACCGCATTTAGGCGAAGAAGATTATTTCCGGCCCCTCCGAAACCTCAGGGTTCTAACGCGAAGGCTCGGGGCGCTCGGCACGCCAGGAGCCCCTTTATTTTTTTGTTGCCCCCTGGCTGGGTAAGAAATTTTCGCACAAAACCATGTCCGCTTACCCCCCGAAAGCGGACAGTGCAGCGCATTCACTGATGTCCGCTAAGGGCCAATAGCGGGGACATTTGCGCGCCTACTCGATCAACTCGTCAGCGCGTGCGAGCAATGGCAGGGGTATCGTCAAGCCGAGCGCCTTGGCAGTCTTGAGGTTGATGATGAGCTCGAATTTTGCGGCTTGCTCGATCGGCAAATCCGCGGGCTGGGTGCCTTTCAGAATCTTGTCCACGAAGAAAGCGGTGCGAAACCAAAGATCATAACGGTCCGCCGCATAGGCCATGAGCGCGCCGGCTTCCACGGCCGGCTTCTCCCCAATCATGGGCAGCCTGTTCTGCGTCGCGAGTTGCGCAATGTAATGCGCGTTGGAAATTAGCAACGGGTCCTCGATAAAAGTGAGCGCCTGAGCCCCTCGCGAGGTCAGCATCGCAAATGCAGCGGCGATGTCGTCCACTGCTCTCACGTTCACCGTCAGAAGTTCCACTCGCAACGAGCGAGCTGTACGCTGCATGGCCGTAAGGGCAGCCTCGCCGCTGGGATTGGCAGGATTCACGAGAACCCCCAGCCGTGTTACCCCCGGAACAGCTTCCTTGATCAGCTCGACCCGTTTTGCGCAGATCTCGGCAAAGAAAAAGGTCAACCCTGTCAGATTCCCGCCGGGGCGGG
>Ga0207428_10000113_pt1 | contig 110662 bp, 106 predicted proteins | sample RhiMethybrSRZTD1_FD_187600 | JGI IMG/M metagenome (GOLD analysis project Ga0207428, IMG submission 187600) | Populus rhizosphere microbial communities from Tennessee, USA - Rhizosphere MetaG P. TD hybrid SRZTD1 (SPAdes) (version 3) | ecosystem: Host-associated > Plants > Roots > Rhizosphere >... | reverse complement strand
CGTGTACATCGTCTACGAGACGGTCTGGGTGGACGACGACGGCACGGTGGAGTTCCGCGAGGACGTCTACGGCCACGACGCGCGGCAGGAGAAGGTCATTCCCGCGAGCCCCCTTCCCGGCGCGGTCCGCGTCGCGCGGCAGGCTGCCCCCGGAAATCCGGGTTAGGCCTCTTCGTGTTAGCGTCGAATCGATGACCTCCGCCTGGCCTGAGCTCGACGATCTCATCCGCGAGCTGGCGGACGTCTCCGCCCTTCCCAAGGCGGAAATAGAGCCGTCGCTGTCGGAGGCGACGATGGCGATCAGCAAGGCCTCGGCCGAGCTGAGACGTGCCGCGGCCGCGCGCGGACGCGCTCTCGAGTCCGCCCGCGCGCGGGCCCAGGAGAGGATCGAGGAGGCGCGGGCTGCCGTGGAGCGGGCGCGCAAGGCCATCGCCGCTTCCGCTCGCCACGCGGCTTCCCGCACCCCTTTGGCGGCGGAAGGGCAGACCCGCGAAGGCACGGTGGAGGCGACGTGTCCCGCCTGCCGGCGGGACTTCGTCGTGCGCTACCGGGCCGAGCGCGTGGTCCCGCTCGCGGTGTTCCCCGTGGCCTGCCCGGTCGCGTCGTGCGACGGCATCGCCAGCGTGGAATATCCCGAGTCCGCGAGCCGAGTCGAAGCCGAATCCGTATCGGCCTGATTCAGCGGATCCGCGCCACTCGCCCTGCCGCCGGATAGCGCTGGAACTGGAGCGCGTCGTGTCCGGGCACCACGCGGTCGCGGCTGCCCGCCAGCTCGATCATCCGTTCCTGGGCGCGCAGGTTCGCGTCGCGGTCTTCGGGCGTGAAGGTGGCGCTGGCCGCGCGGGCCTCCAGGTTCCGGTAGAGGTAGCAGTTGTCGGAGGCGAGGACGATGGGCGCCTCGCCGCCGACGCGGATGTATTGGGAGGCGAAGGTGTGACGGGCTCCCGTGTAGACGCGGATGGTGGGGAGGATCTCCACGTCGTCGCCGTCGATGAGGCGCACCCGCCCTTCCGTGTTGAGACGCACCAGCGCGGCGACGTCCTCGGGGTCGATGCCGCCGTGGCGGCCGTCCGGCTGCCAGGCCGCTCCCGTGTAGTACGCGAACTCGTCCTTCTGGATCCACACCGTTGCCTGGGGAAAGAGGTCGATCCCGCCCATGTGATCCCAGTGGGCGTGCGAGATCACGACGTCGGTCACCGTTTCGGGGGGCACGCCCGCGGCGCGCAGCGCTTCGTCCGGCCGGACGTAGTCCGTGACCGTGAACTGCTTCATCGATTTCTCGCGATGGAATCCCGTGTCGAAGAGGATCACCTTCCCGCCGCCCCGGATCAGCCACACCACCATGGCGATGTCGAGCTTCTCCGCGTCCGGCGCGCCCATGACGAGGGCCCGCAGCGGGAACTGCGGGACGGTGGCGTAACGGATCGCGTCGATCGAATACGACGGCGGCGCCGGCGGCGCGAAGGCGGACAGGGAGACGCCGGCCAGGACGATGAGAAGACGACGACGGGCAGGGATCACGCGGACCTCACGCGCTCATATATGCCAGGTCCGCCCTTGGAGGAAAATCCCGAGATGGCCAGCAAGGGACGCGGCTACCGCGTGGAGACGATCGAGGGGTTCGAGGTCCTGGTCGGCAAGGGGGACGCGGACAACGACCGCCTGACCTTCCGTGTCGGCGAGCCGCACGATCTGTGGCTGCACGTGTCGGGCACGCCCGGGAGCCACGTCGTCGTCCGGAACCCGGACCACCTGGCCGAGCTGCCCCGCACCGTCGTGCAGCGCGCGGCCGAGCTGGCGGCGTGGCACTCCAAGGCGCGTGGGGCACGAGGCAAGGTGGAGGTGCACGTCTGCCGCGTAGCCGACGTCAGCAAGCCGCCCGGGTTCGCTCCGGGCGAGGTGCGCCTCCGCCGCTGGGATGCGATCAAGGTCTATCCCCGCGCCGCGGGCGCGGACGGCGAGCCCGCCTGAGCTACTGGACGTATCCGAGGCTGCGGAGCTGCTCGAGCATGTCGTGGTCGAACGCGCTCTCCGCGGGCCGGCCGGGCGGGCGGCGGCCATACGACGGCACCGTGCGCACGGGATGCGCGGCGCGGAACGCGGGGGAGAGGGCGTCTTCCAGCACGCGCCCTTCGAGCTCGCGGCTCCGGGGCAGGCCGGCCAGGTGGAGGACGGTGGGCGCGATGTCCCGCTCGGAGACGGCGCCGAGATCGCCCGCGCGCACGGGCCCGCCCGCGAGCGCGAGCAGCCCTTCCGCGGGAGGGGAGTGGCGCGCCAGGCGTCCCGGATCCCCGACGAGCACGAGCACGTCCGCGTCCGTGAGCCCTTCCGCCGCCTGGCCCACGAGCCCGTCCACGAGACGGTAATACCCGCGCACCGCGTCGAGCCGCGCGTCCAGCCCGGCCAGGTCCGCCGCCCCCGCCTCGCCCAGGTGCTGCATGGTCGCGATGTCCAGGCCGGGGAGGTAGACGGCCTCGACGTCGGGAGGCGCGGGGTCGCGCAGCAGGCGGGCCGCTCCGAGCGCGAACTCGTCGATGGCGCGCGGCTTCTCGCGGGCGGGCACGGCCAGGGCGCGCACGCGGTCGAACACGTCGGGGGGAGCGGTCTCGCCCTCGAAGGGGCCGCCTTTCTCCAGCTTGAAGAGCGCACGCTCGGTGACGACGTACCCGTTCACGGTGTCCGCGGGCCAGGTGGCCCACCAGTTCACGACCCCGACGCGGAGTCCCTTCTCGGAGGCGACGTTCCAGAAGGTCTTGGCACCGCGCAGCACCGACGTCGCGGGCTGGGCGCGCCCCAGGCGCAGCAGGTCCGAGCCGCTGCGCAATGCGCGCGCGAAGGGATCGTCCCCGCCGATCGGCATGGGCATGCGCATGCCGGGCAGCCGCCGCGCCCCGGTGGAGAGGATCCCGTGCGCCTCCGGTCCCCGGCCCGTCGCGATGGTCGTCCACACGATGGCGGGGACCTGTTCCGGCTCCGCGCGCAGGACGGCGTGGGCGCCTGCGGCCAGGAGCGCCTGCAGGTGCGGCATCTCGCCCCGCGCGATCATCTGGTCGGCCATGCGCCGGTCGAGGCCGTCGATGCCGAGCACACGCACACGCACTCCCGTCGGCACCACCGCGAAATCGGGAGTGGAGTCCGCGTTTCCGCCGGAGAGATACGCGGCGGCGGAGACGGCGCCGCCGAGCACGAGGGCGGCGACGGCGAGGAGCGGCACCAGGCGCCGGCGGGACAGGCTCGCCTCGGGGAGACGGTCGCCCATGCCTCCGGCGGTGAGGACGGCGACGGAGGCGAGGGTGCCGAAACGGCCGAGGGCCGCGCAGAGGGCGAGGCCGAGCGCGACGGCGAGGACCTGGGTCAGGAGGGGCGACGCCCAGGCGTGCGCGCGCCACCACAGCGCGACGTAGCCGAGCCCGGTGATGCCCAGCGCGAGCCCGACGTTGCGGCTCACGGTGGGGCCGGGACGGCGCTGGCGCCGCCGCGCCCACCAGGCCGCGGCCAGGCCGCCGAGGAAGGTTGCCGCGGCCGTGGCCAGGGCCAGGGTGAGGAAGAGATAGAGGGAGAGGACGAGCAGGTCGCGCGGCTCGCGTCGCAGGCGCGCATCGAAGCCGGCCGCGGCCAGGGTCAGAGCGGCCCCGAAGAGGAGGCCGCCCAGGAGACCCACGCGCATGGCCGCCCGCGCGGAGGCGCGCGCCACGCCCCCCGCCCCTGCGCCCCCGAGCACGAAGCGGTCGACGCCGTGCTCGAGGTACCCGAGCCGCCGCAGCTCGTCGCGGACCTGGTCGACGGAAGCGAGCGGCCCTTCGGTCACGGCAGGGTCTGGACGGGCGCGTCGGGGCGGTCGGGGTTCACGTAGGCGGACACGAGGCTCTCGTGCCCCTCCGCGTCCACGGCCGCGACCCCGAACACGAAGTCGTCGACGGACACGCCGGGCATCACGAGCTCGGTCACGTTCCCCACCGTCCGCTCGAACTGCCAGTCCGGCAACCAGGCTTCACGCCAGAAGACCCGATAGGCCGTGGCTCCGGGCGACGCCTTCCAGCGCAGGTGGGCGTCGTAGCCGGACGGGTCGCGGCCCAGCGTCGGCCGCCCGCGCTCGTCCGCGACGCCGGGGGCGACGGGAGCGAGGCCGAGGGTCGCGAGGGCGGCCGCGTTCACGCGCGCGTTGCGGGCCAGGTATTCGGGGTCCACTCCGCCCGCGAAGGTGTCGTCCACCGTGTGCTGGTGTCCGTAGTTCTCCTTGCTCTCCGTGAAGCGCACGCCCGGGTAGCCGTGCTGGTTGAAGGCGCTGTGGTCGCCGCCGCGGCCGAAGCGGTCGTAACGCGAGATCAGGCGGACCCGGTGCTCGGGCACGTAGAGCGACGCGTCGCGGCGTATCGCGCGCGCGAGCTGGCGCGAGCGCGAGTCCTCGGGCCCTTCCGAGAAGACGCGCACCGTCCCCGTGTCCTTCACTCCCTGGCCCCCGACCGCGTTGCCCACGATGTCGTTGTTGAGCACGCCATCGATCGTGAGCTTCTCCGCTTCCGCCCGCTGGGCGTGCAGCTTGGCTCCGATGAGCCCCTGCTCCTCACCCGCGAAGCAGATGAAGACGAGGGTCGCGTCGAAGGCGAGGCCGCTCTGGGAGACGACTCGAGCCAGCTCCATGGTGAGGGCGGTGCCGCTGCCGTCGTCGTTGACACCGGGGGCGAGGTTGTCCCCGACCGACCAGTCGAATCCGCCGCTCGCGTTCTGGGCGGCGGCCCCGGGAGACGGAGAGGGCGCGGGAGAGGGACGCACGGGCCGGGCCACCGTGTCGTAGTGGCCGCTCACGTAGAAGCGGCGCGCCGTCCGCCCGGGGAGCACCGCCATCACGTTGCGCACCTCGACTTCGCGCGTGACGCGGTCGCCCTGTTTCGGAATGCGGTAGGTGTCGAACGAGACCTCCAGCCGGGGTGAATACGACTTCATCTCCTCGAGGATCCATTGGCGGGCGGCGCCGATGCCGCGCCCCTGCGTCTCCGTGGACGAGAGGAGATGGCGGGTCTGGAAGGACTCGAGCTTCCGGAGCGTGGCCTCCAGCCGGGCGGGCGAAACGTCGGCCACGAGGGCGGCGATCCGGGGGTCGACCTCCGGTCCCGCGGCGGCGAGCGGAGACGCGGCCAGGAGGAAGACGGCGAGGCACAGACGTGGAGCAGTCATGGGAGGCGAGTGTATCGTGTGAGTGGTGCCCTTCGGTTACTACGCCCGCCTCTCGCGGCGGGACAAGGCGGTCTACGACCGCAGCGACCGCGTGACGTCGATCGTCCTCCCGGTTCCGGAGCCCATCCGCCCCATGGTCGACGTCCTCCGCCAGGGATTGGCCGCGGACGACCGCCGCGTGGTGGAGACGGCATCCGAGGCCCTGGCCCGCGCGATCACGGTCAGCCTCCGCGTCGAGCCCGTCCGCGTCGGCGTCCTGGCCGTGCGGCCGCGGCTGCGCGGCGCGGGCGAGCTGCACGGCCTCTACACGCGCGACGACGGACGTCCGCCGCGCATCCGCGTCTGGATGCGCACGGTCGCCTACAAGCGCGTCGTTGCTTTCCGCACGTTCTGCGCACGCTGCTGCACGAGGTCTGCCATCACCTCGACTACACCTACCTGCGCCTTCCCGATTCCTTCCACACGCAGGGCTTCTTCCAGCGCGAGAGCAGCCTGTTCTACCAGCTCGTGCCGCGCGAGACGGCGGCGCCCGGCCGCGGCCCGGAGCCGCGCGCGGAGGAGTGAGACCCTCCGCGTTATCATTCCGGGTGCCCGGGACGTCCCGCCGCGCCGAGATCCTCCTGCTCGTGGCCACCGTGATCGTCCTCCTCCTGATGGGGGAGGCCGTGGTGCGGCTGCTGGCCGCCGACCGTCCGCGGGCCACGGGCTACGCGCCCGTGAACACCAACCGGCGGGCCATGCGCCCGCAGAACTCGCGCGGCTATCGCGACCTGGAACGGACGGTGGAGAAGCCGCCGGCCACGAAGCGCATCGTGTCCCTGGGGGACTCCTTCGCCTGGGGCGCCAGCGTCGAGTTCGAGGACGCGTACCCGCAGCGCCTCGAGCGCTCGCTCTCGCGGCGGCGGCGCGAGACGTGGCAGGTGGTCAACCTCGCCCTCCCCGGGATGAACACCGTGGACGAGGAGGGCCAGCTCCGGACGGAAGGGCTGGCCTACGGACCCGACGTGTGCCTCCTGGGCTTCGTCCTCAACGACAGCGAAGACGCGGAGGCGGCGGAGACGCGCCGCGTCGCGGAGTGGGCGGAAGAGAAACGGCGGGTTCCCGGGCTCCTCGACCATTCCGCGCTCTTCCGGCTGATCAAGACCCGGCTGTGGGCGACGGCGGAGAACCGGAAGCGGATCACGGGCTACAAGTCGATGTACGCGGACGACGCACCGGGCTGGATCGCCTCCCGCCGCGCGCTCAAGCAGATGGGCGCGCTCTGCCGCGAGCGCGGCGTGCCCTTCATGGTCGTGGTCTTCCCTCTCTTCGGAAACCCGCTCGACGACCGGTATCCCTTCCCCGAGGTCCACGCCAAGGTCGCGCAGGCAGCGGCGGAAGCGGGAGCGAAGGTGCTCGACCTCCTTCCCGTGTACCGCGGGCTGCGCTGGGACATCCTCGTGGTGGACGGCGTGGATGACGAGCACCCCAACGAGATCGCGCACCGCATCGCGGCCAGCGCGATCCTGCACGCGCTCGACGACGTCGTGCCCTGGACGCACGAGGGGCCGCCGCCGGACGAGATCGCGCTGCCCCTGCCCTCCGCGCACGCGCACGACCACGGACACGCCGAAGCGCCGCCTTCGCCCTCGCCGTCACCGTGAGCGCGGCCCCGGCGGTGGCGGAGGAGCGAGGCCGCGCCTGGTCCTCTCCAGCCGCGGTGGCCGCGGCCGCCCTCATCGTGCGCGCGATCGCCGTCCTCCTCTCCGACCGCGTGGTGGCGGACGTGCTGCGCTATCGAAAGGTCGCGGCGCACGTGCTCGACGTGTCCTGGAATCCCTACCTCGCGCCCCGGCTGTATCCCTATCCCGCGGCCTGGGTGTGGGTCGAAGCGGCGGCGGAGTGGCTCGCCCGTCACGCCGGGGTCTCGTTCGCGCTCGCGGTCAAGACCCCCGTCGTCCTCGCGGATGCGCTCCTGGCCGGGCTCCTCGTGCGCTGGATCCGTGAGCGTGACCCGAACACGTCGCGCTCCGCCTGGGCCTACGCGTTGCATCCGGTGGCCATCCTCGTCGTGGGGTTCCACGGGCAGTTCGATTCGGTCGCGCTCCTCGCCCTGGCGTGCGCCCTGCGCGGGCTGGACCGCGGCTACTTCGACCGCAGTGCGCTGGCCCTGGCCGCGGGCATCGCGCTGAAGTCGTTCCCGGTCCTCGTGCTCCCGTTCGTCCTGCTCTTCCTGCCGGGGGCCCGGGCGCGCCTCCGTTACACGCTGCTGGCAGCGGGGCCGGTGGCCCTGCTCCTCCTGCCCTTCGCGCTCGCCGATCGCGCGGCGCTCACGCGCGAGCTCTTCTCGTACGGCGGCGTGCCGGACTTCGGATGGATCGGCGCGGTGCGTGCGATACGCGGGGTGTGGCTGGGCCACCTGGCGCGTGCCTTCGATGCCCAGTGGCAGCCGCTCCTGACCGTTTCCAAGGTCACCTTCCTCGCCGCGGCCGGCGCCCTCTGGATCGCGGTGGCGCGCGGCTGGATCCGCTGGCGGGCGGAGGCGAGCGCGCTCGGGGTCCTCCTCGCGTTCCAGGTCTTCTACGGCGCGCTGAGCGCGCAGTACCTCCTGTGGCCGGTTCCCTTCGCCGTGCTCCTCGGCGAACGCTTCCTCCTCCCACACGCCGCCGCCGCGACCCTGGCTCTCGTCGGCTTCTACGTCCTCCTGGCTCCGGGCGTCCTCACGCCCGCGGACGTGCCGCTCCTTTCACCGGCCGTCGCGGAGCGGCTCTGGATGGCGGGCACGGCCGCGCTCTGGATCGTCACGGCGGCCTGGATGGCCGACGTCGTACGCCGCGGCCGGACGGCGGCGTGAGCCCCGCGCGGTTGCGTGCGGTGGCGGGCACGGCGGCCCTCGTGGCCGGCTCGCTGGCCGTCGCGTTCCTGCTCGTCGAAGGGACCCTGCGCCTCGAGGGATACGAGCCGCCGCGCTTCCGTAACACCGCGCGCGTCGTGGACTCCAAGTGGCGCGCTCTCCTCGACTGCTATCCCACCAACCCTCGCGGGTATTTCGACCTCGACCTCCGCGACGAGAAGACGCGCGAGCGCTATCGCTGGATGGCGCCCGTCCGCCTGGACGCGGTGGCGCGGCGGGCTCCCTGGGCCGTCGAGTTCCGCTACAACGCGCTGCGCTTTCGCGACGTGGAGCTCGGACCGAAGCCGCCCGGTGTGCGTCGCGTCATGGTCCTCGGCGATTCCTTCACCGAGGGGCAAGGGGTCAAGGAGGCGGACACCTATCCACGCCGTCTGGAGGCCCTGCTCAACGCCGCCGGCGCGGGCCGCTGGGAAGTCCGCAACTGCGGCCGCCGCGCCACGGACTTCCCGGAGCTGTACGCCGCCTTCGAGCAGATCCTGCCCTTCCAGCCGGACGTGGTCGTGTACGGGATGGTCCTCAACGACGCGGACCGCTCGGCGGAGTTCCAGGCCCGCCAGAGCTACGTGAACGACTGGATCCTCGACCGCGGGCGCATCCTGGAGGGCGGAGCGGAGCCCAGCCTCGGTCCCTTCTCGTCGCGGCTCTTCGCGATGGTGGAGGATCGGGTCGAGACGTATCGCACGTCGCGCGCCACCCTGCGCTGGTACCGCGAGATGTACGGCGAGCCCAATCGCGCGGGGTGGGAACGCACCCGGCAGTACGTGCGCGACATGAATCAGCGCACCCGCGCCGCAGGCGGCCGCTTCCTGGTGGCGACCTGGCCGCTCCTCGTCGGGCTGGACCGCTACCCCTTCGCGGACGTCCACGACACGATCGCGCGCTTCTGCCTGGAGGCCGGCATCCCGCAGCAGGACCTGCTGCCCGTGCTGCGCGCGCGCCCGACGGAGAGCTTGTGGGTGGCATCCCGTCGACATGCACCCGAACGAGGTGGCGCATCGCCTGGCCGCGGAGAGCCTCGCCGGCCCCATCCTCGCCCTGCGCTGAACGCCTCGTCACGCGGCCCGCGGCCGCATGCCATGATGAGGTGATGGCTCGCGCCGCCGCCACCCCCCTCCCACGGCTCTCACGGGTCCGCTCCGCCGTCAAGACGATGGCGGACCGCCTGGGTCCGCGCATGGGAGTCGGCCTGCTGGCGGCGGTCATCGTGACCGTGCTCTTCGGCGTGCTGGCCAGCGAAGTGCACGAAGGGGAGACGCAGCACTTCGACGACGCCTTGCGCATCACCGTCTACGGCATCGCTTCCCCCCGGGCCACAACCGTGCTGCACGCGATCACGCAGCTCGGATCGCCGCTGTTCCTCCTGCCCATGACCATCGTGTGCGCGCTGAGCTTCCTGCACGTGCGGCGGATCCGGGGGGCCATCCTGCTCACGGTCACGATGCTCGGCGTCACCGTGCTGAACTGGATCCTGAAGTCCTGGTTCCAGAGGCCGCGGCCGCTGCCGTTCTTCGGTCTCACCATGCCCGCGTCGTACAGCTTCCCGAGCGGCCATTCCCTGGCCTCGTTCTGCTTCTACGGGGCGCTGGCCGCGCTGGTGACGGCGCGGCTGCGCTCCCCGCTCCTGCGCGCGCTCGTGTGGGCGGCCGCCGTCGTCATCATCGTCGCCGTCGGGTTCTCCCGCCTCTACCTGGGAGTGCACTACCCGAGCGACATCGTCGGCGGATACGCCACCGGTTTCGTGTGGGTGCTCACGGTCGCCTCCGCGGACCGCGTCTTCCGCGGCGCCGACGAGCGTGGATCGAAGGCTGCGGTGGCGGAGCCGCCGCCGGGCGGACCGTCCTAGCCGCGGGCTAGAACTTCACTTCCTTGACGCGGCCGTTCTCGAAGATGACGGTGAGGTCCGGATAGGTCCAGCGCGTCTTGTTCTCGAAGGCGACCTCGCGCTCCGGCTTCCCCAGGACGTTGATCACGTCCAGCGGCGTCATGCCGATCTTGATCTCTTTCTTGGTGGTGGTGGTGCCGGACGCCGTGCCGCCGCCGGTGACGGAAGTACGCGCGGGCGCGGAAGCCGGGCGCCGTCCCTCTTCGCCGGCGACGACGCGGCCGGCGAAGCTGCGGGCCTCCTGCTCGCTGGAGAAGGCGCGCAGGTACTGGCCGATGTATTCGATCGCCTTGGGCACGTCCTTCTCGTCCAGGGCGGGGAAGGGGAAGAAGAACTTGAAGTTGGTGGCCACGGGCTCCCGCTGGTTCGTCTTGAAGAGGCTCCCGCGCGTGACCTTGTGCGCCTCCACGGAGACCATGCGCAGGTCCACGCGGTTCTCCTTGTAGCTCATGGAGTTGAGCTCCATGACCTCGCCCTTGTTGAGGTAGTCGACCGCCGTCTGGTCGAAGTCCAGGATCCCCTGCGAGGTCTTCCAGCGCCCGTCCACCACGTCCACCGAGTAGTGCGCGGTGCTCGAGCTCTTGCCGTCCACGCCGTACACCGAGGTCGTCGGCACTCCCTCCTGCACGACCACGGCGAAGGTGCGGCCGGTCCGGAACGAGCGCTCGAACGCGGCCCGGAAAGCGGGCGAGAGCTTTTCCCCGGCCGAGACCGGTGCGGACACCGTGGACAGGAGGGCGACACCGGACAGCACGAGGACACGCGTCTTCATCAAGGCTCCTTGTCTCAGGAGAGAACCCCGCATTCTAGCAGAGACGGGGCGCCGCTTCCGCCTTGTCGAAGCCTGGCGTTTCTGGCACCCTCGGCCGCCCTCCAGCCTGGAGAACGATGAAGACCCTCGCCCTGGCCGTTGCCGTCCTGACCGCCGCGCCCCTGGCCGCGGCGGACCTCGCCGACGTCAAGGCGCGCGGCACCCTGCGGGTCATCGTCATGCCCCTGAGCGCGACGGACGAGTTCTTCCCCCTCCCGGCGGGAGCGCGGCCGGGCTTCGACCGCGCCGTCCTCGACGGCTTCGTCGCCCTGCACCGGATCAAGCTGGAGGTCGTCCCCGTGGAGGGATGGGACAACCTCATCCCCGCGCTCCTGCAGGGGCGCGGAGACCTCATCGCCGGGCGCTTCACGGTCACGGACACCCGCCTCAAGCAGATCGCGTTCACGAGCGAGGTCTTCCCGAGCCGCAACGTCGTCTTGACCCGCAAGCCGCATGCGCCCGTTGCCACCGTGGAGGCGCTGCGCGAGGAGAGGGTCGGCACCATCAAGGGCTCGAGCATGGCCGAAGCCGTCCGGGCCGCCGTGCCCGCTCCGAACGTGGACGACTCCTTTCCGCCCGGAGGCCTGCCGGGGGCGCTGGTGGCGGGCAAGGTCTCCGCGGTGGTCCTCGGGGTCGAGAGCGCGATCGCGGCCCAGCGGCAGGACCCGGCCATGGAGCTGGGCACGTTCGTCGGCCCGCCCCGCAGCCTCGCCTACGGCGTGCGCAAGCAGGACGCCGCCCTCCTCCAGGCCCTGAACGAATACATCGACAACGTCCGGCGCACGCCGACCTGGAGCCGCCTCGTGGTGGAGTACTTCGGCGCGTCCGCGCCCGACATCCTGCGCAAAGTGCGCTCGAACTAGCACATAAGGTGCGCTCGAACGAGCGCATCCGCTCGATCTAGCGCATCAGGGAGTCCGGCTTCTCGCCGCAGCGCAGCGAGAGCTCCGCTCCCTCTTCCGGAAGCCCGAGGCACTCGAAGAGGTTGCGCACGTGTTGCCCCAGGCGGTCGCTGCGCACGGGCGTGGCCAGAAGGGCGGCGACGAGGGTCCGGGCGCGCGCGGCCAGCGCGTCCGCGGCCTCTACCGCGGGCCCGGGAGCAGGATCCTCGTCGTAGGGGTCGGCGGCGCGTTCGATGTCGCGGAAAGCGGCATGGAGCGCGAACCCGCCCGCGGCGTCCGGACTCAGCGCGCCCAGGTACTCCAGCATGCGGCCGATGCGCGCGAGCACCGTCCGCGAATGCGGGAGGTTGATCTGGACGTAGCGCTCGTACGGGTCCGCCATCCCGCGTCAGTCTATCCCCGTCTCCGTGCCCGTTCCCGTCCGTTTAGCCCTTTCTCTCCTGTGTGTTAGTGTGTGAGCTTATTTTCTCGCGCGCCGGCCGCGCCATCTAGGAAGATGATCGTCAAGGAAGTCCTCCCCAACGGCCTCACGCTCGTGACGGAGTCGATGCCCCACGTGCGCAGCGTGGCCATCGGCGTGTGGCTCAAGCGCGGCAGCCGGCACGAGACCCCCGCCCAGACGGGGATCAGCCACTTCATCGAGCACATGGTGTTCAAGGGCACCAAGAACCGCTCGGCGGAGACGATCGCGGCCCAGGTGGACTCGATCGGCGGCCACATGGACGCCTTCACGGCCAAGGAGTACGCCTCCTTCCACCTGAAGGTGCTCGACGAGCACCTGCCCCTGGCCGTCGACATCCTGGGCGACATCGTGGCCAACCCGCTCTTCGATCCCGAGGAGATGACCAAGGAGAAGAAGGTCATCTTCGAGGAGATCAACATGGTCGAGGACACTCCGGACGACCTCGTCATGGAGCTGCTGACCGAAGCCTTCTGGCCGAACCATCCGCTGGGGCGCCCCATCCTCGGGACCAAGCGCAGCGTGGCCGGGTTCAAGCGCGCGGAGCTCGCCGCGTTCTTCCGCGAGGTCTACCGGCCGAAGAACATCCTCGTCTCCGCCGCCGGGCACCTGGACCACAAGGCGGCCTCCGCGCTCGTCCATCGGCACTTCGGCTCCCTGGCCACGGGCGGGGCGGGCAAGAACGGGGGGCCGCCTCGCGCCGCCTCCAGGATCGTGACGCGATCCAAGAAGGAGCTGGAGCAGGTCCACCTCTGCCTGGCCGCGCCCGCCTTCAGCCAGACGCATCCCGACCGCTACGCGATGTACATCATGAACACGGTCCTCGGGGGCAGCATGTCGTCGCGGCTGTTCCAGAACGTGCGTGAGAAGCGCGGGCTCGTCTACTCGATCTCCTCCGGCGTCACGTCCTACTCCGACGCCGGCGTCCTCACCGTCTACGCGGGCACGAGTCTCGATTCCGTCGATCAGGTCGTGCGCCTGACCATCGAGGAGTTCCGCCGGATGAAGGGCGACCGCCTGCCCGCGGAGGAGCTGCGGCGGGCCAAGGACCACTTGAAGGGCAGCCTGATGCTCTCTCTCGAGAACACGGGCAGCCGCATGAGCCACCTTGCGCGCCAGGAGATCTACTTCGAGCGGCGCTTCTCCCTCGACGAGATCCTCGGCGGGATCGAAGCGGTGACCGCCGACGACGTGTGCCGGATCGCCGAGAAGATCTTCTCCGGCGGGCTGGGGGTCAGCATCCTCGGCAACCTCGGCCGCTATCGCCCGCGGGCGACACAGCTCCGTATCTGACCCGCGCGTGCGTCGTGCTGCCCACGCTGAACGAGGCGGAGAACCTCGCGGCCGTGGTGGCGCGCCTCCGCGACGTGGCCCCGGACGCGGCCGTGCTGGTGGTCGACGATGCCAGCACGGACGGCACGGCGCGGATCGCGGACGGCCTGGCCGGAGCCGATCCCGCCGTGCGCGTCCTTCACCGCCGCGGCAAGAAGGGCTATGGGGAGTCGCTCACGGAGGGCTTCCGGGCCGCCCTGGATTCGGGCGCGGACGTGGTGGCGAGCATGGACTGCGACTTCTCCCACGAGCCGGCGGCGCTGCCGTCGCTCCTGGCCGCCATCGAGGAGGCCGATGTCGTCATCGGATCGCGCTACGTCCCGGGCGGATCGGTCAACTTCGGGCTCTACCGCCGGAGCCTGAGCGCCGCCGCCAACGCTTTCGTGCGCGCGCTCTTCGGGCTGTCCGTGCGCGACTGCACGTCGGGCTTCCGCGCCTACCGGCGCGAGGTCGTGGAGGCCATTCCCTGGGAGCGACTACATTCGACGGGCTACTCGTTCCTGGTCGAGGTCCTCTATTGGTCCGCGCGCGCCGGCCGCCGCGTGAAGGAAGTCCCGATCATCTACGTCGATCGCACGCGCGGGAACAGCAAGATGGGCGTGCGGCAGATCTTTTCCGGCGCGGCCAACCTCATCAAGCTGCGGCTCGAGCTCGCGCGGGGGCGGTAGCCCCGCTCAGCGATCGGGGGCGGGCTCTGGCGTCGACTCGTTCCGGAACGAGTTCGATGGTACGCGATGCCGCGGCGGCCCTGCGAGCGGCGCGAACGGACCGCGCATCGACGCACGGATCGACCCGAAGTGATCGAGAGGCCGTTATCAGAGTGAACAACATCATTCGATGCTCACATCGCGGCTAGTGATCAGCCACGAGGTCGACCTGTTCTTCGGGCCCGGCAAGCGCAGGTGGCGAGGAGAAGCGGCGGGCACCCGTCCTGGGACGAGCACGCGAGCAGAGATGGACTCGTCCGTCGCGGCGGCGATTCGCAGCGGGCCTTAGCCACGACGGTCCGCCTCAGCGCTCGGGCGGTCCCGCCGCTTCCGCGGGCGCGGACGCGGGCGGGGCCGCACCGGCGAGCAGCGCATCCCAGGCGGGGCAGGACACCGACGGCTCCGGCCCGCGGTAGAGCACGACCGTCTGCCCCTCACAGAACGCGACGTGGAACCGCCCGGTGGCCCAGGCCTCGCTCACGCGCCGCCGCCACGACGGCCGTCCGTCGGGCCAGGTCCCGCCGTTGAGCTGGAGCGCCACCACGTCCGCCTCGGACGCGTGATCCAGCTCGTAGATGACGGGCCGTCCGGCGAGGTGCGGGAGCAGATGGTACTGGGCGGCGACGGCGAGCCGCGGATCGCGGCCGATGAAGCGCACGGCCGCGGCCTGGGTGCGCACGTCTTCGGGGGAGGCCGCGTAGGGCCGCCGTGCGGTGTAGAGCGGGCTGATCCGATCGCCGTCCTGGGCCTTGTAGGGCGGGAAGACGCCGGTGATCAGCGCGCACATCGCGACGTACCCCCCGAGGCGCGGGCCGGCCCGACCGGCCGCCTGCAGGCGGCGCGCGCCGAGGATGGCGCCCAGGAGCGCGGTCGCCACCGCCGGCATGCCGTAGTAGTAGCCCCACCAGCGCGTCCGGTGCGAGGAAAGGAAGCGCTCGGCCCAGTTCGGGAGCTGGAGGAGCAGGGCGACGGGGTCGGCCAGGGCCACGTACCCCGTGCTGGCGAGGGGCAGCAGCAGCGCTCGCCGCTTCTGGGGATGGTCGACGAGGAGCGCGGCCGCCCGGTGAGGGCGCTTCACCAGCGACACCGCGATCTCCCGCGGGCCTTCGCCCAGCTCTTCGAACTCCCAATGCCGGAAGCCACCCGCGCGGAACCAGGGGAAAAGCACAGACAGTTCCAGCAAGAAAACGACGAGAGAGAGACCGATCACCGCGGATCCCCGTCTCCAGGAACGGAAACGGAACGCCAGAACGAGCGCAAGCACCGCCACGTAAATGCAGAAGTTGCTCTTCGCGCCACAGGCGAGGAGCGTCGTGATCAGCACCGCCACCGGTCCACGACAGGTGAGCGCCCAAGCCACCCACAGCAGAAGTGACGCCGCTGCCGGCGTCTGGTTGTAGTCGAACATCACGCCCATGTGGACGTCCGGGGCCAGGATCCAGGCCGCGGCCAGCCCGAGCCCGAGCCGCGGCCGCCCGAGGAGGCGCGCCGCCATGGACTGGATCGGGAAGACGCCCGAGGCCACCGCCAGGGCCTGGACGAGCAACAGCGTCGCCGCGGAATCGTGGAGGCGCAGGAGCGGCGCCACCAGGAAATCGTCGAACGTCATGTGGTCCGCGAACACGGGCATGCCCATGACGGTGTTGAGGAGCGGCCGCCCGTGGGCCATCAGCCAGTGCGTCTGGTAGAAGAGGCCGAGGTCGCGTCCGCCGCTGGCGAAGGTCCAGTGGCGATGCGCGGACTGCGCGAAGAAGGCGGCGGCGGCGAGCGCGAACAGCGCGGGCAGGGCCCACCGTGGAAGGGGCGCTTCGCGTTCCGGCGGCGCGGACAGTGGCCAGGCCGCGGCGGCGGCGACGAGCGGCACCAGCAGGAAGAACGTCGGCTCCGGCGCGACCGTCATGAGCGCGCCGCTCAGCGCGCCGAGGCCGGCCAGCATGGGATGGGTCAGGGCCTCGCCATCGGGGAAGGCCCACGCGGCGGCCGCTCCGACCAGCGCGCCCAGGGCCAGGACGAGCGCGACCGCGTCCGGCCCCACGCGCGTGACGAGCAGTCCGGCCGCGGCGACGCCCCACAACGCGCCGATGGCCACGCGCGGACCCACGGCGCGCCCTCCCGTCTCCACGGCCGTGGTCACGGCCGGAGCTTAGCATCCGCGCGGGCAAGCGAATCCGGTGGCGTGCCCGCGCGGATGCGACGCCGCCTAGAGCGGAACCCGGGAGTGCGCCACGCTCGCCGGGGTCAGATCGACGTCGACGTCCGTGAACGATTCGAAGGGCACGTTCGCGGTGAACGGCCGCGCGTCCTTCACGTCGCTGAACCCGAGGGTGATCTCGATCCGGTCGAAATCGGTGGTGTTGAACCGGAAGAGCACCCGGCGGACCTGGTTGCTGCGGGCTTCGATACGGCCGGCACCCCCACGCTGGATGTCGTTCGCGGTGAGCTCCGTTCGCTCGACTTCCCGTCCGCGGTTGTAGATCGACATGCGAGCGAAACCCCAATCGGCGGAGCCCCCCGAGGATTCGGTGATCCGGATCGGCGTCTCCAGGGCGACCGCGAACGCGCGCACCGCGCTGGGATGGAGCACGAGCGACCCCGAGCCCGTCGCCGTGATCGAGGCGCTGGGCACCGGGGGGGGCGTCGGAACGACCGGGGTGGGCGAGGTGCTGCCGCCACCACATCCCGCCAACGCCAGGAGCACGACCGAAGCGAGGACCTTGCGCATGGACGACCTCCTTTTTCTTGGCGAGTGGAGCGATGGCTCCCCGCCACGGAGACGATCTACGAGGGGGCCGCGGGAGAGTTCTTCGGTTCTCGTTCGGGAATGGTTCACGCCGAGGATCCCCGTGCGACCGTGCCTTGGCCTATCATCCTGACGCGTGCGCTTCCGCGTCCTGGGTTCGGGCAGCTCCGGCAACACCACGCTCGTCGAAGGCGGGGGCAGCTCCGTGCTCATCGATGCCGGGCTCGGGCCCCGCGAGACCGCGGAGCGGCTTCAGTCTCTCGGCATCGATCCCAGCTCCGTCGCCGCGATCGTCCTGAGCCACGAGCATCAGGACCATTGCAAGGGCGCGCCCTCCCTTTCCTGGAAGTGGGGCGTGCGCCTCGCGGGCAGCCGCGGCACCTACGCCGCGGGCGGGTTCGGGGCGGTGGACATCAAGGGCTGGGACGTGCTGGAGCTGGGCCAGCCGCGCGCGTTCGGAGGCCTGACCATCACCGCGGTGCCCATCCCGCACGATGCCGCGGGGCCGGTGGCCTTCGTCCTTTCCGCCGACGGCGTGACCATGGGGCACGCCACGGACTTCGGCCACGTGAGCCGGCCGCTCGTGGACGCCTTCAAGGCCTGCGACACCGTCGTCATGGAGTCGAACTACGACGCGGCCATGCTCCGCGACGGGTCGTATCCGTGGTCGCTCAAGGAGCGAATTCTGGGACGGCTCGGCCACCTTTCCAACGACGACGTGGCCGACTACATCGTGCGCGGCCTGGGCGAGAGCTGCCGCACGCTCGTCCTCGCCCACCTCTCGCGCAAGAACAACCATCCCGAGCTGGCCCGCATGAGCGCGGAGCACGCCCTGCGGCGGCGCAACCGCACGGAGGTCCGGCTGGAGATCGCGGAGCCGGACGGCATGGACTGGATTCCGGTCACGCCGCCGGCGCGTCCGGCGAAAGGGCCCGAGCAGCTACGGCTGTTTTGAGGCCCGCTGCAGCTCCGGCCAGATGGGCCGGGTGCGGAGTTGCACGCTCAGCCACTGCGCCCGGTCACGCAGGGACGCCTGGTCGTTGAGCTCGTGGCCCGTGAAGTACCAGCGGACTTCCTTGGGAAGGCTGGCTTCGGCGGCGTAGGCCTTCGCCGCCGCGTCCGAGATGAAGCGGTCGCGGCGCGCGAACTGGAAGAGGAGCCGGGTGGGCGCGGCGTGCCCGACGAAGTGCTCGGGGTCGATGGGCCCGATCACGGCCTGGTAGGCGCGGATCTTCTCCTCCCCGTATTGCTCGCGGAACTGGGCCCAGAACGCGTCCGTGTAGCTGTGGCCGGGGTCGGTGAGGCTGGGCAGCCCACCCATGAGGACGGCGGCGCGCAGGCGATGGTCGACGCCGACGAGGGCGCCGCCCCAGGTCGCGCCCAGGCTGTGTCCGACGTAGCCCAGCCGCGCCGGATCGACGTCGGGGCGCGCGACGAGTAGGTCGAGGCCTCGGCGCAGGTCGGTCACGAGCTGGACGAACAGGGCGCGTTCGCCCGCGGGATTTGCGAAACCGGTCGGGCCCTGGAACTCGTCGCGATGGTAGGGCGCGTCGATCATGAGACAGGCGGCGCCCGCCCGCGCCGCCGCCAGTCCCTCGGCCAGGAACTCGCTGCGGTTGCCTTGTCCCCAGTGCATGAAGAGCAGGCCCGCGTGACGTCCCGCCCCCGGGGCGACCAGCAGGTAGGAGGGGACGCGGCCGCCCTTGGGGCTGGCGTAGGTGAGGTCGTGCACCTCCACGCCGTCCACCGTCTCGACCGAGAGCTCCTGCAGGTCGAGCGGCGCCTTGACGTCGTAGTCGAACGCGCGCGCCCGTTCCGCGAACGAGAGCTCGTCGCCCGCGGAAGCCATGGCCGAGGACAGGATCGCCCCCAAGGCGAGCGTGGCGACTCGCGGGCGCCTCATCCGACGTACGACGGCCGCGCCAGGACCGTCCCCTTGCGCCGCACGAGCCCGATGTCGATGTCGTGTTCGCCCGGCTTGAGATCCGGCTTGGCGAACGTCAGCAGGTAGTGCCCTTCCAGGGCGCGGCCGAGCCGGTCGAAGGCCTGGCCCGGGAAAAGGTGGGTCTTCGCGTAGAAGCCGCCCGTGTCCTCCGCCACCTGCTCGAGGCCGACTTCCAAGGTGTGGTAGTCGGCATCGGTCACGTCGAGCGCGAAGACCGTGACACGACCTTCCACCAGGGCCTGCCGCGCCGGGCCGTAGTCGTGGTCCAGGAACACGCCCACGCCGGGAGACCACCTTCCCATGCCCCAGCCGAACAGGACGAGGCTCTTCGTGCCCGGCAGCTCCCGGAGCGCCTCTCCCAGCTGCAACAGCGCCGTCTCCGGCGAGGCCGCGCGCCGGGCCGCCCCGGGCTCGAGATACTCCACGAGGGACGGGGCGTCGCCGGCGGCGAGGATGGGCACGCGCTCGAACAGGAGCGACCGGTCGAGCACGTGCCGCAGGCGCGCGCGGTCGGCGGTGAAGTCGGTCCACACCTTGAGGTGGGAATCGAAAGAGACGACGGCCACGCGGTCTTCCGCGCCCAGGGAGTCGAGCATGTCGCGCGCGCGGCGCAGCATCTGGAGGAAACCCATGACGCGCGAGCGCTCGAGGTCCTTCTGGAAGAAGAACACGATCAGGCGCCCGCGGGGAAGGGGCGTTCCCGCCTCCTCCGCGGCGGCGGTCGTCTCCGGATCCGGCGGCGCGTTCTCGTCCACCCACGTCACCGACTGAACGGGAACCACGCGGCCGTCGACCTTGAGGCGGAAGTCGGCCGGGGCGAGGCCGCGGATGGGGCGGCCCGCGTGGTCGACGACGCGGGCGTCCACGACCACGCTCTCGACGTCCACGCGGTCGCGGAATCGGATGTCGGGGGGATCCTCGGCCGCCGTCCACGCCGCCAGGAGCGCGAGCGCGGCGAGGACTCTCACGCCGGCACCAGCCGGATGTAGTGCGGCTCCCACATCGCCTCCGCGACGCGGCGGTGGACGTCGTCGCCCGGCACTTCGGGCGCCACTCCGTCCGCACGCGCCTGGCGGACGACGGCCTCCGCGATGTGCGCGGTCACGCGCCGCAAGGCGGAGATCGGCGGGAAGAGAGCGCCCGCTTCGACGTCCTCCGGGCGGAGCTCGTCGGCCAGGCTCTCCGCCGCCGCGCGGAACATCCCGTCCGTCACTTCGCGCGCCTCCGCCACCAGCGCGCCCAGGCCCACGCCCGGGAAGATGAACGCGTTGTTGCCCTGGCCGATGCGCCGCGGGCGGCCGGCGTGGACGATGGTGGGGAAGGGGCTGCCGGTGGCGACCAGCGCGCGGCCTTCCGTCCAGGCCACGACGTCCTCCGGCGTGGCCTCGGCCTGGCTGGTGGGGTTCGAGAGCGGGAAGATCAGCGGCCGCTCGGCGTGCGCGGCCATCTCGCGCACCACCGCCGCCGTGAACGCGCCCGTGGCCCCGGAGACGCCGATGAGGACGGTCGGATGCAGTGCGCGGACGACGGTGAGGAGGTCGTGGCCCGGCGCGAGCCCGCTGGCCTGGGCGAGGGCGTTCGGCCAGGCCAGCTCGCGGCGGTACTCCTCGGCCGGTCCTTCGCCCTCCACTACCAGGCCGTGCGAGTCGAGGACGGCCACCGCCCGCGTGAGGTCAGGCCCGGTGAGGCCGCTGCGGGCGAAGGCCTCGCGCAGGAGCCGCGCGATGCCCACGCCGGCCGCACCCGCGCCCAGGATCACGACGCGGTGGCGCGCCAGCGGGAGGCCGAGCACCCGCGAGCCGGCCAGGATGCCGGCCAGCGAGACCGCGGCCGTGCCCTGGATGTCGTCGTTGAAAGAAGGCAGCACCTTGCGGTAGCGGTCGAGGAGCGCGAAGGCGGTGCCCTTCCGGAAGTCCTCCCACTGCAGGAGGGCCCGCGGAAAACGGCGCCGCACCGCGTGCACGAACTCGTCCACCAGCGAGTGGTACTCCTCGCCCCGGAGCCGGGGCTGGCGCCAGCCGATGTAGAGGTCGTCCTCCAGCAGCTCCTGGTTGTCCGTCCCGACGTCGAGGCTGATGGGCAGGGTGTTCGCGGGATGGATGCCCGCGGCTGCGGTGTACAGCGCGAGCTTGCCGATGGGGATGCCCATGCCTCCCGCGCCCTGGTCGCCCAGGCCGAGGATGCTTTCGTTGTCGGTGGCCACGATGAGCCGCACGTCTTCGTACGGCGCGTTGCCGAGCGCCTCTTCGATGTGGCCGCGCTGGCGTGGGGTGATCCAGAGGCCCCGCGCCCGCCGGAAGATCTTGCTGTACATCTGGCAGGCGCGGCCGACGGTCGGCGTGTAGACGATGGGCAGGTACTCCTCGAGATGGTCGACGAGCACGCGATAGAAGAGGTGCTCGTTGCGGTCCTGGAGCGCGCCCAGCCCGATATAGCGCTCGAGGGGGTCGTCCTTGCGCGCGATGTTGCCGTGGGCCCGCGCGGCCTGCATCTCCATCGTGCTCACCACGTCGGGGAGGAGCCCGTCCAGGCCGAAGGCGGCCCGCTCCTCGCGGGTGAAGGCGGTGCTCTTGTTGTACATCGGGTGGCTGAGAAGCTGCGGCCCGCGGTAGGGGACGCGGACGCGCGGTCCGTTCTCGTCCGTCCCGATGTCGTACCGCTCCATGGGGCGAATGTTCCCCCGCGGGCGGAGGCGCTGCAACCCGTGCTAAGGCCGCGTGCTCAGAAGGCGCGCCGGCCCTGGAGCAGCCGGATGATCACCACCACGATGGCGACCACGAGCAGGATGTGGATCAGGCCGCCCACGTTGGGAAGCGCGATGTAGCCCAGCAGCCAGAGGAGGATCAGCAGGACGGCGATGGTTTCGAGCATGGAAGGGCTCCTCGATTCCCTCGAATATGCCACCGCCGCGCGGCCTTGCGCGGCGGGGCCATGCGAATGTCCGGAGGGCGCAAACGCGCGTGCTAGACTCGCGACCGAATGCGTTTTCCGCAGCGGAGCGTCTCCTCTTCGGCGAGCCGGGGTTCATCCCCGGCGAGCCCGCTTGTTGAAGGCTCGACGCGGCGCGAGGACGCATTGAAATGATTCCCCGATATTCCCGGCCGGAAATGGCCCGCATCTGGTCCGAGGAGAACAAGTTCGCGACCTGGCTGCGGGTCGAGATCGCGGCCACCGAGGTCCTGTCCGAGCGCGGCGTGGTCCCGAAGGAAGCCCTCGAGGCCATCCGGTCGAAGGCCCGGTTCGACGTCGCGCGCATCGACGCCATCGAGCGCGAGGTCCAGCACGATGTCATCGCCTTCGTGTCCAACGTGGCCGAGAACGTGGGCCCCGAAGGGCGCTGGGTGCACTGGGGCCTGACTTCGTCCGACGTGGTGGACACCGCGCTCGCGCTCCTCATGAAGGAGGCCTGCGGGCTCATCCTCGAGGACGTGCGCGCCCTGGCCGACGCGGTGAAGAAGCGCGCCTTCGAGCACAAGGCGACGCCGATGATCGGGCGCACGCACGGCGTGCACGCCGAGCCCATGACCTTCGGCCTCAAGCTCGCGCTCTGGTGGGCGGAGCTGCAACGCGACCTCGTCCGCCTGGAGCGGGCGCGCGAGATCATCTCCGTCGGCAAGCTCTCGGGCGCGGTGGGCACGTTCTCGCACCTGCCGCCGGAGTTCGAGGAGGAGGTCTGCCGCCGGCTCGGCCTCACCCCGGCTCCCGTGGCGTCCCAGGTGCTGCAGCGTGACCGCCACGCCGAGGTGATGGGGACGCTGGCCTTGACCGGGGCCAGCCTCGAGAAGTTCGCCACCGAGATCCGCGCCCTCCAGAAGACGGAAGTGCGCGAGCTGGAGGAGCCGTTCGCGGAGGGGCAGAAGGGCTCGTCGGCCATGCCCCACAAGCGCAACCCGGTGGGGGCGGAGCAGGTCGCCGGCCTCGCCCGCCTGCTGCGCGGGAACGCCCTGGCCGCGCTCGAGAACGTCGCCCTCTGGCACGAGCGCGACATCTCGCACTCGTCGGTCGAGCGCGTCATCGTCCCGGACAGCTTCCTGGCCCTCGATCACATGCTGCGCCGCATGACGAAGATCGTGGGCGGGATGAGCGTCAACGCCGAGCGCATGCGCCGGAACCTCGACTCCGGCCGCGGCCTCGTCTTCTCCGGGCAGCTCCTGCTCGAGCTGACGGCCCGGGGCATGCGGCGCGAGGACGCCTACCAGGTCGTGCAGGCGCACGCCATGGAAGCCTGGAAGACGGAAGGCGACTTCCGGTCTCGTGTCGCCGCCGATCCCGCCGTGCGCGCGGTGCTGACGGAGAAGGAGATCGACGAGGTCTTCCGGCTCGAGCGCTACCTCGTCCACGTGGACGCGATCTTCGCGCGCGTGTTCGGGAAGGCCGGCGCCGCCTCCTAGCGTGCCCTTCCTCGCCGACCATCCGGCCCTGAAGGAGTTCCTGGTCAGCCTGGCCCTGCTGGCCGCGGCCTACGTGGCCGCGCGCGTGGCCTCCTTCCTGATCGGCCTCCTCATCGCGCGCTCGGCCGAGCGGGGCGGCGTGGACGAGCGCCTCCTGTCCGCGCTCAAGCGGCCCATCACGTACGCGCTCTTCCTGTTCGGGGCCTGGGCGGCGGTGAACCGCATGCCCGTGTCTGCGCGCGTGGACGCGGTGGTGGACGGCGCCATCTTCGCCTTCGGAGTCCTCCTCGTGACCCTGGCCCTCGCCCGCGCCTACTCGATCCTGCTCGAATGGTACGCGGCGCGCGCGCACCCGGATGCGGCGTCCACCGAGCTGGCGCGGGAGTTCAACCCGCTCTTCTCCAAGGTCGGCAAGGTCTTCATCGCCCTCATCGCCCTGAGCATGCTCCTGCAGCACTTCGGCGTGAACGTGGCCTCGCTGGTGGTCTCGCTGGGCGTGGGTTCGCTGGCCGTGGGCCTGGCCGCCCAGGACACGCTCTCGAACATGTTCGCGGGCTTTGCCATCCTGATCGACCGTCCCTTTCGCGTGGGCGACCGCATCCAGCTCGCGACGGGCGAGATCGGGGACGTGCAGTCCATCGGCATGCGCTCGACGGTCATGAAGACGAGCGAGGAGACCGTCGTCATCGTGCCCAACAGCCTGCTCGTGAAGGAGCGGCTCGTGAACCTCAGCCGCCCCACGCGCCACCTCGTCACCCGGGTCGAGGTCGCCGTCGTCTTCGGCAGCGATCTCCGCCGGGTCCGGCAGGTCCTCACGGACGCGGCGCGAAGCTCCGCCCGCGTCGATCCCGAGCGCGAGGTGGTCGTCCTGATTACGCGCCTGCACGAATCCGCCGTAAACTTCGTCGTGATGTTCTCGGCCCGCGACTACGCGGAGCAGGGCCTGGCCCGCACCGAGGTCTACGAGGCCGTCCACGACGGCCTGACTGCGGCCGGGATCGAGGTCCCGCGCCCCACCCGCATCCTCCAGGAATAGAAATGCCCAAGGCGCGCGTCTACGTCACCCTCAAGAAGTCGGTGTTCGATCCCCAGGGCCGCACCATCCACGAGGCGCTGCGCTCGATGGGCTACGAAGGCGTGGCCGACGTGCGCCAGGGAAAGTTCTTCGAGGTGGACCTCGAGTCCATGCCCGCGGAGCGGGCGCGCGAGACGGTGGACGAGATCGCGCGCCGGGTGCTGGCCAACCCCGTCATCGAGAGCTATCGGGTGGAGGTGGAACCGTGAAGGTCGGAGTGGTCGTCTTCCCGGGCTCGAACTGCGATCACGACACCGAACACGTGCTGCGCGACGTGTGCGGCCAGGACGTGCGCCTGGTCTGGCACAAGGATGGGAACCTCGGCGACCTCGACGCCGTGGTGCTCCCCGGCGGGTTCGCCTACGGCGACTACCTGCGCACGGGGGCCATCGCGCGCTTCAGCCCGGTCATGAAGGCGGTCGGGGAGTTCGCGCGCGCGGGGGGCCCCGTGCTCGGCATCTGCAACGGGTTCCAGATCCTCCAGGAGGCGGGCCTCCTGCCCGGAGCCATGTTGCGCAACGGGGGCGTGAAGTTCCTGTCCCAGCCCGTTCACGTCCGGGTGGAGCGCACGGACACGCCCGTCACCGCGGGCATCCCCGCCGGCCGCGTGCTGACCATGCCCATCGCGCACGGGGAGGGGAACTTCTACGCGGAGCCGGAGGAGCTCGCGCGGCTCGAGGGTGAAGGCCAGGTCGTCTTCCGCTACACCACGAAAGACGGCCGGCTCGATCCCGCCGCGAACGTGAACGGCTCCGCGAACGCCATCGCGGGCGTGTGCAACGCCGCCCGCAACGTCGTCGGGCTCATGCCCCATCCGGAGCGCGCCGCCGAGCCGGAGCTCGGCTCTGCGGACGGCCGCCAGCTGTTCGAGGCGCTCGTCCGCGTGCTCACGCCCGTCGCGCGCTGATCGCACACCATTCCGCTTGCGGCGTGGGCCGCCAAGAGAGGAGAGAATGACAAAGGTCGCTCCGCGTTGGCCCAGGACTGTCGAAGTCATCGTCCTGGCGCTCCTGGTGGCCCCGGCGCATGCCGGCCCGAGGTTCGTGCCGGCGGCGCTCACGACCTGCTGTGAACCGACGATCGCGGTCAGCCCGGCCGACCCGAATACGGTAGTCGCGGGTACTGGCTTTGGCCTGGACATCTCCCACGACGGCGGGGTGACGTTTCCCATCCAGGCTCAACCGACGTTTCCGGCGAACTATGCCGGGATGTGCGGCGACGGATCCTGGGCTTTCGACAGCACCGGGCGGCTCTTCTACAGCTATCTGGCGTGCGTGAGCCCCCGCGCTCCGGCGGGAGGCACGTTCTGGGCCGTCGTCATGGAGGAGCTGGATCCGGCCACTGGCGCCGTCGTCGGTGGCCCGGTCGCAATGCCGAACCCGGTCGACGGCAACGACGACAAGCCCTGGATCGCCGCCGATGGCTTCGGGACCAGCCCGAACAAGGACAACCTCTACCTCGTCTGGATGCGCTGGGTTGGAACCGTGCAGGAGACGATGTTCTCGCGATCGACCGACCACGGGACGACCTGGAGCGCCCCCAAGCAACTCTCCGCCAACGACGGCAATACCTGGCCCGCGCACGCCGCGGTGGGCCCGGGCGGCGACCTTTACGTGGCCTACGACGCGATCGTGAGCGACGCCTCGGGCACGCCCACGTCGGGAACGGTCTACGTGATGCGCTCGACGACCGGCGGCCTGGATTGGGCGAACGGAACCGTGCCTGTGAAGAGGACGGCGCTTACGGGGGCGGTGATGGTCCCGAACCCAGCTCCCCCCAACAACGTCATCCCGAATGTCTTCCTCCAGTCATGGCCCGTCGCCTGGATCGTCCCCGATCCTTCGCGCGACGGCGTGGTCTACGCGGTCAGCCACGGCTCGCCCTCGTTCACGAGCCCCGGCGACCAGGGGGACGTCCTGATCGCGCGCTCCCACGATCATGGCGCGACCTGGAGCCCGCTCCACGCTGTGGACGACACGACCGGCGCCTATCAGGCCTTCCCGAGTCTCGCCGTGGACGCCGAGGGCACGGTGTTTGTCACCTGGTACGACACGCGCCTCGCGACTCTTGGCGCGTCAGGCCAGCTCATCTTCGATCGGCGTGGAGCAGTGAGCCATGATCGCGGGCTGACCTTCGCGGCCAGCTTCTCCCTCGGCCCCACCAGCGACGAGGGAAACGCAACTCGTATCGCCGAGTACTTCGGTACCGCTGCGTCGGAAGGGCGCGGCTTCGCGACGTGGAGCCCGAGCGGAGCCAACAGCAACATCGCCTGGTTCCCGATCCGCCGGGCGACGGTGACGGACGTGGCGCCGCCTCTCGTTGCCTCCGCCGGCGGGACGCACGTGATCGTCACGGGCACGAACTTCGGGGACACGGCGCACGCGCAGGTGGCCTTCGGGGCGACGCCAGCGGCATCGTTTACGGTCACGTCCGATACCACGATCGACGTCTCGGCCCCACCCGGCGTGAGCGGTCAGAGCGCCGCCGTAACCGTCGCGACCGTCGCGGGCACGAGCGTCCCCTCCCTCGGCCGGAACGTGTCCTGGTTCGACCCGTTCCGTCCCATACTCGCCGTGAGCGGGGGAGGATGCGATCCGGCAACCATCGAGGCGCGGGTCTACGACTCGAGTGTCGCGCCTGTTCCCGCTCAGATCCTTTCTTTCTCGGCGTTGCGCGGACACTTCGGAACGGCCACGACGGTTACCCTTCCCACCGATTCGAACGGCTACGCCTCCGCCGTCCTCACCGGGCCTGTCCTTTCCAGCCCGCCGACCCGGGTAACGGTCACGAACACGAGCCAGGCGGCGTCCTCGTCGTCCCTGGCTTTCGTCACGTTCGTGCCCCCGTCGGAGTGCATCCTTACCTCGGCCATCGTCCGCGCGACCCTCGAGTTGCTGAGTCACCTGGTACTGGAACCCATCCTCGGGCCCCCGAGGCCGTGGGCGGACGGAGGTCCCTGGGTCGTCTGGCACGCCGAGGATCCCGCTGTCGACGTATCCGCCAGATTTGCCAGTATGGCCATGGCCGACTGGATCCTCAGGAGCCGCGTCGCCATCGAGACCCTGTCTGCGGAGGAGGTACAGAAGCTCGCGCCAGAGGGGACGAGACTATCCATGCGGGTCGCTCGCGGAGCCAGGCTGACGGAGGCGCGCCTCCTCGGACCGGTACTCTCGATGCGGAAGCTCGAGAAGATTCTAGCCGTGCAGAAGACGCCGGCCGTTCGTCTCCTTCGCCTGCGCTTCTCGGCGCGAAACAAGCTGGCGGCGGGTGAGAGGGTGGTGCTGGCGCGACTGGAGGGCGAACGGGGGCGCGCATGGACGACCGCCGGCATCACCGCGCTGGTGGAGCGTGAGGGATCGCTCGACGCGACGGTGACGGCCATGGGGACGTACGCCTTGCTGGCCATCAGGACTGCGGCCACGAAAGAGGCAACGGACGTGCGGACTGAGCACTGAGTCGTTCGGGCCGCCGTCGCGGATTCCGGCGTCGCTACCAGGTGAGTACCGGACGTCCGCACAGCCAGGCGGCCACGGCCCGGGAGTGGTCAGTCCAGGACTCCGGCTCGCAGGGGACGCCGCGCCACGTGCCACAGCCAAGCCGCGACCAACAGGGCCGCCACCGCCGTGACCACGGCCGGCATCCAGGACGCGCGCAGCACCTCCGCGGCGTGGACGAGCGGCGCCGCGGCGGCGAGGCGCGCCACCTCGAGCGGGACCGCCCAGCGGCGGCGCTCGAAGAGCCCGCCCACGGCGACGAAGCTGACCACGATGAAGGCGACCGTCATCCAGCGCGTCCCCGAGGGCCACGCCGCCTGCCGGAACATGAAAAGGCTGCCCACGGCCAGCGTGATCACGAACTGCACGAAGGCATAGACCTTCAGCCCGATCGGGGCGGGCGTCGCGAACTTCTCGTCGCGGGCGGGATCCACTTCGGGCGGCGGCTGGTATCCGCCGAGGTCCGCGGGATGCCATCCCGGCCGGGCGAGGAAGAGCCGCACCTTGTCCGCCGGGCGCGCGGCGCGCCGGGCCTTCCCCGCGAGGTCCACCCAGTAGTGCAGGTTCGCCCAGACGGGGTTCCAGCTCCGGAGCGGCGTCGTGATTCCGTAGACGGGCTCTTCCTGCTCGGCGACGTAGGTGCCGAACATCCGGTCCCAGATGATGAACATGCCGGCGTGGTTGCGGTCGATGTACTTCGGGTTGCGCCCGTGATGGACGCGATGGTTCGACGGCGTGTTGAGGATCCATTCCAGCGGCCCCAGCTTCCCGACCGCGCGCGTGTGGATCCAGAACTGGTAGAGGGTGTCGATGGAGGAGACGGTCAGGAACATGAGGGGCGGGAAGCCGATCACGGCCAGCGGGAGATAGAAGATCCAGGAGAACACGGGCTGGAACGCGCCCTGGCGCAGGGCGACGGAGAGGTTGTATTCCTCGCTCGAGTGGTGCACGACGTGCGCGGCCCAGAAGGCGTTCACCTCGTGGCTCTTCCGGTGGAACCAGTAATAGAGGAAGTCCTGACCGAGGAGGCACCCCACCCAGGCCACCGCGGAGTGGGACGGGATCTCGAAGAGGCGCCAGTGTGAGTAGAGGAAGAGGTATCCCGCGAACAGGAACGTCTTGAGCGCCACCTCGACGAACTGCTGGAAGAGCCCGCACCCGAGGTCGGTCACGGAGTCGCTGAGGGTGTAGTAGTCCTTCTCCTGGAGCCGGGTGATGAAGAGCTCCAGTCCGATGAGGAGGAAGAAGACGGGGACGGCGAGGACGACGTAGTTCATGACCCGGCCCGATCGATTCTAGCGGAGAGGGGGAGGAAGCCGGGAATCAGAGCAGGGCGAGGTCGTCGCGCCGCCGGCGGTCGCGCCCGCTGCGCCGCTCCACCCCCGGTACGAAGGCCGCCTGGCGCCGCTCGTCCGCGCGCCGCTCGAGGACGATCTTCACCTCGGGCAGGCCGTGGAGGAGCTGGCGCAGGACGGGGAGCATGGCCTCGCGCTCGCGCGAGACGACGAGGACGGGCGTGTCGTGCCAGTGCTGGCGCGCGGTGCAGGTCGTGCAGATGCCGTGGGTGATGGCGGCCTCGTGCCCGCCGAGGTAGCGGTCGCACCAGGCGCAGACGGTGATCATCGGCAGCGTCTCTCCCATGAACGGGCGACGCGAGATCATAGGCAAGACACCCTCTCGCGGCAAGGGGGAAGGATGGTCTATAAGGACCCATGGGCACGATCTCCCCCGACGTCCTCACCCGGCACGGCCTGACGGAAGACGAATACGAGCGCATCCGCAAGGCGCTGGGCCGCGACCCGAACCTCACCGAGCTGGGCCTCTTCTCGGTCATGTGGTCGGAGCATTGCTCCTACAAGAGCAGCCGCATCCACCTGAAGACGCTCCCCACGGAGGGCCCGCGCGTCCTGCAGGGTCCGGGTGAGAACGCAGGCGCGGTGGACATCGGAGACGGGCTGGCCGCCGTCTTCAAGATCGAGTCGCACAACCACCCCTCGTTCATCGAGCCCTACCAGGGAGCGGCCACGGGAGTGGGCGGGATCCTGCGCGACATCTTCACGATGGGGGCGCGCCCCATCGCGATCATGGACTCGCTGCGCTTCGGCCCGCCCGCCGACCCGCATACCCGCCGCCTGATCGCGGGGGTGGTGGCGGGCATCGGCGGCTACGGCAACGCCTTCGGCTGCCCGACCGTGGGCGGGGAGGTGATGTTCGAGGATTGCTACGCCAAGAACCCGCTCGTCAACGCCTTCTGCCTCGGCATCGCGCGCGCGGACGAGATCTTCAAGGGACGGGCGGAGGGCGTGGGCAACACGGTGTTCTACGTCGGAGCCAAGACCGGGCGCGACGGGATTCACGGGGCCACCATGGCCTCCGCGGAGTTCGGCGAGGGCAGCGAGGAGAAGCGGCCCACCGTGCAGGTCGGCGATCCCTTCATGGAGAAGATCCTGCTCGAAGCCTGCCTGGAGGCGATGGCCAGCGGGGCCGTGGTCGGCATCCAGGACATGGGAGCGGCCGGTCTGACTTGCTCGACGTGCGAGATGGGCGCGCGCGCGGGCACGGGGATCGAGATCGACATCGCGCGCGTCCCCAAGCGGGAGACGGGGATGACCGCCTACGAGGTCATGTTGTCCGAGTCGCAGGAGCGCATGCTCCTGGTCGCCGAGAAGGGCCGCGAGGACGAGATCGTCCGCATCTTCGAGAAGTGGGACCTGCACGCGGAAGCCATCGGCAAGGTCACGGAGGGGCAGCGCCTGCGCGTCTTCAACGAGGGACGGCTGGAAGCGGACGTCCCCAACGAGGCCCTGACCGACGCTGCGCCCGTCTACGACCGGCCCTGGACGCCGCCGCACAACCCGGCCGCGGAGGAAGACGTGCTCGCCCTGGCGCCGCCTTCCGATCTCTCCCGCGCCCTCCTCGACGTCCTGGCCTCTCCCAACATCGCGAACAAGCGCTGGATCTACCGGCAATACGACTCCACCGTCCGCACCAACACGCTGGTGGGACCGGGATCGGACGCCGCGGTCGTGCGCGTGAAGGGCACGGCGCGCGCGTTGGCCATGTCCGTGGACGGCAACGGGCGCTACGGATGGCTCGATCCCTTCGAGGGGGCCCGCCTGGCCGTGGCCGAGGCCTGCCGGAACGTCGCCGCGTCCGGCGGCGTGCCCATCGGCGCCACCAACTGCCTCAACTTCGGCAACCCCGAGCGGCCGGAAGTCATGGGCCAGTTCGTGGCGGCGGTGCGCGGGATCTCCGACGCCTGCCGCGCCCTGGGCGTGCCGATCACGGGCGGCAACGTGTCCCTCTACAACGAGACGGACGGCCGCGCGATCTACCCGACGCCGGTGCTGGGCGTGGTCGGCCTGATCGAAGACGCGGCCCACGTGCTGCGCCGTTCGTTCCGGTCCGAAGGCGACTTCGTGTATCTCCTCGGCGAGACCGGCGACGACCTCGGCGGCAGCGAGTTCCTCAAGACCGTGCACGGCCGCGTGGCCGGGCGGCCGCCGCGCCTGGACATGGCGGCGGAGAAGGGACTGCACGCGCTGCTGGCCGAAGGCGCGGCGCGCGGCGTGCTTCTGTCCGCGCACGATCTCAGCGACGGCGGCCTCGCCGTCGCGGCCGCGGAGTGCTGCTTCGCGGGGGAGGAGCCCGGGCTCGGCGCGCGCCTCGACCTGCCGGCGGGGCGGCGGCCGGACATCCTCCTCTTCGCGGAGACGCCCTCGCGCGCGATCGTGACCACGCGGGACGAGCTGCGCATCGCGGAGCTGGCGCGGCGTCACGGCGTGCGCTGGGCGCGGGTGGGCACGGTCGGCGGCGACCGGCTGGTGCTCGCGTCGGGCGGCACGACGCGGATCGACGCGGGCGTCGCCGAGCTTCACCACGCCTGGACGAGCCTGGAGCGGCTGCTGCAGTCGCGAGGATGACCATCAGGCCTGGACGCGCGTGGACAAGGGCCCTCATCCTGGCCCTCATGTCGTGCGCGACCGCGGCGGGCGCGAAGACGGTCGCCCCTCGGGGTCTCGTTCCCGCCACCTCGCGTCCGGCGCGCGACCCCGCCTCGGCGGCGATCCTCATCGGCGGCATCGGCGATTCCTCGACGCGCCTGGCCGGCTGGGCGCCCCTCCAATCCGCCCGGGGACAGCGCGTGGTGGGGTTCGACTACGACCAGAAGGGGACGGACCTCGCGACGAACGCGCAGAGACTCGAGGTCGAGCTGCTCGGCCTGCGCCGCGAAGGCGTGCGCCGGCTCTTCATCACCGCTTACAGCATGGGGGGATGGATCGCCAAGGCCGCCCTCGACCGGATGACCGCCGATGGGACCATCGCCGAGTTCGAATCCGTCCAGCTCGTGGCCCTGGCGACGCCATGGGGTGGCTTCGAGCGGGCGAACATCGCGTGGCATCTGCGTTTCTTTCCGACCCCGGGCCTGGCCCGCGCGCTCTCGCGCGTGGTGGAGCGGCCGATGGGTTTCGAGGTCGGCTCGGCCACGCCGTTCATCCACGCCCTCCGCGCGCCGCTGCCCGCGCACGTGGCCTTCTACATCTGCGAGGGCGGCGCGGATGAAGTCGCGACCCCCCGCACGCGGCGGGAGTGGGAGAACTACGAGGCGGTGGTGGCCCTCGCCCGGCGGCGCATCCGCATTCCGGGCGCGACCCACCGCGACATGTCGGTCCCGCGCCGCCTGGACCTCGACCGCGACCGCACGGACCTGAGCGCGTCGATCCCGCCCTAGGATCGGCCCGCAGCCACTCAGCATTGGTGGCCGGAGCCAACTCGGCTATCATCAGGGCTCCGAAGCCTTCGACCATGGCTGGCGCTACCCCCGTTCTCGACGACCACTTCCGCGATCAATGTGGTCTGTTCGGAATCTACGGCCACCCGGAAGCGGCCCGCCTCACGTACCTCGGCCTCTACGCCCTGCAGCATCGCGGCCAGGAGTCCGCGGGCATCGTCGCCTCCGACGGCCAGAAGCTGCGCCTCGAGAAGGCGATGGGCCTCGTCAACGACGTGTTCACGGACGAGCGTCTGGACGCGCTGGTGGGCGACAAGGCCATGGGTCACGTGCGCTACTCCACCGCCGGCGACACCGTCACCGCGAACGCGCAGCCGATCCTGATCGACTGCCATCGCGGTCCCATCGCCCTCGGCCACAACGGCAACATCGTCAACGCGAACCTGCTGCGCCAGGGGCTGGAGGCGGCCGGATCGATCTTCCAGTCCACGTCCGACACGGAAGTCGTTCTCCATCTCTACGCGCGCAGCCACCGCGAGACGCTGGAGGACGCGATCGCGGCCAGCCTCTCGAAGGTGATGGGCGCGTTCTCGCTGCTGTTCCTGACCAAAGACGCGCTCGTGGCCGCGCGTGATCCCTGGGGCTTCCGGCCTCTCGTGATCGGGAAGCTGGAGGGCGCGACCATCGTGGCCTCCGAGACCTGCGCCCTCGACCTCATCGACGCCGAATACGTGCGCGAGGTCGAGCCCGGCGAGCTGATCGTGGTCGATCGCAACGGCCTGCGGTCGTTCCATCCCTTTCCCCCCGAGCCCGTCCGCCAGTGCGTGTTCGAGCACATCTACTTCGCGCGGCCGGATAGCGAAGTGTTCGGGCACAACGTCCTCGGCACCCGCCAGCGTCTGGGACGGCAGCTCGCCCGCGAGTCTCCGGCGGACGCGGACATGGTGGTGCCCGTGCCCGACAGCGGGATGGGGGCGGCCCTCGGCTATTCGGAGGAGAGCGGGCTCCCGTTCCAGTGGGGCCTCATCCGCAACCACTACGTCGGGCGCACGTTCATCGAGCCCAAGCAGTCGATCCGGTCCTTCGGGGTCAAGATCAAGCTCAACCCCGTGCGCAGCATCCTGGAGGGCAAGCGCGTCGTCCTCATCGACGACTCGATCGTGCGCGGCACCACCTCGCGCAAGATCGTGGGCATGGTGCGTGAAGCGGGGGCGCGCGAGGTGCACATGCGCATCAGCAGCCCGCCCACCATGGGCCCGTGCTACTACGGCATCGACACGCCCCTGAAGACGGAGCTGATCGCGTCGTCGCACTCGGTCGAGGAGATCCGGCAGAGCATCGGCGCGGACAGCCTGGCCTACCTCTCGCACGAGGGCCTGCTGGCCGCGGTCGGCGACGCCGCCGGCCAGCGCCATTGCACGGCCTGCTTCTCCGGGCGCTACCCGGTCGCAGTCTCCCAGGCCGAGGACTGGCAATTGAAGCTGTTCGAGAAGGTGCGGGCGTAATCGCGAACGTGGGTCTCCGTCTCGCGAGCACGGCCGTGCTGTCCGTGGCTCTCGCGGTTTCTCTCGACGCCGCGGAGACACCCGGTCCGATCGCCTGGACGGATTGGTCCGACGCCGCTTTCGAACGCGCGCGCGCGGACGACCGCCTCGTCCTCCTCGACCTCGGCGCCGTGTGGTGCCACTGGTGCCACGTCATGGAGGAGACGACCTACAAGGATCCCGAGGTCGTTTCCCTCATCCAGACGCGGTTCGTGCCCGTGCGCGTGGACCAGGACGCGCGGCCCGACCTGTCGAATCGCTACGAGGACTACGGCTGGCCGGCCACCGTCGTCTTCGATTCCAAGGGCCGGGAGCTGGTCAAGTTCCAGGGCTACATCGAGCCCGAGCGCATGCGCGGACTGTTGAAGGCCGTGATCGCGGACCCGACGCCCGGACCCTCCGTCGAGAACGCCGCCGGCCCGTCCCTGGGTGAGGGCAGTGCCCTCACCGACGCCGAGCGGCGCGACCTCCAGGCCATCCTCGTGAACCGCTACGACGCGAAGAACGGGGGATGGGGGACGTCGCACAAGTACCTGGACTGGGACAGCGTGGAATGGTGCCTCCTGCGCGCGCGCGAGGGCGATCGCAGCGCCGAACGCATGGCGCGGGAGACGCTCGACCGCCAGCTCAAGCTCATCGATCCCGTCTGGGGCGGCGTGTATCAGTACTCGGACAGCGGGGACTGGGACCATCCGCACTTCGAGAAGATCATGTCGATGCAGGCGGAGGACCTGCGCGTCTACGCCCAGGCCTACGCGCAGCTCGGCGACGCGCGCTACCTCCAGGCCGCGCGCGACATCCACAAGTTCCTGACGACGTTCCTGCGCGGGCCGGACGGCGCGTTCTACGTGAGCCAGGACGCGGACGTCGTCCGCGGCGAGCACTCGGGCGAGTATTTCAAGCTAGGCGACGCCGCGCGGCGGGCCCGAGGCATCCCGCGGGTGGACACGCATCTCTACGCGCGCGAGACCGCGTGGGCGGCCACCGCGCTCCTCGCCCTTCACGCCGTGACCGGCGAGGAGGCCCCTCTCCGCGACGCCGTGAAGTCCGCGGAGTGGATCCTCGCCAACCGCGCGATCGAAGGCGGCGGGCTCCGCCACGATGCCGTGGACGTGGCCGGTCCCTACCTGGGCGATTCGGTGGCGGCGACCCGGCTGTTCCTCGCCCTGTACGCGGCCACCGGCGAACGGCGCTGGCTCGAGCACGCGGAGAAGACGCTTGCCTTCGTGGGCACGCGCTTCCGGCAGGAGGGCGTGGCCGGCCTCGTGACCGCGGCCGCGGCCGGCGCCCACGATCGTCCGGCGCCGCAGCGCGACGAGAACATCATGGCGGCGCGTGTCGCAAACCTCGCGTTCCACTTCACGGCCAACCCCGCCGACCGCGCGCTCGCGGACGAGGCCCTTCGCTACCTCGCCCGTCCGGAAGTCGCGCGCCGGTTCAACACGGGCGGCGTCCTCCTCGCGGACTGGGAGCGCGCGCGGGACCCGCTGCACGTGACGGTGGTGGGTGGCCGGAGCGATCCGGCGTCGCGCGCGCTCCTCGATGCGGCGCTGGGCGAGCCCGCCGGCTACAAGCGCGTCGAGCTGTGGGACCCGGCGGAGGGGCCGCTGCCGCACGCGGACGTGAGCTTCCCGCCCCGCGCCCGACCGGCCGCGTATCTGTGCACCGCGGGACGCTGCTCCGCCCCCGCGGATACACCGGACGCCCTGCGCCTCCGCTTGCGCCGGGCCGCCGACGCGGGCCGCGCCGCTCGCTAGCTGGCGCGAGCCGCCGGGCCGGAGGACGACACATGGCCGAACGAACCCTTGTTCACGACACCATCGTCATCGAGCGCACCTACAGCCGCCCGCGGGAGCGGGTATTCGCGGCCTGGCGCGACCCGGCGATCAAGCGCCAGTGGTTCCTCGAGGGCGAGGGCTGGCGAATCGAGGAGTACGGGCTCGACTTCCGCGTCGGCGGCCGAGAACATGGGCGGTTCCGCTTCGGCAACGGCCCCGAGACCCGCAACGAGACGGTGTATCTCGACATCGTGCCGGACCGGCGCATCGTGATGGCGTACACGATGGCCGTCGACGGCAAGAACATCTCCGCGTCTCTGGGCACGGTGGAATTGGAGGCCGCCGGGGCCGGCACGCGGCTCGTCTACACCGAACAGGGCGCGTTCTTCGAAGGCGCGAACGGACCGTCGTCCAGAAAGCAGGGCTGGAGCGAGCTCCTCGATCGTCTCGCGGCAACGCTCGGATAGGTGCTTCCGCCAACGCGACCCGGCATAGAATCCGACCCATGCCGCGGCTGCTCGCCATCGGACACGTCACCTGGGACCGCCTGCAGGGCCAGACCGTCCTCGGCGGATCCGTCACCTACGCCACGCAGACCGCGCGCAAGCTCGGCTGGGAGGCGGCGGCCCTCACCTCGGCCGGGCCGGACTTCGATCCCGCGCGCGATCTCCCCGGCGTGACCACGTTCCTCGCCCGCGGCGACGCCACCACGCGCTTCGTCAACAACTACGGCGAAGGCGGCGCCCGTACGCAGGTCCTCTCGTCGCGGGCGGGAGACATCGTGCTCTCCCTGGTGCCCGAGGAGTGGCGCAACCCCGACGTCCTGCTCCTGGGCGGAGTGGCGGCGGAGATCCACGGCCGCGCGGCGGAGGCCTTCGCCGCGGAGGTGGTGGGAGCCAACGCGCAGGGCTGGGTGCGCGCGTTCGGGCCCGGTGGGGAAGTCACGCCCTGCGAATGGCAGCGCCCGGACGAGAACCTCGCCGGCGTGCACGCGCTGTTCCTCTCCGAGCACGACATCCCGGGCGCGCTGCGCCGCTCACGCGATCTGATGTCCTTCGTGCCCATGATCGCGGTGACGAGCGGCTGGCGCGGCCTCTCGCTGGTCACGCGCGACGGCATCGAGCAGGTCCCGGGCTTCCCCCGCACCGAAGTCGATCCGACCGGAGCCGGCGACGTCTTCGCGGCCACGTTCCTCATGCGCTACCAGGAGACGGGCAACCCCTCGGAGGCAGCCGTGTTCGCCTGCTGCGCGGCCTCCTGCGTGGTCGAAGGCGTCGCCGCCACGACGCTGGGCGATCGGGCCGAGATCCTGCGCCGCGTGGAGGCGCGCGACCGCCTGGTCGAGGACGGCGAGTGGGAGGAGTAGCGCGCGAGCGCTACGAGCGCATGCGCGAATCCGTGCGCGCGCTCTACGACCGCAACCGGCAGCGCGGACACGCCGCCTGGTGCGGATACGACTACGACTTCGTGTGCCCCTCGATGGGCACGTATCCCTTCCAGTGGTTCTGGGACTCCTGCTTCCACACCGTGGCCCTGTCCCACGTCGATCCCGAGCGCGCGCGGAGCGAGGTGCGCTCGCTGTTGAAGAACCAGCAGCCCGACGGCTTCGTCGCCCACGTGACCTTCTGGCAGCGCGAAGCCTTCGAGGAGATGCTGAAGACGTATTCGATCGCCTACCGCACGCCCTACCTCAGCGACTGCATCCAGCCTCCCGTGCTGGCGGAGGCGGTGCAGGCGGCCGCTCGGGGCGCGGGCGGGCGCGCGTTCCTGGACGAGGTGCTCCCGAAGGTGCGGCGGTACTTCGACTGGCTGGACCGCGTGCGCGACCCCGACCGCGACGGCCTCATCGCCACGCTCCAGCCCGACGAGTCCGGGCTCGACCACACGCCGAAATACGACGCCTATCTCGGCATCGCGGGCACCGATCTCGAGGATTTCACGGCGGCCTGGGAGCGCGTGGCGGGCCCGTACGCGACGGTCGGCCGCGATCCCGAGAAGATGTTCGCGCTGGACCGCTTCATCTGCGAAGACGTGCTGGTGAACACGATCTACGGCGAGAACCAGCGCGTGCTGGGCCAGCTGCTCGAGACCGTGGGTGACGCGGCCGGCGCGTCCGCGATGCGCACGCGGGCCGCGCACACGACCGAAGGCCTCGTCTCGAAGTGCTACGACGAGGAGGCCGGGCTCTTCTTCGACCTGGCCGGGAGGCGCGAGGAGCGGCTCCGCGTCAACACGGTGTCGTCACTCCTGCCCCTGGCCCTGCCCGACATTCCGCCGAAGGTCGCGGAGCGGATCGTGGGACACCTCACGGACGAGCGCGAGTACGCGGCACCGTTCCCGGTCCCGTCGGTGGCCATGAACGAGCCGAGCTACGCGCCCGGTGTGGTGGGGACGAAGCTGGTTTGGCGTGGGCCGAGCTGGATGAACACGAACTGGTATCTGGCGCGCGGCTTGCGCCGTCATGGGCGCGCGGATCTGGCAAGGCACATCGAAGATCGATCCGGCGCGCTCGTCGAGAGAGACGGGTTCCGTGAGTACTACCACCCGACGACGGGCGAAGGGAATGGCGCGCGCGATTTCTCGTGGACGGGTGTAGTCGTTGATCTGTTGGGGTCATCCGCGACGGAGTAAGAGGCGATCGCTGATGGCAGGCCGACCTGACCACGACCTCGTTATCGCCAATCGTGTCGATCGATTTCCGTTGTCATTGCGCCTCCGTCCGCTGCTTCGCCGTCCGTAGCCCTTCCGCGACCCCCTGCTCGATGCCGCCCCGAATCTTCCCGAGCAGCACGCCCGAGAGCATCCCCGTCGGCGGGTCGATGCGGGCCCGGTACAAGTCCACGAGATAGAACCCGCCCGGAGGCGTGGGCGCGTCCACGAGCGCGGTGAGGTCGAGGCCGGCCTGGAAATAGTGGCTGGCGTAGATCTGCTTCGAAGCCACGGCGGCACGCGCCGCATCCGCGGCGTCGCGCCAGATGGTCAGGTGGAAGATGGCGATGGTCGGCTTGGGCCCGAACTTGTCCTTCGTCCAGTAGAAGACGTCTTCCGCGCCCGCGAGCTGTCCCTTCGGATACTCCTCGAGGTACCGCTTCAGCGCGGGAGCGTACTCCACGAGGTAGGGCGACGCGCCCAGCACCTTGCGGAACTCGGCCGTCGTGTCGAGGGGTGACGCGTCGTCCACGTAGGTCGCCATCTCCGCGGCTCCGCCGCGCTGATAGGCGACGACGTATTCCACGAGCATCTGCTTCATCAGCCCCGTGGCCCGCGCCCGCGCGTCCGGCGCCTTCCAGTCCATCTCCTTCTGGATGCGTTCCACCGCGGAGCGCGCGAGCTTCAGGTCGCAATCGCCCACCTTGCACTTGCGGGCGGCGTCGAAGTCGCCGTCCTCGAGGGTCAGGCCGTCGAGGTCCGAGAGCACGGGCGGCGTGTGGAAGCGCCCGATCTGGATCGTGGAGGGCCCGTTGCGGAAGCGCGCGACGTCGCGCAGCCGCTCGAGGTAGACGTCCTTCTTCGCGGCCACGCGCACGGCACCGAAGGCCGCCATCTCCGGCTTGTCCGCGCCCGGGAGCTGCCGGGTCACCACGCGGCCCGCCTCGACGTCCGCCAGCTGCGCGTCGGTGAGCCCGATCGTGCGGCGCAGGAACGCGCGGACCGCGGTGTCCTCGGCCGCCGCCGGAAGGGCGGCGACGGCGAAGGCCGCGGCCAGGATCGCGCGGCGGGTTCTCGGAAATGGCATCGTCGTTCCTCCGCGCAGAGCTTACAATGGTCGGCTATGGTGAACGCGACCCGCGCCCTCCTCGGCGCGCTCTTCATTTCCTTGACCCTCTCCGCCTGCACGACCTCGCCCGACGATCCGGGCGACGACCTCTTCGCCAACCGCCGCCAATGGCAAGCCCAGGGGATCCGCGACTACCAGGTAAAGTTCAGCTTGAGCTGCTTCTGCGTCACGGACGTGACCCAGCCCGTCCTCCTGCAGGTCCGCAACGGCGCGATCGTGTCCGTGACGCGCGTCGCCGACGGCGTGGCCGTGCCCGCCTCGAAGTGGGAAGGCATCTACTACACGGTCGATCAGATGTTCGCCCTGATCGCCGACGCCCAGGTCAAGGGGGCGGACGAGGTCCGCGTGGAATACCACACCGAGCTGCGCTACCCCACGACGGTGTTCATCGACCAGAGCACGCGCCTCGCGGACGAGGAGCGGTGGTTCGAGATGAGCGACCTCCAGCCGCGCTGACCCCCCGCCGTTTGACACCTCGCGGCCGCGTTCGATAGCGTCCCGCCGTCTCCATGCGCCTGTCCTTCCTCGGGCTCGCTCTCGCCGCCGGGCTCGCCAGCGGGACGTCGGCGCCTTCGCCGGCCTCCCCCGCCGCGCGCCGCGAGGTGCGGCTCCACTACACCGCGCAGGACCGGGAGGTGGGGCGCTACCAGTACGTGCCCGTCCACGTTCCCGCGGGGACTACGCGCCTCACCGTCGGCTACGCGTACGACAAGGCGGGCGGCGCGAACGTCGTGGACCTGGGCCTCTACGAGCCGGGCTCACTCGATTTCGGCACTCCCGCCTTCCGCGGCGGGAGCGGCGGCGCCGCTTCCGAGATCACCGTGGGCACGAGCACGGCATCACCGGGCTACTGGCCGGGCCCGCTCCCCGAAGGGGAATGGCACGTCCTCCTCGGCCTCTACAAGGTGGGCCCGGCCGGAGTCGACGTCACCGTCACCACCGAGACCTCCACCGCTCCCGATCCGTCACCCACGCCGACGCTGGCGCCACGCCCCACGGGACCGCTGCGCGCGGGGCCCGCCTGGTTCAGCGGAGCGCTCCACCTGCACACGCGCCACAGCGACGGCGAGCTCTCGACGGCGGAAGTGTGCCGTCGTGCGCGGGAGGCCGGCCACGACTTCGTCGTGATCACGGACCACAACAACACGACGCACCAGCTCGATCCCGTCGACGTGCCGGGCCTGCTGCGCATCGTGGGCGAGGAGGTGACGACGCCGGGCGGACACGCCAGCGTCCTCGGCCTCGGGGGCTGGCGCGACCAGGTGGACTTCCGGCTCATCGCGGGCGACGAGCGGATCCGTGACCTCGTGCGCGCCGCCAACGATCGCGGCGCGCTGTTCGTGATCAACCACCCGCGCGCGGACTGCCTCGGCTGCAACTGGGAGCACAACGTCTCCGCGGGCGCGGCCGGGATGGAGATCACGGCCGCGACGGTCGCGGAGCGAGGCGCCGCCCTCGCCCTCTGGGACTCGCTGTTGCGGATGAAGCGCCGAGTCGTGGCCGTCGGGTCCTCGGACTGGCACCGCCCCGATCACCCCATCGGCACCGCCAGCGTCCGCGTGTGGGCGGCCGAGCTCTCCGAGCGCGCGATCCTGGACGCGATCCGCGCCGGGCACGTGGTCGTGATGGCCGACGGGGCGACGCCTCCACCCGAGCTGGTCGTGCGCGCGGGTGACACCGAGGCCCGCGTCGGCGACGCGATCACGACGGCGCGCGGGGCCGCCGTGCGCGTCGAGGTGAAGGTGCCGTTCCCTCTCCCCGGCGGCCGTGTGGACCTGGTCCAAGACGGTGTGGTGGTGGCGTCGGCCCCGATCACCGCGGACGCGCCCCTCTCGTTCCCGCGGACGATCACGAAGGCGGGCTATCTGCGCGTGCACGTCCAGACCGCGGACGGATCACCGGTCGCGGTGACCAACCCCGTCTACGTCGAGATGGTGGCGGCACGATGATCGCGAGGTGGATGGCCCTCGCGGCCGCGCTGGCCGCGGCCGCGCCCGCCTCCCCGGCCGCGCCCGACGATTCGCTCGTGACCCCCGTTCGCGTGGGCCGCCCCGACGCGCCCCTCGTCCTCCGCGTCTGGGCCCAGCAGGACTACTCGCACCTGGCCGCGCGTCCCGCCATCGCGAACGTCTTCCACGAGATCTTCGCGGAATGGGCGCGCGCGCATCCCGGCGTGCAGCTCGAGATCTCCGTGATGCCCGCGCTCGAGATGCACAAGGCCAAGCTGCTGCTCGCCGCCGCCGCCGATCGGCTCCCCGACGTCGCCTCCGTGGACAGCTTCTGGATGCCGCTCTTCCTCGAGGGCCACCACGTGCAGCCGCTCGATCCGTACTGGCCCGCGGAGGACCGCGCGGACTACGTCCCCTTCGCGATCGAGGCGCTCTCGGACAAGGAAGGGCACGTCTACGGCATGTGGCACGGCACGGACTGCCGGATGCTGTATTACCGCAAGGACCTCGTGCCCGTGCCGCCGAAGACGTGGGACGAGCTGATCGCGACCGCCTCGCGCCTCGCGCGCGAGAAACACATTGCCGGGTATCTCTACAACGCGGGGCGGTGGGAGGCGGCCGTCTTCGACCACCTCGGGATGTTCTGGGGTCAGGGCGGCCAGCTCGTGAACGACGCGGGGCGGCCCGTCTTCGGGGAGGCACCGAACCGCGAAAGGATGGTCCGCGTCTTGTCCTTCCTGCGCGAGACCGTGGCCAGCGGCGCCTCCCCGCGCGCCGTGCTCGGCCACAACGACTACCAGCAGCTCACGTCGGCCGCCATCGCGGGCGACGCGGCCATGTTCCTGGGCGGCAACTGGCAGCTCGCCAGTCTCCGGGAAGGGCTGCCACCCGCGGAGTTCGCGAAGTGGGACGTCGCTCCCATCCCGCAGGCCCCGGGCGCGCGGGAGACGACGGGCACCGGCGGTTGGGTCTGGGTGATGTTCGCGAAGGATCCCGCCCGCCAGCGCGCCTCCGCGGAGTTCCTCCAGTTCGTGGAGTCGCGCGCCAACGCCGGCCGCATCCTCGAGGTCACGGGCCAGCTCCCCGTGCGCCGCAGCACGTATCGCGACGTGCCCTTCTTCCGCGAGGACCCCTGGTACGCGAAGTTCGGCGAGATGGTCGCGCACGGACGCGCTCGTCCGGGCGTGCCGCTGTATCCCGCGATCTCCGAGCAGCTCCAACTCGCGGTGGGGTACGCGGTGGCCGGCGACAAGACGCCGGAGGCCGCGGTCGAAGACGCATGGCGCGCGGTGCAGGCGGAGGCGGCCCGCCCACGCGGCCCGACGGGCACGAAGCCCACGTTCGATCCCGTGGCCGTCGTCCCGATGGCCCTCGTGGGCCTGGGCGCCCTGGCCCTCCTCTGGCCGCGGCGCGGCGCGGCCGGCCCCGTCTGGCTGGCGCCGGCCCTGGTCGTGATCGCGGCCCTGGTCGCGTTCCCCATGCTGGACCTCGTGCGCCTCTCGTTCACGAACACGCGCACACACGGCCTGGCCTACGCGTACACCCTCGAGAGCTATCGCGGCGTGCTCGGCGACCCCGCCTTCCCGGGGATGGTGGCGGTGACGCTCGTGTTCCTGGTGACGTCGGTCGGCTTGCAGATGGGGGCCGGGCTCGCCATCGCGATCCTGCTCGACGCGGCGCGGCGCCACCGCGCACGATTCACGCTGGCCGCGCGCGTCGCGGTGGTGAGCGCCTGGATCATCCCCGGCGTGCTCGTCGGCGTCCTCTGGCGGATCCTCCTCATCGAGAACCGCTCGGGGATCGTGAACTACTGGCTCTCGCGCCTCGGCCAGGGGCCGTTGCCGCTCGTGTCTTCGGGTCCTCTCGCCCTGGCCTCGCTCATCGCCGCCAACGGGTGGCGCGGCTGTGCCTTCAGCATGATCCTGCTCTTCGCCGGCCTGCAGCGGATCCCGCGCGAGCTGCACGAGGCGGCGGACCTCGAAGGGCTCGGGGCCTGGGACCGCTTCCGCGTCGTGCTGCTGCCGCCCTTGAGGCCCGTGCTGGCCCTGAACCTCGCCCTCGTGACCATCCAGACCCTCAACACCTTCGATCTCATCCTGCCCCTGACCGGGGGCGGCCCCGCGCGGCGCACCGAGGTCGTCTCGCTCTTCATGTACCGCTCGGCCTTCGCCAGCCTGGAAGCGGGACGCGCGGCCGCCGTGGCCGTGATCCTGCTCGCCTTGAACCTCGGGCTCGCCTTCGTCGCCGCCCGGCTCATTCAGCGGGGAGGCAAGGCGGCATGAGCGCGGGCGGCCGCCGCTGGCCGTACACGACCGCGCTGGCCGCGGTGGCGATCGCCTTCGTCCTGCCCATGTTGTGGCTCTTCTCCGCATCGCTGAAGACGAAGGCCGGCGTGTACGGCTTCCCGCCGCGGTGGGTGCCGGACGACGCGAGCCTCGACAACTACGCGTTCGTCCTCGGACGTACCGAGGTGCCGTGGTATCTCCTCAACAGCTTCAAGGTGGCGCTGGCGGCGACGGCGGCGACCCTGCTGCTTGGAATCCCCGCCGCGTTCGTGCTCTCGCGCGAGGACGTGCGCGGCCGCGCGTCCCTGCTCACGGCGCTCCTCGCCCTGCAGATGGTCTCGCCCATCGTGTTGCTGGTGCCGATCTACGGGCTCATCGGCGGCCTGGGCCTCCTGGACAGCCACGCCGGCCTGGTGGTCGTCTACGCGGCCGTCCAGCTCCCGTTCACGATCGTGGTGCTCAAGAACTTCTTCGACGCGCTCCCCACGTCGTTGCTGGAGGCGGCGCGCCTCGATGGAGCCTCGCGCCCGCGTGTCCTCGGGCGCGTGGCCCTGCCCCTCCTGGGGCCGGGCCTCGGCGCCACCGCGACCTTCAACCTCGCCTGGTACTGGGCGGAGTTCGCGCTGGCCCTGGTGCTCCTCGACTCCCAGGGACACTTCACGATCCCCGTCGGCCTCTTCAGCTTCCAGAGCGGCTACGAGACGGAATGGCAGCTCGTCGCCGCGGCCAGCTTCATCGGCCTCGTGCCCGTGATCGCGACCTTCGTGCTCCTGCAGCGCTTCTTCGTCTCCGGCCTCACCGCGGGCGCGGTCAAGGGCTGAGAATCGTCTTCCTGGAGGAATCCATGTCCCCGGTCGATCGCCGTGCCGCGCTCGTTCTTGCTCTCGCCCTCCTGGCCGGCCCGCACGTGCCGGGCGCCGCCGCGCAGGCGGTGGTGCCGGAGGTCCCCACGCGCGCGGAGCGCGCCCGCACCGAGCGCAGGACCTTCCTGGAGATGTACGCGCGGTCGTATTTTCCGGGCCGCAGCGGTCAGATCATGGTCGTGCCGCGCGAAGGAGACATCCTCACCCGTCCCGGCGCGGACGTGCCGTTCATGCACGGCAGCCCCTGGAGCTACGACACCCGCATCCCGATCGTGTTCTGGGGCCCCCGCTACGTGCGCGCCGCCCGCCTCACGGAGCCGGCGACGCAGCAGGACGTCGCGCCCACCATCGCGCAGGCCCTCGGCCTGCCCATGCCGGGCGTGACGGGCCACGCTCTCGCCGCCGCCCTGCGCCCGGGAGCGCCCCCGCCCAAGGCCGTCGTGCTGCTCGTGCTCGACGCCTTCCGCGCCGATTACCTGGACAAGCACGCCGCCGTGCTCCCGAACCTCACGAGGCTGCGGCGCGAGGGCGCGTCTTTCGAGCGCGCGCGCGTCAGCCACCTGCCCACGATCACGACCGTCGGGCACTCGACCATCGCCACCGGCACCGATGCGCGCTTCCACGGCATCGTGGCCAACAGCTCCTGGGATCGGATCGCGGGCAAGGTGGCGGAGCCGTTCCCGAAGCTTTCGCCGGCCAACCTCATGACGCTGGCCCTGGCCGACCGCTGGATGGCGCAGACGGACGGGCGCGCCGTGGTCGTCGCGCAGTCCAGCACCGCCAGCGCGACCGCGCTCGCCGGCCATGGCGCCTGCCTCTTCAACGGGCGGCCGGTCGTGTTCGCGGCTTACGATATCCCCACTGGAAAATGGGCCACCAACCCGCAGTGCTACCGGCTGCCCGAATACCTGACGGCGGCGGACGTGCGCACGCTGTGGGAAGGGACCGACGGCAAATGGATGGGTCATTCCGCGTCGAACCCCGACGAGATCCGCCGCACGGCGCCTTTCGCGCGGTTCGAAGGAGACGCCCTCGTCTCGATGATCGAGGGTGAGCCCATCGGCGCCGACGACGTCCCCGACCTCGTGCTCGCGAACTTCAAGCCGGTGGACTACACCGCGCACGCCTACGGGCCCGACTCCCCGGAGCTGCACGAGGCCGTCGCCGAGATCGACCGCTCGGTGGGGCGCGTGCTGGACGCGATGACGAAGAAGGTCGGCGCGGACGGGTATCTGGTGGCCATCACCGCCGATCACGGCATGCCGCCGGAGCCGCCGGCCGGCCGCGCCCGCCACTACAACAACGACATGGCCAAGCTCATCCACGACCGCTTCGACCCCGAGGGCAAGCTCGTCGTGTATTACGGCGCGGAGAACGGGCAGATCTACATCGACGAGGCGCGGGCGCGGACCCTCGGGGTCTCCCTGGCCCAGATCCGCGACCTCGTGCTGACCCAGCCCTTCATCCTGTACGCGTACACCGAGGACGAGGTGGCGCGGGTGAAGCTGCCCTGAGCCGAGTCGGCCCGATCTTCATTCTCGCGTCAGGACCATCGGCTGCGGGGCGCCGTCCGGATGCGTGTACGTGCCTGGGATCGAGCGCAGGTCGCCGCCCGCGGTCCCGTCGATGCGGACGACGTTGCCGTCGCAGCCCGTGAAGTCGAACCGGACGTTGCGGGGGCTGGCCACGCTCCCGTGCAGGTCGCCGAGACAGCCCTGGTCGGGGACGCTGAACGGCCGCCCGCCCAGTTCGGAGGCCACCTGCGCGATGTCGAACCCGTGCTCGTAGAACCTCTCTCCGCCTTCGGACAGCCGCCACCGGCCAGACAGGCTTCCCACGGTGATCGAGCTGCCCACGGTGGTGACGCCGCCCGCGCCGTCGGTGACGGTCACGGACACCGGGAAGACGCCCTCCGTCGCGTAGACGTGCACCACCGACGCTCCCGACGCCTTCCGGCCGTCGCCCAGGTCCCAGCTCACCGTGACGGCACCGCCGCTCGCGTCGCTGACGGCGGCGGTGAAGACCACCTGCGTCGCGCCCGCGATCGCCGCGCCTTCGGGTGTTCGCGAGAGGCTGACCATGGGCGAGGCGTGCTCGGGGCTTCCCTGGCCACATCCCGGCAGCGAGAACATCACCATCGCCGCGATGCTGGCCCGGCGGGCTGTGCGGACGCGCGCTCGCGCCGTCACCGGCCCATGACGGCTACCCCGCGTTGTCCATGGTGCGGATGACGCGCCAGCGCCCGGCGTCCTTGCGCCAGACCTCGAGGTAGCGGCCCTCGATCGTCTGCGCGGCGCCTCCGGCGCGCGGTGTGAGCGTGATGCGGAGGCGGCCGCGAGTCACCGCCATGTCCCCCGATACGGTGATCTCGTCGTTGTGTACTTCCAGGTGGCCCTGGAAGCGGGCGAGGACGTCCTTCACCCGGCGCACGGTGTCGACCTTGGCCTCCGCGGGAGCTCCCGCCCGTAGCTTGACGAGATCGTCCGCGTAGTAGGAGGCGACGCGCTCGGCGTCTCCCGCGTTATAGGCCTCGACAAACTCCGCGATGGCCAGGGTGATCTGGCCTTCATCGCCCTTCGGCGTCGACGGCACGGCCGGCGCTGCGGCGTGGAACGCCACCACCTGCCAGGAATCGCCCTGGTGCGCGTAGGCCTTGGTGAAGCGCCAGTCGTCGTCGACGGCGCGACCGCCCGATTCGCGCGTGCGGCGCAAGCGCCCGGTCACGATCGCGGTATCCCCGAAGACGTGGACCTCCGTTTCGGAGGTCTCGTAGCGCGAGAATCTCATGCGTCCGGAGCGAGCCATGGGGAGCACGTCCGCCTTGGTCATGACCGGCATGTTGGGAACGATCACCACCAGGTCGTCGGCCCAGAGCTTGTCCAGGGTGTCGGCGTCGCCGCCCCGGTGCGCCGCGTTCCAGAGGTCTTCGAGGTGCACAATCTCCGCCCTCGTCGCCGCGTCGCTCGTGGCGAGTTGGCTGCGGTAGGCGTCGGCCACGACGGCCATGCCGGCGTCGGTGTAGTGCGGACCGCCTTTCAGGAACGGCTCGCAGGTCTTCAGGAACACCTTGGGCGCAGCCGTGACCAGCCCGGGATGGCGCGCCACCACGGCGGCGATCGCCTCGTCCACGTAGGGCTGCACGACCGTCATCACGCTCCCGCACGTCTGGTTGCCGGGGGCGCGCAGCATGGTCATCAGCTCGATGCGTCGCGCCCCCGGACGCTTCGCGCGGATCGTGGTCACCACCGCTTCCAGCCGTGACTCCCATTCCTCGCGCGTCTTCCATTCCCAGTTGACGGCGGTGAAGATCACGCGGTCGGGATCGTCCGATCGCTGCGTGCAGGGCGATTGCGCGGGCAGCGCCCAGAGGTCGCTGGCGGGATCCGCCCACAGCTCGACGAACGCCTTCGACCGCCAGCGCACCTGCCAGCGGCCGTCGTCGATCCCGTTCTGGAACCCGGCCCCGAACCAGTCGCCGGTGACGGAGACGCCGAGGACTTCGGTGCAGACGAAATCGTCGGCGGCGACGGGAACGGCCGGCAGCGCGAGCGCGGCCGCGATCGCGAAGAGGACGCGCCGCATCAGGCGCCGTGCGCTTCCCAGTCGCGCGAACGCTCGACCGCCTTCTGCCAGCGCGAGTACAGGCCGTCGCGCGTCGCCGCCGGCATCGCGGGCGTGAACTCGCGATCGAGGGCCCAGTTGTTCACGACGTCGTCCGCGTCCTTCCAGTAGCCGACGGCGAGGCCGGCGAGGTAGGCGGCGCCCAGCGCGGTCGTCTCCGGCACCACCGGCCGCCGCACGGTTTCTCCGAGCACGTCGGCCTGGAACTGGAGGAGCAGGTTGTTGGCGGCGGCCCCGCCGTCCACCTTGAGGTGGTGCAGCTTCAGGCCCGCGTCCCGCTGCATGGCCTCGAGGACGTCGCGGGTCTGGAACGCCATCGAGTCCAGCGCCGCGCGGGCGATGTGGCTCACCGTCGTGTTGCGCGTGAGGCCGACGATGGTGCCGCGCGCATAGGGGTCCCAGTAGGGCGCGCCCAGGCCCACGAACGCGGGCACGAGGTACACGCCGTCGGAATCGGGCACGGCCCGGGCGAGCGCCTCCACCTCCGGTGAGGTCGCGATCACCTTCAGCCCGTCCCGCAGCCATTGCACGACCGCGCCCGCGATGAACACGGACCCTTCGAGGCAATACGTGACCTTGCCGCCCACCTTCCAGCCCACGGTGGTGAGCAGGCCGTTCTTGGAGGCGACGGGCTCGTGGCCCGTGTTCAGGAGCATGAAGCAGCCGGTGCCGTACGTGTTCTTGGCCGCGCCGGGAGTGAAGCAGGCCTGCCCGAACGTGGCCGCCTGCTGATCCCCGGCGTCGCCCGCGATCGGAATCGCTCCTCCGAGGAGGCCCGCCTCCGTCTGCCCGTACACCTCGCTCGAGCTCTTGACCTCGGGCAGCATCGCGCGCGGCACGCCCAGGATCCCGAGCAGCTCGTCGTCCCACTGCATCGAACGAATGTTGAAGAGGAGCGTGCGGCTCGCGTTGCTGGGATCGGTCACGTGCACGCGCCCGCCCGTCAGCCGCCAGATGAGGAACGTGTCCACCGTCCCGAAGAGGATCTCGCCCTTCTCCGCCCGCGCGCGCAGCCCGGGGATGGTGTCCAGGAGGTGCTTGATCTTCGTGCCCGAGAAGTAGGCATCCACGACGAGGCCGGTGCGCGAGCGGAAGAGATCCTCCTTGCCCTCCGCCTTGAGCTTGTCGCAGATGGGCGCGCTCACGCGGCTCTGCCAGACGATGGCGTTGGCCACGGGCTTCCCTGTCTTCCGGTCCCAGAGGATCGTGGTCTCGCGCTGGTTCGTGATGCCGATGGCCGCGATGTCCTTGGGCGTCGCTCCGGCCTTGGCCAGGACTTCCTTGGCCGTGTCGAGCTGCGAGGACCAGATCGCCTCCGGGTCGTGCTCGACGAGCCCCGGTCCCGGAAAGATCTGCGGGAACTCGCGCTGGGCCGACGCCACCGCGCGGCCGTCGCGGCCGAAGAGGATCGAGCGGCTGGAAGTCGTGCCCTGATCCAGGGCGAGGACGTATTGGCTCACGCGGCCTCCCGTGCCTTCGTCTCCGCCGGATGATGGCGGCCGACGAGCAGATCGTAGATCGCGCCGCCGAGCACGCCCCCGACGAGCGGGCCCACGATGGGCACCCACCACCAGTGATTCCCGGCCTGGAAGACCTCGCCGCCCCAGCCCGCGATCCAGGTGAAGAGCCGCGGCCCCAGGTCACGCGCAGGGTTGATCGCGTAGCCGGCGTTGAACCCGAAGGTCATGCCGATGAGCACGACGAGCAGCCCGAAATGGATCGGGACCATCCGGCCGTCGGGGGCGAGGTTCTTCTGGTCCGTCAGCGCGAAGATGAGCGCGATCAGGAAGGCCGTGCCCACGACCTGGTCCACGAACCCGTCCGGGAAGGTACGCAGGAAGTCCTGCGGGTAGGTGGCGAAGATGCCCGCGGTGGCTTTGGCGCCCGTGACCTGGCGCGTCCCGCCGTCGAAGCGGTCGAACGCGGCGCGGTAGGTCAGGAAGGTGACGGCCGCGCCCGTGAAGGCCCCTGCGACCTGGGCCGCGATGTAGGGCAGGACCTTGCTCCACGCGAAGTCGCGATGGACGGCCACCGCGAGCGTGACCGCGGGGTTGAGGTGGGCGCCCGACACGCCTCCCGCCACGTACACGCCCATGGTGACGGCGAGTCCCCAGGCGATGTTGATGGACAGGTAGCCGCCGTGCGACTGGCCGCTGAGCACGACCTGGGCGACCACCGCCGATCCGAACGCGATGAGGACGGCCGTTCCGAGGAACTCCGCGGCCGCCTCGCGCGCCGTACCACGCAGCATGGGGTCTCCTTTCCCGGGGGCCGCAGTCTAGACCCCGGCACGGCGCGGCTCAAGGCGCGGGCGGGGTAACGGCGATCTCGCGCGCGGGACCGTCCACCTCCAGCGGGACCGATCCCTTCCAATCGAAAAGCGACGGACCGGGCAGGAAGTCCGGGCCCAGGCGGAAGACCTTGTTCACTCGCACGACGGTGGCGGCGGCGGTTCCGCGAGGGATCGGCGGCTCGCCGTCGCGCGTCCGTCTCGTGTAGGCGCGGAAGCGCAGGGCGCGGAGGGGCGCGTCGCCCGCATCCGCGGGGAGCGCGGCCGCACCGCGGAAGCAGCCGTTCGGGAACTCGCTCGCCTGCCGGATGATGCGGTAGTCCTTCTGCCCGGCGTCGGACTCCGACCAGCGGAGGCCCCCCGGCCCATCGACGGCGACTCCGAAGGTGAGGGCCGCGTCCTTCGTGTCCGCGCAGGCCTCGACGTAGACGTAGCGCCGCGGGTCCGCGATCCGGTGCGAGGCCGGCACCGGGTTCGTCGCGACCCGGCCCTCGCGCTGGGCCTCCTGTGAGCTCACCTGGTAGGTCCAGGGCTGAGCGTCCATGACCGCCTCGCGCGACGTCGCGGAGAGGTCGAACGGAATGGGGGCGGGCGCGAACACGGGCCGCGTCTCGCCCTTGTCGCTGACCATGTTGTTGTCGGTCACGACCCAGAGGGCGGGACGGTGTCCGGCCGCCGGCACGCGATAGGGCAGGATCTTGTGGTCCTTGGCCTGGTAGGTCGCGTCGAGCGCGCGTCCTTCGCGGTCGAACTCGATGCCGAGCACGTATTCGATGTCGGTGAGGCGTCCCCAGGTTGCGAGCAGCCGGTCCGCGGGCGTGCCCCCGTCCTCGTTGCTGAAGATGACGGAATAGCGGATGCGCGTGCCGCGCGCCGTCGCGTCCGTCTCGTACCACATGACGAGCGGCACGTCGGTGAAGCGGCCGAGCTCGTTCGGGCGCGGATGGAGGACGGGGGCGTAGGCGAGGGCGCGGAAGGCGGGGTCGTCTTCACCGACCGACACGATGCGGACATCAGGAACGGCCACCTCGGTGACGGCTTTGGGCGTCCAGCCCCGATCGAGCTTGACGGCGAGGTGATGCGTCCCCGGTCCCACACGTCCCAGGCTGACCGGGTAATCGGCGGGCCCTTCCCCGCGCGAGAGAGCCAGATGCTGGGAATAGCGGCCGTCGACCTCGAGGACGAGCATCGCCGCCGGCCGCGCGGGCGAGGACCAGGCGCAGCCGCCGCAGCGCGCGCTGACGGTCGCCGTCACTTCGCTCGGATGCTCCACGACGAAGGGCCGTTCCCAGAGCGCGGCGGCGAGGAGGGCGAGGGCCGCGATCACTTCAAATACTTCGCGGCGTTCGCCGCCGTCACCAGCTCCGTGCCCGTGTCGATGCGCTTCTCCACCGGCTTGCCGTCGAGGGCGGCCAGCGCCGCCTCGACTCCGCGCTGGCCCATGAGGAACGGGTTCTGGGCCACGCTGCCGGCCAGGCGCCCTTCGACGGTCGCCTGCACCGCTTCCTTCGTCGCGTCGAACCCGATGATCTTGATCTTGCCGCGCAGGCCGCGCGCCTCCAGCGCTTCCATGGCCCCGAGCGCCATCTGGTCGTTGGTGGCGAAGACGCCCTTGAGGCCCGGATGAGCGGTCAGCATGTTCTCCATGACCGTGAGTCCCAGCGCGCGCTCGCTGTTTCCGGGTTGCTGCGCCACCAGCTTGAGGTTCGGATATTCGGAAGCGACCGCGTCGATGAACCCCATGGCGCGCTCGTCCTGGGATTCGTTCCCGGGCACGCCGGAGATCAACGCCACTTCGGCGTGGGCGCTGCCGATCGCCTCCGCCAGCCCCTTGGCCGCGAGCTGGCCACCACGGCGGTTGTTGGTTCCGATGTAGGTCACCTTCTTGTCGAAGGGCGCATCCGTGTCCACGAGGATGACGGGGACGCCGCGCTGGGTGGCCTGCTCGAGCGCGGAGAGGATCTGGGCCGATCCCGCCGGCGAGACCACCAGGGCCTTCACGCCCTTGCGCGTCTGGTCCTCGAGGATGGTGACCTGCTGGTCGATGTTGATCTCGCGGTCGGGGGCGACGATGGAGAGCTTCACCCCCGGACGCGCGGCCGCCGCCGCCTTGGCTCCGTCCGCCATCACGAGCCAGAACTCGCTGTCCATGGCTTTCGTGACCAGAGCGATCTCGATCGCGGGCGGGGGCGCGCCGCTGGCGCCCGCGTTCTCGCGAGGCCCGGCGCCTCCGCAGGCCAAACCGGCGGCGAGGGCCGCCAGGGCCCATCCCATGCGCATCGTGTCTGCTGTTCTCACGCCGTCCTCCCCACGCGCTGACGCAACACGTCGATCCAGACCGCCACCACGATCACGACCCCGATCACGATCATCTGCCAGAACGCGGAGACGTCGAGCAGGTTCAGCCCGTTGCGCAGGAACCCGATGATGAGCGCGCCGATCAGCGTGCCTCCCACCGTGCCCACGCCGCCGAAGAAGCTCGCCCCGCCGATGATGACGGCGGCGATGGCGTCGAGCTCCGCTCCCGTGCCCGCCAGCGGGAATCCCGAGTTCATGCGCGCGGCCAGGACGATCGCGGCCAGCCCCGCGGAGGCGCCGCTGAGGGCGTAGGCCAGGTTGAGCCGCCGGTCCACCGGGATCCCGCACAGCCGCGCCGCCTCGCGGTTGCCGCCGATCGCGTAGAGGTCGCGTCCGTAGACCGTGCGGCTCAGGAACACGTGCAGGACCAGGTAGGCCAGGGCCGCGATCACCACCGGCATCGGCACGCCGAGCAGAGACCCCGCCACGACCTCGCGGAAGCCGGGAGGGAGCCCGCTGATGGGCACGCCGCCCGCGAGCAGCAGCGCCGCGCCGCGCGCGACGTTGAGCGTCCCGAGCGTGGAGATGAAGGGGTGCGGAAGGCGCAAACGCGTCAGGAGCAGTCCGTTGATCAGGCCGATCGCCGTCCCCAGGGCCAGGGCGACGGCCGCGGCCAGGAGGACGGGGACGCCGTGCCGCATCAGGAGGGTCAGGACCACGATCGTGAGGCCCACCACGGATCCGATCGAGAGGTCGATGCCGGCGGTGATGATCACGACGAGCTGGCCCAGGGCGAGGATCGCGTTGATCGCGGACTGCCGCAGGACGTTGAGCAGGTTGTCCACGGTGAGGAAGTGCGGCGAGGCCAGGGAGAGGACGAGGCAGAGGAGGAACAGGCCCAGGAGCGGAGCCAGCCGCTGCCACCAGGGCGAGCGGCTCATGACGCGCGCGCCGCCGCGGCCCCGGTGGCCAGGGCCAGGATCGCCGCGGGCGTGGCCTCGGCGCGGGTCAGCTCTCCCGCGAGGCGGCCCTCGCGCATCACGAGGATGCGATCGCACAGCGCGAGCAGCTCCGGGATCTCCGAGGAGGCGACGAGGAGCGCCATCCCCGACGCGGCCAGCGCGCGCAGGTGGCGATGGATCTCCGCCTTGGCCGACACGTCCACACCCCGCGTCGGCTCGTCGAGCAGCAGCACGCGGGTGTCGCCCAGCCAGCGTCCGAGGACCACCTTCTGTTGGTTGCCGCCGGAGAGCGTGCGCACGGCCGCGTCGATCCCGCGGGTCTTGATGTGGAGGATCTCGACGGCGGCCTCCGCGACCGCGCGCAGCACGCCCCGGCGGAGCAGCCCCCATCGGTGCCCGCCCTTCGGCGTGCGCAGGCCGATGTTGTCGGCGACGGTGGCGGTGAAGACGAGGCCGAGGCCGCGCCGGTCCTCGGGGACGAGGCCCAGGCCGGCCGCGATGCCGCCCGCGACGTCGTGCACGCCGCGCCAGCCGTCGGGCCCGCGTACCTCGACCGTGCCCGCGTCGCGTCCGTCGGCGCCGAAGATCGTGCGCAGCGCGCGCGACCGCCCAGACCCCATCAAGCCCGCGAGGCCCACGACCTCGCCCTCGCGCACCTCGAGGGTGATCGCGTGGAGGCGTCCCTTCCGCGCCAGGTCGCGTACGCGCAGCCGCGGCTCCGTGCCCGCGGGCGGCGGCCCCGCCCGGAGGTCCGCGGCCAGCTCGCGTCCGGACATGGCCTGGATGAGCGCTTCATTGCTCATGCCGGCCATGGGCGCGGTGGCCACCACCCGCCCGTCGCGGAGCACGGTCACGCGGTCCGCAATCGCGCGCAGCTCCTCCAGGCGGTGCGAGATGTAGACGAGCGCGGTCCCGCGCTGACGCAGAGCGCGCAGGCTCGCCAGGAGCGCCTCTACCTCGCTCAGAGACAGGGACGAGGTCGGCTCGTCGAGGATGATGAGCCGCGCCCCGAAGTGCAGGGCGCGCGCGATGGCCACGAGCTGGCGCTGAGCGACTCCGATCTCGCCGATCGGCGCCTCGAGGGGCACGGCGACCCCGAGTCGGTCCAACGCAGCCCGCGCGGCCGCGCGCATGGCGCCGGCGTCGACGAGCCGCAGCGGTCCCGCGCGATGGGGAAGCCGGCCGAGAGCGATGTTCTCGGCCACGCCCAGGCTGGCCACGAGCTGCGGCTCCTGGTGCACGGCGCTCACGCCGAGGGCCTGGGCCGCGCGCACGTCGGGCAGCAGGACCGGCCGTCCTTCCCATCGGATCGTGCCCGCGTCGGGTACGAGCGCGCCGGAGAGGATGGCCATGAGGGTGGACTTGCCCGCGCCGTTCTCGCCCGCCAGCGCGTGCACTTCCCCCGCGGCGATCGTGAGTGAGACGTCTGCCAGCGCGGCCTGGGCGCCGAACCGCTTCGTGAGCGCATGCACCTCGAGGAGCGGGGGAGGCGGCGTCATGGGAAGGGACCGGAGTATCGAAGAGTTGCCTCGGACGCGCAAACGCGCGAGAGTCCCGGGCCGATGCGCGTCCGGTTCGAGAAGGTCACGAAACGCTTCGGCGAGCAGTCGGCGCTGCGCGAGATCGACCTCGAGGTCGAGGCCGGCGAGTGCCTCGTGCTCCTCGGCCCCTCCGGGTGCGGCAAGACGACGCTGCTGCGGCTCCTGGCCGGGCTGGAGACGGTGGACTCGGGGCGCCTCTGGATCGGCGAGCGCGAGGTCACGTCGCTTCCGCCCGCGGAGCGGGACGTGGCCATGGTGTTCCAGAACTACGCGCTCTACCCGCATCTCACCGTCTTCGAGAACATCGCCTTCCCTCTGCGCGCGCGCCACGTCGTCCCGGCGGAAATCGATCCGCGGGTGCGCAAGGCGGCGGCGCGTCTCGAGCTCGACCCGCTGCTCGACCGCCGGCCGGCCCAGCTCTCCGGCGGGCAGCAGCAGCGGGTCGCGCTCGCGCGCGCGATCGTGCGCGCGCCCGCGGTCTGCCTGATGGACGAGCCTCTCTCGAACCTCGACGCCCAGCTCCGCGTGCAGACCCGGGGCGAGCTCAAGCGACTCCAGCAGGAGCTGGGCACGACCACGCTCTACGTCACGCACGATCAGGGAGAGGCCATGACCCTCGGCCGTCGCGTGGCCCTGCTGCGCGCGGGCGCAATCGAGCAGGTGGCGACGCCCCTGGACCTCTACCGCCGGCCGGCGACACGCTTCGCGGCCACGTTCGTCGGCAGCCCTGCCCTCAACCTCTGGCCCGTGACACCCGGCGGGACGGGCCACGTGAAGATACTGGGAACGGAGTTGGCGGTTCCCGAAGACGTCGCCGCGCTGGTGGCGAGTGCCGGCCGTGCCGAGGTCGGGGTCCGGCCGGAAGACGTGGCCGTGGCCGACGAGCCGCGGGCTGGACACGTCGAGGGGCGGGTGCGGATCGTGGAGCCGATGGGGAGCGAGACGGTGCTGGTCCTGGAGGGTGGGGGAGAGCGCATCACCGTGCGCACGTCGCCCGACCGCACGGTGGAGACGGGGTCAGCTCTGTGGGTGCGGCCCGACCTCGCGCGCGCCGTCTTCTTCGACGCGCAGACGGGGCGGCGGCTTCAGACGATGTAGCCGGTACGGGCCACGAAGGGGCCGGGCCGGCGGTCCGATCGCGGCACGCGCCGGAGGTGCGCCTCGCGGTCGAGGAGCTGGACCACCGCGAACGTCGTGCGCGCCGAGCGGTACCAGGCCGCGGCCCAGGCGAGGCGGCGGCGCAGGCCGGTTATCGGGGCCGGCCACCCCATTCGTCCGATCATGGCGCTCTCCTTGCCCCTGACACGGCGCCGTCGCAGCGCCGTCATACCGGCACTGGATGCTACGGCCCTTGTATCCAAAAGGTTCCACGCCGCCGCGTGCCTTGACAAGGGTCGAGATCGAGGGGTACTGTCCTGCCGATTTCCCGATGGTCCCACTGGTTCCCTTCCGCGTCGGCCGGCCGGCGACAAGATCCCCTCGCTCTTACTGAGGAGTTCACGATGAGGCGACTGCTGTACGTACTGATTGGAACGTTCCTATTCGCGGCCGGCACCGCTCAGGCGCAGGTCGACCGGGCGTCGCTCACTGGTACGGTCAAGGACTCGTCGGGAGCCGTCGTCCCCGGCGCGACCATCACGCTCACCGGCCCGCAAGCGCCGTCGACCACCACGACGAACGGGGAAGGCACGTACCTCGTCCTCAGCCTGATTTCCGGGCGCTACGTGGTGACCGCGGAGCTGTCCGGATTCCAGAAGGCGAGCCGGACCGTGATCCTGGAAATCGGGCAGAAGGGCCGCGTGGACTTCACGCTCGGCGTCAGCGGGGCGACGGAGAGCGTCACCGTCGAGGGCGAGACGCGGCTGCTCAACACGGAGCAGGCGTCGCTGGGCACGGTCATGGACCAAGGCAAGGTGGCGAACCTGCCCCTGGCCATCCGCAACTGGGACGACCTGCTCGCGCTCGTGCCCGGCGTGCAGGGTGACCGCTTCACCGAGCAGGGCGGCGGCACCTCCTTCGGCCGCACGGGCGGCATCAACGTGCACGGCACGCGCTCGCTGCAGCAGAACTTCCTCCTCGACGGCGTGGACAACAACAGCATCTCGGAGAACGTGCAGGAGCTCACGAGCCAGGTCTCGCGGCCGTCCGTGGACTCCATCCAGGAGTTCAAGGTCGTGACCAGCCCCTACTCCGCGGAGTACGGCCGTTCGCCGGGCGCCGCCATCAGCGTCAGCACGAAGTCGGGCACCAACGAGTTCCACGGCACGCTGTACGACTTCTACCGGAACGACTCCTTCGACGCGAACGACTTCTTCTCGAAGCGCGCGGGCGTGGCCAAGCCCTCCAACGACCAGAACCAGTTCGGCGCGAACCTGGGCGGTCCGATCATGAAGGACAAGGCCTACTTCTTCGCCGACTACGAAGGGACGCGCATCACCCGCGGCGTCACCCGCATCACGAATGTCCCGACGCTCGACCAGCGGCGCGGGAACTTCGGGTCGACGGTCATTCGCGACCCCCTCACGGGCCAACCGTTCCCCAACAACACGATCCCGGTCAGCCGCTTCGACCCCTCGTCCACGGCCATCCTGGCCCTGGTGCCGGAGCCGAACCAGGCGGGAGCGAACAACTTCTTCCGCATCGCCGACATCACCGACAACCAGGACCGCGCGCTCGGACGGCTCGACATCCACGCCAGCCAGAACGACAACATCTTCGCGCGCTACATCTACTCGAACCGCCAGCGCAACATCCCCGGCGCCTTCGGGGGCATCCTCGACGGGACGGGCACGTCGGCCTTCGGCAACCAGACGATCAAGAGCAACAGCGTGATGCTGGGCTGGACGCGCATCTTCAGCCCGACGATCGTCAACGAGCTGCGCCTCAACTGGCAGCAGGCCACCTCGGACGCGGTCCAGCAGCCCTTTGGCTCGCCCGTGACGGGAGCCGCCGTCATCCCGGGCAGCATCACCGACCCGCTGGTCGCGGGCGGCCTCCCCGGGATCCAGGTCGACACCTTCTTCCAGGGCTCGGGCCTCGGCCGTCTCGGATCGCCGGACTTCCTCCCGAAGTTCCAGCACACGAACCAGTACGAGCTGCTCGACTCGCTCTCCTGGCTCAAGGGCAGCCACGCCCTGAAGGTCGGCGCCGACATCATCTTCATGAAGAACCAGTACATGGACGTGCCGGCCACGCGCGGCTACTTCCAGTTCCGCAACCGGTTCACCGGCAACCCCATGGCCGACTTCCTGCTGGGCTACGTCTCGGACTTCCAGCTTTCGAACGTCTTCGTGGCCGACCAGCGCCATCACGCCAGCATGTTCTTCGCCCAGGACGACTGGAAGGTGAACTCGAAGCTCTCCGTGAACCTCGGGCTGCGCTACGACTTCATCACCCCCGCCCTGGAAGCGGAGAACCACCAGCTGAACTTCAACCCCGCGGGCAGCGGGAGCGTGATCCAGGCCAAGGACGGCTCGCTCGAGGACCGCGGCCTGGTCAAGCCCGACCGCAACAACTTCGCGCCCCGCGTCGGGTTCGTCTACAAGATCGACGACCGCATGCTCATTCGCGGCGGCTACGGGATCTTCTACAACCTCTTCGACCGCGTGGGCAGCGAGGACCAGCTGGCCCTGAACCCGCCCGGGCTCATCAACAACGTGCAGACGAGCTCGAACACGGCGCCGCTCTTCCTCTTCAAGAACGGGTTCCCGGCCGGGGCCCTGAACCCGATCAACCTCGATCCGGCGGCGGGCGACCTCCGACGCGTGCGCATCCGCGCCGTCACCAACGACGCGCCCAAGATGAGCATGCAGCAGGCGAGCATCGGCTTCCAGCGCGAGGTCCTGCGCAACGTCGTCCTTTCCGTCGACGGCGTGTGGACGAAGGCCTCGAACCTGGCCACGCTCGTCAACTGGAACCAGCCTCTGCCCAATGCCGCCGGCAACAACGCGCTCGGTCCGCTGCCCTACCCGCTCTTCGGCACCTTCATCGAGTACCGGCAGCAGAACGGCCACTCGAACTACAAGGGCATCGACTTCGGCCTGGAGAAGCGGTTCTCCGCCGGTTTCGGCTTCGGTATCGCCTACACGCTCTCCGACTCCAAGGACAACACCTCCGAGCACCTGGCCACCCAGGGCTCGAACTCGTTCCCGCAGGAAGCGCGTAACCTGGACGCGTGGTACGGGCCGAGCGACTTCGACATCCGCCACCGCCTGGCCGTCAACTACGTCTTCGAGCTCCCGTTCGGCTCGAACAAGAAGTACGCCACCTCCGGCGTCGGCAGCGCCATCCTGGGCGGCTGGACCTGGTCCGGCATCTACGCGATCCGCTCCGGCCGGCCGTTCACGGTGAGCCAGAGCAGCAACAACGTGGGCACCAGCATGTTCGGGATGCCGAACGTGACCGGCTCCACGCCGTTCCCGAAGACGGTGGACCAGTGGATGACGCTGGAGGGCTTCCAGGCCGTGCCCTCCGGGACTTTCGGCAACGAGCAGCGCAACCAGTATCGCGGCCCGCGGTGGCAGAGCTTCGACATGAGCCTCGCGCGGACGTTCCGCATCAACACCCGCTTCGGTGCCACCCTGCGCTGGGACATCTTCAACCTCTTCAACTCGACGAACCTCGGCCTGCCCAACCGGAACATCGCCTCGCCGGCCACTTTCGGGACCATCACGTCGCTGGCCGGTGACGCCCGGATCATGCAGCTATCGGCCCGCTTCGCGTTTTAGGGCCAGGTAACCCAATGCCGGGGGGTGCCGAGTTGCACCCCCCGGTTCCCCAAGGAACCCAAGATGATGCGCGTCGGCAACGCCCCCGTGAGCTGGGGCGTCTACGAGGCGGACCGGCCCAACCCGCCGTTCAGTGATGTCCTCGACGGAATCGCCCGCGCGGGGTACGCGGGCACCGAGCTCGGACCATTCGGGTATCTTCCGACGGCCCCCCGCGATCTCGACCACGAGCTGCGCTCCCGCGGCCTCACCCTGGGCTCTTCGTTCGTGCCCCTGCCCCTCGAAGACGCGTCCCGGCGCGAGGCTTCGGTGCGGGCCGCCCTCGACGTCGCGCGCCTGCTCGCGTCCCAGCGCGTGCGCGAGCTGATCGTCGCCGACGACGAGGACCCGCGGCGGGCCGCGCGCGCCGGACGCGTCCCCGCCGACGGCAGCGCCGGCTTCGACGACCGGCAGTGGCGCGAGGCCGTCATCACGCTGAACGCGGTGGCCCGCGCCCTCCGGGACGAGCTCTCCATGACCGTCGTCGTTCACCATCACGCGGGCACGTTCGTGGAGACGCCGCAGGAGATCGATCGCCTGCTCGCGGAGACGGACGCGGAGACGGTCGGCCTCCTCCTCGACACCGGTCACGCCGTCTACGGGGGGGCCGATCCGGTCGAGGTGCTGCGGCGCCACGGCTCCCGGGTGCGCTACGTCCATCTCAAGGACGTGCGCGCGGACGAGCTGGCGCGCGTGCGCACGACCGAGATCGGCATGGCCGAGGCCTGGAAACGCGGCGTGTTCTGCCCCCTCGGCGAGGGCGTCGTGGACTTTCCGCGCGTGGTGGAAGCGCTGCGCGGGCAGGACTACGACGGATGGCTGATCGTCGAGCAGGACGTCGTGCCCGACGACGACGGCCGCCTCGAGCCCGAGCCCTTCGCGAGCGCCCGCCACAGCCGTGCCTACCTGCGCGAGAAGGTGGGCGTATGACAGCAATCTGCCAATGGCCACGGACGGCGCGCGGAGGCGGATTCACTTCGCCGGAGCGCGCGGGGGGTCTGGGGGGTGCGACGCAGCACCCCCCAGCTCAATAGCGATGCCGCCGCATCTGGTCGGAATGAGCCAACCCTTGCGAGTGGGAGTCGTCGGCTGCGGCGGCATCGCGCAGATGATGCACTTACCGACATTGGCCGAGAGGCAGGACCTCTTCCGGATCGTGGCCCTGGCCGACGTCAGCGAGAAGGCGCTCGATGCCGTGGGCGACCGCTACGGCGTGCGGGCGCGGTTCAAGGACGGGCGGGAGCTGGCCCACCACAAGGACGTCGAGGCCGTCCTCCTCTTCGCCTCCGGCTGCCACCGCGACGCGGTGCTGGAGCTCCTCTCCGCGCGCAAGCCGCTCTTCGTCGAGAAGCCGCTGGCCTTCAGCCTGCCCGAGACGGAGGAGCTCGCGCGGGCGGTGCGCGAGGCGGGCGTGCCCTTCATGATGGGCTACCACAAGCGGTTCGATCCCGCCTACCTGCGCGCGCGGCGCGCGGTGCAGGAGATGCGCGACCTGCGCTTCGTCGAGGTCACGGTCCTTCACCCGGACGACGGCGCCTACCGGACGCATCACGCGGTCCTGCCCTTGCCCGAGCGCCCCTGGCAGTCGCGTCCCGAGCCCCAGCAGATCGCGGACATGCACGAGCGCGTGATGCGCGGAGCCCTCAAGGGATGCGTGGACCGCATCGTGGGCGACAAGGCCCTGGCCCACCACCGCGTGGGCGCGGCCCTCCTCTTCGAGAGCCTGATCCACGACATCGACGCCGTGCGCGGCGTGCTCGGCGATCCCGAAGGCGTCGTCTCCGCCCACGTCTGGCGCGACGGCCTCGCCCAGACCTCGATCTCGCGTTTCCGCGGCGACGTGCGCGCCTCCGTGAGCTGGATCTCGGTGCCGGGTCTCAAACACTACGAGGAAACGCTGCGCTTCGTGGGACCCGACACGCGGGTGACGCTCGTCTTTCCCTCCCCCTATATCCGGCACGCCCCCACGCCGCTCACGATCGAGCGAATGGACGGGGGAGGCCTGGTCGTCGAGAATCACACCGTGTCCTACGAAGAGGCGTTCCGCGCCGAGCTGCATCACTTCCACGAAGCGCTGAGATCGGGACGGGCCCCCGAGCCGTCCCTCGAGGACGCGCTGGGCGACGCGCGGTGGATCCATCAGATCGCCGCCGCCTACGCGGACGGGCCCGCGCGATGAAGCGCGTGTTCGCCGTCGCGCTGCTCGTGGGGCTGGCCGCGGAGGCGGCGCTGGCCGTACAGGCGGCGCCTCCGCCAGTTCGCAAGCGCGTCCCCGCGAGCGCCGCTCCCGCCGTCCCCGAGGGGCCGCTGGAGGCGGTGGTCGAGACCGCGGAAGGCTCGTTCACGATCCGCCTGCTCGCGGACGTGGCGCCGCGCCACGTGGCGCACTTCGCGAAGACGGCGCGCGCCGGCGGGTTCGACGGCACGACCTTCCATCGGATCGTGCCGCGCGGAATCATCCAGGGTGGTGATCCGCTCTCGAAGGACCCGGCCAAGAAGGCGCTCTACGGGACGGGCGGGCTGGGCCTGCTCAAGGCCGAGTTCTCTGCACGGCCCATGGCGCGAGGATCCGTGGCCGCCGTCCTCCAGCCCAACCGCCCCGACAGCGGCGGCAACCAGTTCTTCGTCGTGCTCTCGGACCAGCCGTCCCTGACCGGCAAGTTCACCATCTTCGGCGAGGTGACCTCGGGGATGGACGTGGTGGATCACATCGGCGAGACCCCGGTCGACGGCGACAAGCCGCAGAAGCGGATCGTGCTCCAGAAGGTCACCATCCGTCCGGCCGCCCCGTCGCCATCACCGTCGCCCTCGCCCTCGCCCGCCGCGTGACGGAAGCGGCTGCGGCCGCGCGCGTCCTCGTCGTCTCGCGTGACGACGAGATGTGCGCCGAGGTGGTCCAGGCCCTGACCGGGGCCGGCTACGACGTGGAGTGCGCCACGGATGCGGCCACCGCGTTCGCGCGCGCGGAAGCCCAGCCTCCGCGCCTGGCCCTGGTCGACCTCACCCTGCCCCGCCGCGAAGGATGGACGTCGCTCACGCGCCTGCGCGCGCTGTCGCCGCCACCGCCCGTGATCGCCCTCGTCGCGCGCGCGGACTACCGTGCGTTCGCCCAGGCCATCCGGGAGGGCGCGGACGCGTATGTCTTCCGTCCTTTCGTCGCCGCCGGCCTGCTGGCCCTGTGCGACGCCGTGCTCGCGCGCCCGAGCACGCCGCCCGTGCGCGAGGTGCGCCAGCACGTCCGGCGCCTGGTGTCGGCGGAGGTGACGATCCTGTCCACGGATGGCGCCGCCCTCGCCTCCGGAGAGATGGCCAACCTCGGGGCGGGGGGCGCCCAGGTACGCCTGCCCGTCCGGCTCGATCCAAAGGCGCGCGTCCGGGTCATGCTGCCCGTGCCGTTCGGCGACGCCGTCGTCGTCGATGCCGTCGTGCAGTGGAACGGCCGCATCGCCAGTGGCTTCGCCCACGGGCTGCAGTTCGTGGACCTGACCCTGGCCCGGCGCCGCCAGCTCGCGGACCTGCTCGACGCGCCCCGGGACTGAGGACGCGCGCGTCAGCGCGACCAGGCCACTCCGATGATGGCCGGGTAGTCGACCTGCGCGCCGTGCGCGCGGGTGAAGAGCGGCACCTTCACCTGCAGCGAGAACGCGCCCGCGGCCCCGACCTGCCGCACCAGCGTCCCCGACACGAGCAGATCGGTGCGGCCCAGGTTGCCTTCCTCCTCGATCACGCCGTTCCACCGCTCGGCCCGCTCGTGGGCGAGGTCGAGCCCCGCCTGGAGGCGCCAGGGACCGCCGCGCAGCCGGCGCTCGGCGACGACGCTCGCGTCGAAGCGATCGCCGGCGCGGTAGCCGTGGACGTTGGCGTACAGAGGCACGCGGGCGAGCGCGCTGCCGAAGAGGCTGACCTGGCCGAGGTGGCGGCCGACGGAGAGGCCCAGGATCGGGTTCCACGTCCCGGTGCCGAACTGGATGTGCTCGTGGGGAAGCCCGTGGCGGCCCAGCTCGAACGGGTTCTCCTCCGTGCGCCCGAGGGGGACGGACACGCCCGCGCGCACCGCCGTCGACCAGGGTCCGAAAGCGCGGCTGCCGACGACGAGCGCCCACGGGTCTCCGACACCGTTGAGGGTCTCGTTCCGATGATGGATGTCACCTTCGGGCAGATCGATTGGCTCGCGCACGTCGTCCAGGAAGTGGATGCGCGTGGTGACCTGCCGGTAGAACGCGGTCAGGTTCAGCCCGAGCCCCGGCTTGAGGCCGTACTCCGCGACCGCCACCACGTCGGCCACCCTGATGTCCTGGACGTGCCAGACGAGGGGCGGCCCGTCTTCGGTGCTCGTGTGCTCGTTGTGCACGCGCGTGCCGGCGGCGGCGAGGGTCGAGCGGAACTTGCCCGGAGGAGGAGGCGCCAGGAAGGACCCGCCGACCGGCAGGTTGGGGTTCGATCAGCCGGCTCAGCCGGCTTCGAAGGCCTGGACAGGAGAGCGGCCGAGGAACAGCGAAACGCCGAGGACGAGCGACGCCGTGAAGCGCGCCCGCCGCGTCACTTCGCGGCCAGCGCCTTGTCCAGCTTCTCCATGTCCGCGCCCGCGATGTCGATGCGCTTGCCGGACGGAGTGAAGACGACGAGATAGGGCAGGGCCTCCAGGCGCGATCCCAGCTCCTTGCCCAGCGGGCTCTCGAAGTCCACCACGTTGAGCTTCCGCACGGCCACGTCCGTCCGCTTGCCCACGATGTCGCGCAGGCGCTCGTCCACGGTGCGGCAGGGCCCGCACCAGTCGGCGTAGACGTCGAACACGGTGTACTTCGCGGCCGCGCGCAGCTTGGGGAGAGGGCCGACGGCGGAGCCGTCGCGGCTGAGCCACTGGACGTCCGCGCCCGCCGGGTACTCGGGGTGCGGCAGGTAGGCCCCGTGCCCGGGTCCCAGCGTCGCCTTGAACCCCGCGCGCTCGACCGCGGCCACCACGGCGTCGTCGGCCACGCCGTCGTCGAGCTTCACCGTGAGCTCGACCTTCTGCTTGTCGAACTCGACCTTGCCGACGCCTTTCGTCTTCTTGAGCTCTCCCTTGATCTTGTCCGCGCATTCGGCGCAATCGGCGCCCTGGACGGAGAACACCTGCACGCGCTCGGCGAAGGACGGGGCCGCGGCCAGCATGAGCAGGAAGGACAGGGAAGCGGTCAGGCGTTTCATCGGGCTCCTCGGCACCAGTATAGGGGACTCACTCCGCGCGCAGCGCCTCCAAGGGCGACCGCGCGAAGACGTCGCGCGCGCTCATCAGGCCGATGCCGGCGGTGAGGACGACCACGCCGACGGAGAACGCGGCCAGGGGCACCGCGGGCACGGCGAAGGGCGCTTCGAACTGGAAATGCAGCAGCGCCCAGCCGCCGAGCAGGGACAGGCCGAGGGCGGACAGCGACGCGAGCGTGCCCAGGCTCAGGTATTCGGCCAGTATGACGCGCGCGACCTGCGCGCGCGTGGCGCCGAGGGTCTTGAGCAGCACGCCCTCGCGGATGCGCTGGTCGCGGCTGGCCGCCACCGCCCCCAGGAGCACGATCACGCCCGCGGCCAGGCTGAAGAGGGCCATGAACCGGATGGCCAGGCTCACGCGCGCGATCACCTTCTCGATCACTTCCTGGACCTGGGCCAGGTCGATGGCGGTGACGTTGGGGAAGGCTTCGACGACCGCGCGCTGCAGGCGCGCCCGATGTGTCGGGTCGGAGACGCGGGTGAGGGTCAGGAAGGTCTGGGGGGCGGAGGCGAGCGGGCCCTCCGGGAACACGACGAAGAAGTTCGGCTCGAAGCGCGCCCATTCCACCTCGCGCAGGCTGGCCACGCGGCTGGGGATGGTGATGCCCTGCACGTCCCAGGTGACGAGGTCGCCGACGCCGAGGCCCATCTCCTTGGCGAGGCCCGCCTCGACCGAGATCGGCACCGGCTCGTCCGCGGGATGCGGGGACTTCCAGGAGCCCGGCGCCCACGTCTGTCCGGCGACCACGCGCTCGGACGAGCCGAGGGTGTCGCGATAGGTGCTGCGATATTCGCGCCGCACCGTCCAGCGGTTGGGTTGCCCGGGCCGCGGCGGTCCCTCCGCCGTGGCCGTGCCCTCGGCCAGCAGCGCGCCCGCGGTGCGTCCCTTCAGGGACGCGATGCGCATGGGCACGATCGGGACCGGCGTATCCGCGGTGAGCCCTTCGCGCTGCATGAGCGCGCGCATGCCCTCGCGCTGGTCGGGCTGGATGTCGAAGAGCGCGAGGTTCGGGCGGCCCTGGGTGCCTCCCACGCGCAGGTCGCGCAACAGGTTGTGATGCACGAGGTAGACGGTGTCGAGGAGGAACGTCCCGAAGCCGAGGGCGAGGATCACCATCGCCGTCTGGTTCGCCGGCCGGTACAGGTTGGCCAGCCCCTGCCGCCACACGTAGGGCCAGCGCGTCGGGAAGAGCCGGCGCACCGCCTTCATGAGGAGCACCGCGACTCCCCAGAGCATGCCCAGGGCGATGCCGATGGAGGCGGCGAAGGCGATCCCCGCGCCCGGGCTCGGCGCCTGCAGGACGGAAAGGCCCACGATGCTGAGGACGAGCACGAGAACGGCGGCCAGGCGGAGCCAATCGCGCCGGCCGCGCGCCGGCGTTTCGAACGCGCGCCGCAGCACGGCCAGCGCGGGCACGTCGCGGATCGCGAGCAGGGGTAGCAGCGAGAAGAGGCCGGCCACCCAGGCCCCCAGCGCGAGGCCGGTGCCGATGGCGGCGGGAGCGGGCGCAAAAGCCACGTCCACGGGCAGGAGACCGCGCATCACGCGCGGCAGGAACCACTGCAGTCCGACGCCAATGACCGCGCCCAGCACCGAGCCGGCCAGGCCGAGCGCGACCGCCTGCAGGAGGTACGCGCTGAAGATCTGGCCTGCCGTCGCCCCCAGGCAGCGCAGGACCGCGATCGTCTCCATCTTCTTCTTCATGAGCGCGCGCACGGCGCTGGCCACGCCCAGCCCGCCCAGGAGGAGGGCCACGAGCCCGATGAGAGATAAGAAGCGGCCGAGCCGGCCCAGCGAGTTGTTCAGCGAGCGCTGGTCCTCCGTCACCGTGCGGATGCTCACGCGTTCGGACGAGAGGCGGATGCGGTTGCGGTCGGCCAGACGCTGCGCGTCCACACCCGCGGGCAGCTTCAGGTAGGTGTCGTAGCGCGCGCGGGACCCGAAGCGGAGGAGGCCCGTGCCCGCGACGTCTTTGGACGAGAAGTACACGCGCGGCCCGAGGGCGGAGCGGATCCCGACGTCGCCCGGGTAGTTCGTGACGACGCCGCGGATCTCGAGCTTGCTCTCACCGAGGCTGAGGGTGTCGCCGACGCGCGCGTCGAAGACGGTGAGCAGGGACGGATCGACGAGGACCCCGCCGCCTTCGCCCAGGCGTCCCCAGAGGCCAGGGGGCGAGGTCTCGATCGTCCCGTAATAGGGGAAGCCGCCGTCGATGGCCATGGCCTGCACCGGCCGCGCCCCCGCGGTGCGCGGTACGTAGGCCATCGCGCTGAAGCTGATGACGCGTGCCACCTCCGGCTGTGTCTTGCCGGAGCGGCCGCTCTCCGCGATCTGCGCGACCTGGCTCTCGGCGCGCGGCGAGAACGGGGCCCCGCTGCCCATGGCCAGGTCCGCGCCGAGGAGCGCGCGCGCCTGGTCACGCACGGAGGCCTGGAGGTTGCGCGTGAAGGACCCGATGGCGACGAGGGCGGCCACCCCCGCTGTCACCGATGCCATCAGCAACATCAGGCGCCGCGGCGACCGGCTCTCGCGCCAGGCGAGGAGTAGGGGGAAGCGCATCCGGTCAGGCGGCGGCGGTGTCGGAGAGGAGGGCGCCGTCGTGCAGGCGCACGATGCGTCCGGCGCGGGCGGCCAGGCTCTGGTCGTGGGTCACGAGGATCAGCGTGGTGCCGACCTCGCGGTTGAGCTCGGACATCAGCTCGATGACGCGCGCCCCGGTGGCGGCGTCGAGGTTGCCCGTGGGCTCGTCCGCGAACAGCACGCGGGGCCGATGGCTGAACGCGCGCGCCAGGGCGACGCGCTGCTGCTCGCCCCCCGAGAGCTGGGCCGGATAGTGATGGCCGCGGCCGCTCAGTCCAACCCGCCCCAGGAGCTCGTCCGCGCGCTTCTGGGCCTCGAGCTCGCGCAGCTCCAGGGGCACCTGGATGTTCTCGCGCGCGGTGAGGGTCGGGATGAGCTGGAAGGACTGGAACACGAAGCCGACCTTCTCCCCGCGCAGACGGGCTCGCTCGTCTTCGCTCAGCGAGCCGAGCTCCACGCCGTCGAGCCAGACGCGCCCGGTGGTCGGACGGTCGAGCCCGGCGAGCAGCCCGAGGAGCGTGCTCTTGCCGCTGCCGGAGGGCCCGAGGATGGCCACGAACGATCCGTCCGGCACGTCGAGCGTGATACTTTTCAGGACGGGCAGCTCGTGCCCGCCGGAGAGAAAGGTTCTGGTCAGGGATTCACAGCGCAGCATGGGTCAGCATCATTGACGAGAGCCACCGGTCAAAAGTTGTGGTCGTTGCGCGCGCATCCTCCGATGATAACGGGACGGCGCGGCTGGTGTCTTTCGCTCGCCTTTCTCGCGGCCCTGAGCGGCTGCCGGCCTTCTCCCGAAGCGACGCCCGCGCCCGCGCCGGAGGCCGCCGCCGCTCATCCCCCCGCCGCGGAGAAGGGCGTCGTGCTCGCAGTGGGCACGAGCCTCACCGCGGGATACGGCCTGCCCGATCCCGACCTCGCCTATCCGGGGCTCCTGGAGAAGCGCGTGGAGGAGGCCGGTTTGCCCTATCGCGTGGTGAACGCGGGGGTCAGCGGTGAGACGTCGGCGGGAGCGCTCCGGCGGTTGGACTGGCTGCTTCGCCAGAAGATCGACGTCCTGCTCCTGGAGACGGGAGCCAACGATGCGCTGCGGGGACAGGACCCGGATGCGACGCGCGCGAACATCGACGCCATCCTGACGCGGGCGGCCGCGCAATCGCCGCCGCCGCACCTCGTCGTCCTCGGGATGAAGGCGCCCCCGAACTTCGGAGGCGTCTACGGCCGCCGCTTCGACGCGATCTATCCGGAGATGGCGCAGAAGCACGGGGCGGTGCTGGTGCCGTTCGTGCTGGAGGGAGTTGCGGGCATCGCGCGGCTGAACCAGGCGGACGGGATCCATCCCACCGAAGAAGGCCAGCGGATGATGGCGGATCTCGTGTGGACGGCGATCCGGCCCTTGCTCGACCGCGGCCGCTAGCGCGCGTTCGCTCGAAGCGCGCCGCGTGGCCTCGCTTCGTCAGGGTCAACGCCTCGTCATGCAGGCGTTCGAGACAGGAATGCCCTGAAGTTTGTCCGCCAGTTCGAACCAGCTCGAGCTGCTTTGCCTCCCGGCGGCGGCGTCATCGTCGCTGAGCATGCCCGTCACGACTCCGCTCGATAGCGAAAGGGCGGACTCATGCCCGAACTGTAGAAAATAGCCGCGATGTGCCCTTGGGCCATTGGTCGCACGCACGAGAGACACGACCCACAGGCGCGAATTGCCCAGTCGCGAACACTCTTGCTGGTCGTCGCTCACGCCGCACCACACCCGAATCTCCGCGCGATTCTCCTCGCCCGCCACCACCTCGATGATCCGCGCCGTCAAGGCCTGCGGGTTCCTGGGCTTGACCGGCTCGGAGAATTCAACGATGGCAACGAGGTCCGCGCGTTCGGCGCCGCCCAGGAAGCCGCGCGGCACCTGGCAAATCATGGCGCTGGCCGGAGCGCTGCTCCAGAGCAGCGCTCCAACCGCCACTGCAGCGGACCAACGGTCGTACCCTGCGGCGTCCCTCATCCCTGAAGGTCTCCGTTGCATTCTGGCCACCGCTCGATGCGTGCCCAGGCGATGAACTCGGCGACCCGCTTGAACCGCCGATCGTGATCTCCGTTCTCCGGATAGCACTCGATCACGAAGCTCAAGCAAGTGCCCGGTACATTGAGGTGAGGGGGCGGCGCCGTCGGAAAGAACTTGAGACGCTCGCCTGCGCGAACCATGTCACTACATACCCATGCCAGGAACTCCAGCGTCCGCCAGCCAAGTTCGGACTTCTTGATCCCGAACTTCACCCAGCCGGCATCGGTCGAGCGCTCACTCTCTTCCCCTGGGAGCGGATATCCCGATGAGGTCCATTCGATTGCTTCGTAGTGCCGGATGGCGTCCTCGACCTCTTGGATGGGCGTCATCAACCAGGAACCCCCTCGTCAGCGTCATCTCCCTGTTCGCCGGCGTCGATCGCATGCCGGACCCTAGCCGGAGAGCGCGTTGATCACGCGCATCATCGGAAGATAGAACGTGACCACAACGCCATCGACCACCCAGCGGACGCAAATGACCGAGAGCATGGTCAGCATCATGCTCAAGCGCTTGTCGGCGATCAGCACTTCCTTGACAATCTGGGCCACGGCCACGAGTCCAAAGAAGACGGGAAAGAGCCAGAGCCGATGAGCGATCATGAGCCGCGTAACCGCCGGAAGCTCCGCGCCGAGGCCCTCGAACATGCTTCGAAAGGCTCCCGCGCCGCGGGTAAGGACCATGCCCAACCATGCGAAGTACAAGACCGCGATGAGCGTTCCGAACCAAGCCACGACCCGTTCCTTGGCGGGTGTCATCAGTATTCCTTTCGGCGGCACCGCGGCACTCCATTCCGGTCTTACGGGAACTCGGAGCGGGCCGAGTCGAGAGACGGTCGGCGCTAACGAGCCGGGCCCACCACTCGCTTCGCGGCCTCGCAGCCGCGCGGCTCCTTCCCATTGCAGGCCTCCTGATACCACTGGAGGGCGCGTTTCGCGTCGCGCGGTACCCCGCGTCCGGTCTCGTACAAGCGGCCGAGGTAGTACTCGGACACGCGGCGCAGGTCCCACGGCGCACCCTCGAGCGCCTTCCGCAGGTTGAGGAACGCGTCGCACGCCGGGTCGTAGCCGCGCAGGCACGACTCGCCGAACAGCTCCGAGGCACGGGAGAGGTCTGGCTTCACGCCGCCCAGCCCTCGGATCGCGGCGACACCGAGCGCGACGCAGGATTCACCGTCGCCGCGATCGCAACGCGCCTGGAACTCCGCTATTTGTGGTGGCAGCGGTGTCGGTTCGGGTGTCGGCGGGCGGACGAACACGGCGGGGTCGCAGGCCCTCTTGAAGCCGAGCCGGCAGGACTCGGCCAGGAGCGCCGACGCACGCGCCGGGTCTTTGGCGACTCCCTGGCCGGACTTGTGAAGGGATGCGAGATTGAAGCAGGACATGGCCGAGCCGCTCTTGCATCCGCGATCCAGGATCGCGGCGGCGCGTGGAAGGTCTTCGGGCAGGCCTTCACCCAGATACAGCCCTGCCCAGTTGACGCAGGTGTCGGCATCGCCGCCTTCGCACGCCTTCTGGTACAGACCGGCGGCACGCGCCAGGTCCTTGGGGACGGTCTTTCCCTCCTCGTAGAGCTGGCCTGTCCAAAAGCAGCCCTTCGACGCTCCACGCTCGCAGGCGTGCTGGAAGGCGTCGGCACCACGTTTGCTCCCGCTGCCGAGGACCAGACCGAGCCGCATGCAATCGTCTCCCCGCCCGGACGTGCACGCGGCGTCGTAGTCGCGAATGGCCTGCGCGGCCTCGGGAGCGCTCCCAGTCAGCGTATTCAGCATGTCGCACGCGGAGGCGTACATGCGGTCGCACCCTTGACGATACAGGCGCGCGGCCGCCGACGGGTCCGTCGGAACGCCTTCGCCCTTCTCATACTTCCGGGCAAGGAGCATGCAGGCCTCGTTGTCCTTCGCGTCGCAGGCGCGGCGCAGGGTCGTCGGGTTCTCCGACGGGTCCGCCTGCAGCGACGCCGCCAGCGCAAGCGTGACGACCGCTCTCAGCGCCATAGCCGAACGCAATATAGCGCCAGTGGTCAGGGAGGAACACACAGGAGGAACACACAGTTCTACGGCGTCTCCTGCCGCTTAGCCTTCATGTTCGCAAGAGTTGGGACGATCTCCTCCCAGATTCGTTCTGCGATGTTCTGATAGTTCGCGGCGGGACCGACGGTCTCGTCGTCAAACCAACGGCGGAACTCCTGGTGGACGACCTCCCGCACTTCCGAAGGTGAATGGCACGAGGCAAGCCGAGGCAGGATGGTCTCCACTTCAGGCTCGTACTCGTCAGTGTTCGTTTCAAAGTTGATTCCTATCGGGTCTGCGGCGAAGAGAATACCGCTCAGCCGCTCATAGATCGCGCCCCACTGGTCCTTCAGTCTCCGTCGTGCTTCCCGTGCGGTGTCGCCCTCGTTCATCGTCCTTCTCGTCCGTTGTTCTGCGGCCGGCCTCTCCGGGCTGACTTCGCGGGCCTCACGCCGCATCTGTCTGATGTGACTCACGGCCTTTGAAGCCGATTCGGCCACAGCGCGGGCAACGCACTGCTTCGACTCTCGTGCTGACTATGCTGATGACGAGTCCGGCTCCGGCCACAACCTCTGTCGCCACCCCACCGCGGCTCCTTCCGTTGAACAGGAACAGCGAACTCGGTTCGAAGGACTCGGGACCGCGCCACCACCGAATGGGAGCCCGGGGGAAGATGAAGCCAGCCTCCCTCTCGTGGGGGCAAGCGTCTCCGCCTCGAACATGAATCCAGGAGCACGCGCGACAGCGCGTCGCCTCCAACTGAAATGGGAACGGGTAGTAGTCGCCTCGACCGAGAGTGGCACCAGGAAACGCTGGCGATGGCTCCAGGAAGAAGGACGGTTTGTCATGCCAAAGCACCCGGCCGGAGACAAGAATGACGCCATGCTCGGCTGGACGCCCGCACGTGTCGCAAGTCACCGCTGAGCCTCGGCGCCGCCGCCGCTCAATTCGCGGGTGAAGCCGGCCGCGCCGCGCTGGCCGAAGCCTGGGCGCGGGCCGTGCGCGCCGCCGAGTGCTTCGCGTTGACCTCCGCCGCATTCGCGGCCGCCGTGTTCGATGCCTCGTCCAGCCGGTCGAAGTAGTCGCTGAGGGAGCGGTGCGGACCGGTCACGGACGCGATCGGCGGCTGGAGGTGATGTTCGACCTGCGGCGTGCCCAGGCGCCGCTGGGTGAGCGCGCCCAGCCCGGAGAACCCGGCAATCAGGAGAAGCGTCGTGCCCGCCCAGGCCGTCCGGAACCAGAGGCTGCGACCGGCGCGGCGCAAGGACGCCAGGTATACGACGGCCCCGACGGTCACGCCGATCTCCACGACCTGCTTGGCCGTGTCGAAGGCGCCGGCGGGAAGGGCGTAATACGCGGCCGTGATCACCGCTTTCGATCCCGCCACCACGAGCGCGACCACGGCGAACGCTCGCAGCGTGTCGGCGATGCGTACCCGCCGCGCGGCGAGCCGCAGGAACCCGAGGAGCACGAGGCCGGCGACGGGCAGCGTGATCACCGCGGACAGCAAGTGGCCGAGGACGACGCCCGTCCGGTTCTGCTGCCAGGGCGACCAGAGGTCCGGGCCCGCCAACACGATGGCGAGCCAGGCCGCGGTGCCGAGGGCCACGTACCGGGCGTAGTCCACCATCGAGCGGCGCTGCTCGAAGCCGGCGAGGTCGCTCGGCCGCAACTCCAGCGTGTCTTCCAGTCCGAGGAGCTCGACCTCGATCTCCACTCGGCCCAGCAGGCAACGCACGCCGCGCCGCCCATGCGCCTCCGCTACCGGACGCGGACCGAGCCGGACCGCGTTGCGGCTTCCTGCGTCGCGCACGACCAGCTCCCCCGACGCGTCGGCCTCGATCACGGCATGGGCCCGGGACACGCTGGGGTCGAAGAGGACGACGTCGTTGTCCGGCGCCCGGCCTACGCGGACGGGAAGCCCGGGCAGGAGCTGCTCTCGCACCACCACGCCGTGATTGAGCACGCGGACGGCGATCACGGCGCGTCCACGAGGCGCGTCGAGCCGAGCGCGCGTTCGGTGAAGGTGCGGAAGGATGCGGGGCGCACGCCCGTCATGTGCACGGCGACGAAGGCGGCCACGCTGGGATGGGTCACGGTCGTGGCCACGAGGTCGTAGTTGAAGAACCCGGCGTGTTCGACGAGGGCGGAGACGCAAGCGGTCGTCTTCCATACTTCTGCACCGGCGGACACGCGGTCGGAAACGCACTCGGGGGCGGAGAGCGTGCCTCCCTCCGGGTCCTGGGCCTCGACCTCCAGGTGCGCCGGCCCGTGGCTCTCGAGGTGGGAGTAGAAGCCGTAGCGGCCGCCGGTGGAGCGGAAGTGCTCCACGAGCAGGCTGATCGCGCCCACGGGTCCCACGTCTTCGATGGAAGGAGTGAACTGGAGGTCGCAGCCGAAGCGCGCTTTCGTCAACCCCTGCTTCTCGTGCACTTCGACGTCATCCCAGCACTCGAAGACTTCGGGCGGCCGCCGGGTCTCCGCGCCTCCCACCCGGGCCGTGTCGTTACCCGGCGCGGCGTAGGGCGCGACCGCTCGTTGCACCATGCTCGCCTCCAATGCCGCGAGCTGGCGCGTGACGTCCTTGCGCAGCGCCGCGCGTTCGAGGACGACGGGAGGCGCGGCCACGAGGGCCGGGACCTTCGCGGCGGGCACGCCGAAGGAGAGCGAGTTGGAGAGGTACATGACGGAGACGTTCGTGCCGATGATGCGTCCCTGCGTATCGAGGATGGGGCCGCCGCTCATCCCCGAGTTGAGGGGCATGGACAGGAGCATGCGGTCGACCGCGCCCTTGGCCGCGAATCCGTTGAAGATGCCTTCGATGAGGCTGAGCCCGAGGCCGTGCGGGTTGCCCAGGGCCACGATGGGCGAGCCGGGCGGGGGGAGCTCCGGCGCCACGGAGAGCGGCGCCGCTCGCAGGCCCGGCACGGACAACACGGCGAGGTCGTTCTCGACGTCGAAGGCTCGCACGGTGGCGGGGAAGCTGTCGGCACCCGCGCGGACGCGGACCTCGAACCGTTCCGGCTCGGCCAGGAACGACTCGACGACGTGGTAGTTCGTGACCACGATGCCCGGCGCGGACACGACGTACCCACTCCCGAGCGCGCTCTTCGCCTCGCGATTCCCCGAATGCACCTCGACGGTCACGACACTCGCTTTCACGCGGTCGTAGATGCGGGCGCTGGCGGGTGAAGGCGAGGGCACGCTCTCGGGAGGCGCGGGCGCCTGGGCCAGGATCACCAGGAGGGAGATCAGCACGGGAGCATGCTAACCGGTGGCGCGCCGAATCGTTCCGTCCTCATCCGCTTTCCGGCCGAGGACGCCGTTGGCGAAAGCCATCGCCCGTTCGGCCGCCCAGAAACGGACAGGGGCGATCGTCGGCGCCACGAAGCCGACATGCCCGCCGCTCGCGGTCATCTCGCGCCGCACGAGGCCGGAGGCGGGCAAGGGCCAGCGCGTGACCGAATCGGCGGGGACCATGGGATCGTCGAGCGCGGCCAGGATGAGCGTAGGGCGGGTGAGGGCCTCGAGCCGCGGCCCCGCGCTGGACAGGCGGTAGTACTCCGCGGCATCCGTGTAGCCGCCGTAGGGCGCGGTGATCACCTCGTCGTATTCGCGGATGGTCTGGATCCCGAGCTCGCGGCCCGCTTCGTAGAGGTCCGGCCGCCGTTGCTGGCGGCGCCGGTAGGCGGCCTGGAGGTTGCGGACGAAATACGACTGGTAGAGGCGGTTCGACGGTCGGGCGATCGTGTCCGCGCAGTCGGCGAGGTCGAGCGGCGGCGAGACCGCGGCCACGGCGAGGAGCCCGGCGGGGACGCGGTCACCGCCGCGCGCGAGCGCGAGCAGGGCGAGGTTCGCGCCCAGCGAGAAACCGACGACCGCGAGAGTCCTGGTGTGCTCGGCCAAAGCGGCCAGGATGGCGAGGAGATCGCCGTCGAGCCCCGCGTTGTACAGTCGCGGGCACAGGGCCTCGGCGTCGCCGGCGCCCCGCATGTTCATCCGCGCCACGTGCCATCCCTGCGCGAAGGCGAGGTGGCCCGTGGCCACGGCGTAGCCGGCGGCGTCGCAGCCGCCCAGGCCGTGCACGATCACGAGCGCGGGCCGGGTATCGCGCCGTCCTTCGTGCCAGGTGACGCGCGCGAGCAGGCGCACGTCCTCGCCCACCTCCACGACGAGGTCTTCGGCGGGCCGCTCCCAGCGCAAGTGGCGCCGGAGCCAGTAGCCGAGCAGCGTCTGGCGATGGCCGCCCGCGGTGACGCGGGCGGGCGCGAAGGGAGTAAGACTCACGCCACCTGAAGCACGATCTTTCCGAAGTGCTGGGACGCTTCCATCATCTCGTGCGCGCGCCGCGCTTCCGCCAGCGGCAGCACGGTGTGCACGACGGGCTTGAGCTTGTGGGCGAAATAGAAGGACGCGGCCTGGAGCAGCTCCGCCTTCCCCCCCATGTACGACCCGAGCAGCGAGAGCTGCTTCGCGAAGAGGTGCCGCAGCTCGGTGGCGCCGGCGGCGCCCGTGGTGGCGCCGCAGGTGACGAGCCGCCCGCGGTGGGCGAGGGACGAGATCGACCTCTCCCAGGTCGCGGCCCCCACGTGCTCGACGACCACGTCCGCGCCCTTCCGCGACGTCAGCCGCTTCACCTCCGCCACCACGTCCTGCGCGTGGTGGTCGATGACGGCGTCCGCGCCGAGCTGCTTCGCCTGCTCGAGCTTGGCCGCGCTGCCCGCGGTCGCGATCACGCGCGCGCCGTGCAGCTTGGCCACCTGGATGGCGGCCATGCCCACGCCGCTCCCCGCCGCCCACACGAGCACGTCCTCGCCGATCCGGACGTGCGCGCGGGTGACGAGCATGCGCCAGGCGGTGAGGAACACGAGGGGGAACGCGGCCGCCTCCTCGAAAGGCAGGTGGCCGGGGAGGGAGATGAGGTTCTGGACGGGGACACGCACGAGCTCGGCGTACCCGCCGGGAATCTGGTAGCCGAGGATGCGGTAATGGCGGCACGAGCTGTCTTCGCCGGAAAGGCACGGCGCGCATCGCCCGCAGGAGGTGCCGGGCGAGACCATCACGCGCTCCCCGGGCGCGATCCCCTCCACGGGCGTGCGCAGGGAGACGACCTCGCCCGCGATGTCGTTGCCGAGGATGTGGGGGAACGTGACCATGCGGCCGGCCTGGCCGATGCGCGTCCAGATGTCGAGGTGGTTGAGGGCGCAGGCGCGGACGCGGACCAGGGCTTCGCCCGGTGCGGCGAGGGGATCGGGGACGTCCTCGTAACGGAGGACCTCGGGTCCCCCGTGCTCGTGCATGACGACGGCCTTCATACCGGTGCTCCTTGTGTGCCCGGATGATACAGGCAGGGCCAAACGGACGGGAACGGGCACGGAGACGGAGACGTCTATAATCCGGCGCCATGGGACGCGAGCCTCAAGCCCGCAGTAGCGAGCGCCGGATTCACTCCGGCGCGAGCGGGAGGGGGGGAGCGCGAAGCGCGCGGGGGGGTGCGGTCGGGCGCATACCCCCCCGAACTGCCGAATGATCCAGGCTTTCCACGTCTACAAACAATACGACCGCGAATCCTCCGCGCTCTCCGACATCACGCTCCACATCAAGAAGGGCGAGTTCTCGTTCCTGACCGGATCCTCGGGGGCGGGCAAGACGACCTTCCTGAAGCTCATCTTCCGCGAGGAGCTGCCCTCGCAGGGGCAGATCCTGGTCGGCGGGCGGAACGTCACCGCGATCCCGGACAGCCAGATCCCGGAGCTGCGCCGCTCCATCGGCGTCGTCTTCCAGGACTTCAAGCTCCTGAAGCGCAAGACCATCCTGGAGAACGTCGCCTTCGTGCTGCGCATCCTGGCCGTGCCCGTCAAGGAGCAGAAGCGGCGGGCGTTCGCGGCCCTGAAGTCGGTGGGGCTGCATCACAAGATGCACGCCTACCCGCTGCAGCTCTCCGGCGGTGAGCAGCAGCGCGTGGCCATCGCGCGCGCCCTCATCAACGAGCCCATGCTCCTTCTGGCCGACGAGCCGACGGGCAACCTCGATCCCGACATGGCCACCGAGATCATGGATCTCTTCAAGGACGTCAACGCGCGCGGGACCACCGTCCTCGTCGCGACCCACGACCGCGAGATGATCCAGCGCATGGGCAAGCGCGTGATCACGCTGGAGAGGGGTCGCGTCGTCGGCGACTAGCGTCCGGTCCGGGAGACTAGCGCAACATGGCGTCCACGCGCGCCACCACGGCTTCGAGGGCGACCTCGTTCTCCGCGCCCTCGGGCACGATGAGATCGGCGTAACGCTTGGACGGCTCCACGAACTCGAGATGCATGGGCCGCACCGACGAGAGGTACTGCCGCTCGACGGACTCGAACGAGCGGCCCCGCTCCTTGAGGTCTCGCCGCAGGCGGCGGAGGATCCGCACGTCGGAATCGGTGTCGATGAAGAGCTTGATGTCCATGAGCCGCCGCAGGGGCTCCTCGGCCAGGATCAGGATGCCCTCGAGGATGATCACGGGGCGCGGCGTCAGCGCGTCCGGGAGAACGCGGCGCGAATACGTGGCGTGATCGTAGGTGAGGTGCGGCACCGGGCGGCCCGCCTTGAGGTCGCGCAGGTCCTGGATGAGCAGCGACGTGTCGAAGGCGTCGGGATGGTCGTAGTTGATGGCGGCGCGCGCGGAGGGGTCCAGCGTGCTCCCGTCCTTGTAATACGCGTCCTGGGCCACGGTGACGCAGCGCTCCTCGCGCAGCCGCTCGAGCAGCCGGTTCGCGAAGGACGTCTTGCCGGAGCCGGTGCCGCCGGCCACCCCGATGAGGACGGACACGTGCCGCCGATTATAATTTCGCCCTTCGTGAGAGGGATAGCGCCAAACCCATGATGGTCCTCCGGGCCTTCCGCTATTTCGTGGAGGAGGCCCTGACCAGCCTCTGGCGCAGCCGCCTCATCACCGGCCTTTCCGTGATCACGATCGCGGTGAGCCTGTTCGTGCTGGGCGCGTTCCTCTCCCTGGCCAGCAACCTCGCGGACGTCGTCGCGCGCTGGAGCGACAAGGTCCAGGTCACCTTCTACCTCGAGGACCAGCTCCCGGAAGCGCCGCGCGAGGGCCTCACGGCCGCCCTGCGCGCCGATCCCTCCGTGGAGTCCGTCGCCTACATCTCGCGCGAGGAGGCCCTCCGGCGCTTCCGCGCCCTGTTCCGCGAGATGCGCTCGCTGCCGGAGGACCTCGGGGAGAATCCGTTTCCGGCCGCGCTGGAGGTCACGCTCAAGCCCGCGCGCAACGCCGCCGTGGACGCCCAGCGCCTCGTGGACGTGTTCCAGAAGGCGCCCGGGGTCGAAGACGTCGAATACGACCTGCTTTGGATCCAGCGCCTGACCACGGCGGTGCGGCTCGTGCGCGGGGCGGGCGCGTTCCTGGGCGCGATCCTGGTCCTGGCCGCCGTCTTCACGATCTCGAACGTCATGCGCCTGACGATGTACGCGCGCCAGGACGAGCTCGACATCATGCGGCTCGTGGGCGCGGCCCCCGCCTACGTCAAGGGCCCGTTCGTGCTGGAAGGGATGATCCAGGGCGGGCTGGGGGGAGTCCTGGCCCTCGGCCTCCTCTGGGGGATCTTCCACGCGCTCTCGCGCGACCTACTCGCGACGTCCGACCTGCTCGGACGCACCGCGATCGTGCTGCCGCCGGCCATGGCGGCGCTCATCGTCGTGGGTGGGACCCTGGTCGGGCTCGCGGGGAGTCTCGTGAGTCTCGGACGACTCCGCCTCTAGCAGAGCCCGTCTCCGTCTCCGTTCCCGTCCGTTTGGCCGATCGAGCTAGAAGCGGTAGGTCTTGCCCTGCTCGAGGAAGGACAGCTTCTTGCGCTTCAACGCGGCGACCTGCTTCTTGATCGCCTTGAGGTGCTTGGGCTTCCCGCCGTAGAGATAGACGGGCACGTCCCTCTTCAGCTTGCCGAGCTCGAGGTCGAGCGCGGCGGGCGTGAGATGTCCCGAGACGTCCGCGAGGTCCTGGAACTCGTTCGGGAACGACGTCTCCGTGATCACGCCGCGGAGGTTCTTGAGGCCGTTCACGATCTCCCAGAAGCGGTGGGTGGGGCCGGTGTCGCTCGAGAAGGCGATCGCGCACTTCTTGTCTTCGACGATGAAGCCCGTCGTGGGCACCAGGTGGGAGACGAGGACGGGACGGATGGTGAGGCCGTTGACGACCACGGACTCTTCGGGCGCCACCTCGACCAGCTTGAGCACGGGCGTGAGGTCGTTGGGCAGGCTCGTGAAGTCCGGCCACGTGATCTTGTTGAAGAGGTGGTTCTTCATCGAAGCCACCACTTCCGGGATCGCGTAGATGCGCAGCGAGAAGCCGGGAGCGCTGAAGTTGTTGTCGATGAGGAACGGCAGCGTGCACGTGTGGTCGAGGTGGGAGTGGGAGATGAAGATGTCCTTCACCTTCTCCTGGTCCTTCAGCGAGAGGGCGCCGGAAACCCACCCCGCATCCAGGGCCACCGTGTCGTTGAGCAACAGAGAGGTCATCCCATGCCCCGGGATGTTCCCGCCGTAGCAGCCCAGGACCTTGAGTTTCATTCCTCTCGAACGCGACTGGCCATTTGCGCCAAGTCGCTCAATGCCAATTGTTTGGAAGGCACGCGACGTCGCGGGAAGCTATCATGCCGCCTTCGAAGGTGTCAAGTCCAAAAACCGACGAATCCGCGCTACGACACAACCGTTGGTAGCAGTCCCGGTGCCTCACCCGACGGGTAGTACTTTTCCCTTGACACATAGAACGGCCCCTTCCTACACTCGTTTCACGCGAGAAAGGAGGTGGTCCAGTGGACAGTCGGCAAACATCACGCGAGGTGGCTGACGCTTAGGTTCTCGAGCCAGTAGCGAACATCTAGAGCAGACAGTTCATCTGGATAGCCTCCACCCGGGACGGATCGGTCCCAACCGGCTGGGGGCCCGCTAGGCCGCAGAGTCTGGCGAATCCCAACAGCTGACCGCCCCCGGAGGGCCCGAAAGCCCTCCGGGGTTTTTCATTTCTGGGGAGGGGGCGCGCTCTCCAGCGGCTTGCGTGCGAAGTAGAAGAGGGAGAACGCGAGGGCCGCGAACGCGAGCATGCCCACCGCGGAGTTTCCCGCGAGGCCGATCGCCTCGCCGACCTTGCCCCATTGCGTCGGGAACCAGCCCAGCCAGGTGACCTTCTCCTGGGCCGCCGCCAGCAGCTTCACGCAGATGGCAAGGAGCCCCACGATCCCGCCCGCGGCGATGAGGCCGCTGGCATAGAGCGCGCCCGGGCTTGCCTCGTCGTCCGTCTTCGTCTTGGCGTTCCGCTCGACCAGCCAGCGCACGATGCCACCGCAGAAGATCGCGGCCGTCGTGCCGATCGAAAGGTACGAGCCGACGGCGAAGCTCAGCGAGCGGATCCCCAGCAGCTCGACGGCGATGACCAGGAAGACGCCGAGCAGGACGAGTCCCCAGGGCAGCTTGCGGTTGAGGATCCCGTTGATGACGACCGACATGAGGCGGGCCTGCGGCGCGGGCGCGTCCTGGCTGCCGATGCCCTGGATCCACTGCAGCTCGACCTGTCCGGTGGCGGCGTCCGCGAGGTACTTGCCCTCGGCGATGGTGGTGGATCCGATCACGTTCAGGAGGGTGTAGCTCTTGCCGTTGTGCTCCATCGTGCCTTCGACGTTCACGCCATCCGGCGGATGGGCAACGTCCACCGCGATGCTCGCGGGCACGAACTTCTCGAGCGCCTTGTTCATCGCGATCAGCGTCAGGCCGATCGCGAAGCAGGACGCGAGCACGCCGAGGAAGAGGCCCTTCTGCTGGGCGGATGGCGTGGCTCCGACGAGAAAGCCGGTCTTCAGGTCTTGCGACGTATTCCCCGCGTTCGCGGCCGCGATGCAGACGGTGCCGCCGATGGTGAGGGCGAGGGCGCCGTAGGCGGCCACCGTCCACCCCGCGAGCAGGAAGAGGGCGCACGTCGCCATCAGGGTCGCGATGGCCATGCCGGAGATCGGGTTCGAGGAAGTACCGATGAGGCCGGCTATGCGCGACGACACCGTCACGAACAGGAAGCCGAACACGACCACGAGCACGGAGGCGATCACGTTGGCGAAGAGGCCGGTGGGCGCGCCGGGCACGGGCATGAAGGTCAGGAACCCCCACATCACGGCGACGATCACCGCGGAGCCGACCAGCACGAGGGTCATGGGGAGGTCGTGCGAGGTCCGGCCTCCACTGGCAACCACCCCCGTGTCCTTCTTGCGGAGGTCGGCGGCGCCCGCGCGCAGCGCGGCCAGGATCGTGGGGGCCGTCTTGACCAGCGTGATGAGGCCGGCCGCCGCCACCGCCCCCGCGCCGATGTAGCGGATGTAGTACTGCCAGAGCTGGTCCGACGTCATCTGGCCGATGGGGATCGTGCTCGGATAGATCGGCGTGGGCACCAGGCTGCCGAAGAACTTGATCGCGGGCATCATGACCAGCCAGGAGAACACGCCCCCCGCGAAGATCACGCCCGCGATCTTGGGGCCGATGATGTAGCCGACGCCGAGGTACTCGGACGTGGTCGCCGCGCGCAGCGAGGCGCCGGGCAGCCAGCTCGGGTTGTAGGTCGGGGTCTCGCGCACGATCGCGAAGGCATTCGAGTTCTGGATCAGCGTGTAGACGCTGCCCAGGCCGAGCCCGTAGAACACGCGGCTCGCGAACGAGCCGCCCTTGTCTCCCGCGATGAGGACGTCCGCGCAGGCCGTCCCTTCCGGGTAGAGGAGGTTGCCGTGTTCCTTGACGATGAGCTGCCGCCGCAGCGGGATCATGAACAACACGCCGAGGATCCCGCCGATGATCGCGAGGAGCAGGATGCGCGTGTATTCGAGCTGGAAGCCCAGGAAGATCAAGGCGGGCAGGGTGAAGATCACCCCCCCCGCCACCGATTCCCCGGCCGACCCCGTGGTCTGGACGATGTTGTTCTCGAGGATGGTGGCTCTGCCCATTGCCCGCAGGAGGCTGATGGAGAGCACCGCGATCGGGATGGACGCGGCCACGGTCAGGCCCGCGCGCAGGCCGACGTAGACGGTCACGGCCCCGAAGATGATCCCGAACAGCATCCCGAAGATCACCGCCCGCGGGGTGAATTCCGGGATGGCCGCATCGTCGGGGACGTAGGGGCGGAACGTCGCGGCCGGGGACTTCTCGACCGTCTCTGAAGCCATGGTCCCTCCGATGTCGTTGTCGTGCGGTTCCCGGGGCGGCGTGGTGAAGTCCAAAAATGTTACCGGCCGCCGGGGGGACCGTCAACGCTTGACGCGGTGAATAGGGTGGAGCCTATACTCGAATCATGCGTTCCCGCAGCCTGGCCGTCCTCCTGACCACGGCCGGCTTCCTGGGGACCGCCCTGCCGGCCTCCGCCCAGGTCTCCGTCGGCGAGGACATCGACCGGTACGACGCCCTTTACGGCAAGCCCGTGGACGTCGCCGTCGACGACCTCGTCCAGGAGTCGGTGGCGTACACGAACCGCGCCGTGCGCACCCATGGCCGTCTCGAGGTCAGCTACGAGTCCACGCAGCGCGGGTACCTGCTCCGCGGCCTCCTCTACCAGATCCGCATCGCGCCCGTGCGCGAGATCGCAACGGAGTTCGAGCAGGAAGCGCTGAAGATGATGGGCCGGGACCTGGAGGTGACCGGCGTCTTCCTGGAGATCGGCTCGGCCCAGCAGGGGGCACAGGTCCCCTACGGCATCCAGTTCTGGAACTACACCGGCCCTCCGGAGAAGGAGCCCACGGGCGAGATCAAGGCCCCCGAGGTGTCGCTGGAGAAGCTGGTCTCGCATCCGGGCAAGCGCGACGGGCAGATGATCCGCGTGGTGGGGAAGTTCCGCGGCCGGAACCTCTACGGCGACCTCCCGGTCAGCACCCAGCGCACCTCCGCGGACTGGGTGATCAAGGACGACCTCTACGCGATCTGGGTGTCGGGCAAGAAGCCCAAGGGCGCGGGCTGGGAGCTCGACGCCAGCCTCAAGCGCGACACGGGCAAATGGATCGAGGTCATCGGCAAGCCGGAGACGATCCGCGGCGTGACCTACGTCAAGGCGGTGCGCATCCAGCTCACCACGCCGCCCTCGGCGACCGCGGACGTGAAGCCGCCGCCGCCTCCTCCCGAGAAGCCCCGGAAGCCGCCGGTGGTGGTGTTCGCGCTTCCCCTGGACGGTGACCCGGAGGTCGCACCGGACAGCCGCTTCGTCGTCCAGTTCAGCAAGGACATGGACGAGAACACGTTCGACGGGCACGTGGTCCTGCGCTACACGGGACCGGTGCAGCCGGGGGATCGTGCCTTCGTCGGCCTGAGGCTCACCTACGACCGCGGGCGGCGCGCCCTCACCGTCGATCCCGGAGACACGTTGCGGCCCCGGCGGCAGATCGAGCTGATCCTGCTGCCCGGCATCTCCGACATCGACGGGCTCACGCTGATCTCGCGCGGGGCCTCGCTGAAGGCGGACGTGGTTTCGCAGAAGAACGACGTGGTCGACGTGCTGCGTTATCGCGTCGGCAGCTGACCCGCCGCCGGGCTCTTCTTCAGCACCACGATCTCGGGATCGAGGAACTCCGCCGGCGGCCGCCGCCAGCCTTCCTGGCGGAAGCGCGCGACGACGTCGTAGCCGCCGCGTCCCTCCAGCAGGTCCCGAAAGAACGCGGCGCGCTCGGGTGCTTGATCCGGGTGGTCGAGGAAGCGCTCGTAGTACGACGCCGTGAGCACGAGCCAGGGACCGCCGTCGGCGCGGTACGTGGACGCGGCGGCGACGAAGCGTTCGGGCGGTGCCATCTCGCGTGACAGGGTGGGCACGACGCGCACACGCTCGGGCGGGAGGGCGGGGCCGTAGCCGGGGTTGTTGGCGATCAGGTCGACGGCCGCCGACGCGGGCACGTGCGTTTCCAGCCAGCGCGCGGCCGCGTAGCGGGAGTCCACGAAGAAGAGGCGGACCACGAGCGCGGAGCCGAGGGCCGCGCGGGCGAGGACGAGACCGGCCAGGGGCGCCCTCGCGCGCGGCGGCGGGATCGCGCGCAGGGCGAGAGCGGCCGCCATCGCGGCCGCGGGCAGCGCCGGCACCAGGAACCGCATGGCCTGGTGGCCGGACGACGCGACGAGGAGGTACGGGGCCAGCGCGCCGCCGAGCACGACGGCGGCGGCGCGGTCGCCGCGTACCGCGCGCGCGGCCGCGACCACGAGGCCGGCGAGGGCAGTGATGGCGAGCGGCCCCGTGAGCGCGCCCGCGAGCAGCTCCAGATACGGTCCGAACGAGGTCGCCGCGCCGACCAGGCCCTTGTACTCGTGGCGCGTCTGCTGGTTGAACGCGAGGTCGCTCAGGAACGCTTGCGGGCGCAGCACGGCGTAGGGAGTGGCGGCCGCGAAGGCGAGGGCGGCCACCGCGGCGACGAGGATGCTGTCGAGGCGGGCGAGCGGGCGGGCCCAGCCCGCTCCTCGCCGTGCCGCCACGCCGATGGCGACGAGGGCCGTGCCGGCGACCATCAGCAACAGCGCCGTCGATTCCACGAAACCGGCCGCGTGCTCCGGCCGCAGCAGGCGGACGTCCTTGAGATGAAGACCTCCGGCCAGGGCACGGCCGGGTCCAGTCGCGAGCACGACTCCAATCGCGAGGAGGAGCGCGCCCGCGAGCGCGACCACGCCCGCGTGCGCCCGTGCGGTCTCTTCGGTCTCCGCGCGCGGCCGCAAACAGACCGCCACGAGGACGGGCACCAGCAGCGCGGCCGCGGTGTATTTGGTGGCCGCGGCCAGGCCGAGGGCGATGCCGAGGGCGGCGATCCCGCGTTCGCCACGGAGGTGCTCCAGCGCGAAGAGCAGGGTGACCGCGGTCGCCAGCAGCAGCCACGGCTCAGGGGTCGCGAAATGGCAGAGGTTGACGACGCCGGGCGCGAGGGCGAGGGCGGCGGCGGCGAAAGCGCCCAGGTCGCGCCGCACGAGTCCTCCGGCCAGGCCGATCACGAAGACGGCTGCCGCGCCCGCCAGCGCGGACAGGACGCGCCCCGCGAGCAGCGGATCCGCCCCGCGCCCGCCTTCCACCGTGACACGCGACTGGATCCAGAGGAGCGGCCACTCGACGTACAGGGGCAGGGACGGGTTGATGAAGGAGTCCGGCTCCAGCGTGCCGGCGCGCGCCATGCGCGCGGCCGCGTCCGCCTTCTCGTCCGGGTGCCAGCGCGCGGGCAGCCCCCACGTGATCCCGGCCAGGTTCAGGGCCAGGCTGACGAGCGCGATCGCGAGTAAGAGTAGGCGCGAGCCGGACGGCGACCCGCCGGCGGCCGTGACTACGCGCCCCCGAGCAGCTTGCGGAGCTTGTCGGGCAGCGTCGCGGCCTTGGCCACGACCTCCTCCGCCATCTTCTTCCGCTTGGCCTGCAGGCGCGCCCGGAGACCGTCGTCCTGGAGGGCGAGGATGGCGACGGCCAGGTGGCCCGCGTTCTTCGCGCCCATCGAGCCCACGCCCACCGCGGCCACGGGCACGCCCGGCGGCATCTGCACCGTGGCCAGGAGCGCGTCGAAGCCGCCGAGGGGCGAGCTGTCGAGGGGGACCCCGATCACGGGCAGCGTCGAATGCGCGGCCATGGCCCCGGCCAGGTGGGCGGCGCCGCCCGCCCCCGCGATGATCACGCGCAGGCCGCGCTCCGCGGCCTCCCGGGCATAGGTGGCCGCCTCCTCCGGGCTGCGGTGCGCGGAGAGGACGCGGATGTCGTACGGCACCTTGTAGTCCTCGAGGACGCGCGCGCACTCCGCCATGGTGGGGAGGTCGCTGTCGCTGCCCATGAGGATCGCGACGACGGGATTGGGATTGGGATTGGTCATGGTGGTGGGTTCAGCGCGGCGCGTGCAGGCGCGCGAGCGCCTTCTGTCCGATGTCCTTGCGGTAGTGCATGCCTTCGAACGAGACCTTCTTCACGGCGCCGTATGCGCGCTGCACGGCGGCGTCCAGGTTCGCGCCCAGAGCGGTCACCCCGAGCACGCGGCCGCCCACGGTCACGACCTTGTCGTCGCGCCTGGCCGTGGCGGCGTGGAACACCATCACGTCGCTCAGCCCCTGAAGGGCTTCCAGGCCGCTGATCGGATCTCCGGTCTCCGGCGCGTCCGGATAGCCGCGGGCGGTGACGACCACGCACACCGCCGCCTCCTTGGCCCAGTCGATCTTGGTCTCCTTGAGCTGGCCCTCGGCCACGCCCTGCAGGATGGGCACGATGTCCGAGCGCATGCGGGCCATGATCACCTGGGTCTCGGGATCGCCGAAGCGGGCGTTGAACTCGAGCACGCGCGGGCCCTTCTCCGTGACCATGAGACCGGCGTAGAGGACGCCCTGGTAGCGCCGGCCCTCCGCGCTGAGGCCGCCGATCGTGGGCAGGATGATCTCCTGCATGATCTGCTTGTGCATGTCGAGGGAGAGGCTGGTCGACGGCGACACCGTTCCCATCCCGCCCGTGTTCGACCCCGTATCGCCGTCGCCGACCCGCTTGTGGTCCTGCACCGAAACCATTGGCACCACCCGCGCGCCGTCCGAGAAGACGAGGAACGAGACCTCCTCGCCGGGCAGGAACTCCTCCAGGATGAGCTTGGCCCCGGCGGTGCCGAACTTCTTGTCCGACATCATCTCCGCCACCGCCGCCTGCGCTTCCGCCTTGTCCTCGACCACCACGACGCCCTTGCCCGCGGCCAGGCCGTCCACCTTCAGCACGAGCGGGTAGCCGAGCGTGCCCTTTTTCACCGCCTCGTCCGCCTCCTCCCGCGAGGAGCAGATCACGTATTGCGGCGAAGGGATCTGGTGGCGGTTCATGAACTCGCGGGCGAAGGCCTTGGAGCCTTCGATCTCCGCCGCCGACCGGCTGGGGCAGAAGATGGACAGCCCGCGCCGCTGGAACTCGTCCCCGATGCCGAGGACCATCGGCAGCTCCGGGCCGACGACGGTGAGGTCCGCGCTGATGGTCTGGGCGAAGTCCGCGACTTCGATGATGTTGGAGGTGTCGATGGGGACGCAGTCGGCGAGGCCGGTCATCCCGGCGTTGCCGGGGGCGCAGTAGACGTCCTTGACGAGAGGGCTCTGCCGGATCTTCCAGACGAGCGCATGCTCACGGCCGCCATTCCCGACGACCAGGATCTTCATCCCCACGTCTCTTTCCTTCGCTGTGGAATCCGAAAAGTCTGTCACGCCGCCGAGAAGAGTGTCAAACCCGAGCGCAAGAGCGATTGCGCTGGGTCACGCCGGTTGGTCGCCGCGGCGCGGGGTGCTACCTTTCGGTGCGAAACGCCCATGCCCGCCATTGTCGACACCTTCGTCTCACGACTCCCAGCCGCGGTGGGACCGGAAAGGACCGCTTTGGCGGCCGCCTAGCCCGGGCCCGCGGCCATGGCGCGCATCATCCCCCTCACGCCGGTCGTCGACCTCAGCCGCCGGCAGGCGCAGGTCCGCTTCCGCAGCGACGTGAGGGACAGCGCGCGCCACGTCTTCGCGGTGGACCTCTACTCGCATCTGCGCGAGAAACACCCCGAGACGCACGTCGGCTACTGGGTGTTCCCCCTGCCGGAAGGGCCGGCGGAGAACACCATCGGGATCGACCTGACCCGCATCGGACCGGGCTCCCTGTGGATGGAGACGGGCGCGCGCCGCGTGTCCGCCATCGACTCCTGGTCCAACCCCGACTACACCTTCGATCCGATCGTGGGGATCCAGCTCGTCCTCCGGCGGGACGGCCGCGTGCTCGAGAACCGGTTCGTGGCCGGACGGGTCGCCGATCCCGACGTTCTGCGCTCCTACTACCATCGTGTCCACGCCGAGCACGGCTACACCCCGGCCGAGCCGTTCCTGCACGAGCTGCACGCCGCCATGCTGCGCAAGCTCGAGCGGCTGTTCCTCCGGCATTTCGCGGCGGGATCCAAGGTGCTGGACGCCGGCTGCGGCCGCAGCCTGTTCACGGAGATCCGGCCCGACTGGCCGTTCGGGATCGTGGCCGCGGACGTCGACCTCGATCTCCTCGCCGCGCGCAAGGCGGCGTTTCCCGCCGTGCGCTGGGTCGTAGGCGATGCGCACCCGCTGCCGTTCCGGGACTCGACCTTCGACGGCCTCTTCGCGGGCGAGCTCGTGGAGCACCTGCCCGATCCGGCGGCGGGGGTCGCGGAGTTCCGGCGCGTCCTGAGGCCGGGCGGCACCCTCGTCCTCACTACGCCGAACCGCCTGCGCCTGGCCAACGTCGTCGATCGCTCGGAGCGCCCCTACAGTCCCGACCACCTCAGTGAGCTCAGCTACGACGAGGCTCGCGACCTCCTCCGCAGGCACGGGTTCACGATCCTCGCGGAGACCGGCCTGCACCTCGAGCTGCTCCTCAACTGGCTCTCGCCCCTCCCCAAGCTCGACCGGCTGCAACGGAAGTGGAATCGGAGCTGGGCCGTCCCCCTGATGCGCGCCCTGCTCGCGGCGGGGGCACTGGCACCGCGCTACGCGCTCGACCTCGTGTTCGTGGCGCGGCGTGACTGAGCGGTCGCGCGTCCTCTACGCCGCCGGGGCCGTGGTCGGCTGGGCCCTGTGGTGCGTGGGCTTCTTCGATGCCGCCGCGCCGCTCCGGCCCCGCGTGATCGAAGCCGTGCCCTCCGCGCTCCTCGCCGTGCTGCCGGCCGTCGCGCTGGCCGCCTGGGCCTGGTCACGGCGCGCGCCCACGATCTCGGAGGAGCGGCCGCGGGATTCCGGCATGTGGATGGTCGTCGCGCTGTCCATCCTCTTCCGCCTGCCCATGGCGTGGCAGGGGGCGGCCGCCTACGTCACCGCCGACGGAGCTCTCTCCGGGATCATGGCCCTCGACGTCCGCGACGGCCGCGCGCACGACGTGTTCGTGCCCCACGTCCCGTACAGCGGCAGCCTGAAGGCCATCCTCACCGCGCCCCTGGCCGCCCTGATCGATCCCGCGCGCGCATTCGCGCTCGTCTCCGTCCTGTTCTACGCGGCGTTCGTGGCCGCCGTGTATCGCCTCGCCGCCGCCCCCGACCCCGCGCCGCCCCGCCGCTCGCCGTCGCCACGAGGCCTCGCCGCCGGCCTCTTCACCGCGTTCTCGCCCGCGTTCGTCACGCGCTACAGCCTCAGCAACGATGGCAACTACGTCGAGGTGCTGGCTCTGGGCACGTGGGCCCTCGTGTTCGCCCTGCGCTGGGTGGACGAGCCGGCGCGGCGGTCCCGATGGGCCCTGGCCATCGGCCTGCTGGTGGGCCTGGCCTTCTGGTGCCACATCCTCGCCGTCATTCCGGCGGTTGCGGTCGCCGTCTTCCTGCTCCTGGCGTCGCCGCGCGATGCCGCCCTGGCCGCGCCACCCGCGCTTCTGGGCTTTGCTCTGGGCGATCTGCCTGGCCTCCTCTGGAACGCGGCGAACGGGTGGGAGTCGTTCGCCTATCTCCTCCCGGGGATCACGTCGTCGTCATCGTCGTCTCCCGTCCCGTCCGCGGGCAAGGCGTGGCGTCTCCTGTCGGATCAGCTCCCGGTGCTGCTCGGCTACGACTTCGGATATCCGGCGGGCCTCGACTACGCGCTGAAGGCGATCGCGTGCATCGCCCTGGCCGCCGCTGCCTTCGGGATCGTCCGGGCCGCCCGCGCGGCGAGCGGCGAACGGGGCCGGGCCTGGCGGCTGATGCTCGTGTTCACGGCCGTGAACCTCGGCCTCGCCTGGCTGGCCTTGCCGTACATCCCCGGCAACCCGCGCTACCTCCTGTTCCTGATGGCGCCGGTGCCCGTCCTGCTGGCGGAAGCGCTGAGCGGACGGATCGGCCGCGTCGTGCTCGTGGCCCTGATCGCGACGGGCGCGCTCGCGTCCCTCGCCCAGGCCGGGGGCGCGCGCGAGGGTGATCGCCAATGGCGCGACTTCGTGGGCGGCCTGCAGGCGGAGGGCGTGCGCGCCTGCTACACGGACTTCTACCTGGCGACGAAGGTCAACTTCCTCTCGGGCGGATCGGTGACCTGCTCGGCCAAGCTGGGGCCGACCACGACCGAGTACTTCTTCCGGTTCCGCGACGCCGTGGACGCGGCGCCGGAGGCGGCCTTCGTCGCCGTCAACCAGGCCGCGGCGGAGAAGCTGGAGCGCAGGCTGGAGCGCCTGGGCGTGCGTTACGAGCGGCGCGACCTCATGAAGCCCGTCCTGCTCCGCCTTTCGCGGAAGGTCGGGCCGGAGGAGCTCTTCCCCGATCGCACCTTCCCGCTGCGCTGAGCCGGCGCCGCGCCCGACCCCGCGACTTCACGATCGAGCTCGAGGGCCACGCGTCCGAGCATGCCCCGCGCCGCCGCCACGTTGCGCGCGGGCGCTCGTCCCAGGGCGCGCGTGATCGCCGCCTCCACGGTGCCGGAGCGCAGCCGGTCGACGCGCCTCCCCCGCGCGGTCAGCCAGAACAGCGCGCGCCGGCTGTCGTAGGGGTCCGCGCTGCGGCGGATGGCTCCGCGATCGCTGAGGCGGCGGAGGACGCCGGTGAGGGTGCTGGGATGTACGTAGAGAAGGTTCGCGAGCGCGCCCGCGGAGATGCCGGGAAAACACCCGATCATGCGGATCACCAGCCGCTGCGGGCCCGTGACCCCCAGCCGGACCTCCATCCATTTCGACGTCGACTGCAGGGCGTGGTCGACGGCCCAGAGGACGCGCATGAATTCCAGGACACGGCCCAGCCGCCGCGCGATCGCCGCCGACCCCAGCCGCGTGAGCACGCCGAAGTCGTCGTTCTCCATCAAGGACGATCGCTGCGCCATCGCGCCTCCGCTCTAGTCGGCTGTTTCCAGCACTCTCCGGTAGACCTCGCGCGCCGGCAAGCCGAGGCGGCGTGCCGTTTCCTTCACCGCCTCGCGCCGCGTGAGTCCCTGCGCGGTCAGTGACGCGTAGACGGCCTGGCAATCGGCTTCGGGCTCCGTCGGCTCCGGCGCGCCTTCCACCACCAGCACGACTTCGCCCTTCACCTCCGGCCGCTCGGCGAGGCGGGCGCGCAGCGCACCCAAGGGGCCGCGCACGTACTCCTCGTGGACCTTGGTGGCCTCCCGGCACAGGAACGCGTCGCGGTCGCCCCAGATCTCGATCATGTCGGACAGTGCGGCCACCACGCGCGTCGGCGCCTCGTAGAGGACGAGGGTCTCGCGCTGCCGCGCTAGATCCTGGATCGCCTGCCGGCGTGCCTGGGTCCGCGCGGGCAGGAATCCCACGAAGAGGAAGCGGTCCGTGGGGAGTCCGGAGACGGACAGGGCGGCCACCGCCGCGCTCGGTCCGGGCACGGGCACGACGGCCAGGCCGTCGGCACGCGCGTCGCGCACGAGGCGGAAGCCCGGATCGGAGATCCCCGGCGTTCCCGCGTCGGACACGAGCGCGACGTCACGGCCTTCGCGGAGCTGGCTCAGGATCCGCTCGCCCTTCCAACGCTCGTTGTGCTCGAAGAACGATGTCATCGGAGTCGAGATCTGGTGCGCTTGCAGCAGGCGCGCCGTCCGGCGCGTGTCTTCGCACGCGATGAGGGCCACCTCGCGCAAAACGCGTACGGCGCGCAGCGTCAGGTCCTCCAGGTTGCCGATCGGGGTAGCGACGACGTAGAGCGTACCGGGCAAGGCGGGCATCTTCCCACGATTGCACTCCGGCGTGTAACTTGTCGCCACGATTCGGTTTTTGGCGCAGGGCCGCCTCCATGCGACACCGTTCCACGGCTGGGAAACGTCGAGATTCCGGTCAATGGTATGACCCAGCATACCCACGTATATGCTTGACACTCGTAGGGAAACCTACGTAGCATCGACGCCGATTCCGACCCAAGGCCTGGGTCCTATCCGAGGAAAAAGGTTTTCCTCGTTTCACCATTGTCTGGGGGTGTTTTAAGTTTTGGCCGAGATCAAGGTCCAGGAGGGCGAATCCATCGAGAACGCCCTTCGCCGTTTCAAGCGCAAGGTACAGCAAGAAGACATCATCAAGGACATCAAGAAGCACAGCTTCTACCTGAAGCCGGGCGACAAGCGCCGAGCAAAGCAGGCGCTGGCCCGCAAGCGCAATCGCAAGAAGATCCGCCGGGAAACCGAGTAGGTCGTGGCCCCGCGGCGGCGGTCGGGGTCAAGGAACGGGGGGCGTGGTCGCCCCCCGAACGAATGAACCCGGTGCCCCCGCCGATGGGGGTCTGGGGGGTGCGAGAAGCGCCCCCCAGCTTAGGCGAGGACGCCAGGGTGGCCGGTGACAGCGTCCATCCTCGCGGCCGCGCTGTAAAGACGAGAGGCCATGGAGTACCGAGACAAGAACCTGGTGTGCGTCGAGTGCCACCAGACGTTCATCTGGACCGCGGGCGAGCAGCTCTTCTACGCCGACAAGAACTTCAAGAACGAGCCGAAGCGCTGCAAGGACTGCAAGGCCAAGCGCAACGCGCGCTTGAACCATCCTACCCGCGAGAGGGTCGAGACCACGGCCACCTGCTCCCAGTGCGGCAAGGAGACGACCGTTCCCTTCCGCCCCACCCAGGGCCGCCCGGTCTACTGCAAGGAGTGCTTCCAGGCACGCAAGGCCGCCTCTCTCTAGGCTGAGAGGCGCGGACTCCAGGACCCGAAGGTCCGACCGGGCCACCCCTTCTCCCCGGCCGCCGCGTGAGCCGTCGTCGTCAATCCCTGGCCGCCGCGTGACGCGATCGCGCTGCCTGCACCGCGGTCACGGCGAGGACGTCGACGATGTCCTGCACGGAGCAGCCGCGCGATAGGTCGTTCACCGGCCGCTCGAGCCCCTGGAGGATCGGGCCCACCGCGCGTGCGCCCGCGATCCTCTCCACCAGCTTGTAGCCGATGTTGCCCGCGCCGAGGTCGGGGAAGACGAGGACGTTCGCCTTTCCCGCGACCGGGCCGCCGGGCGCCTTGCTCGCCGCCACCGCGGGCACGAGCGCGGCGTCCGTCTGCAGCTCTCCATCCGCGACGAGCTCGGGGGCGCGCGCCTGGACGATGCGGGCCGCTTCCGCCACCTTGCGCGACCGCGGGTGGTCCGCGCTGCCCTTGGTCGAAAACGAGAGGAGGGCGACGCGCGGGGCCGCGGGCAGGAACTCCCGCGCGCTCTCCGCGGTGAGGATCGCGATCTCGGCCAGCTCCACCGCGGTGGGATCGGGGTTCACTCCACAGTCCGCGAACACCAGGAGGCCGCCCTCGCCGAGGTCGGTGCGCGACGTCAGCATGAGCATGAACGAGGAGATGCGCGCGACGCCCGCGCGCACGCCGACTCCGCGCAGGGCGGCGCGCAGGGTGGCGGCGGTCGTCGAGCGCGCTCCCGCCACCATGCCGTCCCAGCGCCCGGTGGCGACGCCGAGGGCCGCCCGCAGCAGCGGGTCCTTCAGATGGGCGCGCGCTTCGTCCGGAGCGATGCCGCGATGCCGCACGCGCTCGAGGTACGCACGCAGGGCCGTGTCCTCCTCGCGCTCGCCGGCCGGATCCGCGATCTCCACCGCCCCGAGGTCCGTCCCGGTCTCTCGCGCCACGGTCAGGATCTCTTCGCGCCGTCCCAGGAGCGTCACCCGCGCGAGTCCGTCGCGAGTCGCCGCCGCGGCCGCCTGCACCGTGCGCGGCTCCGTACCCTCCGGCAGCACGATGTGCCGCTTGGCCGCGCGTGCGCGCTCGTGGATCCGCTCGATCGCGTCCATGGAGCTTTGAACGCTACCACAAGCATGCGGGGGCAGAACTCACGAGAGGCTCTGGTCCAGCTTCGTGAGCATCTGGACGATCCGCACCGATGCTGTAGAAGTGCCGCTTCTGGGCTCGTGAACGCCGTCCCGCTCCTTCGGCGATGTTCAAGACACAGGACAGGCTGGCGCGGCGGAGTTGATCCCGGACGACAGCGTCGGTCCGCATCGCGAGGGCGCTGGCCAGCGTCTGGAACTCCAGCGCCACGTTGTAGACCTGCAGCCGTTCCGCGTCGAGCAGTGGCGTGGAGTCGAGCGCTGGCGCGCCGGTTGAATGGGTGGATGGGGTGTTTGTCATCGTGAGCCTCCTTGTCAGGGCGTTTGCCGCCGCCCTCATGCCCAAGGGCGGCGGCATTGGCCGGAGGCTCACGGCTAACCCCATCCGCCCTCCGCAACCGGCGTGACAGCGTTCGCCGCGCACGCCTCGTTCACGTGCGGCGTTTCACGTAAACGTGCCCGTGCTCCGTACGTTTTGGTTCTTTCGGGGCATCTGATTGACAGCCGTGGAACCCGTGTGGTAGCGTCAAACCCTTCCTAACTACTTGAAGCGGCAGGGAGAAACCGATGAAGATCGTTGAGCGTCAGGTCGGAGATGTGGCCATCCTGGATCTGCACGGCAAGATCCTCATCGGCGAAGGCGACGATGCCCTGCGCGACGCGGTCACGCGCCTGGTGGACAGCGGCAAGACCAAGATCCTGCTCAACCTGGGCGACGTGCCGTACGTCGATTCGGCCGGCCTCGGCGAGATCGTGCGCTGCTACACGACGGTGAGCCGCAAGGGCGGGAAGCTCAAGCTCATCAACCTCACGAAGAAGATCCAGGACCTCCTCGCCATCACCAAGCTCCTCACGGTGTTCGAGGTCTACGATTCGGAGGATGAGGCCACCAAGAGCTTCAACTAGGAGGCTCTGCTGGCCGCCGACGCTGACCTGTCGATGGCCCCCGCCGCTTCGCGGCAATTGAATCCCGTCCAGGCGTTCTGGCTGTCGCTCCGTCCCCATCAGTGGACGAAGAACCTGATGGTGTTTGCGGCGCCCGCGCTGTCCAAGCACCTCTTCGAGTGGGGACCCCTCGAGAAGTCCGTGCTCGCGTTCGTGATCTTCTGCGCCCTCTCCGGGACCGTCTATCTCCTCAACGATGTGGCGGACCTCGAGCGCGACCGCCTTCATCCGAGCAAGCGCCTGCGGCCGATTGCCAGCGGTGCCCTCTCGCCTCGGGCCGCGGCCCTGCTGGCGCTGGTCCTCGGGCTCGGCTCCCTCGGCCTGTCCGCACTGCTGGGATTGCCCTTCGTGCTGTGCGCAGGGCTGTACCTCGCGCTGAACGTCCTCTATTCGTTCCGCCTCAAGGAGATCGTGATCCTGGACGTGCTCTCCGTCAGCCTCGGCTTCGTGCTGCGCGCGGTGGCGGGGGGTGTGGCCATCGGGGTTCTCATCAGCGACTGGCTGCTCGTCTGCACCCTGCTGCTCGCGATGTTCCTGGCCCTGGCCAAGCGGCGCCACGAGCTCGTCTCGCTCACCACCTCCGCGACCGGCCATCGCAAGATCCTGGCTGAATACAGTCCCTACCTCCTCGACCAGATGATCTCGGTGGTGACCGCGTCCTGCCTGACCGCCTACGCCTTCTACACCATGGCCCCCGACACCGTGCAGAAGTACCGGACGGAGCGGCTGGCCTGGACCATCCCTTTCGTGCTGTACGGGATCTTCCGCTATCTTTATCTCGTGCATCAGAAGGAGAAGGGCGGCTCGCCCACGGACATCCTGGTCACGGACCGGCCGCTTCTGCTGAACGTCTTCCTGTGGGCGATGGCCCTCCTCTGGATCGTCTACACCGCCGCCGGCAATCCCATGCCGCTGGCGCGCTAGGAATGGGTTCGAGCGATGGCGGGGTCGGGCTCGACCCCATTCCTGATGGGTCCCGCGTGGCCCCATTAGGAGTTCCTCCCATCGCGAACGTGGAGGAACTCCTTTGACGTTCGAGATCCGCGCGGAGGGCGTCGACGTAGACCGGATCCTGCGCGAGATCCGCGAGGCCATCGAGGAGAAGAAAAAGGCCGGCCTCCTCACGGACGAGGAGATCCGCGAGGTGGCGTCGCGACCGCTGCGTCCGGTGCTGCAGCCCCACGACCTCAAGAGCGGGCTCCTGGCCGAGCTTCTCGAGCAGCCGTCGCGCTGGAACTCGGAGTTCGAGACGGCCTCCATCTATCGCAGCAGCCGCGGCGGCGCCGGCCGCGTGCTGGAGGCCGTGCGCCGCGCGTTGCGCCCGATCCAGAAGCTCTTCTGGAATCCGACGCCGATGATCGCGGCCCTCTCCCGGCAGAAGGACATCAACGCCGCGTACGCGCACCTCCTGCACAACCTCGTCCTGGAAGTCACGCGCCTCAACCTCGAGATCGTGGACCTCCGCAGCCGGACCCTGCAGCTCCAGGGCCGTCTCGAGTTCCAGGCGCGGCGGGAGAAGACCCTGGAGACGATGGCCCTGGGGCGCAAGGTTTCGGATCGGGAGGACGGCGCGGTTTGAGCCCAGCCGGCGGACCCCGGCGGGTTCATCAACTGCTCGCGGCCCTCGCCTACGGCGACGCCATCGGCAACGAGGCGCTCGCCATCCAGGGCCATCTGCGGCGGGCGGGATTCGAGTCCGACATCTTCGCGGAGCACGTCCATCCGCGGATGGCGGAAAAGGCGCGGCCCCTCTGGCAATACGCCGAGGTCTCGTCGGCGGAGACGGTCTGCCTGTTCCACTTCTCGATCGGGAGCGCGGCCGCGCGGCTCATCTTCCATGCGCCCGATCGCCTGGTCTCGATCTACCACAACATCACGCCCGCGGAATGGTTCCTCGGCTTCCATCCCCATCTGGCTGGACTCTGCTATCACGGGCGCCGCGAGCTGGCCGCGTTCGCGCCGCGTACGGAGCTGGCCCTGGGCGACAGCGAATACAACCGGCGCGAGCTGGAGGCGGCCGGCTACGCGCGCACGGGCGTGCTGCCGATCGTCCTCGATCTCGACTCCTACCGGCGCCCGCCTTCGCCCGTGATGCGCCGGCTCTACGACGACGGGCGGACGAACATCCTCTTCGTCGGGCGCGTCATTCCGAACAAGAAGATCGACGACCTCATCCGCGTCTTCGCGCTGTACCAGCGCCTCTTCGACCGCCATAGCCGGCTGCTCCTGGTCGGCGACTACCGCGGCCACGAGAAGTATTACGACCGGCTGCAGGAGCTCGCGCGGGAGCGGGGAGCGGAGGAGGTCGTCTTCACCGGCCCCGTGGACGACGACGAGCTGCGCGCGGCCTATTCGTGCGCCGACCTCTTCCTCTGTCTCTCCGAGCACGAGGGGTTCTGCGTCCCTTTGCTGGAGGCGATGGCCTTCGACGTCCCGGTGGTCGCCTTCGACACCGGCGCCGTGCGCGAAACCCTGCGCGGCGGCGGCGTGCTCCTGCGCGACAAGGACCCGGCGGCCGTGGCCGGCCTCGTCCGCCGCGTCCTGACCGACGACGCGCTGCGCGCGCGCATCATGGAAACCCAGGCCCGCGCGATCGCGGAGCTGCGGGCCACCGACTTCGGCGCGCTGCTGCTCGACCGCCTCCGTCCGGTGCTCGCGTCGTGAGGATCGACCAGTGGGTGCCCGCGCTCCATCGCGGCGATGCCATCGGCGACTCCGCGCGGCTGATGCGGGACGCCTTCCGCTCGTGGGGCCACCAGGCGGACGTCTACGCTCTCGAGCTGGACGAGGACCTGCGGGGTGACGGGCGCGCCTGGTCGGAGTGGCGCCCGGGCTCGCCCTCGGACGCGGTCATCCTGCACTACGCGCTCCCGTCGCCCTTGACCCAGGCGTTGCAACAGCATCGCGGACGGCGCGCCCTCATCCATCACAACATCACGCCCCCCGGGTTCTTCGAGGGCTACGACGAGGAGATGGTCCGCATCTGCCGGATCGGGCGCGAGGAGCTCGGCACCCTTCGCGATCACGTGGACCTCGCCCTTGGCGACAGCGAGTTCAACCGCGAAGAGCTGGAGGCGGCCGGCTTCGCGCGTACGGGCGTCCTGCCCATCTACCTCGACTTCGCGCGCTACGCGGAAGCACCGGGCGACGTGCTGGCGCGCGACTTCGCGGACGGGCGCACCAACATCCTTTTCGTCGGCCGTCTCGTCCCCAACAAGCGCCATGACGACCTGATCCGCATGGCCGCCTACTGGAAGCGCTACATCGCGCCCGACCTGCGCCTGGTGCTGGTGGGCAAGCCGCCGCGTCGCCGCGGCTATTTCGACGCTCTCCAGTCGCTGGCGATCGAGCTGGGCCTGACGCCGTGGGAGGTGGTCTTCACCGGCCACCTCGAGCACCGCGACCTGCTCGCCTGCTACAAGACCGCGCACGTCTTCGTGTCCATGAGCGAGCACGAAGGCTTCGGGGTCCCGCTGGTGGAGTCGATGTTGATGGACGTGCCCGTGCTCGCCTATCGCGCGGGGGCGGTGCCGGGCACGCTCGGACACGGGGGCGTGCTCTTCGACGAGAAGGAGTTCGACGAGGTCGCGGAGATGGCGGCGCGGCTCGCCGCCCCCGGGGGCCTGCGCACGGCCGTGCTGGCCGCCCAGAAGGGGCGCCTCGCCCACTTCGCGCCGGCCGCGGTCGAAGCGGCACTCAAGTCGTACGTGGATTCGCTGTGACCGCGCGGCCGGAGATCGCGTTCGTCGTCCAGCGCTACGGGCCCGAGGTCACGGGCGGCTCGGAGTCGCTGGCACGGGCCGTGGGCGAGCGCCTGGCCGCGTCGTACCGGATCACCGTCTACACGACCTGCGCGCGCGACTACGTCACCTGGCGCAACGAGCTGCCGGCGGGGGAGTCGGAGGTCGGGGGCATCCGCGTGCGGCGGTTCCCCGTCGAGGAGGAGCGGGACCTCGACGCCTTCAACCGCTACTCGGACGAGCTGTACGGCCGGTCCCGCATGTACGACGAGGAGCTCGACTGGCTGCGCCGCCAGGGACCCTACGCGCCGCGGCTGGTCGAAGCGCTCGCGGCGGATGCTTCTGCGTATCGGTCCGTGGTGTTCTTCACGTACCTGTATTACCCGACGTACTGGGGCCTCGGCGGTCCGGCCTCCGCTCACAGCGTCCTGGTGCCGACGACCCACGACGAGCCGCCGTTGCGCTTCGGCATCTACGACGAGGTCTTCGCGCGGCCGCGGGCGTTCGGCTTCCTGACGCCGGCCGAGGAGGCGCTCGTCCGCTCGCGCTTCGATCTGCGCGGCCGTCCGGCGGCCGTGGCCGGGATGGGCGTGGACGTCCCCCGGCCCGCGGACGCCGCCGCCTTCCGGCGCAAGTACGAGATCGCGGCCCCGTACGCGCTCTACGCCGGCCGCATCGACGCGGGCAAGGGCTGCGCGGAGCTGGTCGCCCACTACGCGCGATACCGCGCGCGCGGCGGGACCACGGACTTGATCCTCATCGGTACCCTGGCCATGGGACTGCCGCCGGTGCCGGGCCTGCGCCACCTCGGATACCTGTCGGAGGACGAGAAGCACGCGGCTTTGGCCTCCGCGTCCGTGGTCGTCTGCCCGAGCCCCTACGAGAGCCTGTCCATCTCCCTGTTGGAGGGGTTCGCGGTGGGAACACCCGGGCTCGTCAACGCCGCCTCCGCGGTGCTCAAGGAGCACTGCCTCCGCTCGAATGCGGGTCTGTTCTACGCGGACGGCGACGAGTTCGGAGAGGCGCTCGCGCGCCTGGACGGCGATTCGGACTTGCGTCGCGCGCTCGGGGAGGCGGGCCGGCGGTACGTCAAGGCGGAGTATCGCTGGGACGTCGTGCTCGAGCGCTATCGCGCGCTCATCGAGGCCGCGGCGTCATAGCTCCGTGCCCGGTCGCTACTTGGGTTCGATCGGCTCGTTGGTGGGGCCGGTCAATGGCGCCACGGGCGGGGCGGCCGCAGCCTCTGGCGCACCGAAGACCCGGCTCGGCAAGAACCAGACGAGCAGCATCGCGAACGGCAATGCGGTGTAAAGGAGGTCCGTCCACCGGTGACGCGGCGGGCGCGCGAAGTATCCCAGCAGTCCCAACCCCAGAACGAGCACGGTCGGCCCGAGGATCGCCACCTTCATCGAGTAGTGCCCCTCGTTCATGGCCGAGTGCCAGGTCCACCACGTGAGCGCGGCGCCGGCCGTCAGGCAGAAGGCGCCGGCGAGGCGGCTCTTGGCGTCATCCGGATGCATGTGTCCTCCGGTCGGCGATGGTCACGTGTGCGTGATCATGAGGACGTACCCGTCCGGGTCTACGACGCGGAACTCGCCGCGGGGGGCGTAGAACGGGCTCCGGATGGGACCGGCCTCGACGCCGGCTCGGGTCAGCTGCTCGCGGAAGCCCGCAACGTCGTCGCAATAGACGTAGAAGAGGACCGACCGCTGGCCCCGCTCGACCGGCTCCGTGGCCGCGGCCAGCATGAGCTGCGCGCGGCCGGACCTGAGCCAGGCCCACACGGGCTCGGCCTGGCCTTCGGGCGTGTGGCGATTGCCCTCCTCGAACCCGAGAAGGCGATAGAACGCGACGGAGCGCTCGACGCTGCGCACGTGCGCCATGGGAACGAGGGAGGCGGGCTTCATCCCTCGCCGCCCCGGAACTCGGCGACCACCCTGATGACCCCGTGGATGTTCCGATTGAACTCCGGAAGGTCCTCGGCCGGGATCCAGTATTCCACGTGCGTCACATCACCCACCTGTCGCGGCTCGAAGCGTGAGAGGTACGCGGTGCCCACATCGAACTCGGTGACATACCCGAGGTGCCCGGTCCTCGCGTCCCTTGCATTCCAGTCGCGGGCGATCTGATCCGCGTATTCCCGGCGCAATACCGGATAGAAGAAGGGCTGGTCGGGAAGGCGGGGCGGAAACGCGCGGAATCCGCTGCCCTCGATCAGGGCGAGCTCCTTCGGGCCGACGGGCCGGTAGAGCGTAGTGGTGGCAACGCTAACCACGTACCAGACTGTACATGACCGCGTCGACCGACTGCCCATGTATCACGAGACGGTCCCGAAGGAGCCCCTCGCGCACCGCTCCCGCGCGCTCGGCCACACGCTGACTCGCCAGATTCCCGGCCGCGCAAACGATTTCCAATCGAACGAGGTTGGTGTTCTTGAAGGCGTAGTCCGCAGCGAGGCGCACGGCCATCGTGGCCACGCCACTTCCGGTCGCGGAGGTGCGAACCCAGTAGCCGAGGTTGCAGAATTTGTGGGCCCGGTTGATCTGATTGAGGCCGCAACCACCGAGGAAGCGGCCGTCAGGGCCGAGGATCGCGAAGGTGTACTCATGGCCGTCGGCAGCAAGCGCGGCGCGCGTGCGTGTCCACTCGGCTGCGTCCTCGATCGAATAGTCGGCATGGCACCACGGTAACCACTGGCCGACCTCCGGAACGGACTCGCGAGCGGCCTCCCAGAGGGCCTGCGCGTCCGCGGGCTCGTAGATCCGGATCCTACAGGCGGCCACGCTCGAGCCAGTAGCGTGTCATCGTCGGCTTCCTGTAGGCTCGGCCGTGGCCCGCCCATTTCGTGTCACCGGGTCCAGGAAGATGGGCTGCCCGACCGCGAGGCGTCCGCGTCGAATGACGGTGCCGTAGACCCCGGCCTTGTTGTCCCTGACGCGGACGATCGCCTTCAGCACCTCGGGGGCCGAGCGAGCCGACTCGGGGTCGAAGTTCACCATCGAGCAGCGCTCATCGCGATTGGTGACGCCTATGGCGGCCGCATCGCCGCTCTCTCCGAACGAGAGGACGCCTCCGACCCATTCGTCTTCCTCGAAGGGGACTGATTGCGCCAAGGCGACCAGGATGTTCGGCCGGAACCTACGGACGTCTGGACGCTGCGCTGCGAGCCGGCTGACTTCGCCGACCGTGGTGGAGGTGATCACCGAGAGGCTCGCTTCGTCGAAGATCCCGCGACTGAGATGCATCATCTCGACCGGTGAACCGTGCCGGCGGCCAATCTCCGCCGCGAGCTCCTGGCTGAAGAGAGGCAGCTCTTCTCCCTCCGGCGTGCGGACGTGCGTGGGTAGGTCTCCATCGACGGCGGGTTCCCGCCGCTGTGGGGCGAAGAGAATCAGCTCGGGAAGCTTCCCGGCCGTCAGCCAGGGGAAGCCGCCGCGATCGCCGACTCGGCGGAAGGCCAGACGCCGGTCGCCCTCCAGGCCGTGCCAGCCCAGGTCCGCCACCTCGAGAGGCTCGCCGCTCATCGACTTTACCGGGTAGCGGAAGAGGGCCTCGACCTCGCCGATCTTGATGGACGCTTTGTTCAATCTCTCACGAGCCGTGCCTTCCTCGTTCGGCGTTCGGCCCGCGCCTCAGGATTGCCACCACCGCGCCGACGACACCGAGGGCCGCCGCCGCGACGAGGACGAGATTACCTGGGAACGGGACGGCGTAGATAGCGAGCGCGATGACCGCAAGCGCCATGGAGGCCGAAAAGACGAGATCGTAGCGCGTCAGCCTGCGGAAGAGAGCGCGGCCGCGACTCTCGATCCTGCGTGGGTGAACGCGGCCGCGGCAGAAGTGGGGAGCCCCGGTCGCCACCGAGAACCCGCATATCGCGCAAGGCACGCAGCACGGCGCCGGGTGGGCAAGGACAGCACCACGGTGGCAGGGGCAATCGCAGCCCTCGGGCGCCGAGTTGCCTCGCGCCAGGTCCCCGTCGGTTATCACGCGCGCCGTAACCGGAACGCCGACCAAACAGCCCGCTCCACTTGCGAGGACGGCAGTGAGGAGCGCGACGAGCAGTCGGCGACTGGGATGGGCGCACCCGCCCTCAAGGGCGCCCTTCACGGGAGCTCGTCCCAGTACTGGACGACGATCGATTCGCTCGCCGAGACGCGACACAGATCGGTGAGAGCTCTCTCGCAGAGCGCAACAACGGCCGCGACGTCGACGTTCAACGGGTAGGCCAGCATGCGCCCCTTCACTCGGCTCGTGGCATGGCCGCGCCGTCGCGCCGGCGTCTGGGCGCGGACCTACTTGTATCGCAGACTTCCTGAGCGGCCCACCGTGACCTGAACGTCGTTGGAGCGCCACGCGGCGCCGCCGGGCCCCTGCACCTGCACCTGCAGCGTGTACGTACCGGGAACAATCGCCCGGCCCAGGGGCTGTTCTGGTGACGTCCCACTCCGATCGGCGGCCCAGAGCAGGTCTGAAGGATTGACGGACACCGTCGTCTTGCCGCGCGGCGGAAGCGTGACGGCCCCGTGCCGGCTCGGCGTGGCCTCGGTGTCGAGCCGCGCCCAGTAGCGCGGGGTGAACTCGTCTGGGGACGAAAGCGACAGGTACGACACTCCCGACAGCACCGCGGGAGTGCCGGCGGCGTTCTCGATCACGATCTGCGGCGGCCCGCCCCGGGGAACGGTCAGCGTCACGATCACGCGCGGCGACGGCGGTGGCGGCGATGGTGGCGGCGAAGCGTATAGGAAAGTGATGACTTGGAACGCGGCTAGTATCGGCATCGCTGATCCACTGCGCCGGCTTGCGCCCCGACCGTTGTTCGGCCGGCACCCTCTGTGCGAGTCGGCCAGTCCAGATGAAGCACTTCGTCCACCGGCAGCGCTTGCCAGCGGGTGAGCATCGCGTCCAGCGCGGCACCCACCGGCGTGTGAGCGCCCGCCCGCCAGGCGTTCACATGCGCGTTGACTAGACCTTCGGCGTTATCGAGCCGCGCGGCATGCGCCCGAATGACCTCCCGCCCAGGCCGCGTACGACGACGCCCCGGGACACTCTTGAAGGTCGCGCCTTTGGCGAGCAACCCCCAAAAGCCGCAATCCAGCCCGAGAGCCTTCTCCACAACGAACTGGGCCAGATCGTGCGGAAGGTGCCGCCCCGAGGCCATCGTCGTCCCCTGGAAAGGCTTGCGCTTGGGCGGGGCCGCCGTCCAGCCGCACAGCCGTCCGTCGTCCACCTTGTAGAACCCTACCTGCATGGCCTCACTCTCAGACGGCCCGACCGCGGTCCTCCTCCTCTCGACGTGGGCAAAAAGCCGGGCCGGATCCGAGCACGATAACACTGGTGCGATAGCGACCAACGGCAGCGGCCGGGGCAGTCGCCTAGCGCCAGTGGATCGTCGTCGTGATGATCAGACAAACAGGCACCGCGTGACCGTCAATGATCAGCGGCTCGTACTGCCATTGCTGGAGCGCGTCCGTGATGGCTTTTCCGAACGGCGGGAAAGGGGGCTGCAGTGATGGCTCGCGAAGCGTCCAGACGCGCTGCACGCGTCCGTCCGGCCGAATGAGGAGCTCATGAACTGTGGTGCCACTTCCACGAGTTCCGGCGGGAAGGGAGGGATATTCAGGCGGCCGTCCGCTCGTACGCTTCAGGCTAGACAGCTCCCTAGGATTGGACCTGGCCTGGTCTCCAAACAGCTTCCAGGCTTCCGCCTCGCAACTCGCGAAAGTTGACGGGGAGGGAGAGACCTGGCGGCTCTCCGCCTTGACCGATCCGCTCGCCTGAACCGTGACGAGAAGCAAGGAGGACGCCAAGCTGGCGATGGTCATGCTTCGCGCACTCGTACTCAGGAGCGGCGGCGGGCTCGCCCCTGCCGAATGGCTAGCCAACCCAACCACCCCGCGGGAGCCCAGAAGAGTCCTGCCGGGCCCCACTTGCCAAACAGCAGATAGAGCCAGGCGATGCGCGCATCGATCTCGCGCGAACCGCCCGCTCGTTCCCACGTCCAGAAGTCCCACAGGATGTACGCCCCCACCGCGATGAGCAAGAGCGCACAAATGGCGAGCGCTCGCGGGCTGAGTTCAGCATCGCGTGCGGCGCTCGTGGGCGCGGATTCCGGTACGAACCCCGCTTTCGGTCTTGTGAGTCGCAACGCCAACGCCAGGCTCGGGACGAAGCCGATCGTGAAGGCCCAGATGACTCCGGCTTCACCCTCGAGAACCTTGTCCTGACCCCATATCTGGAAAGACAGGAAGACCCCGGCAAGTCCCCCGATGAACCCGGCGACCCCAGCCAAGGCGAGCATTCCGCACCCATGGGACTCTGCGGCCTGGGTAGCCCGCTCGAGGGGCGTCCCGCATCGAGGGCATGCGGTCGCCCCGCGCGAATACGGGAGGGAGCAACTCGGGCAGCTAAGCATGGGCTAGGCCCTCGCTCTCGAAGCCGATCACTTCGGATGGTTTCATCCAGGTCAACGTTCGTCGAACGAGATTGTTCAGCTTTCGGTCGCCGGACGCTACTCGTCGTCCGGAATTGCACGGGCGGGAACATCACCCCGGAACCCGTGCACTTCCTCGACCCGCACCCGGCGCGAGAAGCCGTAGAACACCGGGATGGGATCGAGATCGACCTTGTACGTCACGCCGAGGCCCTTCAGGACCTCCTCGAACCGGGCTGGATCGTCGTCGGGACGCAGGACGTACGCGTCCGGCCCCTCGCGCGCCACCCGCGCCGTCTGCTCTTCCGGCTCGTAGGCCGGCGTCGGGCCCAGCCGCGACGAGAGCAGGATGCGCTCGCGCGTGAACATCGTGAGGGGCGCCGACAGCGAGAAGTCGGCGTAGCCGGTGCGCACACCCTTGTTCTCGAGCGAGCGCAGGACGCTGCGGTAGTAGTCCGACGTGGGCCCGCCGTCGTTCAGACGCGACCACATTCCGGTCACGTTGAGGGCGAGGATCAGCGCGAGAGCGGCGGCCGAAAGCGCGCGCGCGCGCGACCAGGCCGCGGCGAAAACGACTCCGATGTGGACCGCGGTCGCGGCCATCACGGGCAGCAGGTACCGCGGCCGGCCATAGACCGCGCCGGAAGCGGTGGCCCAGACGAGCGCGAGACAGGCGAAGAGGAGCAGCGGCGGCAGGAGCGCGGGCGATGGCCGTCCGGAGCGGATGGAGGCGATGATCTCGCGTCCGCGCAAGGCGAGGAAGGCGACGAGCGCGGCCGGGATCAAGAACCCGGCCGCCGCGCGCACGGCACGGCTGCCGAGGGCCAGCCACGGATGGCCGGGGCTGACGCCCGCGAGCACCGGGAACGACGTGTCCACCGTGCGACGGATGAGATACGGCAGGGCCTCGGCCTGGGCGCGCAGTCCGGAAGAGTCCGGGCTCATCACCTCGCTCGTCGCCCAGCCGTGGCGAAGGTTCCAGAGGATGACGGGCAAGGCCCCAACGAGAAGGCCGGCGATCGTCCATCCCCAGCGCACGCGGAGACCGCGCCCCCGCCGCAGAGCCAGACCCGCGAACACGGCGATCGCGTAACAGGTCGCGACGGGCTGCTGCCAGAACGCGGCGCCGAGGAGCAGCCCGACCGCGAGCGCACGCAAGCGGTGCGAAGGGGACGGCTCCTCTTGCAGCAGCGGCGGCACCAGCGCCAGGGCGAGGCCGCCCAGGGCGAGCACGTCCACGTATTGCCCCACCGAGTTCAGCGAGAACACGGTCAGGAACTTCGGCCCCAGGGCCAGGTAGAGGCCGCACGCGACCGCGGCCGCGCGGCCGCCCAGGCGGCGCGCCAGGGACATCGTCGCCACGATGAAGACGACGTCCAGCGCCACGCTGGCCAGCACCAGCATGCGCGAGAGGTCCTCGGCGCCGCTCATCGCGGAGAACAGCGCCGCCAGGTGGCCCTTCAGCGTGCCCTGGTAGTTCGCCCCGATGGTGAAGACGGGCGCGGGCCGTGTGCCGGCCAGCAGCCGCAGCGCGACGAAGGCGCCGTACGCGCCGTCGGTGTTCACCCATCCCCACGGATGGACGAGCGCGGGCAGCCGGTAGACGAGAGCGATGGCCAGGACGGCGAGCGTGTCTGGACCGGGGCGGGGAAGCGCGCGAAGCGACGACGGACGGACCGCGACCCAGGCACAGGCCAGCGCCCCGACGAAGGCTACCACCGCCATCGGCGCGGACGCGCGCAGCGAAGGAAACCCCCCGAACCAGGCGAGGACGGCCAGAGCGAGCAAGGTGAGGAGTCCGAGCTCGGCGGGGAGCCGCCTATCCTCGGGCGCGAGGGAGCTCAACTCAGCGGACGGTCTTGAGCTGCTCCAAGAGGGCATCCGTGGTGGACGGGCCCTTCAGGATCGAGGTGGCGCGCGCGATCTGGTTGATGGCCTCTTCGATGGCCTCGGCCCCCGCGCCATGCTCCAGCTCCGACTTCGCCTTCACGTAGTGCTTGTTCACGACGCTCTCGCCCACGGCCCCGAGCACGTGGTTGCACACGTCGCGCACCTTGATGAGCCGCGTCATCAGCTCCGGCGAGACGGCGGCCGGAGGCGGGGGCGCGGGGGCCGCGGCGTGTCCGGCGGGCATGGCCGGGAAGGTCCCCGTGCGTGGCTTGGCCGTGGCGGCGCCCGCGGCGGGAGCGGCGGCGGCGGCGCCGCCCGCGGGCCCGGCCGGGCGCTCGCGCAGGCGGATGAGGCCGGTCGCGATCAGGCCGTAGAGGATCTTCGAGGCGTCGAACACGCTCAGGCCGCTGGCCTGCGCGATCGCCTTCACGCTGCGATGGGCGTCGATCTTGGAGAGGATCAGCCACTCGCTGGTGTTGAGGTTGATCTGGCCTTCCCGGCTCTCCTGCACCACGAACTCGGGGATCATCTCGACGGACGGGATCTTCTTCTGGAGGACGCGCCACTCGTCGAGACGGCGCGCCGCTTCCATGAGCAGGTTCGTATTGCTCTTCGAGATGGTCTTGATCTCGCTGGGCGGCGCCGGCTCGAACTTGAAGTCGCCCTTGTTCCAGATGGCGAGCGCGTAGACCGCCTCCTCGCCCGTCACTTCGTCGAGCGTCGCGTGGACGATGCGGCCCTCTTGAAGGTAGATCTGGCCCTTCAGGTGGCCGTCGACGAGATGGAACACGCCCGTTTTTCCGGAGACGCTGACGAGCTGGATGATGTCAGGGAGATGGAGCTCAGCGAGTGAGCCTTGGAAGGCCATCGGGTTCAGGCTCTCCGCCGCGTCCGCCCTTCCGCTAACCCTCGCCGGTGGTGGCAGATACGGCGGCGCGAGAACGTGAGGCTATCAGGCGATCTGGAGCGTGTCAAACGCGCGAAAGCGAAACACGGAGTGCGTGCGAACCAGGAGCGCGGCGCCGCGCAGCGGCGGCGCAGCGGTGGGGGGTTTCAGGGGGGGTCGCGAACGCCCATCTCGCGACACCCCTGAGATAAGTCAGGCGGGCGTTATTTTCTCGGCGGGCTCGTCCAGGTCCTTGGCCCGCCGCTCGCGGTCACGCTCGCGCGGCAAGAGGATGTTGTGCCGCTTGATCATCTCGTTCAGCGTGGTCGGCTTCAGGCCCAGGAGCCGCGCGGCTTCCTTCTGCACGCCCGCCGTCGACTCCAGTGTGGACTCGATCAGGCGGCGCTCGAAGTTCGCGATCACGTCGCGCAGCGAGATGCCTTCCGGCGGGACGGTCAGGTGCGGGACGTGGAAGCTGGGCGCGGTGCGCACGTGGTCCGGGATCAGCTCGCGTCCGATCTGGGTGCCCGTGGTCAGCACCACCCCGCGCTCGATCACGTTCTCCAGCTCGCGCACGTTGCCGGGCCAGTCGTAGTCCATGAGCGCCTGCAGGGCCTCCGGGCTCACGCCGGTCACGTTCTTGGTGTTCTCGCGCGCGTATTTGTCCACGAAGTGCGCGACCAGGGCGGGCACGTCCTCCTTGCGCTGGCGCAGGGGCGGGAGCTGGATGGCGATGACGTTGAGCCGGTAGTACAGGTCCTCGCGGAAGCGGTTCTCCTCCACGGCGCGGCGCAGGTCGATATTGGTGGCGGCCACGATGCGCACGTCCACCTTGACCGTGTCCGTCCCCCCCAGGCGCATGAACTCGCGCTCCTGCATGACGCGCAGGAGCTTGGCCTGGGTCTCGAGGGGGATGTTGCCGATCTCGTCGAAGAAGAGCGTGCCCTTGTCCGCGAGCTCGAAGAGCCCCTTCTTCGAGTACACGGCGCCGGTGAATGCGCCCTTGACGTGGCCGAAGAGGTTCGACTCCAGGAGGTCGTGCGGCAACGACCCGGAATTGACCACGATGAAGGGCTTGTCCGCTCTCGAGGAGTTGGTGTGGATGGCCTTGGCCACCAGCTCCTTGCCCGTGCCGCTCTCCCCGACGACGAGGATGGTGGAGCGCGAGGGCGCCGCCTGCGAGATCAGGTTGAAGACCTGCTGCATGCGCGGGCTCTTGCCCACGATCTCGGTGAAGCGGGCCTGGTCCTTGAGGGCGCGGCGCAGGTCGCGGTTCTCGTCCTTCAGCCGCCGCTGCTCCAGGCCGTTGCGCAGGATGTGGAGCACCTCTTCGTGCTTGAAGGGCTTGGTGACGTAGTCGAAGGCGCCCCGCTTCATGGCCTGGATGGCCGTCTCCACGGAGGCGAAGGCGGTGATCATGAGGACGACGAGATCGCCGTCCACCTTCTTCAGCTCTTCCAGCACGTCGAGGCCGCCCATCTCCGGCAACATGACGTCCACGATGGCTGCTTCGTAGGACTGCTTCTTGGCCAGGGCGAGGCCCTCGACGCCGTCGTGGGCCAGGGTGACGCGGTAGCCCGCTTCCTGGAGGAGGCTCTGCAGGACGTCCCGCATCACCTCTTCGTCGTCGATGACGAGGACAGATTCGTTCATCGACCCCCCACCCTTGTCCTCGGCTCGTTCCGCCGAGGCTCGGGAGCGGCGGAACGAGCCGAGCCTTGGCGGCGCACAGGCATCGCGATCATGGCGCGGTCACGGTCCTTCAACGGCGCGCTGCTTCCGCTGCGGCCAGGGAGGGCAGCGCGACCTGGAACGTGGTGCCCTGGCCGGGGACGCTCTCCACGAAGATGGCCCCGCCGTGCTCCTGCACGATGCCGAAGGAGATGGAGAGGCCGAGGCCGGTGCCGCGGCCGATCCCCTTCGTCGTGAAGAAGGGATCGTAGATCCGCCGCACGTGCTCCGGCTTGATGCCGTGACCCGTGTCGCGCACTTCCACCACGA
>Ga0207428_10000111_pt1 | contig 111333 bp, 104 predicted proteins | sample RhiMethybrSRZTD1_FD_187600 | JGI IMG/M metagenome (GOLD analysis project Ga0207428, IMG submission 187600) | Populus rhizosphere microbial communities from Tennessee, USA - Rhizosphere MetaG P. TD hybrid SRZTD1 (SPAdes) (version 3) | ecosystem: Host-associated > Plants > Roots > Rhizosphere >... | reverse complement strand
GCGGTTGAATGTGCGCGTGAACGGCCGCCTCCATTTTGGCGATCCCTATATCAGCCTTGCAGCAGCGCGCGCTGGCTTCGGCATCGCACGCGTCCCAGATTTTGTCACGCAGAACAATTTGAAAAACGGAGAACTGGTTAGACTGCTAGAGAAATACGAACCAGAGGCGCCGGTGACGATGTATATCGTCTATCCACACGCACGCCACTTAGCATCGAAGGTGCGCGTGTTTGTTGATTTTCTCATCGAGCGATACTCCCGAACGAAGACAAAGAGCGACTGAGTTCTCAAAGGTGCGGCATCTAAAAGTGCCATCTTGTGATAGTCCGCTATTGGCTCATAGCAGACATGGGCTGTTGCGGGATACCGTTTCACGCCGTGTCCTTCGGCGACGAACGTCTGTTCTGCCAATTTGGCATGTACAAACACAACATCAGCATCGCCGCGCCGAGCCACGTCGAGCGCCTGACCGGTGCCCAAAGCCCCGCACTTTCACGGCGATACCGGTCTTCAGTGTAAAGAGCGGCAACAAATGCTCGAACAGGCCCGAATCTTTCGTCGACGTAGTTGAAACGACGGCAATCGATTTTTCTTGCGCCAGCGCGGGTCCGGCTAAGAAAACAGCGCTACAAAAAACCGCGATGAGCGCGAATTTCGGTTTCCGCAGTGAAAGCATGTCGGTCCAAACAGCCACCAACACAGCACTTCCCTAATAAAGCACTTTTGATTTTCCTCAATGCGCCGATGTCCGCTTTTGGCCCTTAGCAGACATGAGCTACTGCACTGCACATGTCCGCTTTCGGGGGTAAAGCCGACATGACCGTTTGCGGGAATCCGCTTTCGCGGTCGCTATTGGGGGTAAAGCGGACATGGGCTGTTGCGCCGCACATGTCCGCTTATGACCCAAAGCGGACATTATCTCTCGGCGCGTCTCATTTGACCTATCGAGCGGCCCGCACATTCACTGACAGACTAATACGGGCCTTTTCGCGTGTGCCAGCACCTTGTTTGTCACACTGCCGATCAGAATCCCGGAGAGTCCGCTGTGCCCATGCGACGACATGACGATGAGGTCGCAACCTCTGTCCTGGGCTGCAGCGACAATGGCTTGATAGGGATGTGTGTTCTCCACTTGAATCGTGTCGCAGGAGACACCGGCCTGCTTGGCCGCATTTACGGCGCGATCCAACGCGCTCGTGGCGTCCTTCTTGATCGCCTCGGCATATTTTGCGGATTCCTCCGGCCGCCCTGTCATTTCTGTGAATCTGAACCTGTCGAACGGTTCCATGACAACGATTACGGATACTTTGGCTCCCAAGGATTTCGCCAGCGCCAACCCACTCGTCACCCCACGCTCCGCTAGCTCCGACCCATCTGTTGGAATGAGAAGATGCCGATACATGCCCCACCTCTCGGTTGTCTGGACGTATCACCAACGCTGCCTTCCGAATGTAAGCAAATGACACCGCAGACATTTGATGCAGGTCAATTGGAATGCAAAGGATGTCCGCTATTGGCCCAAAGCGGACATCTCTAGTTGCACCGCACATGTCTGCTTTCGAGCGGACACTAGGACCGCTGCGTGGGATGGGCGAGGACCGACACCGACGCAACGACATGGGACCATGGTTCATCATGCCAACTCCGCTCCTCAATCTTCAGTTTGAGCATCCAGAAGATCGAAGATTTTTCATCGACCTACTTACCGGCGGTGACGAGCAGAAGTTTGAAGCTGAATTTCTAAATTGTTTCGACTTCCGCGAACCGGCCATCAAGCCGAAGGAGTTCAACGCTCTTCGGAAGAAAGCGTTTAGGGACTTGCTGCAAAAGCATGGTGAAACCTGTCAGCTTCGCATACACGCCGATTGCAGCAAGGATAAGAAGTGGGAAGTAGACCACATCATTCCACTCGCCACTAATGAGTTGAACAAGAAACTTAGAAACATCACGCGCAGTTTGGCGGCCAAAGTTCCTTCCCAGAGCTTCGGTTCCAACCACCCGACCAATCTGATTTTGGTGTGCAGACGATGTAATGCGTTCAAGAAGCATAGGATGATTAAGCCGCAGGCGCGCCGCACCGGATAGCGAGTGAGTGCACGCCGTGCTGGCGCATGTTGCCGAGGATCATCATGCGGCGGTGATCGATCTGGGGGCCGGGGGGGATGGTTTGAAAAATCAGCGAACGCACCAGCGGCAACGCCGGGATCGTCGATTTCTGCTAATATTGCGCAAAACATTAGGCCGGGTTTTTCATTAGGACGTTCATGGGGAAAAAACCGCCGCTGAAATTGGTCAAGCCATCGCCTGCCACGCGGCAGGCACCGCTACGGTCTCTCGGCAGACACGGGCAGTCGCTCTGGGACCGCGTCATGTCCGAATATGAAATCGATGACAGCGGTGGTCTTGAAATGTTGATGCAGGCCTGCGCTGCGCTGGACCGTGCCGAGATTCTACACGACGAGATCAACCGCGACGGCGAGGTGATCAGGGTGCGTGGCACGGTCAAAGATCATCCGGCCTTGAAGCATGAGCTCGCGAACCGCGCTTTCGTCGTCAGGACGTTGGCCCGGCTGGGTCTTAACTTCGAGGCGATCAGGCCATCGGTTGGTCGTCCGCCACAGCCAGTGGGATGGCAGCCATGACCACCAAGCGCACACCGATACGCCCTCCAGGCGGCTAGCGGATCACGCCCGCTGCGGTCGCGGCCTTTCGCCAGATGCAGCGGTTGGAAGAGTCCTGCAACTGCCAGCACGATTGCAAGGATGGCGATTGCGAGGAGTGGAATCGGCTTGACCGCACATTGCGCGACGAGATGAAATTGTATCCGTGGGAATTTCCGACCTATCTCAGACGGACCAACGATGGCCGCGATGCCGATGCCGTGGTGCGCTATCACATGCTCAAGGCTGCGGCCGATGAGGCGGCGTCGTGATCTCGTTAAACGATGATCAGTTGGCCTGTCTGATGGCTCATGCCGCTGCGTTGGATTGGCAAAAGCGCAGCGACTTCTTGCTGCGAGTCGCCGGGCTGCTGCGCCTACAGTCTGGCCGCCCCACCGATGCCGACGTGTCACGTGCCGCCGATCAGGCGTTGCGCTCACTGGGCGCGGTCAACACGGCTGCCTGATCCATCACTTACGGTAGGCCTTGCGGTCGATCAGCGCCCGCGTTGCAGTGACCCAATCATCGTCACGCTTTACCAAGGCATGCCCGGTGCTTCCGGGGTCATCCGCTTGCGGTACATCGACCGGCGGCAACCTCCACGTGCTCGATGCGCTGGCCAGCCCAGAGGCTTGCAGCCGTGACCGCTGGCGCGTTAATTCCGGCTAACCCCTCGCTCCGCTCCCCACACCGGGCTGTTAGCCCATGGTTAGCCCGCCGGAGTCTGTTGCGCGCGAGGCCCCGTCTTTGCTGGAGTTCCTGAGCGTTATCGGCTGTCCTACTATCAGAAAGCGCGGGCCGGGCTTGAAAGAACGAACTAGGCGAGCTCGATTTCGCCATCGACTTTGTGGCTGAGACCGACTTTTCCAATGGTGAGGACCATCTGCGCCTGAATAGTTTCATTGCCCTTGAGACGTCCGTCGGCAATCGCCGCACGGATCGCCTTTTCGATCTCCTGCTGGGAGGTAACGCCAACGACTTTGAGGAATTTCCGTAACGACATGTTGAGGGCTTCTTCGTTCATTTGAAAGACTCCTTAAACATTGCGTTGCGCCCAATGTTACGGCTCAGTGCGTTCCGACACCAAGCGTTTATGCCGCAAAAGAATGCTTGCATTTCCGTTTGGCTGAACAGCGACTTGACGCTATAGCTAGCCCTCAGCCGGTGTGGCGGAATTGGCAGACGCGCACGACTCAAAATCGTGTTCCCAAAAGGAGTGTCGGTTCGACCCCGACCACCGGCACCACGAACTCCTCTGACAGGTCTCGCGCGCATGGACGATTATGTGGCTTTGCTCCGCCGTGACCCGCCGCTGGCCGCCGCAGCGATCGTTGCCGTCGTCGGTACATTGACGATCTGCGGATTCTTTTTCTTCCAATATGTTCTTGGCTACCCCCCGTGTCCGCTTTGCCTCGATCAACGCAATGCGTTTTACGCCAGCGTTCCCCTTGCGGCGCTGCTGTGGCTCGGCGCGGGTTACGGCGCTTCAAGCAGGGTCATGATTGCAGGCTTTGCAATAATCACCGCGATCATGCTGTGGAACGCTGGGCTGTCTGCTTATCATGCGGGCGTCGAGTGGAAGTTCTGGCCGGGACCTGCGGATTGTTCCGGACCGATCAACAGTCTCGGCTCAGCCAGCGACATGTTGAAACGACTTCAGGATATCCGGATCGTGCGATGCGATGAGGCGGCCTGGCGATTTCTCGGAATTTCGCTCGCCGGCTATGACGTTCTGGTGTCACTGTTTATTGCGATCGTCGCCGCCTGGGGTGCAAAAGCTTCGCTGGCGCGCCGCAAAACGTCCGGCTAGAACATCGCCACAGGTTTATGCCATGGAAGTCCTGATCATTGGCGCCGGCATCGGCGGGTTGACCCTCGGGCTGATGCTTCATCGCGCCGGAATCGCCTGCCGTATCTTTGAAGCTGCTCCCGAACTGAAGGCCGTCGGGGTGGGGATCAATATCCTGCCGCACGCATCGCGCGAATTATGCGCGCTTGGTCTTGAGGACGCTCTCGCCAAAATCGCGGTGACCACGCGGGAATATTGCTTCTATAACCGCTTCGGCCAATTCATTTACAGCGAGCCGGCCGGCCGCTTCGCCGGCTATGACGTCCCGCAATTTTCAATTCATCGCGGCGACCTGCAGATGGTTCTGCTCGACGCCTTTGTCGCGCGCGCCGGCGCGGACAAGGTTATAACCGGTTGGCGCTGCACTCGCGTCGAGCATGATGGCCCCGAGGCGGTTGCGCATTTCGAGGATATCAACGGCGAGCCGTTGCCGAGCCAGCGCGGCAGCATCGTCGTCAGCGCCGAAGGCATTCATTCTGTCTTGCGCAAGCAGCTGTTTCCGGACGAGGGGCCGCCCAAATATTCCGGGATCAATATGTGGCGCGGTGTCACGCGCTGGAAGCCGTTCCTATCGGGCGCGAGCATGATCCGGATCGGCTGGCATCATCCGGCGAAGCTTCTGATCTATCCGATCCGCAACAATGTGGACTCCGAGGGCCGGCAACTTGTGAATTGGGTGTGCGACATCGAGACCCCGCAGTACCAGGCGCGCGACTGGAACCGGCGCGGACGACTGGAGGATTTTCTGCCTGCGATGGCAGACTGGCATTTCGACTGGCTCGATGTGCCCAAATTCATCACCTGCGCCGATACAATTCTCGAATATCCAATGGTTGATCAGGATCCGCTGCCGCGATGGAGCTTCGGGCGTCTGACGCTTCTCGGCGACGCGGCGCATCCAATGTATCCGCGCGGTGCCAACGGCGCGGCGCAGGCCATTCTGGATTGCCGTGCGCTGTCCGATGCACTCGCCGCCAACGCCGATGATCTCACCGCTCTAAAGGTTTACGAAGCGAACCGACTCCCCGCCACCAGCGAGGTCGTGCTGGCGAACCGCAAAGCGCCCCCCGACGCCATTCTGCATGAGGTCTATCGCCGCACGGGCGACAAGCCGTTCAAGAACATCGACGACGTGATCAGCCGCGACGAACTCGTCGCGCTGTCCGAGAGCTACAAGCGTGTCGCGGGTTATGACAGGGAACGGTTGAAGACCAGGCTTGAGGTTTCCAAAAACTGACGACCACGAAATGCGAAGGCGCGCGTACATCCGGCGTCGCCCGCTGCATATCGTGGCCGCTCGATGACGGAGCCTTGCGGCTCTACATCACCGCTCAAACACGTATAGGCACTGTTTGTTCCGCTTCAAGAGTGGGAGCGGTGCGCACTTCAGCGATTCTCGGCCGGAATGTTCCCGATCCGAGCCGAGTGCCTGGCAATGTCGTCGAGGCTGTACGACAAGTGAGAGCGTTTGGTTGATGGCGGACGCTTGGCGACCGAGAGGCCCGGCCGCCATTCGGTTGCCGGGCGTATCGGGCGGGGTGCAAATCCGCCCCCGCAATTCGGGCACACATTGTGCAATTTGTGTTCGACGCAATCGGAGCAAAACGTGCATTCGTAGCTGCAGATCCATGCGTCGACGGAATTAGGCGGCAAGTCAACGTCGCAAAATTCGCAATTGGGTCGAAGTTCGAGTGCCATCGTCGACTCGCTATGCCGTCTACTGTTTCGCCATTGCCTTGCGTTTCCACGCTTCCCAGGCCCTGGCGAGGCCGTAACCCTCGCGTTCCTCGATCCTTCGAGCCTCCTCGGGATCGAGATAGGTAACCGGCCCGCCCAGTGCTGCCGCCTGCATCTGCAGTGTGGCATTGAGGGGAAGGAAAATGCTGCGACCCACGACGCGTTGCAGCGATGGTCCGACGACCACGGCGCCATGGCCGCGCATCAGCGCTGCGGGATGATTGCCGAGCGCACCGGCAAGCGCGCGGCCAAGCGCCTGATCGCGAATCAGCATGTCGGTCATCCCCGCGCGTTCCCGGATCTCGAACACCGGAACGCCGGCGGCTATGAAAGCCGACCGGTGATAGACCGGCTTCAGCGGCACCTTGCTGATCCCGAATGGAATCAGCGCAGGTGCGTGGGTATGCACGATCGCGACGACATCCGGACGTGCCTTGTAGATTTCGCCGTGGATGAATCGTTCCGTGTAAAGCGGCCTCCCTCTCGCGTCGACCGGGTTGCTGTCGAGGTCGAATTCCATGATGTCTTCGGCGCTGATCAGTTCCGGAGCCCGCGAGCGCGACAGCAGGTAGCGATTGGGATTGCGTGGATGACGAGCGCTGACATGCCCCCAGCCATCCAGCACTCCCTGGTCAGCCAGAATGCGATTGGCGGCAACAAGGTCTTCGATCAATTGCGGCTCGACCGATCCAGCCGAGGGCGGCGCCGTTTGCGCGGCCGCAATACTGGCATTGCACAGGCTCGCCGCGAGCGACATGGCGAAAAAGACCATTGGCACGCTGCCGCGGCGGTGCAGCAGCTTGCTGGTCATGCGGGGCTCCAATGCCAATTGTCGCGGCGCCTTACGGCTCGAGTTCGGTGTCCCAATAGAGATAGTCGAGCCAGCTCTCGTGCAGGTAGTTCGGCGGGAACAACCGGCCGTTTCTGTGCAGATGGTGCACGGTCGGCTGGAACGGCATCTGCGACGGCCACATCCTCGCTTCGTTCGTCGTTAGGTTGCCCTTGCGTAGATTGCACGGCGAGCAGGCGGCGACCACGTTATTCCAGGTGGTGTGGCCGCCGCGGGACCGCGGCAACAGATGGTCGAACGTCAAATCGTCCCGGTCGCCGCAATACTGGCAGACAAAGCGGTCGCGGAGGAACACGTTGAAGCGGGTGAAGGCGGGGTGGGTGGAAGGCTTAACGAAGGTTTTGAGAGAGACCACGCTCGGCAGTTTCATCTCGAATGAAGGGCTGTGTACGGCGCGGTCATAATTGGCGACGATGTTAACCCGCTCGAGGAAGACCGCTTTTATCGCGTCCTGCCAGGACCAGAGCGAGAGCGGGTAATAGCTCAACGGCCTGAAATCAGCGTTGAGCACCAAGGCCGGAAAACCGCCGGGCGAAACGTGCACGTTCAAGCGACGCTCCTCGACCTCCTTGGAACGCTGCCGCCACGCAGCTGACGCGCTACTAATAGGGCAGCGTGACAGGATTGTGAAGCCGGGACGGAGAGTTACCCGCAAAGGCGCTATTTCCGCCGGGCAAAGCTTTTGGCAAGGAATTCGCCTCCCTGCCGAACGCCTTCCTGGTCGATGCCATGGGCGACCCCCGCTGAGATATGCCATTCCGTTGGCACATCGAGCGCTGCGAGGCCTTGCGCCGCGTGCAACAGCGCCTGGACGGGTATGAGCTGATCGGCGTCGCCGTGAATCAGAAGGACCGGCGGCCGGCTGCGAATCTCGGCCGCGAAAGCATCGAGGTCGCCGTTCTCGGGGATCACGAGCATGCCCGAGTAGCCGACGATCGCCGCCGGCGCGATCGCCCGGCGCAGGCCGACATGCAGTGACATCATAGTGCCCTGGCTGAAACCGACCAGCGCTAACGCTGATGGCGGAAGATTGCGCCGCTTGAGCTCGGCATCGAGAAATTTTTCAAGCAGGGGGGCGGCGTCTTTCACGCCGGTCCAGCGCTCGTTCGGATTACGGAACGTAAGTGGAAACCACTCGCGGCCGACAGGGGCCTGTCCGCATGGCCGCGGCGCATGCGGCGATACAAATGCAGCGTGCGGTAGAATCCCTTGCCACGCGCGTCCGATGTCGATCAGGTCGTTGCCGTCTGCGCCGTAGCCATGCAGGAAAACCACCAGCTGCTTCGCGGGGCCTGAACGCGGCTCAAGTCGTGGGCCGTCGAGTTCAGCCATTATTCTTCCTTCTTGTCGATTGCCTGCCAGCTTTCTTCGAACGGCCGTTCGCTTGAAGCGGCGTTACGTCCCTCTTTTTCAGGACACGATAGTAGGCCCACAGCAGATGCGCCGCCACGCCGCGCCAAGGACGCCAGGCCTCGGCCAGCTTGGACAGAGCCTTGGCATCCGGGCGCTTGCGCAAGCCGAGCGCCATGCGCGCGGATTCCTGAACCGCCAGATCGCCCGCGGGAAACGCATCCGCGTGACCAAGGCAGAACAAGAGATAGATATCGGCAGTCCAGGGGCCGACTCCATGGAGCGTGGTCAGGGTCGCGTGCGCATCGTCGGCGCTCATGTTGCCAACCGCGGTGAGATCGATCTGTCCCCTGGCCACCGCCTTCCCAATCTCCCGGATGGATTTGATCTTGGGGGCCGACAAACCAAGGCGCTTGAGTTTGTCGGCACGCGCGCGCCGTACTGCATCATGATGAAATGGGTCAAATGCTGCGAACAACCGGCTGCGGATTGCGGCCGCGCTGGCCGTCGAAAGCTGCTGGCCGCAGACGATGGCGCAGAGGCCGGGAAAGCCCGGCTCGCGCCGGCGCAGACTGAAAGGGCCTGCCCGCTCCGCAATGGGCTTGAGCCTGGGATCCGCGAGGATCAGCTGAGCAAGGCCTGTCTGGAGATCGGCGTCGGTTTGAAGGAAGTAGGTCATCGGGCCTCTTAGTATTATCTCGCTCGTCGCAGCGGAAGTCGGAATCCAGAAAAAGCCTGCTTGACTCGACCTGCGGTTGCCCATGCAAGAAGGACTTCACATCGGCTGACCGGAATCATGCCACCCGTTTTCCGTTTCGCGCCGTCGCCCAACGGTTACCTGCACCTCGGCCATGCCTTGTCGGCGTTGCTCAATGCCGACATGGCACGCGCAAGCGCTGGCCGCCTGCTATTGCGGATCGAAGATATCGACGCCGCCCGTTGCCGGCCCGAATACGAAGCGGCGATCTACGAGGATCTGTCGTGGATAGGCCTCCAATGGGAAACGCCTGTATGGCGACAGTCCGGCCGCTGGGATAACTATCGAGCAACGTTACGCCAGCTCGAGACCATGGGGCTGATCTATGCGAGTTTCGAAACGCGCGCCGAAATCGCAAGGCTGGTGGCTGCGCGCGAGGTGCATGGTCCCTGGCCGCGCGACCCGGATGGCGCGCCGCTCTATCCAGGCCACGCGAAAACCACGCCGGATGCCGAGCGCAAGCGCCGTATCGAGTCCGGCGAACCTTATGCGCTGCGTCTGGACATGCGGGCAGCGGCAGCGTGTGCCGGTGCGCTGACGTGGATTGAGAGCGGTGCGGGACCGGCCGGCGAATCCGGCACGATCATTGTCGATGCTTCGGTCTGGGGCGATGTGATCCTGGCGCGGAAGGAAACACCGACCAGTTATCACCTTGCCGTGGCGCTCGACGATGCTGCCCAGGGTATTACCGATGTCGTCCGCGGCCGCGATCTCTTCTATGCGACCGCGGTGCATCGCCTTCTGCAGGCGCTTCTTGGCCTGCCACAGCCCCGGTACCATCACCACAAACTCTTGCTCGGTCCCGACGGCAGCAAGCTTTCGAAGTCCACGCAGTCGACCGGGCTGCGCGAGCTCCGCGCAAGGGGCACAAAACCAGCCGAAATCCGCCGTTTGGCCGGCCTCGATTGAACCGCCCTTCCATGTCATTGTCGGCCAGGGGAAGGGAGAAATGGCCAAGCGGAAGCGCAAAAGCGGGGGCAAGAGCAGGCCTGCCAGGCGAGCCCGCGCGCCGTCATCGCGCGCGAGGGGTTTGGCCAAGGCACAGATACAAGCGGTCGAGGCTGCACTTGCCGGCATTGCGCACGACATCCGCACGCCGCTGACCGGCATCGTAGCATTGGCCGAATTGCTGGCTTCCTCCGACCTCGGCACGCGCGAACGCGAATGGGCAAACGCGATCAAGAATGGTGCCGATCACCTCGCCGCGCTTTCGACATTAATTGTCGATGCGGCGAAAGAGGGTGCCAAGGGCGTTGTGTTTCGCGACGAGTTCTTCTCGCCACGGGAAATCGCGAAAACTGTCGGCGCAGCCTTGGCCGCGCGCGCCGCCAGCAAAGACGTCAAGGCGGAAATTGAGATCGCGCGCGATCTGCCCGGAGTGGTGCGGGGTGACCCAATGCGATTGCGGGCAATGCTCGAAAACCTCGCCGACAATGCCGTGAAATTTACCGAGGTCGGCACTGTGCGCTTCTCCGCTGATGCCGAGCAAGTAGGACGCAATGGCGTGCGACTAATCTTTAGCTTTACCGACAACGGAATTGGCATCGGCGAGAACGAATTGAAGCAACTTTTTCGTCCCTTCGCGCAGGCGAGTGTCGGTGTCGCCAAGCGCTACGGAGGAGCGGGGCTAGGCCTCGCCTTCGTCAAGCGCGTTGCCACGGCGATGGGAGGCGATCTCCAGGTGACCAGCAGGAAGGGCAGCGGTTCTACGTTTCGCCTCGCCGTGCTCGCCAAGTCGATGGAAGGAGTTCCGGTGGCCGAGCGGATCAACACCGCCCCAACGCCGGTGCGGGCCCTGTCCATCTTATGCGCCGAGGACAATCCGTATGGTCGCGTCGTGATGAACACGATCCTGCGCGAACTGGGTCATCGCGTTGATTTCGTCGAGACAGGCGGGGCCGCAATCGAGGCCATCGCACGCGGCAATTATGATGCTGTCTTGATGGATGTCACGCTGGGGGGACTGAACGGCATTGAGGCAACGCAGCGAATTCGAGCGCTGCCAGGCAAGGCCGGAAAGACGCCGATTGTCGCGGTGTCAGGGCACAGCAACAGCAGCGACGAGCAGGCTGCGCGCGCAGCGGGCATGAACTTCTATTTGAAAAAGCCCGTCAGCCCGCGAAAGCTGGCCAAGGTTCTGGGAGACCTCGCCAAGTAAAAACTGTCAGCGTGGGCGGCGGACCGCTGCAAGAATTTTATGTGATTGCAGGCATCACCTTGTCGAGCCAAGGGCAGCACGGCATTGACGCACGTAGCGCTCAGCAGCATCTCGGCCGAGCAAGCGGCCAATCTCCATGCGTTTGTTTGGAACGTCAGCAAAGACACTGAAAATAAATTTTTTTAAATCCGCAATCACAGCCTCTTCAATCGTTGCATAGGCCCCGGCGGGGACAGCAAGCACCTTATGGTCAATCTCGCCGTCCTCAACCTGCTCCAGCAGCCCTATGGGATCACATTCTAGCGTTGTACCCGCGACGAGCGGCTCTCCCGTCAACACGAAACAATCAACTGCATCATCATCGCCGCTGACCGTGCCAATGACAAAACCGTACGGGTAGGGGTAGCTGGCCGATACATCGACTGTCCGCAGATATCGCAGCGTGCGCTCGTCGTAGATATTCTTGCGTCGCGAACCGGCCTCGTTTTCAATAAAGACCTGCATGAATTTGCCGTTTGCCCCTATAGTAATTGGGCTCCAATCTACCGTCATTGAGTTTAGCGGGCCGGGGACGGCATGGGCGGAAAATATGGTCGCGCAAAGATCGTTGAGCGCCTGCAGGCGGAAATTCGTGGCGGGCGAGCGATCTATGACGCCCTGTGCGGCTCCGGCATCACGGCCAAGATGGCCGCACGCGGTGGCGCCGACATGGTCACGGCCCATTGCCTTGCTTATTTCCGCATGCAGGGCATGAGCTCGATGGCAGGCTACTTGCCGATTTGTGACGCCAACGCACTCACGCTCGAGCTGGGCGAGCGTGCACTCGTGAACGTGGTCCGCGACTGCCCTCTGGTGGCGGGGCTGTTGTGTGTCGATCCAACGCGCGACATGACTCGCTTCCTCGAGAAAATCGCGGAGGCGGGGTTTGATGGCGTGATGAACTGTCCGACCGTGGCGTTGATCGACGGCAAATTTCGCAGCGATTTGGAGGAAACCGGCATGGGATTCGCTCGCGAGGTCGAGGTGCTTGCGCACGCGTCTCGGATGGGGCTGTTCACTAAGGCGTTTTGCACCTCGCCGGAGGAAGCTCTCGCCATGGCAGAAGTTGGAGTGGACAACATCATCGTGCATTTCGGCAACAGCTCGGGTGGCACGGTCGGTTCAAAAACGGTTCTCGGTGAGGATGCCTCGCGAAAGCGCGCTGGCATTCTGCTCGACGCGTTATCCGCAAAATTCTCCGAATGCATCGTCACTTGCCATGGGGGTGCTATCGAAACGCCCACTGATTTCGAGCGCTTTTTGAAAATAGAGCCGCGTCTGCATGGATACGTCGGCGGCTCTTCGGCAGAGCGCTTTCCGATCGAGTCGTCTGTGGTTCAAGCGGCGCGGCAGTTCAAGAACGTCAAGCTTCCGAAGGCGGGCTAGGTGGACCGGGTCTGCGTCGCCGTCCTTGCCACGCTCGACAGTAAGTACGAGGCAGCGCGTTTTGTTTGTGCCGCGTTAACTGCGGCAGGCGCGACGCCATGGCTGGTCGACGTGTCGCTGCGACCGAACGAACACGATTTCGCGGATGTTAACGGTGGGGTCGTTGCAGAATCTGCAGGACTGACGTGGGCCGAACTAGGGCGCCTCGCGCGCGCGGATGCTGCCAAGGCCATGGTCAAGGGTGGCACCGAAATCGTGCGTGCCAAATTCGCGCGCGGTGAGGTCGACGGCGTGCTCGGCGTCGGCGGGGCCAACGGCTCGACCATCGCCTGCGCGATCATGCGCGCGTTGCCGCTATCATTTCCAAAGGTCATGGTTACGCCGGTTGCTGCGACGGCGGCCGTGCAATGGTACGTCGCCGAAAGCGACATCGCCATGTATCCAACCATTGGCGATATCTCGCTCAACCGCATTACTCGCGCGGCCATGGAAAATGCTGCTTATGCCTTGGCCGAAATGGCGAGGGCATGGAAGCGGCGGGACACTGCCGCGCGCGTCCCGTTGCTGGGGGTATCCTCCTTCGGCAATACCCAACCGGCGGTCGACCGCATAACGGCGAGACTGCAGGCCGAAGGATTCGAGGTTATTCATTTTCACGCCTCCGGGCCGGGCGGTCGCGCGCTCGAAAGCCTGGCGGCATCCGGCGAACTTGCGGGAGTGATTGATCTCACCACCTCAGAGCTGACTGATTTTGTCACCGGCGGTGTCTACAGCGCGGGCGATACGCGGCTCACCGCTGCCGGTGCCGCCGGCCTCCCGCAGGTGGTGGTCCCGGGCTGTCTCGATTTCACCAATTGGTGGGTAGGGCAAGTGCCCGACAAATATCGACAGCGTGAATTCTACCAATACAACGTCGAGATCTTGCTGATGCGGACCAATGCCGAGGAATTCGCCGCGCTCGGAAAACTGTTCGGCGAACGGCTACGCGCCGCCAAAGGCCCGGTCAGAGTGCTCATCCCAGGCGGCGGTATGAGCCAGCTCGTTAGTCGCAAGACTTATGACCTTGCCGGCAATGAACGCGGCGCGTGGGCACGGCCTGCGACCGATCGCGTGTTCGTTGAAACGCTCAGGCGCTACCTGCCAGCCGGTGCAATCAGGGAATTGCCGCATCACATTAACGACACATCCTTCGCGGATGCGTGTGTCGTAGAAATGATTGAGATGATGGCGGCGCGGCCGATGAGTTCCTTGCCGCCCGCCTCGTGACCCACCACCGCCGCCATCAGGTCTAAACTGCGCCCTTGGCACGCTCGACGATGCGAACGACATCGGACATGATGCGGTTCAATTCAAAATCCTTCGGCGTGTAAACCGCAGCGACCCCGGCCTTTTCCAGTTCCGCCGCGTCCTCGGGCGGAATGATCCCGCCGACCACCACGGGCACGTCAAGTCCGGCCCGTTTCATGCGGTCGACGACGTCTTCGACGAGCGGAAGATGGCTGCCTGAAAGTACGGACAGGCCCACCACGTGCGCCTTCTCTTTGCGCGCTGCCTCGACGATCTCTTCCGGCGTCAGCCGAATTCCCTCGTACACGACCTGCATGCCGGCGTCGCGCGCGCGCACGGCAATCTGCTCGGCGCCGTTGGAGTGCCCGTCGAGCCCCGGTTTGCCGACCAGGAACGTGAGCCGGCGGCCCAACTTTCGCGAGACGCGGTCGACGTCGGCGCGAATGTCGTCGAGGCCGGTCACGTCGTTGCGCATGGCGCGGCCAACCCCGGTGGGTGCGCGGTATTCGCCGAAGGCCTCGCGCAGCGTCCAGCCCCACTCTCCGGTCGTGACCCCGGCTTTGGCACAGACAATCGAGGCCGGCATGATGTTGCCGCCGGTGGTTGCCGCGCGCTTCAATTCCTTCAGCGCTTCAGCAACGGCTGCATTGTCCCGCGATTCACGCCATGCCTTAAGACGTTCGATTTGTCCGCGTTCGGCGTCCTCCGACACAGTCAGGATGGCATCGGCCGCGCCCGCCAGCGGCGAGGGCTCGGTTTCGAGATACTTGTTTACCCCAACCACTGTCTGCTCGCCGCGTTCGATCGCTTCCAAACGCGCCGTATTCGATTCAACCAGTTGCTGCTTCATGTAGCCCGCATCGACTGCGGCAACCGCACCGCCCATCTCCTCGATGCGCCTGAGTTCTTCCCGCGCCTGCTGCTTCAGGTCTTCGACCTTTTGCGCAATTTCGTCGGAGCCGTCGAAAATGTCGCCATACTCGAGCAGATCGGTCTCGTAAGCGAGGATCTGCTGCATGCGCAACGACCACTGCTGATCCCATGGCCGCGGCAAACCCAATGCCTCATTCCAGGCGGGCAGCTGCACGGCGCGCGCGCGCGCATTCCTCGACAATGTGACGGCCAGCATCTCGATGAGAATGCGCGCGACGTTGTTTTCAGGCTGCGGCTCGGTCAGCCCCAACGAATTGACCTGGACGCCGTAGCGGAACAGGCGCTGCTTGGGATCGGTGATGCCGTAACGCTCACGCGTTATCTCGTCCCATAGCTCTGTGAACGCGCGCATCTTGCACAATTCGGTGATAAATCGCAGGCCCGCATTCACGAAGAATGAGATCCGGCCCACCACGTCGCCAAATTTATCCGAAGAGACCTCGCCGGAGGTCTTGACCGTATCGAGCACGGCAATCGCGGTCGCAAGCGCGAAAGCAAGCTCTTGCACCGGCGTCGCTCCTGCCTCTTGCAGATGGTAAGAGCAGACATTGATCGGATTCCATTTCGGACTCTCTTTGGTCGTAAACAGGATTACGTCCTTGATCAGCCGCATCGAGGGCGCGGGCGGAAAGACGTAGGTGCCGCGGGAAAGATATTCCTTGATGATGTCGTTCTGGATCGTGCCTTGCAGCGCGCCGCGCCGCGCGCCTTGTTCGTCGGCAACCGCGATGTAAAGCGCCATCAGCCACGCCGCAGTGGCGTTGATGGTCATCGAGGTGTTCATGCTGTCTAACGGAATGCCGTCGAACAGCGCGCGCATGTCGCCGAGATGGCAGATCGGCACCCCGACCTTGCCGACCTCACCTTTGGCCAAGAAATGATCGGAGTCGTAGCCGGTCTGCGTTGGCAGATCGAAAGCAACCGAAAGACCGGTTTGGCCCTTGGCCAGGTTCTTGCGGTAAAGCGCGTTGGAATCCGCGGCCGTCGAGTGGCCGGCATAGGTGCGGAAAATCCAGGGCTTATCGCGTTGTGTTTTGTCGCGCATCGTGGCCTGACAGAGACATTTTGGCCCACTGCTTGTTGCAACGCAACATCAACCCCTCCGGCGGGACCAGCGTCCGTGCCGGCAGTACGGCTTCCCAGGCTCCGCCGGAGGCGGATCTACGCCCGTTTAACGAAGCTGATGATCAAAAGCAGGATGACTGCTCCGATCGTGGCGTTGATGATCGAAGCGATTACTCCGCCCCCGATCATGACGCCCAGCGCCCCGAGCACCCAGGTGCCGATGAACGCGCCCACGATTCCGACAATGATGTTACCAATCAGCCCAAAACCAACGCCTTTGACGATGACACCCGCGAGCCAGCCGGCGATCGCACCGACGATGATAAGGATGATCAATGCTTGCAATGACATGGCTTCTTCCCCCGAATAACGGCGCGCCTCTCGAAGGCGGCCGCTAATATGCGATTGAATACCAAAGCCGGCGTCACGTCGACCGCTCGCAGATGCGGCCGGTGGTCTGTGGAAATGTTTAGCGTCGCGTATGGACGACGGCGATTTCGTCGGCGTAGGCGCGTCTCCAGTCGGGCAACCGGTCGAGCAGAGCGACGGCCGGCGTGGACGGCGCGAGCAATGTCGTGCGTATGCTGTAGTCATCGAGCAGTCGCAGGAAATCCGGAAGATTTTGCAGGCTCAATGCCCGGTCCTGACGAAGAATAAAAGCCTGACCGTACAGCTCGGAGCGGCCATCGATGAATGGCGGTATTCCCACAAAATCCAGATAGCCGCCAAAATCGTAGTCATTGAGAATTGGACCTGCCCCGACCATGTCGACTGCACGGATTGCGCGCGCCGGCGTGATTCGATCCGCAGGCATGACGCTTCGTATCGATGCAAGGCCCGTGATCCCGATCAGGACAACCAAGGCCGCGGCGGCTACCCATGCCGGCCTTCGCATGCCTGAGCTGGCTTGATCCGCGGCAATTTCCTTGAATTGTTCAGCGAGGGGCCGGGCGAGGAGGATCGGCGCCAGCAATCCAAGAAGATCGGCGTGACGTACTTGCGACAGGCTCAGATGCAACACGCCGAACAGCATCACGATTCGCAGCCAGGGCAGCGTCACGCCCCGGTAAAGCGCGAAGCCGAAGGCGCCGAGCATTATCAGTTCGAACGCGCCAAGATGGGTGAAATCCTGCGAACGCCACTCGGTAACAGTGGTCAACGCTGATCCCAGCGCCACGGTCCGGAATGTCACCAGGATCATTTCGGGGCCATATGGATTGAGGCAGGCAGCCCCGAAAGCGAGCACCGCGAAAAAGGTCCACTGTCGGGCTACGCCGAGTCGCTCTGACAGCGGCGCGCGCCAAAGAACATCGCAAGCGATGGGCGCGATCATTGCGAGACCAAACGTAAAACTGCCGTGCAGGTTGGCCCACAGTGTCATCAGTGGGAGCAGAAGCCACGGGGGCGAACTGCGCGTGTCGACGGCGCGGATCAACAGGGCGATCCAGGCAATCGTCACCGGAAGCGCAAGAATGTGAGGCCGCGCCAGGATGTGCGGCGCGGTGAGCAAGATCGCACAGAGTACCGCGACCAAGACGGCAGTTGGCTGCCACTCCCGCTGCAGAAATCGACCTAACAGGCCCAGCGCTGTCGCCATCGCGACTGCTGTCACGGCGATGACGCCGGTCCAACCCGCGGCGGCATGAGCTATCGCAAACACGACCTGCGAGAGCCACTCGAATGCAACCCAATGGGTTCCGCGCAACGTGGCTGAAAATGGATCAGTTGTAGGGACCGTGCCGTGTTCGAGGATCCACCGCCCGAGCGCGATGTGCGAATACGTGTCGGGATCAGACAGCAGTTTGGGTCCAACGGCTGTCAGCAGGGCGTACACGCCGATGACCATAAGCCACGGCACGGCGGACTGCGCGTCCATAATCCGTTCAGTCCGGCGAACGATCTGCTCAGACATGCTGGGTCCAGATGAGGTGCGCGTCCACGCTAGGCGGCTCGCATTGCAAATCCCTTAAGGGGTCTCGCTTGTTGAGCCGGATCGTGAGGCGCCCATAACCTCATGGCGCGCTAACGATTTCCACGCCGATCAACCAAATATTGCGATGCAACATAATTTAGGCCAGAGTGTTGTCAGGCAGGGAGAATGACGATGCCGGCTGTCGCGAAGCCGAGAGGTGTTGCCCCTCTCAAGGATCTTTACGGGATTGGTGAAATTCCGCCGCTAGGGCACGTGCCGGAAAAGATGCACGCCTGGGTGATCCGCAAGGAGCGCCACGGTCCTCCCGATCAATCCTTCCAGCTGGAAGTGGTGCCCACCTGGACAATCGGCGATGACGAGGTGCTGGTCTACGTCATGGCGGGCGGCGTCAACTACAACGGCATTTGGGCCGGGCTTGGCGTTCCGATATCGCCGCTCGACGGCCACAAGCACCCGTTCCACATCGCCGGCTCCGATGCGTCAGGCATCGTCTGGGCCGTCGGTGCCAAGGTCAAGCGATGGAAAGTCGGCGACGAGGTCATCGTTCACTGCAATCAGGATGACGGCGACGATGAGGACTGCAACGGCGGCGATCCGCTGCTGTCGCCCTCGCAACGCATTTGGGGCTATGAAACTCCCGACGGATCATTCGCGCAGTTCTGCCGCGTGCAATCGCGGCAGCTCATGACCAAACCGAACCACCTCTCGTGGGAAGAGTCGGCCTGCTACACGCTTACGCTCGCAACCGCCTATCGCATGCTGTTCGGGCATCCGCCGCACACGCTTAAACCCGGCGACAATGTGTTGGTGTGGGGCGGTTCAGGAGGCCTCGGCGTATTCGGCGTGCAGCTTGTCGCCGCTTCCGGCGCCAATGCAATCGGAGTCATATCCGATGAGTCGAAGCGCGAGTATGTTCTCAATCTGGGCGCCAAGGGCGTGGTCAATCGCAAAGAGTTCAAGTGCTGGGGCCAAATGCCTGCGGTTAACTCGCCCGAGTTCAACGAGTGGACGAAAGAAGCGCGCCGCTTCGGCAAGGCAATATGGGACATCACGGGCAAAAAAGATGTCGACATTGTATTCGAACACCCGGGCGAGCACACGTTTCCGGTTTCCTGCCTGGTCGTAAAGCGCGGCGGTATGGTCGTCTTCTGCGCGGGGACTACTGGCTACAATCTCACATTCGATGCGCGCTACGTGTGGATGCGCCAGAAGCGCATCCAGGGCTCGCATTTCGCGCACCTCAAGCAGGCATCTATGGCAAACCGTTTCGTGCTGGAGCAACGCATCGATCCTTGCATGAGCGAAGTTTTCACCTGGGACAAGATCCCGCTCGCGCACATGAAGATGTGGAAGAACCAGCATCCGCCGGGCAACATGGCGGTGATGGTGAATGCTCTGCGCACCGGTCTGCGGACGTTTGACGACGCGCTCGAAGCCGCCGGCAGCTAACGGTCCTCAATCCGCGCCTTGGCGATGACTGAATTTAGTTCGCCGCCATAGATAAAAATTGACGCGCAGACATAGAGAAACACCAGCGCGACCATGGCCGATGCCAGTCCCGCATACATCGAGACGTAGGCGAAGGCATAGCTGGCGAGATAACGGCCGAAAACGGCACCGCTGATCAGCCACAGCAGCAAGGTCGCGATAATCCCGGGCCCTATCTCCTTGAAAGATCGTCGCCCGGCCGGAAGCCACTGGTGGACGATCGTCAATGCAAACACAAGGACCGCAGCTGCCACGCCGTAGCGCGCAAAGGTGATCAAGTCTCCGAATTGCTCGAGCGCCGGCACATAGTGCACGAGCTTAGTAAGTATCAAAGGCGCCAGCACCACCAGAAACGAAAACGCCAGGATCGCTACTGCGCCGACGAGGACATAGATGATCGATTCAATCCTCAGCAGCCACCAGGAGCGCATTTCCTTGATGTTGTAAGCGCGGTTGAGGCCAATGCGCAGACTCTCCACGCCGCTCGAGGCGAAATAAAGGGCAAACAGGACGCCCAGCGTGAGCACGTCGCCGCGGGTTGACGTCAACACGCCCCTGATGTCGAGAGCGATCGGCTCGGCAACCTGGTTCGGCCAGGCTTCGAGCAAGATGCGGGCGGCTTCGTCCGCCAGTTCCTTGGAGCCGAGAAAAAAACCTGCGAGCGCGGTCACCACAATCAAAAATGGAAACAGCGCCATCAGTGCGGATAAGGCAATGTGGCTCGAGATCGCCCAACCGTCGTCGTCGTTGAACTGCCGAAACGCATCGGCTGCAACTCGTATTGACCGCTTAAGAACTCGCAATGGATGCTCCCGTCGGCGGCACCCACTCAAATCGTCTATTGGCTTGCGCTTTTCAAGCCTGCTACCGGCGTTTTCTCATCCTTTTGGGAAAAAGCAAATTAAGCCGCCTGCACGCTGTCGAGGAACTGACGGACCTCGGCTTCAAGGCTTTCGGCTTCGACAGCGACCGAATCGGCAAGGTCCTTGACGCCCGACGCCGTCGAACGAGCGCTGCCGGTCACTTCGGCCACGCGGGTCATCGCCTCCGCCCCGACGCGAGCCTCGTCCGATGCCCGGCCGACGCCTTCCGCGATCGATGCGACGGCCGAACTCTGCTGATCAACGGTCGCGGCAACGGTTGTGGCAATCGCGGACATTTCCCGGATGATCACGTCAACTTGCGCGATGGCCTGCGAGGCATCACCTGCCGCAGATTGGATTGAACCGATCTGCTGGGCGATTTCCTCCGTCGCTTTCGCGGTTTGAGCGGCGAGCGACTTTACTTCCGCCGCAACCACGGCAAATCGTTTGCCGGTTTCTCCCGCCCGTGCCGCTTCGATGGTGGCATTCAGCGCGAGCAGGTTGGTCTGGCCTGCAATTGCCTGGATGAGTCCCACAACCTCGCCGATCCGGGTGGCCGCGTTTCCAAGCTCGACCATCGTTCTGACGGTGCGTTGCGCTTCAGAAACTGCGCGCCCCGCAACCTCGGTCGACTTTGCCGCCTGGGAGGCGATTTCACCGATGGACGCGGCGAGTTCCTCGACCGAGCCGGCGGCAACTGTCACATTTTCCGACGCGGCGGTAACGCGGCTTTTGGCATTTTCGGCTTGGAGGGAAACCGTGTCGGCGGCCTTGTTGAGGCCCGTCGAACTCATTTCCAGCTGCATCGATGCGGCGCGAAGCTTGCTCAGCGCACTTTCGACGGAAGTTTTGAACTGCGAAATCATCGCTGCGATCGTGTCGCTGCGCCTTTCGCGCGCGCGGCTTGCCTCGGTTTGCGTCCGGGTCAACCGATCGCGCTCGATTATGTTGTCGCGGAATACAATTACGGTGCGCGCCATTTTGTCGATCTCATCGCCCGTGTGCGTGGCGGGGATGCGCGCGCTGGTGTCCCCGTCGGCGAGACGTTTCATGACGGAGGCCAGGCCGTTAAGCGGCCGTGTGATGCTGCGCCCGATTGCCCAGCTGAAGCCAAGGCCAAGCGCGACCATGGCTACGCCGACGGCAATGATGCCCGTCCGGGTGCGTGCCTGAGACGCAGCAAGTTGATGCGATGCCTCGTTCGCGATACTGCGCGCGAACCGGATGATGTCGTCCGCGCGGGGAAGCATGTTCTGGTTGTCGATATCGATGATCGAACGCAGCGGTCGCACGCGGTCATGAGCTTCCACCCATTTTTCAAAAGTATCGGCATAGGTTTTTACCTGGTGCTCGAGCGACGTCTTCATTGTCGGCGAGGCGACTATCCCGCGGAAAAGGTCCGTGAATTTTTTGTAGGCAAGCAAAAATTGCTGACGCGATACTTCACTCTGGTTGACGCGGTAATCGGCCTCAAAGTGACGCATGGAAAGCAACGCCATCATCAATCGTGTGGCATCCGCCTCTGCGAGCCAGGACATGTTCTCGTTGATGATGCGCTCGACCGCATTTCCAGCTACTTGCAACTGCCTGCGTAGGCCGGAAGACTCATCATAACCGAGTGTTTTCTGCTCCCGAATCAAATCGTTGAAATTTTCGCGCAATCCCAGGACGTCTTTGCGCAAACTGGCGATAGTCTCGGCGTGAACGTGGTCGATTGATTCGGCGAGAGCGTCGAGGCCGTTGAGCGCGAGCGCGTGAGCCTGCTCGAATCTTGCGATCAGCGTGTCGTCCGGGCTGGCAGTGAAATCCTTTACGATAAGACGCATCGATGCGACCGCGCTTTTGAAGTCGCGGCTGGCGTCGGACACGGCGGTGGAATGAGTGACCGTCCGGAATGCGCGGCCTACCTCGCTCTCCCCCGCCGTGTAGGTAAATCCATTGGCAAGGAAGCCCCCGACGGGAATGAGCGCCAGGACCACAATCCGTGTGCGGACCGAAAAAGAGGCAAATATCCGGGCGAGACGATTGAATGAAAGCGTGAGGTCGAAGCGAGGCATGGAGCAGTTCGGTCTCGTCAGTGGCCGGAGCTCACGAGGGCGGTGGTATTGATGTAGGTGAGAAATGGTTAATTTTGCGCTGAGTTCCACATTGCCCGCCGTCCAAGGCATTGGATTTCTAGCGACTTTGCTTTTGTGCGGTGCACGCGTAGTGTCGTTTTGATGTTCACATTCCTGTTGCGAGTCCTTGATGCCTATCGCCGCCTCCCGTCCTGCCCAAGTTCACGATCTGGTGGACCTTGCCCGCGAAACGAGCGCGGTCCTTGATGCACTCTTGGCCGATGCGACGGCAAAGGTGCGCGAGCGCGTGGTGGTGGAAGGCCATGTCGTTGGCCGCCTGTTTGATCGCGAGCAACGCGCGACGCATGGCCTCGCCTGGCTTGCGACCTACGTCGAGGCGGTGCGGCAACTGGCTGCTTATGCTGAGCGCCTGAGCGCCGATGATGCGCTCGGCGAGATCGAAGACCTTTTGATCCGCATCGGACTTGGCGAGTACGTTGCCCAGGTCGTTGGCGGCATCCCGATGAGCCAAGGTGAGGTCGCCAGGCTGTCAGATATGGGCCTGTCCGCGTCGCAGGTCGCCGCGCGCCTTAATCCGGTCGCCGAGACGCTCACTGTCATTGGCAACACGGCCGAACGCCGCGCCCGACTGGTCGAATTGATGCGTGCAGGCCACGGCGTCACTGTTGGCGCGTGCGGGCTGGAAGAGACGCTGGACTCGATCCGGGAGGAAATGCGCAAGTTCGCCGACACTGAGGTGATCGGAAACGCCCAGCGCTGGCACCGCACGAACAGTTATATCCCCCTCGATGTCATCACACAGATGTCCGAACTTGGCGTATTTGGGCTGACGATTCCCGCGGACTTCGGCGGAATGGGGCTTGGCAAAGAGTCCATGTGCGTCGTTTCGGAGGAGCTTTCGCGCGGTTATATCGGCGTCGGCTCGCTTGGCACGCGTTCGGAGATCGCTGCCGAACTGATTTTGGGCAGCGGGACCGCGGCCCAGAAGGAAAAGTGGTTGCCTAAGATCGCTTCCGGTGAGGTGCTGCCGACGGCAGTATTCACCGAGCCGAACACCGGGTCGGACCTCGCTTCGATCAAGACACGCGCCGTGCGCGAGGGCGACGTTTACAGGGTTTACGGCAACAAGACCTGGATTACCCATCCGGTGCGCGCGGACCTGATGACGTTGCTTGTGCGAACGAATCAAAAAGAGACCGGCCATCGCGGTGTCTCGATGCTGCTTGCGGAAAAGCCGCGTGGGGACGACAAGAACCCATTTCCGGCACAGGGAATGAGCGGCACGGAAATCGAGGTTCTCGGCTATCGCGGCATGAAGGAATACGAGATCGCTTTCGACGGATTCGAAGTGAAAGCCGAGAACCTCCTGGGAGGAGTCGAAGGGCTCGGCTTTAAGCAGCTCATGCAGACTTTCGAATCCGCGCGCATTCAGACTGCTGCGCGAGCCATCGGAGTCGCGCAAGCAGCCATGGAACAGGCCCTCAACTATGCGCAGAACCGCGTGCAATTCGGCGCTCCGATCGTCGGCTTTCCGCGGGTTGCGGACAAGATCGTCATGATGGCGGTCGAAATTATGATGGCGCGGCAGCTAACGTATTATGCCGCGCGGGAAAAGGATTCCGGCCGTCGCTGCGACCTCGAAGCCGGCATGGCCAAGCTGCTCGCTGCCAGGATTGCATGGGCCGCCGCAGACAATGCCGTGCAGGTGCACGGCGGCAATGGATTTGCGCTGGAATTTCCAGTCTCTCGCATACTGTGCGATGCGCGGATTCTTAACATTTTCGAAGGCGCGGCCGAAATCCAGGCGCAGGTGATTGCCCGACGTCTGCTGGACGGCACGAACTGAAAACGACCGACCAAGTTCGGCACAAAACCGGCCTTGCAGCGTTTGATCCAGAGCCAGGCGCGCATCGCATTTATCCTGCTGTACCTTTGAGGAGTAATCCATGGCCGCACTTTTGATCAGACATGGAGAATGGGTCGTTGTGTGTGATGGTGCCAAGGCCCTCATTTTGCAGAATTCTGGCGATATTAAATTCCCCAATCTGAAGACAATCCAGGTCTTCGAACAAAAGGATCTCGCGACGCACGAACTGGGAACAGATGCACCGGGCCGCGCTATCAATTCCGTCGGCAATATCCGAAGTGCGGTCGATCAGACCGACTGGCACGATCAAGCGGAGCGAGCGTTTCTCACCCAACTGGTTCAGCATCTCGACACGGCGATTACATCCGGTAAGGCCAAATCTCTGATCGTGGTGGCCCCGCCGCGCGCGCTTGGAGTAATCCGCCCGGCCTATACGCACGCTCTAAAGAGCGCTGTTCGCGCCGAGGTGGACAAGGATTTTGTCAAAATGCCCGTGCATGAGATCGAGAAGCACCTGACCCGCGACTGACCTCAGGAAAGAAATTAAAGGCTTCTGCAATTCTGACTGGCCCGCCGCCACAGCGATGCTATGGTCGCGCCGTTCCTCGATGAAAGGCAGGTGGATGCCGCTTTCAGGTTTGTGTCGGCGTGGCGCTCGAATCTTGGCTGTTGCCGTAGCATTGCCCATGTTCGCGGCGGTGGCAGCGCTTGCGCAGACCACCAAAGGACCATCGCCTGCCCCGTCCGCGCCGGCAAAGACGGTCGATTCCATGGCGGTCCCAAGCTTCTGGGATCCGCGGCGGCGGCCGGAGCGTCCCGACCTTTCCCGCATCAGCATCATCCGCTTCCTGACCGAAACCGACTATCCACCGTTCAATTATGCCGGGCCGGACGGTGCACCCATAGGGTTCAATGTGGATCTCGCCAGGCTGATTTGCGAAGAGCTTAAGGTCGCGTGCACCGTGCAGATGCGTCGATTCGATACTCTGATCGGAGCGCTCAACAGCAACAACGGCGATGCCATTATAGCCTCGATCGCGGCGATGCCCGAGATGCGCGCGCGGCTCGACTTCAGCGATCCCTATTACCGCACGCCGGCACGATTTGTGGCGCGACGTGACAGTACGATCGAAGACGTTCGCCCGGAAGCTCTCGAAGGGAAAAAAATCGGGGTTGTCGCAGGCACTGCTCATGAAGCCTATCTCAAGGCCCTCTTCACGGAAGCCGAGCTGCGTCCTTATCCGGATTCCGACGCTGCGCGATTTGCTCTGAAACGAGGCGAGGTCGATCTCCTTTTTGGCGACGGCGTGTCACTCGCCTTCTGGCTAAACGGCACTGATTCGGGCAACTGCTGCATCTTTCGGGGCGGACCATATCTTGAGAGCCGATTTTTCGGCGAAGGCGTCGGTATTGCAGTGAGACGCGGTAACGATCTGCTGCGACAGGCGTTTAATTGGGCGCTGTTCCGACTGTGGGAGAAGGGGCGCTTTACCGATCTGTGGCTGCGTTATTTTCCAGTTAGTCCCTTTTGAATCGCAAATTTGACGTTGTGGCGGGGCGTTTCTAGTGTCCGCGCCCCGGAGACAATAATGTCCGTAGCCGAAACCGCCGCTTCTTTGCGTCAGCTGGCCGAGCAGTCGAACGCCTGGCCATTCGAGGAGGCGCGCAAGGTCGTCGCCAGGCTGAAGAAACGTCCCAAGGACGAGGTGATTTTCGAGACGGGTTACGGTCCTTCGGGCCTGCCTCATATCGGCACCTTCGGCGAGGTCGCGCGCACGACGATGGTACGCCATGCGTTTCGTGTGCTGACCGACGACAAGGTGAAGACGAGATTGATCGCGTTTTCCGATGATATGGATGGCCTGCGCAAAGTACCGGACAATGTGCCGAACAAAGAATTGCTGGAGGCGCACCTCGGCAAGCCGTTGACCCAGGTGCCGGATCCGTTCGGCACCCAAGCAAGCTTCGGCGAACACAACAACGCGCGTTTGCGCGCCTTTCTCGATCACTTCGGTTTCGAGTACGAATTCCTGTCCTCAACCGAATGTTACAAGTCCGGTCGCTTTGATCAGGCTCTGCTGAAAGTGCTGGCGCGTTTCGATCAGGTCATGGCCATCATGCTGCCCTCGCTGCGCGAGGAGAGGGCGGCGAGCTATTCGCCGTTCCTCCCGGTTTCGCCAAAGAGCGGCATCGTGCTGCAGGTGCCCGTGACCGAGCACGACGTCAAGGCCGGCACGATCACCTATCAGGACCCCGATACGGGAGAACAGGTTGTCACACCGGTCACGGGAGGCCGCTGCAAGCTGCAATGGAAACCGGATTGGGCCATGCGCTGGCTTGCACTTGGCGTCGATTACGAGATGGCAGGGAAGGATCTGATCGACTCGGTGAAACTTTCCGGTGAGATCTGTCGCGCGCTCGGTGGCACTGCTCCGGAGGGATTTAACTATGAGCTTTTCCTTGATGAAAAAGGCCAGAAAATCTCCAAGTCGAAAGGCAACGGGCTGACAATCGAGGAATGGCTGCGCTACGCCAGTCCGGAAAGCCTGTCACTGTTCATGTACCGCGAGCCGAAAGCCGCCAAGCGGCTCTACTTCGACGTCATTCCGCGCAACGTCGACGAGTACTATCAGTTTCTCGATGGGTTTGAACGGCAGGACCCGCGACAGCAGCTTTCCAACCCCGTTTGGCATATTCACTCCGGCAAACCGCCGAAGATCGACATGCCGATTTCATTCACGATGCTGCTGACGCTGGTGTCATCGTCGAACGCCGAGAATGCAGAAACATTGTGGGGGTTCATCGGCCGCTACAGGCCGGGCGTGACGCCGAAGACGCATCCAAAGCTGAATGAAATGGTGGAATACGCAATCCACTATTTCCGTGACTTTGTGTTGCCCACAAAGACATTTCGCGAGCCGACGGATCCCGAACGCGCGGCGCTCATCGATTTGCGCGATGCGCTTTCGCAGTTGCAGGCGAAGACGACCGCCGAAGAGATCCAGAACGTGGTCTACGAGGTCGGGCGACGCGAGCCATTCCTCGACCACAAAAAGAAGGCGAAGGACGGCAAGCCTGGAGTTTCGCTCGACTGGTTCAACCTGCTCTATCAGGTCCTGCTCGGACAGGAAAAAGGCCCGCGCTTCGGCTCATTCGTGGCAGTCTATGGCCTGCAGAACACCATCGACATGATAGATGGCGCGTTGGCGCGTTCGGCTTAGTTTCAAAGCTACTGACTCGCCCAGACAATGCGCGCAAGCCAAAGCACCTCGGACATGGGCAGTGTGCGATCGCGGTGCTCGGCATTGAGCGATTTGAGCTCGACTGATTTCGCAGTCTTGCGTTTGAGCTCCTTGACCATCACTTCGCCATCCTTGGTCTTCACCACAACCCGATCACCTTTTCGAACCGTCGCGGTGGGCGAAACGATGATCACATCGCCGTTGCGATAGGCCGGCTTCATCGAGTCTCCGGAGATTTCCAGTGCGTAGGCGTGCTCGTCGTTCACGGCGGGAAAAGCGATGTCCTCCCAGCCCTTGCCGACAGGGAAGCCGCCATCGTCGAAAAAGCCGCCAGCCCCCGCTTGCGCAAGACCGATCAGCGGCACGTTATGCATTGACGCCTTGCCGCCGTCGGTGATCAGGGTAACGAAAGTATCAAACTTTGTGCTCGTAGCCTGGAGCGCCTTGGCTACAGATTCCGTGGAAGGCCACCGCGGCCGTCCTTCCGGTGTCACGCGCTTGGACTTGTTGAACGTCGTTGGATCGAGCCCTGCTTTCCTGGCGAGGCCGGACGGCGTGAGCTTGGCGCGCGCCGCCAGCCGGTCGATGGCTGTCCAGATCTGGTTGTGTGTCAACATGGCCATGGACGCAGGTATCCGCATGCAACCGTGACGGCGAGGATAGGAATTATAACCTTGAGTCGCCCCCCCACCGCAACAGTTTCCTTCGGCGCCAGCCTTGAGTAAGCCTTGCTCTGGCCTATAGGATTCGCTCGTAGCTGGTTCGGAGGCTTGCCGTTTGATCGGTATTTTCGACCGCCTGTCTCGCCCATTTCTGCGCGCTCTCGACCCGGAAGACGCGCACAGGCTTGCGATCAAGGCGCTGCGGTTCATGCCTCTGGCCAAGGCGGCGGCCGATGGCGAGGAACTCGCTGTGCGAGCCTTCGGACTCAAATTTCCCAATCCGCTCGGTCTGGCTGCCGGCTTCGACAAGAACGCGGAGGCAGTGGATGGTCTGCTGCGCCTTGGCTTTGGGTTTGTCGAGGTGGGCACAATCACGCCACGGCCTCAGGCGGGTAATCCCAGGCCGCGCATTTTCCGGCTCGAAAGCGACCAGGCGGTCATCAATCGTCTCGGCTTTAACAACGAGGGTGCTCCGGCGGTTCATATCCGGCTTGCGGCTCGCCGCAATGCTGGCGGAATTGTCGGGGTGAACATAGGCGCCAATCGCGACTCGACTGATCGCGTCGAGGACTATACGCGGCTGATCGAAACTTATTCCGCTGTCGCCAGCTACTTCACTGTCAACGTGTCCTCTCCCAACACGCCGGGCCTGCGCGATCTGCAGCAGGCAAAAGTGCTGGACGATCTCCTTGCCCGGGTGATTGAGGCACGCGAAAGGGTGCGCACACGCGCAGGCCTGAAGCCCGTGCTGCTCAAGATCGCGCCTGATCTCACGCTGCCCGAACTTGACGATGTCGTCGGCGTTGCACGAAAGCGGCGCGTTGACGGGATGATCGTCGGAAACACCTCCATCTCGCGACCCGGCTCGTTGCGCGATCGTGACACGGCGCGCGAGCAGGGCGGCTTGTCAGGCCGGCCGCTTTTCAGGCTTGCAACCCGCATGTTGGCGGAAACTTTCGTGCGCACCGAGGGCGCATTCCCGCTGGTCGGCGTGGGCGGCATCGACTCCGGCTCGACCGCGATCGCCAAGATCAAAGCAGGCGCCACACTTCTGCAGCTTTACACGGCGCTGGTCTATCGCGGCGTCGGCCTCGTGACAGAGATCAAGACGGACCTTGCGGCTGCGCTTAAACGCGGCCACCGCAATTCACTAGCATCGATGGTCGGAAGCGATGCCGCCACGATCACTGCGGAAAGCTGGCCGGGCTAAGGTTTCCGTTCGTCCCCGCGAAAGCGGGGACCCAACGCTGTCCGCGTGGTTGCTGGATTCCCGGTTACGCGGGATGAACGGCGTTCACCGCCCGCGCGGGGCGTTGACCAGACGCATGATGATCCATACCGGGATGACGATCACCGCTCCGAGCAGGAAATAACGCCACACCCAACGAACCGCATCGAACCCCATGTTCCAGATCGAACGGATCAGCCGCTCGATGCTGTGGAAGATGTCGAATGGATCGAGGCCAAGCGCCGAAAGGATCACGCCAACCAGGACCGACACCAAAATCAGGCGCATCAACACGCCCAAAGGTGATCCGCCCGCCCAACGCGCAACCTGATTGTCAGCCATGGGTGCCTCCGTTCGCGACCACTGTAGCATGCTCACGGCGCGCCAACATGTTCTGGAGCGTTTCCAACCGATCGGCTTCGCCAGGGGGCTTGTCCCAGCGCAGCCGATTAATTCGCGGGAAGCGCATCGCAATACCGGACTTATGACGTGTCGAGCGTTGCAATCCCTCGAATGCCACTTCCAGCACGAGTCCACGATTAGGTTCGTGCGCGACCTCGCGGACCGGGCCGAAACGATCGACGGTATTCCGGCGCACAAATCGGTCGATCTGGATCAATTCTTCGTCGGTAAATCCGAAATAGGCTTTTCCGACGGGCACAAGCTCCTCGCCGTTGTCGCCCCTATTCCAGACTCCGAATGTGTAGTCGGAATAATAAGACGAGCGCTTGCCGTGCCCACGCTGCGCATACATGAGGACTGCATCAATAAGCATCGGGTCGCGCTTCCACTTCCACCAAAGTCCTTTCGGTCGACCGGGCACATACGGTGCATCGCGGCGCTTGAGCATGACCCCTTCGACGGCGCCGGCATCCTGACCTGCGCCTGCGGTCGCGGGATCGGCACGCGCCGCGGCCAGATCGTCCCAGGTCCTGAACGGTATCAGCGGTGAAACATCGATCCGTGGGTCGTGCAGCTTCGCCACCAGCTTTTCCAGCCGTTCGCGACGCTCGGCAAGTGGAAGGCCGCGCAGGTCTTGATCGCCCTCGGCCAGCAGATCGTAGGCACGCAGGTGCGCGGGAAATTCCGCCAGCAACTTCGGCGTCACCGCCTTGCGATTCAGGCGCTGCTGCAAGACATTGAATGATTGCACGCGATGGTCGCGCATGATGAGCAATTCACCATCGATTGCGCAGGGTAGGCAAAGCGCTTCGAGCAGATCGGGAAAGCTCTTCGAAATTTCCTCGCCGGTGCGTGAATAAAGTCGTGTCACCAATCCACCGTGGTCGGAGCCTCCCGCTACTGCTTGCACGCGAATACCGTCCCATTTCCATTCGGCCATGAAATCGGTCGAGGGAAGAGCGGCGAGATCGGGTTCTTCCGCGGCGTGCGCAAGCATCGGCGGGCGAAAAGGCGCCGGATCGCGCGCCGAAGGCTTGTCGGCGCGCCCTTCGAGCCAGGCGAACAGGTCTGGATAGGGCGGAGCAAGTCCCGGCCACAAAATTTCGATTTCATCAACGGAGTTGTCCCCGATCGATGCAGCGGCCGTCTTGGCGAGGCGCGCCGAAACGCCGATGCGCAAGCCGCCGGTGACGAGCTTCAACAGAGCCCAACGTCCCGTCTCATCGAGTCCATCCAGCCAACGGGCAATCTGGGCAGGCAAGTGGGACTTGCCGAGCGTCGAAAGCGTTTCAACGACTTCAGATAGTGATGGCGCTGAGCTCGGTTGCTTGCCTGGATGAGCCGGCCACATCAGCGCCACGGTTTCCGACAAATCGCCAACGTAGTCGTGCGAAAGCGCAAAAAGCACAGGATCGGTGCGCTCCCCGATCAGCCCACGAATCATTCCGGGTTTTGCGTGCTTGAAGGTCAACGCACCGGTGAGCGCAGCGAGAGCCCAGCCGCGCTCGGGATCCGGCGTCCCACGCAGGTAATCGCTGATCAATCGCAATTTGGCATTGCGAGCGGGCTCGTACGCGAGCCGATCGAGCAGCTCGGCGAAGCGATTCATGCCTCAGCCTCGCTGCCAGGCTCGTTGTCCTCCTCATCGCCGTAGCCAACAATGTCCAATGGCCGCGCGTTCAGGCCGTTTGTCTGGCACCAATGCACCAACGCATCTTCCTGCCCATGCGTCACCCACACTTCGGAGGCGCCTGTTGCCGCAATGGCCGCAGTGAGGCCGTCCCAGTCGGCGTGGTCGGAAATCACAAGCGGCAGCGTGACGCCTCGCTGTCGCGCACGCGCGCGAACGCGCATCCATCCGGAGGCGAAGGCCGCAACCGGGTCCGGAAAGCGCCGCGACCACAGGTCACCGAGGGCGCTGGGCGGGCAGATGATGATACGTCCGGCGAGCTCGGCCTTATTGGCGTCGCGCGCCAGCTCGACTTGACCGAGATCGATCCCGCGACCTTGATAGTAGCGGGTGGTCGATTCAATCGCGCCGTGGATCAAAATCGGCTTGTCGTAACCGGCCGCTCGAAGCATCGCCATAACACGTTGCGCCTTGCCGAGCGTGTAGGCTGCCACCAGATGTGCGCGCTCGGGGAAAAGTCTGACCGATTGCAGGAGCTTGGCGATCTCGCCCGCCGCATCATGGTGGCGAAATACCGGCAGACCGAAGGTCGCCTCGGTGATAAAGACATCGCAGTTCAGCGGTTCAAATGGCGTGCAGGTCGGATCGGGGACGTCCTTGTAATCGCCCGAAGCGACGACACGCAGCCCATTACATTCCACCCGGATCTGCGCAGAGCCGAGCACATGACCGGCCGGATGAAAGCTGACCCGCGCGCCGTCCAGCTTGAGGGTTTCGCCATAGCCGATCGCCTGCGCGCTGCCGGCGAAATTGTCGCCGTAGCGGATGCGCATGACGTCGAGAGTTTCCTGCGTGGCCAGCACCGCGCCATGACCGGCGCGCGCGTGGTCGGAGTGGCCATGCGTGATCAGGGCCTTTTCGACCGGGCGCGTCGGATCGATATGGAAGCCGCCGGGCCTGCAGCAGACGCCGGATGGCGTCGGAACCAGGATATCTTCGGGACGCATCGTGCTTAGATAGTCATTGCACGCCAAGACGACAAAGAATTGAAAGAATGACCACTCCGATTTTCCTCTCATCCGGTGATGTCATTGCCGACCGCCGTTTCGAATGGGCGCGCGACCGGCAATCCAAAGGCGATCTTACCGGAGCCGCCGACCTCATGATGCAGGCGATCGAGCTGGTACCTGCTTATGCGCCGGCCTGGTTCGTGCTTGGCGAACTGCGTGAAATGCTCGGTGATCGTTCCGGTGCGATCGCGGCTTTCGAGCAGGCCAGGATCGCCGATCCGGACGACCGCCACGGCGCCGCGCTTCGACTTGTGCGCCTCGGCGGAGGTTCCGGACGCGCGAAAACGGAAGGCTACCTTCGAGCATTATTCGACGGCTATGCGCCGCAATTCGATCATGCCCTGACCAGTGGCTTGAATTACCGTGCGCCTGGACTTCTCTTCCGCGCCGTTGAGACGGCGCATGCGGACAAACGGATGAAGTTCGGCTCCGTGCTTGATCTCGGTTGCGGCACGGGCCTGGCCGCTTTGCCGTTCCGCCCGGTCAGCGATTGGCTGGTCGGCGTTGATCTCTCGCGCGGCATGCTGGCGCAAGCGCGTGCAAAGGGCCTCTACGACCGGCTTGTCGAAAATGAGATTCTGGATTTTCTCGCCAGGGAGACCGAGGCAGGCGCGCGCTATCATCTTGTGATCGCCGCCGACGTATTCATGTACTTCGATGATCTCGCGCCGTTGCTTTCGGCCGTGGCACAGGTGTCGGCCCCGGAAGGCCATGTTGCTTTCAGTGTCGAGACACATGAGGGGGATGGCATCACGTTGCGTGAGACGCTGCGCTATGCTCACGGCAAAGCGCACGTTGAGGCGTCGTTGGCCAGCGCCGGCTTGAAATCAATCAGCGTTGATTGTGCTTCCACTCGCACCGAAAAAGGATTTCCGGTGCCCGGACTGATCGTGGTCGCCGGAAGCTGATCATGGAACCGGCGCGCGATCTTTTCGACACCAGACCTCGATTGCCCGATGTCTTCGAGCGCTGGTTCGCTGGTCGCGGCTGGCATCCGCGCGCGCATCAGCTCGAACTCCTGTCCCGGGTCAAGGCGGGACGATCCGCATTGCTGATTGCGCCGACCGGAGGCGGGAAAACCCTGGCCGGCTTTCTGCCGACGCTGGTTGAGCTGAACGAGCGTGGCATTCGTCCGAGAAATTTGAAACCGGCGGGCCGCACGGTTGTCCGCTCGCAGGGCCTGCATACGCTGTACATCTCGCCGCTAAAGGCGCTTGCCGTCGATATCGCGCGCAATCTCGAAATCCCGGTGCGTGAGATGGGCTTGCCGGTTCGGCTTGAGACAAGGACCGGCGACACACCTGTATCCAAACGGCAACGACAGCGCCGCGATCCGCCCGACATCTTGTTGACTACGCCCGAGCAGCTGGCGCTGCTGCTGGCAAGTGCGGATGCGCCTTTTATATTCGGCACGCTCAAGCGCGTGGTTCTGGACGAGCTGCATTCGCTCGTTACCTCGAAGCGCGGTGATCTGCTCTCGCTGGGATTGGCTCGTCTGTTCGCGCTCGCACCCGGCCTCACAACGATTGGACTATCAGCGACCGTCGCCGAACCCGATGAGTTGTGCCGTTTCCTTGTGCCGCAACCGCTGCGAGGAGAGGCGCGCGCCGATCTCGTCGTGGCCGAAGCCGGGGCACAGCCGATCGTCGCAATGCTCGACACCCGGGAGCATCTGCCCTGGGCAGGCCATTCTGCACGCCACGCGCTTGGGGAGATTTACGCCCATATCAAGACTCACAAGACGACCCTGGTGTTCGTAAACACCCGCAGCCAGGCAGAATTTCTTTTCCAGGAATTATGGAGAGCGAACGACGACAATCTCGCAATCGCCCTGCATCATGGCTCGCTCGATGTGGCGCAGCGACGTCGCGTCGAAGATGCCATGGCCGAAGGAAAGCTGCGCGCGGTCGTGTGTACGTCATCTCTCGATCTTGGCGTCGACTGGGGCGATGTCGACCTGGTGATAAACGTCGGCGCGCCGAAGGGCTGCTCGCGCCTGCTTCAGCGTATCGGACGCTCCAATCACCGACTGGACGAGCCGTCAGAAGCTGTGCTGGTGCCGGCAAATCGCTTCGAGGTGCTGGAGTGCCGCGTTGCAATCGACGCCGTGGCAGAGAATGCACAGGACACGCCGCCGCCGCGCACCGGTGCGCTCGATGTGCTGGCGCAGCACGTTCTGGGCCGCGCTTGCGGCGAGCCTTTCCTGGCGGATGAATTGTATGCCGAAGTCCGCGCCGCAGCGCCCTATAGTTTGTTGAGTCGCACCGACTTCGACGCGGTCGTGGATTTCGTCGCCACCGGCGGCTATGCTCTGAAGGCTTACGAGCGGTTTGCTAAGATCAGGCAGGGCAAAGATGGCCGTTGGCGGATTACGCATCCGCGCGTCGCCCAGCGCTATCGAATGAACGTAGGCACTATTGTCGAGGCCGATATGATCAAGGTGCGGCTGGTGCGTTCCAGCCGCAGCGGCAAAGTTGTTCCACGCGGCGGGCGGCTTCTGGGCGAGGTCGAGGAATACTTCATCGAGACGCTGAAGGTCGGCGACACATTCGTGTTTGCAGGCGAAATTCTCAGATACGAGGCGCTGGTCGAAGACGAGGTCTATGTCTCGCGTTCGGACGCTACCGACCCCAAAGTGCCTGCCTATGAGGGCGGCAAGTTTCCGCTCTCGACTTATCTTGCGGCGCGGGTGCGAGCGCTGCTGGCAAAGCCGGACGCATGGCGTGCCCTGCCGGAACAGGTGCGCGAGTGGCTGGAAATCCAGCAATGGCGCTCGGTGTTGCCCAAGGCCGGCGATTTGTTGGTCGAGACCTTTCCGCGCGCTGCCAAATATTATTTGGTTTGCTACCCATTCGAAGGACGGCTGGCGCACCAGACGCTCGGCATGCTGCTGACCCGTCGCCTCGAACGCGTGCGGCTGAGGCCGCTTGGTTTCGTCGCCAACGAGTATGCGCTCGCGGTGTGGGGGCTTGGCGATGTCGCCTTGCGCATCGCGCGGGGTGATCTTTCCCTGGCACAGCTGTTCGATGAGGACATGCTCGGGGACGACCTGGAGGCCTGGCTCGCGGAAACGGCGCTCATGAAGCGCACGTTTCGCAATTGCGCCATCATCGCCGGCTTGATCGAGAAACGGTTTCCCGGAGAAGAAAAGTCGCGCCGTCAGCTCACGATCTCCACCGACCTTGTCTACGACGTGCTGCGCAAGCATCAGCCCGACCATGTCCTGTTGCGCGCGGCGCGCGCCGATGCTGCGACCGGCTTGCTCGATATCCAGCGCCTTGGTGAAATGCTCTCGCGCGTCAGGGGGCGAATCGTTCATAAAGCGCTGGACCATGTTTCTCCGCTCTCGGTTCCCGTGTTGCTCGAAATCGGGCGGGAAACGGTCTATGGCGAGGCTTCGGACACCCTTTTGGCCGAGGCTGCCGATCAGCTGATCAAGGAAGCCATGAGTTGAGCCAAGCGGCGCGAAATCTGGCGGAAAGCGAGGGCAATCTCATCGTTCTCGCCGGAGTGCCTCTGCTCGCCGATCCGCGAGGCGCGCTTTACTGGCACGAACACGGCCTGCTTGTTGTCGCCGACCTGCACCTGGAAAAGGGCTCGAGCTTTGCCGCGCGCGGGCAGCTGCTTCCGCCTTATGATACCGCAACCACGCTGGCCCAGGTGTCGCACTTGGCTGCGGACTATGTCCCGCGCTGCATCGTGGCGCTCGGCGACAGCTTTCACGATGTCGGCGGGCCCGCCCGGTTGTCGGAGAATGATCGCGCCACTCTGCACGCTCTCCAGCGCGGCCGCGACTGGATATGGATTACGGGCAATCACGATCCGGAACCGGCCGATGGCATTGGCGGAATCTTCCGGGCAACGCTGAAGATCGGGGCACTTGTTTTCCGTCATGAGCCGAATGGTGCCGCCGGTGAAATCAGCGGTCATCTGCATCCGGTCGCGCGAATAGCGCACCGGGGGCGGGCGGTGAGCCGCCGTTGCTTTGCTGCAGACCGAAGTCGCCTGGTGATGCCTGCCTTCGGAGCTTTTACAGGCGGCCTGAACATACGCGATGCCGCCTTTGCCGACCTTTTCGGTACGCTGGCTTTTACGGCATATCTGCTCGGAGGTGCACGCGTCTATTCATTTGCCGCAAATCGCTGCCTGCCGGACTAGTCGCGCGCAAAAACAAGGCTCGCGAACCAGCCGATCAGGAGCGCCATTAAAGCGGTTGCCATCCCATACAGGAGACCATAGTCGCGCGCCGCGTCGGCAACGTATTGCTCGAAGCCGGTCTTGATCACGTCCAGCGCCGAATTGGTGCGCGCGACCAGCGTGCCTCTGGTGAAAAGCTCAACCTCGACTCCATAACTCCCAGTCGGCACCGCGGCAGGCATAGGCACAGCTGCGCGGAACACTGTCGGAGTGAGAAAGGTCACGGCGGTCGCCGATTCGCGGTAGAGACCCTGCTGGGTTTGCAGTCGAACGAAACTGCGGCGGAACGGGTCGTCGCGCACCGTATCGGCAAAGTCGCTGCCGATCCGCTGCGGCAACAGGAAATTATCGAGGCCGATCTGCAGGCGTCTTAGCGTGTCCGGGTTGGCAATGTCGTTGACCGGACGATTGCTCAGGACAGCAAGATAGGCAGGCACGCGCACGAATTCGCGCGAATCGGCATTCACCCAGATGCCCAGGATGCGTTGCTTGCGTCTTGTCCGGATGGTTTGGCGTGGCCCGGTAACCGTGACGACAAGATCATACGGCGGCCGCAGCGCGCTGGTCGCCGGCTCTGGCTCGATGGTGCCAAACAATACAAGCTCTTCGCCCACGAAATTGGATGTAACGGCGACGCGATGATTTGACAGAGAGACCACGAGCCGCTCGGCGGCGGCCGACTCCACGCCGAAAACGAGAAGCGCAAGTGCGAAGAGTTGTGCAAATCGACGCATCATCCGCTCATCACGTAGCGAAGCGAATAGAGATCGTCCGGCTTAACGACCAGTTCATAGGCAAATCGGCAACCCACGGCGAAAACCAGAAGTCCGAGCAAGAGCCGCAGTCGTTCGCCGCGCATCTTTTGCCCCGTACGCGCACCGAATTGCGCGCCAATGACGCCTCCAACCATCAGGATTAGCGCCAGCACGGCATCCACCAGATGATTTGTAGCGGCATGCATCACCGTCGCCGAGGCCATCGTGACCAGCGTAAGCACCATCGACGTGCCAATGACAGTCGCCGTCGGCACGCGCAGCAAATAGATCAGCATCGGCACCAGCAAAAATCCGCCGCCGATGCCCATGATCGCCCCAAGGAATCCGATTACCAATCCGATCGCCCATACCGGGATTGCCGACACATATATTTTTGACCGCTTGAAGCGCAGCTTGAACGGCAGGCCGTGAAACCACGTATGGCTGCCCGGCCGGCGCAGCGTTGCGGGCATGCCATGACGCGTCCGCATGATCGCGCGCCAGCTTTCGTAAATCATCGTCGCTCCCACGACCGTCAGTAAGGTGACGTAGGAGAGGCCGATCATCAGGTCGAGTTGATCGAGGGCGCGCAGTTCGGTGAATAGCCAGACGCCAATGGCCGTTCCCACAATGCCCGAACTCAGCAGCATCAGCGCCAACGCGATGTCAAGAGCCTGCTTGCGCCAGTAGCTGAGCGCACCCGTGAATGACGATGCCGCGATGTGGCTAGACACGGTGGCCACAGCGACCGCTGGTGCTATTCCGATGAAAATCAGCAACGGCGTCATCAGAAAACCGCCGCCGATGCCGAACATGCCGGAGATGTAACCGACTGCCAGTCCCATCCCCAAGACCAGGAAGACATTAACCGGCAAATCGGCGATGGGCAGGTAGATTTGCAAGCGGTCAGTCCAACATTGAGTTGCGCCCGAGCGACAATGTGCCGTGGCGAGCTTGTTCTTTGAGTAATTAACACGAAGATAGCCGGAAACGTCAGCATTCCGTTTGACACGAGATGGTCGTGACCAACCGGCTCAGCTTCACTTTATCTTACTCGATGAGACCGCCTGTGATCACGTTGTGGCACGGCGGAAGGCAGCGTTTCACAGCTTTCCCGGGTTGAAAGCGCTGATCGACAGCGGCCCTGCCGCGCGCGGCTTGTCCTGAGATGGAGAACTCGTCCGATCCCAGCCCCCGGGCGGCTCCGGAACAACCGTCGCGGTCGCCGGCTGCATCTGAACCGTGAAGGCCTTGACAGCTTCCTGGGCAGCCGCCAGGGCCTGGGCGTCCATGTGAGCGGCAACATCGTCGCGTTTGCGGCCCGCGTCGCGATCGCCTTGGGCGGCTGCCAGGGCGAACCACTTGTACGCCTCCGACAAGTTTTTCTCGGTGCCGAGACCGCGCGCCGCCAACACTGCGAAATTGTACTGGCTGTCGGCTATGCCGTGCTCTGCGGCCTTGCGGAACCATAAGGCGGCGCTGGCGTATTCTGGCTTTGCTTCGATGCCGTCCGCATAAATCACTGCAAGGTTATGCATCGCCTTGGCATGCCCCTTACTGGCGGCAGCCGCGTAGAGTTTTTGGGCAGCAGGGAGGTCCTTTTTTACGCCCTGACCCTTTTCGAGCATGCTGGCATAGCGGAATTGTGCCGGTATGAGTCCCTTGCTTGCGGCGCGCTCAAACCACCGGGCGGCCTCTTCCAGGTTGGCGGGCACGCCGCGCCCTTCCAGATAACGCATGGCAATTTCATATGCGGCCGCGGGGTCACCGGCAGATGCCGCGTTGCGCAGCCGGGCTGCCCCAATCGCCGCCGGCAGCCCGTCGGTTGCCGACGGTTGTGCCGCAGGCGCCGACTGACGGTTCGGTCGCGTCTCGGTCGTATTGCGTGCAATTGTTCCGGTCGCTTCGTTCTTTGGTGTGGGTGCTGCCAGGGCAGGTGGATTGAGAAGGGGCGGATTCAGCAACTGTGCCGAACCGTCGCCACTGCTGTCCAACATGGTCAATGGGAGCGGGGCAGCGGTGCCAGGTTTTGTTGTCGGGCGCGCGGGTGTCAAGCTGGGGAGAGTCGGAGGGGCAAGCAGGTTCGCCGTACCGTCGTCTTCCGGCAATTTCGATGTATCGGTCTTGTCGACGGCAATGCTGGCAGTCGTCTCATTTTCCGTGTTTTTAACTGCGCTATCGCTGTTTGCGTCCGTTGCAAAAGTGCTGACCAGCTTGGTGTCCTGCGACTCGAGTATTTGGAAATCGAAAATGTTGCTTGTGAGCTGGATCGAGCCAACGACAATGGCGACAATGCTCGCCGCCAGCAGCATTCCCTTGCCGCGCCTCGCTATTTCTCCTCGCAACGAGATTTTTTCGGCACCGGCCGCCTTGTGGGGTTCCGAACGCGGACGGTTTTTCGGGTCCTGGCTCGCGGCCTGCGCTGCCCGGCGGGCCGCGGCAATAAACGCCGACTTCGAAGCCGGTGCAACGTTATTGGGCCGACCGATTCCGGGCGCCACCTCCGAAGCGACAATGCGAGCCCCAGGCTGAGGCGAAAATCGTCGGCGACCAAGCCCAGGCTCTAGTGGCTCATCAGCTCGCGAATCTGCGCCCGCAGCAGCGGGTTGCCCTAGATGCGCGCTCTTGCTGAAGGACTCCGTGCGCCCAAAAGAGACAGGCGCAACCGCGTCGTGATCGGCGGCGTTCGACGCGAGGGGTGTTGGCAGTTCTATAGCCGGCGGAACCTGCGGCGATGCTTTGCTGTCGTCTTTCGCAGCGATCGCAGCGACCTGGGTCAGCTCGAGGATTCCGGTCTCGCCGATTGCTGCTTTCGGCATGCCGTCGCGCAGGTCTTTTTCAACTATGGCGACGCGATCGGAAACGCGGTCAAGCGAGGCGATCAATGCCTCAAGTGCAGCCTGCGTACGCTCGATGTCCTGCCGTGAAAGATTTGCGTCCATGTCAGCTTGAACTGCAGCCGCTTGTCTGTTCGTTCGAATGTCCTCGATATGCACCAGCAGATCTGCCAGTCCGCGTTCGATTGCATCCAAGTGTCCCAAGCGGGATCCAGCAGCGTCGAGTCGATCTACGAGTGTGGCGACAAGGTTCTCGAGGTGGTCCAAGGCGATCCGCTCTACCCGGGCTTGCCGCAAATCGTCGATTTTCTCGCACAAGGACTCCAGTAAGTCCTCCACGCGCGTGGGTAGGGCGTCAGCGTGGAGATTTTCGGAAACCGTGCGGCTGAGCGCATCGATGCGAAGTTCAAGCCGGTTGAAGGCATCGCCGGCACTCCCCGCTACCGCAAGATGCTCAATCTTATCGCTCAGGGCCCGCACCTGCGCGCAAAGGCTGTTGATGGTATCATTGGAAGCGACCTGCGCCGCCATGTCGCGCAATGTATTCATCAAATTCTCAAGCTGATGCGTGGTCGCAGGATCCGGCTGCACAGCGATGAGATCGATTTTCTGCGCCAGAACATCGATTCCCTCCGCGTATCCGGCGTGATTTTGCGACGACGTTAGTCCGGACAGCGCATCGCGCACTTCGGCAAGGCCATACTCAATACTGGCCAGAGCGCGGCCATTGGCATCGGCGTCCTGTCCCTCCACGATGCGGTCGGCCAAATCTTGAATCTGCTTCGCAATGGCTTCAATGGCGCGATGCGGGATTGCCTGGTCAAGCGTGCGGGCAATTTCATGAAGTTCTGTACGGAGGGCCGCGATCTCATCTTCCACGCCGGGGCGCCGCAGCGCTTCGATCTGGTCTGTAATTCTGCGCAACTTGTTCTCAAGGGTCGTGAGGTCCTGCGTTCGGTGCGACGCCAATCCCTGAGCGTGCGACTGTCGGCGCCCCGCAATGTCGGCGAGCGACGCTTGCGTGGCTGGGGGCGTCGGCGGGCGAGCGATTATATCGGCGAGCTGATCGAACCGTTGTTCAAGACGCGCAGAAAGCTCGGCCAAACGGTCGGCTTCATCGCGATCCCGCCTGGGAGCGTAAGCCGCGAATCCGCTGTGCGCCGCCTGTTCGATCCGAGGCGTCGGATCATCGACCCGCTGGTGCAAATCAGGGGGATCATCGATTTCTTCCACGTCATACCGGACGGGAGGTGTCTTTATGCCTTGTGTTGCTGCTTGTTGCAGGATGATTGCATTGAGCCAGTCGCTAAGCGATAGGCCAGCCCGCCGCGCAGCTTCTTCCGCCATCTTGCGAGCGTCCGGCCGAACGCCTTTGGCGCTCCACGAAAAGTCAAATTTCATGCCCACACCCACATCCGAGGTGGAGACGCCAAGAGCCGGGCTCGACTCTCGTGGAATCCGGCGCGTGAACGCCGTGTGGATACGGGGCTCGGTCCTTCGTCCACTCCCTAACTTTTTGCCTGTCACGGTAAACAAGTGGTTAACGCTGCTCAAAGCACGCTCGCCATTCCGGCGGCAGCTGAGCCATGCGGACAAGCGGAACTCTGCGTTGACAGTAATATTTTCTGGGCGGAACACCCGAATGCTACCGCGCTCCCAGGTTGCATGACTAGGATTCGTACGATTCGGTATCGGGAGCGGGCAGGGGCGACATGGCCAACGAATATCGCGCGCACGCTTACGCTGGTATGGATCGAGCGGGCGACGCTGCCAAGGCACCGACGGGTTCGCGCGAAGACGACAGCCTTACCATTGGAGAACTCGCCCGCGACGCAGGCGTGACCCTGCGAGCTCTACGCTTTTACCAGAGCAAGGGCTTGTTGATGCCGCGGCGGAAGGGTTCAGCGCGGCTTTTCAGCCATGACGATCGCGAGCGCCTGGCGCTGATCTTGCAGGGCAAGCGGCTCGGTTTCACGCTGATCGAAATCCGCGAAATGCTGGCTGCGCGCGCACGCGGTTGTAACAAGACTCTGCCAATCGACCGGCGCAAATGTGTGGAGCAGATCAATATGCTGGAGCGCCAGCGGCGTGACATCGATGGGGCGCTGGCCGAATTGCGCCAAATCTACACGGAGATGTTTGTTGCCTCTGATTTTTCTGCAGTATCCAAGGTCGCGGCCTCAAAGACCTGATACTTATCGCTATTTCCGGCGTTCCCCACCTCTTAACATAGGTGTAAACCGGCCACGTCATATTGGCGTACCGCCGCGGCCTGCGCACATGCGACCGTGTTGGGGCGGTGTAAGCAAGCGAGACGCGAGCTTCCTCATCCAGTAACACCTTGCGGCGCCCTGCCGCGGAGACAGACCATGCCGATCTATAAGGCGCCCGTCGATGATGCGTTGTTCCTGCTCAACGACGTCTTTCATCTCGATCATTACGGCAATCTTCCGGGTTTTTCCGACGCCTCGCCCGACGTGGTGGAAGCGGTGCTGCGCGAAGCAGCCAAATTCAGCGAGGAAGTGCTGACACCACTCAATCGCGTTGGGGACAAGGAAGGCTGCAAGCGCGGGGCCGACGGCAGCGTAGCGACTCCCAAAGGTTTCAAGGAAGCTTACAGGCAGATCGTTGAAGGCGGCTGGATCGGGATATCCGTCCCTCCGGAATTCGGGGGACAAGGTTTGCCGGCGACACTAACCGAACTCGTCAACGAGTTCTTTTGCTCCGCCAATATGGCTTTCGCGATGTACCCGGGCCTTACGCAAGGCGCCATTGCAGCGCTGTTGACTCATGCCTCCGACGAAATAAAGCAGAAATACCTGCCGAAGATGGTTGAAGGCGTCTGGACCGGCACGATGAATCTGACGGAGCCGCACTGCGGCACCGACCTGGGGCTACTGCGATCAAAGGCGGTGAAGCAGACGGACGGCAGTTACAAAATCAGCGGTACCAAGATATTCATCTCGGCAGGCGAGCACGACTTGGCCGAAAACATCATCCACCTTGTCCTCGCGCGGATCGAGGGCGCCCCGATGGGCACCAAGGGCATCTCCCTTTTTGTGGTGCCTAAGGTTCTCGTAAAAGACGACGGTTCTCTGGGGGGCCGCAATGCGGTCAGCTGCGGCTCGATAGAAGAGAAGATGGGGATCCATGGCAACTCGACCTGCGTCATGAATTACGATGGCGCCATTGGTTGGCTGGTCGGCGAGGAAAACCGTGGCCTCAACGCCATGTTTACGATGATGAACGAGGCGCGGCTCGGCGTCGGCGTGCAGGGCCTCGCGCTTTCCGAAGTCGCTTACCAGAATGCAGCCGCTTATGCGAAAGAGCGCCTGCAGGGACGGTCTATCTCCGGCACCAAGTATCCCGATAAAGCGGCTGATCCGATCATTGTGCATCCGGACGTGCGGCGCGCGCTGATGAGCATGCGCGCCTTCAACGAAGCAGGACGGGCGCTGGTCATGTGGACCGCGCTGAAGAGCGATGTCGCCCACCGGTCCGACGACGAAAAGGAGCGCAAGACTGCGGACGATCACATGGGCCTCCTGACCCCGGTGATCAAAGGTGTCCTAACTGACGGCGGGTTCGCCAATGCAGTGTTGGCGCAACAAATTTTCGGGGGGCACGGGTACATCGCCGAGCATGGAATGGAGCAGTTTGTGCGAGATGCTCGGATCGCGCAGATTTACGAGGGAGCCAATGGCATACAGGCGCTCGATCTCGTTGGCCGCAAACTGGGCAAGGACGGCGGCCGTGCCATCATGGCTTTCTTCAGCGAGGTTCAGACCTATCTCAAGGAGCGTGCCGGCAGCGACGACATGAATGTTTATTTGAAGCCTCTTGGGCAATCGCTCGCGCACCTTCAGGAGGCGTCGATGTGGTTCATGCAGAATGCCATCGCCAAGCCGGACAATGCCGGCGCCGGATCGTACGATTACATGCATCTCTTCGGGCTGGTGGCGCTGGGCTATATGTGGTGCAGGATCGCGGAAGCCGCGCTCGCCAAATTGCCTAAAGCAAACGGGTCGGCGGCGCGCCTGAACGCCAAGCTGGTCACGGCGCGTTTCTTCATGCAACGAATGCTTCCGGAAACTGCGACGCGGCTGGCACGCATCCAGGCCGGCGCCGATTCAACTATGGAATTGCCTGACGAGGCATTCTAACTTCGCATCACGCGTCGCATTGCGACGCAAAATTGAACTCGAATCGGGAACAATAGCCCGCACCTCCAGTTTGTGTTGTTGACCATGCTGTGCAGGGTCTGGCACGCGACGGAGGTTTCAATGAACGGTCTTATTTATCTCATCGGGCTCATCGTGGTGATCATGGCGGTCCTTTCGCTCCTTGGCCTGCGCTGACAGCGCCAGAAAAAAGGAGATCGGATCGTGGCCACGAACACGCGTAGTGCGCCGGTCGCAAGCGATACGGTTTCGACCATTCAATGGAGCGCGATCATTGCTGGCGCCATGGGCGCGGGCGCGCTTGCATTCGTCCTTCACACTTTTGCCGGTGCCATCGGCCTCTCGATTTCGTCGGCCGCCCCCACCTGGCGCGATACATCATGGGCCCTGTTGCTCGCGTCGGGCCTTTACCTGGTCTTGATGGCTCTCGCTTCATACGGCTTCGGCGCTTATCTCGCCGCGCGATTACGTGCGCCTGTGGCTGGCGGAGCCGACGGCATCGAGTTTTACGACGGGATGCATGGGCTGATCGTATGGGCGCTGGCGACGCTCCTCACAGGTTTGATTGCCGTTGCGGCCATTCAAGCAGTGCCGAGGTTGGCAGCTCCCTCGGGGACATCCAGCGGGACTTCCGCATCTCTCGCGGGCGAGAACATTATCGCGTACGACCTTGATCGCTTGTTTCGCAGCGAGCGACGGCCTCAGGGCGTCGACGCCAACATCAGTTATCCCCGCTCCGAGGCCGCTCGCATTCTTTTGACCGCATCGAGCCATCGCGGCATGCAGGCCGAGGATCGTGCGTATCTCGTCCGTCTTGTCTCCGCGACGACGGGTCTGGCTCCGCCTGACGCCGAGCGGCGCGTCGCCGATGTGATTGCGCGCGCCCGGGAAGACATTGCCCGCGCGCGCGCTACTGTCGTCATTCTCGGGTTCATGGTCGGCGCTGCCGCATTGCTCGGCGCCGTTGCCGCGTGGTTTGCCGCCTGCGCGGGCGGACGTCAGCGCGACGGTCGCGAGACGTTACACCCCTTGTGGGATTGGGGCCGGCCGATTTCCCGAGCCTGATCGGCTGCTTGGCCTCAGGCAAATGCCGTGCGACGCCGCGAGCGTTGAAGCAGCCACGCCATGATCGACACGTTCACCAAATTCCAGCCTAGACCGTTCAGAAATGCCGCCCGATAAGAGCCGGTGAGATCGAAGATCAGGCCCGACATCCAGCCGCCGAGCGCCATGCCAAGCAGCGTTGCCATCAGAATGAGTCCGAGACGGGTGCCTGCCTCGCGCGGAGAAAAATATTCGCGCACAATAATTGCGTAGCTGGGCACTATTCCGCCCTGGAACAGGCCGAACAAAGCCGAGATCAAATAGAGGGAAACGAGTCCGTCGAACCAGAGATAAAGAAACAGCGCGACGCCTTGCAGCACCGAGCCAACCAGCAGCGTCCGCACGCCGCCAATGCGGTCGGCAACGAAGCCCGAGGCGACGCGGCTGATAATCCCAAAACCGAGCATCATCGAAAGCATTTCTGCGCCGCGCGCGACGCCGTAGCCGAGATCCCCGCAATACGCGACGATATGCACTTGCGGCATTGCCATAGCCACGCAGCAGGCGACGCCGGCGATGCACAGAAGGATCTGCAGCGTTAGCGGTGAGAAAGGCGCTTCAGCTTGGCGCCGCGCGGCCGCAGCGTCGCTCGCATCATCATGATGGCCTTCGATCCGGCGGCGCATTGCGAACACCAGAGGCAATACGGTGATCAGGCAAAACAGGCCGACACCGATGTGGGTCGCGCGCCAACCCCATTGCGAAATGAAGTGCTGAATGACTGGAGGCCATATCGTTCCGGCGAGGTAATTGCCTGTTGCGGCAAGAGCGACCGCAATGCCGCGCCGGCGCAGAAACCAATGCGAGATGTCGGCCATCAATGGCCCGAAGCTGGCCGAGCAGCCGATTCCGATGAGGCCATGGGCGAGGGCGACGAACCAGAGACTCGGCGCCCAGCCGGTCGCGAGATATCCGGCCGATAGCGCCAGAATGCCCAGGCCCAGAGGAACGGCGATTCCGTAGTGGTCGGCGAGACGACCCATGAGGACACCGCCGCCGGCAAAACCTATCATCACCATGGTGAACGGGAGAGACGCGTCGGCGCGCGTGACGCCAAAATCGGCCTGCATGGTCGGCAGGGCGACCATGACCGACCACATGCCAACGCCCGCGAGTGTGCTGATCGTGAGGGCGATAGCGAGACGCAACCAGGCGTACGTCGATTCGACATCGCCGGGCTTGGTACCCGTTTGCGCACTTACTGAATGACCCGGCATTTCAAGCCGTTGGTAACATCAGCGACTGCAGTAATCCAGATAGACAGCTATGCGGTTAGGAGAACGCTGGAATGATCTCGCGCCCGAAAAGCCTGATTGAGCGTGCCGCGTCATCAAAACGCATGCTGCCGAAAATCATCTGACAGAGCACGGTATTGACGCGGGTCTCGTCATGCAGGCAGGCAAGATAATTCCGCACGGTTGCGGGCGAACCGGCAACGCCGTGACCAATACGTTCCAGCGTCGCGAAATCAGGCGGATAGATCTCCTTCAGGACAAATTCCATCTTTGACCGCTGCCAAAGATATTCAATGGCTTCGCGCCATCGCGGATATGCGGCCTGTGCGATCGCGCGCGCCTCCTCATCGCGTTCAGCGACCACGATGTGCCGTGTAATGCCTATGCCGGGAAGCGTGCCGCCATCGCGGCCAAGTTTCTTCCATTCTTCGTGATAGCGGTCGCTGATCGCGCGCGCGCGGGCGCCGGGCCCGAGCGATACCACATTAATGGCGCGCGGCGCAGCCCAGGCAACCGCGTCGGCATGAGGTGCGCCATACCAGATGGGCGGATGCGGGTGCTGAACCGGCTTAATCTGAATGACGTAATCCTTGTAATTATAAAATCGGCCTTCGAAATTGAGCACCTCGGATTCAAAGGCGCGCATGAGAACGGCAAAAGCTTCTTGATACATTGCGGGCGCCACCGCCGGATCGATCCCGAAACGTTGGTGCTCGATGAGCGCTCCGCCGCGGCCGACGCCGATCGTCAGACGGCCGCCGCTCAAGTGGTCGAGCATGCAGATTTCTTCGTACAGGCGCAGCGGGTGATAAAGCGGCAACACATAAACAAGTGGGCCTAATCTTATCTTGCGAGTTCGTTGGATCGCCGCTGCCAGAAAAACGCTGGGGCTTGATGCCATGCCCAGCGGCGTCGAGTGATGCTCGGCAAGGTGGTAGGCCTGGAAGCCCGCCTGCTCGATCAATTCGAGAAGCCGCAGCCTATTGTCGAGAAAGCTGCCCAAGGGGCTGCCGTCAGTGTCGAGATGATCAAAAATCCCGAATTTCAACACGGCGGCGACTCCGTGACGTGGCCCGGAAATCCCGCTAGCCTGTCAAACATGATTGGCTGAAACAGCTGTCGGGAGGACTTGAATGCGAAAGGCTTTGCTGATCATCGCAGCGGCAGTTCTGGCAGCATCCTCGGCGAACGCCCAACAGACCGTCAAGATAGGACTGATCATGGCCTATTCAGGTCAGTTCGCCGACACCGCTGCGCAGATGGACAATGCCATAAAGCTTTACATCAAGCAGCATGGTGACACTGTTGCCGGCAAGAAGATTGAAATCATCCGCAGGGATACCGGCGGCCCAAATCCTGACGTAGCCAAGCGACTGGCGCAGGAACTGGTGGTGCGCGATCAGGTCGATGTTCTCGCCGGCTTCGTGCTGACGCCGGAAGCCTTGGGCGCAGGCGATGTTTCGGCGGAAGCAAAGAAACTGATGGTGGTGATGAACGCCGCTACATCGATCATCACGACCAAGTCGCCATATATCGTTCGCACCTCGCTCACAATTCCGCAGCTTGAGTCCACTTTCGGCCGCTGGGCCTACAAAACCGGGATCCGCAAAATCTATACCATGGTCTCGGACTACGGGCCGGGCATCGATGCGGAAACCTGGTTCGTCAAAAGCTTCAAGGAGGCAGGCGGTGAAATCGTCGGATCGGTGAGGATGCCGATTGCCAGTCCCGATTTCTCGGCTTTCGTGCAGCGCGCGAAAGATCTCGACCCGGAAGCGATCTTCATTTTCATCCCCGGCGGCTCGCAGCCGCCGGCCATGGCCAAGGCGATGCAGGAGCGTGGCTTTCCCGCGAGCAGAATCCTTGGGCAGGGTGAAATCACCATGGACGACAATGCGCTCAAGAGCATGGGTGACGCGGCGGTTGGGATCAGGACCGTCTTTCATTACGCATGGGAGCATAAGTCGCCGGCGAACGAAGCTTTCGTGAAGGCGTATCAGGCCGAGTTCAAGCGAAACCCCGACGTGTTTTCGATTGGCGGCTGGGATGGAATGCACCTGATCTACGAGGCGTTAAAAAAGACCGGTGGCAAAGCCGACGGAGACGCCCTGATCGGGGCTGCCAAGGGCATGAAATGGGAGAGCCCGCGGGGCCCCATCTCAATTGATCCGAACACGCGCGACATCTTGCAGAACGTCTACATCCGCCGGGTGGAAAAGGTCGACGGAGCGATCCGCAACGTCGAGTTTGATACGATCGAGAACGTCAAGGACCCGGCAAAATGACGACGCCCGCCAGGCAATAAAGCTCGGTGAGCAGAACCGGCAGGAGTCATCGCTCGCGCGGGTAACCGGACGGTCGTATGGTGCAAAAAAGACGAGTCGCCCAATGGATGCAGTAAATCTCCCTCGACCGGCATGGATGAGCGAAGATCTCGTTCTGCTCGAGGAGCAGGCGCGGCGGTTTATTGCCGACGAATTCGTTCCGCATCTTGATCGCTGGCACGAGGCCGGCATCTACGATCGCGACGTCTGGACCAAGGCGGGCGCGGCGGGGCTGCTATGCGCGTCGATGCCGGAGGAGTATGGCGGCGCCGGCGGCACGTTTGCCCACGAAGCAATCATCAATCGTGAGTTCGCGCTGGCCGGATTCGATACATTCGGCGCACCGCTGCATTCGGGGATCGTTGCGCCCTACATTCTGCACTACGGCACCGAAGAACAAAAAAAACGATGGCTGCCGAGCCTTGCCACCGGCGAACTGGTTGGTGCGATCGCGATGACAGAACCAGGCGCCGGCTCGGACCTGCAAGGCGTCCGCACCTCGGCGAAGAAATCCGGGAATGGATATGTGATCAACGGATCGAAGACATTCATCACGAATGGGCAGCACGCCAATCTGATTATCGTTGTGGCCAAGACGGACCCGAAAGCGGGGGCGAAGGGCACGTCATTGTTCGTGGTCGAGACCGATGATACGCAGGGATTTCGGCGTGGCCGCAAGCTAAAGAAGCTCGGCATGGACGCAGCCGATACCTCGGAGCTGTTCTTCGAGGACGTGCAGTTACCGGCGTCCAGCCTGCTCGGGACCGAAGAAGGGCAGGGCTTTTACCAACTGATGAAGGAATTGCCGCAGGAGCGCCTGATCGTCGCCATCCATGCTGTCGCCATGATGGAGCGCGCGCTTGCGCTGACGATCGACTATGTAAAGCAGCGCAAGGCCTTCGGGCAGGCGATTATCGAGTTCCAGAATACCCAATTCGAACTCGCCGAGTGCAAGACCGAGGCGACAATCGCCAAGGTTTTTCTGGACCATTGCATTGAGCGGCACGTCAGCGGCGAGCTTGATACCGTCACCGCCTCAATGGCCAAGTACAGGCTCACCGACACGCAAGGCAAAGTGATCGACCGATGCCTGCAATTGTTCGGTGGCTATGGCTATATGGATGAATACCCGATCTCGCGCATGTACCGCGATGCGCGCGTCTTGCGCATCTACGCGGGCACCAACGAGATCATGAAATTGCTGATCGCGCGCAGCCTTTAACGCGCACCCATACTGGAGAGTCCCATGCCAGAGGCATTCATCTACGATCACGTCCGCAGCCCTCGCGGGCGCGGCAAAGCGGACGGATCGCTGCACGAGGTAACCGCACTGAACCTCGCTGCGCAGACGCTCGGGGCGGTAAAGGACCGCAACAAGCTCGACCCTGCGCTCGTCGAAGATGTGGTGCTTGGTTGCGTAGATCCTGTCGGCGAAGCAGGCGGGGATATTGCGCGCGCGTCAGCACTGGTCGCAGGCTTTGGCGACAGCGTGCCGGGTGTGCAGATCAACCGTTTTTGCGCGTCCGGCCTCGATGCGGTGAATTTTGCCGCTGCCGAGGTCATGTCGGGCCAGCACGAGATGACAATCGGCGGCGGCGTTGAATCGATGAGCCGCGTCGGCATTGGCGCATCAGGCGGCGCCTGGCCGGTCGACCCTTCCATCGCGGTGACGACGTATTTCCTGCCCCAGGGTATTTCCGCCGACCTTATTGCGACGAAATACGGATTTTCGCGCGACGACGTCGATGCTTACGCGGTCGAAAGCCAGAAACGCGCCGCCAAGGCCTGGGACGAGGGACGCTTCAAAAATTCGGTTATTCCGGTGAGGGACGTCAACGGCCTGACAATTCTGGCTAAAGACGAGCATATGCGGCCAGGCACGACCATGCAGACACTGGCGGCTCTGCAGCCTTCTTTTGTGCAAATGGGAGAGATGGCGGGTTTCGACGCAGTCGCTGTACAACGTTATCCTGAGGTTGAGGCAGTCAATCACGTTCACACGCCCGGCAATTCCTCCGGAATTGTCGACGGCGCCGCCGCAGTTCTTATCGGCAGCAAAGCCGCGGGCAAGGCCGCGGGCCTGAAACCGCGCGCCAGGATCCGTCAGTTCGCCAATGTGGGCTCCGAGCCATCGATCATGCTGACCGGTCCAATCCCGGTGACAGAAAAAGTCCTGAAAAGGGCCGGCATGACGAAAAAGGACATCGATCTGTGGGAGCTCAACGAGGCATTTGCTTCGGTGGTTTTGCGCTACATGCAGGCGTTCGACATTTCGCACGAGAAGATCAACGTGAATGGTGGCGCCATTGCCATGGGCCATCCACTCGGCGCCACTGGCGCGATGATCCTTGGCACCGTTCTCGATGAACTGGAGAGGCGCGACAAGGAAACCGCGCTTGTAACGTTATGCATCGGCGTCGGCATGGGGACGGCCACGATCATCGAGCGCGTTTAGCATGCCGAAAATCGACATTGACAAAATCCCGATCGACACGTCGACGGGATATCCGCCGCCCTTCAACCAGGCCGTGGAAGGGCGCAGCCGCAAACGGCTTGCCCGCGCCGCAGGTCTCACGCACTTCGGCGTCAATATCTGCACGCTTAAGCCGGGCGCCGCGTCCTCGCAGCGTCACTGGCATGAGGGCGAGGACGAGCTCGTCTACGTGCTGGCAGGGGAGGTGGTGTTGCGGGAGGATGGAGGCGACATTGTGCTCAAGCCGGGGGATGCCGCCGCCTGGAAGGCGGGCGTCGCCAACGGACATTGTCTGATCAATCGCGCGGATCGTGACGCGGTCTTTATCGAGGTCGGTACGCGTGCCTCGTCCGAACGCGCTCATTATTCTGATATCGATATGATGGTCGTGCGTGACGAAAAAGGCGCACGTTACACGAGGAAAAATGGCGAACCCTTTTAGGCATGAACATCGAAAAGCCGAGACCGGTTTCGAAGTGATCATGCGCAGCTGAAACAGGAGTCGGCGATGGCGAATTTCAAGATCGATGTCGACGCGGACGGCATCGCGCTCGTGACCTGGGACATGGCCGGGCGCTCCATGAATGTCATCAACACAAGCGTGATCGAGGAATTGGGCACGTTGGTCGATAAAGTCGCCGCCGACACAGCCATCAAAGGCGTCGTCGTCACCTCCGGCAAGGAAACCTTTTGCGGCGGCGCGGACCTTACGATGCTCGAGGGCATGGGCACTGTGTACGCCAATCTGGTGCGCACGAAAGGCGAAGAGGCCGCCGCTGCTTTCGTATTCGATGAAAGTCGAAAATTATCGCAGGTTTACAGGCGCATCGAGACGAGCGGCAAACCTTGGGTGTGCGCCCTCAATGGCACGGCCATGGGGGGCGGCTTCGAATTCGCGCTTGCCTGCCATTATCGTATGGCAGCCGACAATCCGAGGACGCGGCTCGGCCTGCCCGAGGTCAAGGTCGGATTGTTTCCCGGCGCCGGCGGAACCCAGCGCGTGGCCCGCATGCTTCCGCCAGCCGATGCGCTGCAGTTTCTGCTTAAGGGCGATCAGCTGAAGGTGGATCGCGCCAAAGCCATGAAGTTGATCGACGCCGTGGTGCCGCATGCGGATCTGATCAAGGCGGCCAAGGACTGGATCAAGGCTGGCGGCAAGGCCAAGGCGCCGTGGGACACCGAAGGTTTCCGATTGCCGGGCGGACCGGTCTATTCGAAGGCGGGGATGATGACGTTTCCCGCCGCCAACGCCATCTATCGTCGCGAGACCTACGACAATTATCCCGCGGCGCGTGCCATCCTTCAGGTCGTCTACGAGGGGCTCCAGGTGCCCTTCGATACGGCGCTGCGCATCGAATCGCGCTGGTTTGCCAAAATCCTGCGCTCGCCAGAAGCGGCAGCGATGATTCGCTCGCTTTTCGTGTCGATGCAGGACCTCAACAAGGGCGCCCGGCGACCGGCAAACGAACCGCCGACAAGCCTGAAAAAAATCGGCGTAGTGGGTGCAGGCTTCATGGGCGCCGGCATTGCGCAGGTCAGCGCGGCCGCCGGGCTGCAGGTGGCGCTGATCGATCGCGACCAGGAAACCGCTGAAAAGGGCAAGGCGGGCCTGCATAAGGCGCTGAGCGACCGTGTAATGAAAGGGCGAATGAAGGGAGCAGAGCGAGACGAGCTGCTGGCCCGGATCACGCCCACGGCCGATTACGGTGCGTTGAAAGACTGCGATCTCGTCATCGAGGCCGTGTTTGAGGATCGCAAGATCAAGTCCGAGGTCATCGCAAAAATTCAGGCAGTGATTGGCGACAACGTGATTCTTGGCTCGAACACGTCGACGCTTCCCATCACTTCGCTCGCTTCCGAGTTCAAGGACCCGACGCGGTTTATCGGCATTCACTTCTTCTCCCCCGTCGACCGCATGATGCTGGTCGAGATCATTCTCGGCAAGCAAACCGGCAGCAAGGCGCTTGCCGTTGTTCTCGATTACGTCCGTGCAATTCGCAAGACACCGATCGTGGTCAATGACTCCCGCGGCTTTTACACCTCGCGCGTCGTCGGCACCTACATCCGGGAAGGGCATCTTATGCTGACTGAGGGCGTGCCCGCGGCGATGATCGAGAATGTCGGCCGCATCGCCGGAATGCCGGTTGGACCACTCGCCCTCAACGACGAGGTGGCTGTGGACCTCGCGTGGAAGATCCTCAAGGCCACCGAGGCCGATCTCGGCCCGAAGGCGGTCGATCCGCGGCAAAAGAAATTGCTCGAAGAGATGGTTGAGAAGCGCGGCCGCTTTGGCCGCAAGAACGGTAAGGGATTTTTTGACTACCCGGCCAATGGGCCGAAAAAACTATGGCCCGACCTTGTCGACCTACAGCCGAAGAAACTGCTCGCGCCGGAAAAAATCGACGTCGAGGAATTGAAGCTTCGGCTGCTCGGCATCCAGGCCCTTGAAACCGCGCGCTGCTTCGAGGAAAAAGTCCTTACCGACGTGCGCGAAGCCGATGTCGGCTCGATTCTGGGTTTCGGCTTTGCGCCATTCTCCGGCGGCACCCTGTCGTGGATAGACATGATGGGAACCAAGAATTTCGTCGCCTTGTGCCGCAAGCTGGAAAAGAAATACGGTCCGCGCTTTGCACCTAACAAGCTGCTGCTGGATCTGGCCGCCAAAGGGGAGGGCTTCTACCAGCGTTTCGCGCCGGCGAAGACGAAAGAAGCGGCATAGACATCCTCGGACTGTCATGCCGGGCCCGTCCCGGCCATCCCGATTCAGGGCACAGCCTTGCTCCCTGAACGAGATCGCCGGGACGAGCCCGGCGATGCCAATTGAAAACTGAACTCCGTTATGCCCCCGCACCGCCACTCCTTGTTCCGTTGGCGCGAGATTCCGCGCAGCGTTTGGGCGCTCGGGTTGGTGTCGCTGTTCATGGATCTCTCCTCCGAGATGATCCATGCACTGCTGCCTCTCTATCTCGTCACGGTGCTCGGCGCATCTACGCTCACCGTCGGCTTCATCGAAGGCGTCGCCGAGGCCACCGCCTCGATCACGAAGATTTTCTCCGGTGCGCTGAGCGACTATCTGGGCAAACGCAAGTTCCTGGCGGCGCTCGGCTACGGCCTTGCCGCTTTCACCAAGCCGATCTTTCCGCTGGCTTCGAGCATAGCGTGGCTGACTGCGGCGCGTTTCATCGACCGGATAGGCAAGGGCATCCGCGGCGCGCCGCGCGACGCCCTTATCGCGGACCTCACGCCGTCCGAACTGCGCGGCAACGCCTTCGGCCTGCGCCAATCGCTCGACACGATTGGCGCCGTGCTGGGACCACTCGCAGCGATTATCTTCATGGCGGCTTTTGCGAATGATTTTACCGCGGTGTTCTGGATTGCCGTCGTCCCTGCTTTCGTTTCGCTTGCGATCATTGTCTTCGTCGTGCATGAGCCACAACGGCCTCCGGGCAGCCGCGCCGTGCACGCACCGCTTTCACGGGCGGAGTTGGGCCGACTGGGTACGGGTTATTGGATCATCGTCAGCGTGGCGGCGATTTTCACCCTCGCGCGCTTCAGCGAGGCTTTTCTGCTGTTGCGCGCGCAATCGGTGGGTCTGCATCTGGCCTATGTTCCGGCTGTGATGGTGCTAATGAACGTCACCTACACTCTGTCGGCTTGGCCTGCCGGCGCGTTGTCCGACAGCATCGGCCGTTATGGCGTTTTAAGCGTCGGGTTTGTCCTGCTGATGCTCGCCGATCTCGTGCTGGCTTTGGGCAACAGCGTATTCGCGATCATGGCCGGCGTGGCGCTCTGGGGACTGCACATGGGATTGACCCAAGGACTCCTGGCTGCGCTGGTGGCCGATACCGCTCCGGCCGAACTGCGCGGCACTGCTTTCGGCATGTTCAATCTGGTGAGCGGCGTCGCCTTGCTCGCCGCAAGCATTCTCGCCGGTGCGCTGTGGGACCAGGTTGGACCAAGCGGCACATTTTTCGCCGGCGCGCTGATCACCGCCATTGCTCTTGCAAGCCTTTCGCTGGCTCGGAAGCGGTTTTTTTGAGTTTGCGGCGGAATTCCTTTGCGCGGCCGGATGCGCCCAACGGCGACGACGATGTTCTACACCACCAGCGTCAGCTTCTTCGCGGCGCGCGTGACGCCTGTATAAAGCCAGCGCCCGCCGCTGTCCGGAAAGGCAAATGACTCGTCAAACAGCACAACGTCATTCCATTGCGAGCCTTGCGCCTTGTGCACCGTCAGCACGTAACCGTAGTCAAATTCGTCGTAGGGCTTTCGGCGCGGCCAGTCGACCCGCTCGATTCCGCCGGAAAAACATTCCGGACGCACGGAGACCTTTACGCCACGCGTAGCGGTCTCATCATCGGGCAAGAGCCGCATGGTCAGAATACCTGCCTTTGCGCTTCCCTTGCGCCCGCTGCGCTCTTTGACTGTCCACAGTCCGCCGTTGAACAAGCCTTTCTTGCGGTTGTTGCGCAAACACACCAGCTTGTCGCCGGCGGAAGGCATTTCGTCTGCAAAGCCCCGTCGTTGGCGCATGCGGGCGTTGTATGCGCGCCGCGTGACATTGCGTCCAACCAGCACCTGATCGGCTTCGAGTACGCGCTCGGGGTCGAGATCGTTCTTGCGCAGTATTTCCGTCTCGCCGTAGCGGCCCGGCTCGATGTATTCACCGGCCCGGATGTCCATCGAGAGCCGAACGATTGGGTCGTCCTGGGCCTGCCGGTGCACCTCAGTGAGCATTGCATCCGGTTCGGCCTCGGTGAAAAAACCGCCGCCCTGGATCGGCGGCAGTTGCGCGGGGTCGCCCAGCACCAGCACGGGTACGCCAAACGAGAGGAGATCCCGCCCAAGCTCCGCGTCGACCATCGAGCACTCATCTATGATGATCAGCTCGGCTTTTGACGCGGGAGCCTCTTCCCACAAGTCGAAGCTTGGTACCTCCTCTCCGCTTTCGCGCGCCCGGTAAATCAGGCCGTGAATGGTGGAGGCGCCGCGGCAGCCCTTGCCGCGCATGACCGAAGCGGCTTTGCCCGTGAAGGCTGCGAACTTCACCTCGCCATCCGCAGCATCGGCAACGTGCCTGGCCAGCGTGGTCTTCCCGGTGCCCGCGTAACCGAACAAGCGGAAGACCCGCGACGTGCCGTTGGTCCCGGGTTTTGCTTTGAGCCAGTCGCCGACGGCTTTAAGCGCTTTTTGCTGCTGCGGCGTGAACTGGGTCATCGACGGTTACCAATAATGCAGGCCGCGGGCGACGGAAAGAACAAAATAAGAACTGGCTGGGGATGATTGTATAAGAACATATTCCTATAGCGCTAAGCCGCCTTAACCTAATGTGAGGAGATCCGCGGCTCTTTCACCACCGATCCGGTGTGAGGCACATTGCCCTTTGCAGTGCAGCATGTTTAACGTCGCGGCCCTTCGCGGCGACGGAATTTCGCATGGCCCGTGATCAGATCGACATGACTCCAATCGAGACTCGCGACGAACTGGCCGCCTGGCTCGAAGCGGGCTGTAAGCCGAAAGACCAATTCCGCGTCGGGACCGAGCACGAAAAATTCGCTTTCACGGTCGTCGACCACCGGCCCGTTCCGTATTCAACCAGGCGCAGCATCCGTGCCCTCCTTGAAGGCATGCATGGTTTGCTCGGCTGGGAGCCGATCATGGAGGGCGACAACATCATCGGCCTGTTTGACGTGACCGGCGGGGGAGCAATCTCGCTGGAGCCCGGCGGGCAGTTCGAATTATCGGGCGCAGCCTATGACAATGTCCACCAGACGGCCGCGGAACTCATGGCTCACCTGGCGCAGGTGAGGGAAGTCGCCAAACCTTTGGGCATAGGCTTTCTCGGCATCGGCATGACGCCGAACTGGACACGCGCCGACATGCCGAAAATGCCGAAGGGCCGATACAAGATCATGACGGCCTACATGCCGAAAGTCGGCTCGCTTGGCCTCGACATGATGTATCGCACCTGCACGGTGCAGGCGAATCTCGATTTCGCCAGTGAAGCCGACATGGTGAAAAAGTTGCGCGTGTCACTCGCCTTGCAGCCGGTGGCGACGGCGCTGTTCGCCAATTCACCGTTCACCGAAGGCAAGCCGAACGGCTTTCTTTCGTTCCGCTCCGAAATCTGGCGTCACACCGACAATCAGCGTGCCGGCATGCTGCCGTGGGCATTCGAGGATGGAATGGGTTTCGAGCGCTGGACCGATTATGCGCTCGACGTGCCGATGTATTTCGTCAAGCGCGGCGACAAATACATCGATGTTTCGGGCAAGTCGTTCCGCGATTTTCTGAACGGCAAGCTGCCGGAATTGTCGGGGGAGCGGCCGACGATTTCGGATTGGGCCAATCACCTCAGCACGATCTTCCCCGAGGTCAGACTCAAGCGCTATCTCGAGATGCGCGGGGCCGATGGCGGCCCGTGGCCGCGGTTGCCCTCACTGAGCGCGTATTGGGTCGGACTGCTTTACGATGACGAGGCCCTCAACTCATGCTGGGACATAGTGAAATCGTGGACCGCGGAGGAGCGGCAAAAACTTCGCGACGATGTGCCGAGGTTTGGTTTTAAGGCCGAAATCCGCAACCGCAATGTCCTCACGCTCGCGCAGGAAACGTTGAGGTTCTGTTCCCGCGGCTTGGCGCGCCGCAAGCGGCTTGACCGCAATGGCCGGGACGAGACGCGCTACCTGCGACCGCTGGAAGAATCGATCGCGCGCGGCATGACGCCGGCGGAAGAATTGCTCGAGCGTTATCATGGCGAATGGGGCGGCTCAGTCGATCCGATCTTCGAGGAATATGCGTATTAGATTGGTCATCACCGGGCTTGTCCCGGTGATCTCGCTTCGTAAGGCAGTGCGTCCTTAAACGAGATGGCCGGCACAAGGCCGGCCATGACAAAGACCAGTCGACACAAATCATTCCGCCGCCTGGGCTGCGTCCGACAGGTTATCGAGCGAGGAGACGATATGTTCGGCGAGCGCATCGGCCAGCGCCGAACTTTCGTGCGCATTGCGCACCAGTCCGACCCGGCAAGTGGGCAGATCCGGGAAACCGTCGGCTGCAGAAAGCACGCGCATGCCCGGGCGGAGACCCGACTCGGGCAGTACGGACACCGCAAGTCCCGCGAGGACTGCGGCAGCGACTGCGCCGGCATTCGAACTCGAATAAAGCACACGGAACGGTCGGCCGATTGTCTCAAGCCGCTCCGTCGCAATGCGGCGCCAGGTACAGCTCGGCCGGCCTAGCGCCAGCGGCATACGCTCCTCGAGATGTGTGGAATGCCGATTGGACGTCACCCAAAGCAATCGCTCGCGGCGAAACGTTTCTGAGGCGCGCTTGGATTCGCAGTTGGTGACGATCGCCAGATCGATCTCATTGGCGTCGATCCGCTCGAGAAGATCGACGGTAGGCTCGCATATTACGGTCAGTTCGACCGCCGGATAGCTGTGCGAAAACCGGGCCATGATTTCCGGCAGGTACCGGTCAGCATAGTCGTCGGGGACTCCCAACCGGACGCGGCCCGATAGTTCGCCGTCCGAAAATGCGGCGAGGGTTTCGACGTTGAGCTTCACGATCCGGCGCGCGTAGTCGAGGAGCCGCTGTCCATCTTCCGTCAGTTTCGAGGCGCGGCCGTCGCGCGCAAAGATCGGACGTTCCAGCCTTTCCTCAAGGCGCTTCATCTGCATCGAGACTGCGGACTGGGTTTTGTTCACAACTTCGGCGGCCTTCGTGAAGCTGCCGGTCTCGGAGATGGCGATGAATGTTCGCAACTGGTCGATGTCGAGCATTGCGGTCATGTGCGGGCATCCCGGTAAAGCCGCCTAGCGGTGGCTGAAGGTATATCACTATTGCTGATTGGTTAGATTAAAAACATTCGTTTCACTAATCAATCCCCGCAGTGCAATATTACGCTAATTCCAGAAGGAATCGGGTGGGGGTTTCGGGTGGTTCTGGGCGGCGCCCAGCGCGAATTTGGGGCCGTACTGACTAGCTGAATGGAGACTGAAATGAGCGCCAATTACCCCATTTTGCCCCTCGGCGGCAGCACCCTGATACGGGGGTTTGCTTCCCTCCTGGCGTTCCTGACCTACTGGCTCAAAGAATTGGCGCGGGCGCGCCGGCACCGCCGCGAGGCCAGCGTTCTGGCGGGCCTTGATCGACGCATGCTCGCCGATATCGGCATTACGCGCGCTGACGTACGCGACGCATTCTCGGAGCCGTTCTGGGACGACCCGACAGCGCTGCTGCGCGAACGCGCGCTCGAGCGTCGTCTCAACCACTCGGTGAGACGCGCCGAATTCGATCGTAGTAGTCGCCGGCTTCGGCCCGAATCGTCCGGGCGTCAGGTGCCGTAACGAGCAAGCAAACGGCCGATCCCCTCTCATCGGCCGCTCGATCCGACACCCGCGAACCTCCCCTCTCGCGGCCGGATCCCGCGCCCGCTGGCCCCTCCGGCGGGCGCTTACTTTTGGGAGACATCTTCCACAAGAGCCATCAACACTGATCACACCATTTGCGGAGCCATCATTGTATCCGCGTTCACAATCGCCGATAACCTACAGTCGGGGCGAAGCTACCGGTTCTAGAATTCGAGCTGGCGCGCATGCGAATTCCGATCAGGCTGTGGGCCGCGCTTGTACTGGCGGCGTCGACCTGCGTTGGCCAGGCACAGGCTCAGAGCGGGTTCGATCGCCGGGGTGGCGATTACCAGAACTTCCAGATCCGCAACGGTGATCCGGCAATATGCGCGGCTCGGTGCGAGCGCGATGCCCGTTGCCAAGCGTGGACCTTTTCATACCCGCGCACAGCCAGCGCTGCTGCTACTTGCTGGCTGAAGAGCCAGGTGCCGCCTCGCATTGAGGACAAATGCTGCGTTTCCGGGGTGCGTGGGGCGGGCGTTATCGAACCGCGCAAAGGCCCCGTTGAATATTCCATTGATCGCTTTGGCGGCGATTATCGCAATATCGAGGTCGCCAACGATGCGACCGGTGCGACCTGTAAGGCCGCATGCGAGGCCGACAATAAATGCCGTGCGTGGACCTACGTGAGACCGGGCTACATCGGCGCGGCCTCCCGCTGCTATCTTAAGGAAAAGATCACGCGCCCGCGCCACAAGCCGTGCTGCATTTCCGGCGTCGTGCGCTAGCACCAGCCCGATGCTGCATTGAATTATGCGGTGCCGCCCACCGTGATCTTGTCCATGCGCAGGTGGGGCTGGCCGACGCCGACAGGCACGCCCTGGCCGTTCTTGCCACACGTCCCGATGCCGGGGTCGAGCGCGAAATCATTACCGATCATGCTGATGCGGTGCAGATCGGTCGGACCGTTACCGATCAGCATGGCGCCCTTGACGGCGGCCCCGACTCTGCCGTTCTCGATCTTGTAGGCCTCGGTGCATTGAAATACGTATTTGCCCGAGGTGATGTCGACCTGCCCGCCGCCAAAGCTGACGGCATAAAGACCATTTTTTACCGAAGCGATGATTTCTTGCCGGTCGTGCGTGCCGGCGAGCATGTATGTGTTGGTCATCCGCGGCATGGGCACATGCGCATGCGATTCTCGACGGCCATTTCCGGTTGGCGTCATTCGCATCAAACGTGCGTTCTGTCGATCCTGCATGTAGCCCACCAAGACCCCATCTTCGATCAATATTGTACGATTGGTTGGCGTGCCTTCGTCATCGATCGAGAGTGAGCCGCGGCGCGCCTGAATCGTGCCGTCGTCAACCACGGTTACTCCCTTGGCTGCAACCCGCTGGCCCATAAGGCCTGCAAAGGCGGAAGTCTTCTTGCGATTGAAGTCGCCTTCGAGACCGTGTCCGACTGCTTCGTGCAGCATCACGCCTGGCCAGCCCGAGCCAAGCACAACATCCATTTCCCCCGCCGGCGCTGGGACGGCCTGAAGATTGACCAGCGCCTGGCGGATCGCTTCATCGACTGCGCCGCGCCACGCCTGTGGCTCGATAAGTCGGTGAAAGCCTTCGCGTCCGCCGAAGCCATAGGTGCCGGACTCTTGTCGTTCGCCTTCGCCCGCGACCACCGACACATTCAATCGCACCATCGGGCGTATGTCGCGATAGGTTTCCCCATCGGCGCGGAGGATTTCCACGACCTGCCAGCTCGCCGCCATGCTGGCAGTGACTTGGCGCACGCGTGGATCTTTCTCACGCGCGTAGGCGTCTATCGCCTCCAGCAATTTTACTTTGGATTCGAACGCCGGCGAGCCGAGTGGATTCTCGTCGCCGTAAAGTTTGCGGTTCGTCCGTCCTGGAGGTTCGGCATAGGTGCCGCTGTGCCCGCCGTTAACGGCGCGCACCGCTTCGGCGGCGCGACCCAGGGCGGCTTCGGAAAGATCCGAGGCATGGGCATAGCCGACCGCCTCGCCTTTAACCGCCCGCAGCCCAAAGCCCTGCATGGTATCGTAGGTTGCCTGCTTGAGCCGGCCGTTATCGAAAGTCAGCGCCTCTGCCTGCCGGTATTCCAGGAACAGCTCGCCATCATCGGCGCCTTCAAGCCCGTGTCCGGTCAGTTGGCGGACTTTTCCGCGATCGAGGCCGGTGCGGTCGATGAGCGAGGAGATGCTTTTGTCCATGGTTTCCTCCACGGCTTGAGATAGGGCCTCGACACCGTTTTGGCGAGTCGCAGCCGGCTCCGTATGCTTCCAAGGTATTAAATTGATGACAAATATGAATTGGCGAAAGCCCGATCGGACACCAACATCCTGAGCCTGCCACCGGTTAAAGAAAGAGATCCCCAATGCCGCTCGTTCGAATCGACCTCGCCAAGGGAACGTCCGCTCAATTCCGCAAGACGCTTGGCGACATCGTCTACAAGGCGATGATCGACATCATCGATGTGCCGAAAGATGACAAGTTTCAAATCATCACGGAGCACCCGCCTGAGGAATTGAATTTCGCGCCCTCCTATCTTGGCATCGAGCACTCGTCAGGCCTCGTTTTGATTCAGGTCACGATGAGCGTGGGGAGGACTGTTCAGGCCAAGCAAGCATTTTATAGGGAAATTGCCGAGCAACTTCACGCCCAGCTCGGCATCCGCAAAGAGGATGTGTTCATAAACCTGGTGGAGACAGCGAGGGAAAACTGGTCGTTCGGCAATGGCATTGCGCAATACGTGGTGGCCTGAGGGCCTACGGCAGCTTGTCGTAGCCTTCCCCGAAGCCGGCAAGGCTCATTGGAAAGCCAATGCCTTCTTCCGGGGTCTGGAAAATAATGAAGGTCGCAGTCTTGCCAGTGCGCAGTTTCTTGATGAGTTCGTCGTCCATCACGACTTCAGCGATGCAACCATTCGGGAGGCAGCGCACGAAACCGGCGCGGCCGATATCGGCCTGATCGATCTTGAGGCCGAGCCCGGAGGGCAGCAGGACGCCCAGAGGCGCGACAACGCGCATCAGCCGGCTTTTCTGGTCGGCAGTCTTAAGAACAATCACTGTTAAGCCGACATTGGCGCGATCTTCCGCCGTCACACTCTGAATGAGGGCGCACTGCTCGGCCTTGGCTCCGGGCGGGGTGTCGCAGCGAATCTGCCAATCCCTGTGCACGGATTTGACGGCGCCCTGAGCCAGGACAGGCTCGGCGCGTGCGAGCATCAGCCCCGCAATCAGCGCGACGGCTGCGAGCCGCGTCGCGCAGATGAGTATCTGCCCGCCATGCTCCATTATTCCCATCATCCAATCCCTTGGCATCCGGTCGCGCTGGCCCATATACGAACGTGGGTCAGGCGAATCGCCACCTCCATTTTACTTCGCCCGCGTGGCGTCATGCCCGGAAAGGCTTCTTGAAGCAAGGCATGACCGGTCCGGCAAGATGCCGCAAAGTGGCCTGGTTGAGCTTTTTTGAATACACCGTTTGTCGCATCCCGGCGCCTATTAGGCTCATTGCGGCAAAGCTGGATTTGTGGTTTGAGAGGCCGGGATTTCTCCCCATCCCGCCGCGCCGCCCAGGCTGCCACGCCCGTGGCAAATGCCGTGCTCAGCGGGATCGTGCCGAACATCATGTCAGTGGTGGGCGGCAAAGGGGGCCTGAACAAGGCCGTTTTTCTCGAAGGAGCGCATTGAACAATGCTGGTGCTCAAGCGGTTGATCACATTCGTCACCACGACCTTGCCCGTTGTGATCGGGGGAGTGGCGCTCGCCGCATCGGGACAGCCGGAGCCATGGCAGATGGGCCTGCAAAAGGGTGCCACCCCGGTAATGGATGACATTATCTGGTTCCACGACTTCCTGCTTTGGGTAATTACCGCGATTGCGCTGTTCGTATTGGCGCTCCTGGTCATCGTCGTGGTGAAATTTAACGCCCGAGCCAATCCGGTGCCCTCACGAACAACGCACAACACCACCATCGAGGTGCTCTGGACGGTCGTTCCAGTTCTTATTCTTGTGACAATTGCGGTCCCGTCGTTCAGGCTGCTTTTCTTTCAGCTCAACATGCCGAAGGCGGACCTGACGATCAAAGCCACGGGCAAACAGTGGTTCTGGAGCTACAGCTATCCGGACAGCAAAATCGAATTCGACTCTCTGATGGTTCAGGACAAGGATCTTAAGCCGGGCCAGCCGCGGCTACTCGCCGTCGACAACGAGGTGGTGGTGCCTGTGAACAAGATCGTGCACGTCCTCACGATTGGCGCCGACGTCATCCACGCATTTGCAGTACCTGCGTTTGGCATCAAGATCGACGCAATCCCGGGCCGTATCAACGAGACCTGGTTCAAGGCGGAGCGCGAGGGCGTCTATTACGGACAATGCTCCGAGTTGTGCGGCAAGGATCACGCGTTCATGCCGATCATGGTCCGGGTGGTCAACGAAAAAGACTACGGGGCATGGCTCGAACAGGCGAAAAAGAAATTTGCAACAGACGGCAGTCGTCCAGCCGCGGTGGCTGCGGCCGGCGCTGCGAACTGAGACACGCGGGCGACAAGGACGAGGTTGAAGGACAATAACGATGGCTAGCAACACGGCGGCTCCCCACAGCACACGCGATGCGCACGCACATGACGCTCACGATGCGCACGAGCACCATCCCACGGGATGGCGCCGTTTCGTGTATTCGACCAACCACAAGGACATCGGCACGATGTACCTTGTCTTCGCGCTGGTGGCCGGCGTCATCGGCGCAGCGATGTCCATCGCCATTCGCATGGAACTGCAGAACCCCGGTGTCACGATCTTCCCCACCCCGCACGAATACAACGTGTTCGTCACCGCGCACGGCCTGATCATGATCTTCTTCATGGTGATGCCGGCAATGATCGGCGGCTTCGGCAACTGGTTTGTGCCGTTGATGATCGGCGCGCCGGACATGGCCTTCCCGCGGATGAACAACATTTCATTCTGGCTGCTGCCGGCGTCCTTCGCGCTTCTGCTCACCTCGGCGTTCGTCGAAGGCGAGCCGGGATCCAACGGGGTCGGCGCAGGCTGGACGTTGTACGCGCCGCTATCGACCAGCGGACATCCGGGACCGGCGGTCGATTTCGGCATTCTGTCGCTGCATCTGGCCGGCGCCTCGTCGATCCTCGGCGCCATCAATTTCATCACGACGATCTTCAACATGCGCGCACCCGGCATGACGCTGCACAAGATGCCGCTGTTCGTATGGTCGATCCTGGTGACGGTGTTCTTGCTGCTGCTGGCGCTGCCCGTCCTGGCCGGCGCGATTACGATGCTGCTGACCGACCGCAATTTCGGCACGACATTCTTCGCCAATGACGGCGGCGGCGATCCGATCCTGTACCAGCACCTGTTCTGGTTCTTCGGCCATCCGGAAGTGTACATCCTCATCCTTCCGGGCTTCGGCATGGTCAGCCAGATCGTCGCCACCTTTAGCCGCAAGCCGGTGTTCGGCTATCTCGGCATGGCTTACGCCATGGTCGCGATCGGCGGTATCGGCTTCGTGGTCTGGGCGCATCACATGTACACCGTCGGCATGTCGACCGGCGCGCAGGCCTATTTCATCGCGGCCACTATGGTCATCGCGGTACCCACCGGCGTGAAGATTTTCTCATGGATCGCCACCATGTGGGGCGGATCGATCGAATTCCGCACGCCGATGCTTTGGGCCCTCGGCTTTATCTTCCTGTTCACGGTCGGCGGAGTGACCGGCGTGGTCCTAGCCAATGCCGGCGTCGATCGCGTGCTGCAGGACACTTATTATGTAGTGGCGCACTTCCACTACGTGCTCTCGCTCGGCGCCGTCTTCGCTATTTTCGGCGGCTGGTACTACTGGTTCCCCAAGATGACCGGCTACATGTACAACGAGACTATCGGCAAGCTGCACTTCTGGTTCACTTTCGTCGGCGTGAACCTGGTGTTTTTCCCGCAGCACTTCCTCGGCCTCGCCGGCATGCCGCGCAGATATGTGGACTATCCTGACGCCTTCCATGGCTGGAACCTGGTGTCGTCCTACGGCTCCTATATTTCCGGATTCGGCGTGCTCATCTTTTTCTTCGGAATGGTCGAAGCCTTCGTGAGGAAGAGGGTCGCTGGCAATAATCCCTGGGGCGTTGGCGCAACGACGCTGGAATGGACGCTTTCGTCGCCGCCGCCGTTCCACCAGTTCGAAACGCTACCGCGGATCAAATAGGAACGACTCGGTCGGATCATGTCGCTCGTCAGCGAAGGCGCAGACTTCCGCGGGCCGCTTGGCACGGCTGGCATTGCAGAGCCGAGCCTTGCGTCGGTTGGCGACTACATTGCTCTGATGAAGCCGCGAGTCATGTCGCTCGTGGTGTTCACGGCGCTTGTGGGCCTTGCCGTCGCTCCCGGCTCGCTCCATCCGTTGACTGGATTTACCGCGCTGCTCTGCATCGCCGTAGGGGCGGGCGCGGCCGGTGCGCTGAATATGTGGTACGACGCCGATATCGATGCGGTCATGACAAGAACCGCACGTCGTCCTGTGCCGATGGGCCGCGTGCTGCCGGGTGAGGCACTCGCCTTCGGACTGACACTTGCGGGATTCTCGGTTGTCACATTGGGTTTGCTGGTGAACTGGCTCGCCGCAGGCCTGCTCGCCTTCACCATCTTCTTCTACATCGCGGTGTATACCGTCTGGCTCAAGCGCTCGACCGCACAGAATATCGTTATCGGGGGGGCCGCCGGCGCTTTTCCGCCAATGATCGGCTGGGCGGCAGTCACCGGCTCGCTGACGCTTGAGCCAATACTCCTGTTTCTCATTATCTTCTTCTGGACCCCGCCGCACTTCTGGGCGCTGGCGCTCTACCGTACCGAAGACTACGCGCGCGCCGGCATTCCGATGTTGCCTGTCGTCGCCGGCGATATCAGCACGCGACGCCAGATCCTGCTTTACACGGCAATCCTCGTGCCGCTTGGCATCGCGCCATGGCCTCTCGGCTATGCCGGCGCGCTCTACGGGATCACTGCGGTTGCCGCAGGCGCGCTTATGATGACGCTGGGCTGGCAGGTCCTGCGCGAGCAAAGGCCCGCCGAGCGCGCGAGCCGCAACCTGTTCGCCTTCTCGATCCTTTATCTGTTCCTTTTGTTCGCAGTCTTGCTGGTCGAGCGGGGATGGGGCGGGCTGATTGCCCGATTGTCGGCGTGACTATCGGTATCGCCATGAATGAACGACGTGACGATGACGGAATCGTGCTAACGGAAGCGCAGAAACGCGCGCGCCGTTCCCGCTCGATCGCGATTGCGCTCGCGCTCGCTGCATTGGTTATCCTGTTCTATGTGATGACGCTGGTGAAAGGGCCGGGCGTCCTGATGCGCCCAATCTGACAATGAGCATCGCCGACCGATGACCGAACGCTCTCGCCATGCCGAACAAAAGCCGCCGCGCCGCGATCTGCTTGTGGCTGCTTGCTGCGGCGCGTTGGTCGTAGGCATGGTTGGCGCCGCCTATGCAGCTGTTCCGCTTTACAACTGGTTCTGCAAGACCACCGGCTTCGGCGGCACCACCCAGGTTTCGGAGAAAGCTCCGGATCATATGCTCGGCCGTTCGCTCACCGTCCGATTTGATTCGAATGTGGCGCCTGGCCTGCCGTGGCGATTCCAGCCGGAACGAAACGAAATTCAGGTCCGTATCGGCGAAGTCGCGACCGTGCATTACAAGGTCATCAACGAAGCCGCGCGCGACGTTTCGGGGCAAGCGTCATACAATGTCTCGCCACCCACGGTCGGGGGCTACTTCAACAAGATCAATTGCTTCTGCTTTACGGAGCAGCGCCTGAAAGCAGGTGAGACGCGCGAGATGGCTGTCGTTTTCTACATAGACCCGTCGATCGCGAACGACCGCGACCAGAACGATCTCAGCACTATTACGCTGTCCTACACTTTCTACCGGCAGCGCGAACCCGAGCAGCCGATCGCCGAGGCGCCGGAGAGAAATTCGAACAGGCTTTAATGGAGACCAAGACGATGGCTGACGCCCACGCCAAGCAGCACGACTACCACCTGGTCGATCCGAGCCCTTGGCCGGCAGTCGGTGCGGTGTCCGCTTTCATTCTGGCCGTCGGTGCCATCAGCTGGATGCACCATATGTACGCAGCCGCGCCGGTGGTGTTTGGCCTTGGCGTTCTCGGGGTGCTCTACACCTTCGTGGCGTGGTGGCGAGATGTCATCCGTGAGGCCGAATTCGAGGGCTTCCACACGCGCGTGGTGCAGATCTCGCACCGTTACGGTATGATTCTCTTCATCGCCTCCGAGGTGATGTTTTTCGTCGCCTGGTTCTGGGCCTATTTCAACACTGCATTGTTCCCGGGAGACCCCCAGGAGGTTGGTCGCCTTGCCGCTACGGGTGGCGTTTGGCCGCCGAAGGGTATCGAGACTTTTGACCCCTGGCATTTGCCGCTGCTGAACACCTTGATCCTTCTCACATCGGGCACAACGGTGACCTGGGCGCACCATGCCTTGCTTGAAAACGACCGACAGGGACTGAAATGGGGCCTGATTCTCACCATCGCGCTCGGCCTCGCCTTCACCTGCGTGCAGGCCTACGAGTATTCTCACGCGCACTTCCACTTCAGCGGCAACATTTACGGCGCCACGTTTTTCATGGCCACGGGCTTTCATGGCGCCCACGTGATCATCGGCTCGATTTTCCTCATCGTTTGTTTGTTCCGAGCGATGGCCGGCCACTTTACTCCGACGCAGCATCTCGGCTTCGAATTCGCCGCCTGGTACTGGCATTTCGTCGACGTCGTATGGCTGTTTCTGTTCGCCTGCATATATGTCTGGGGATCGGGCGCGCCGCACGCTGGTTGATTGTTATGGAAGCTTCTGGAAAGGGCGGCGTCATTACGCCGCCCTTTTGTTTTTGTCCTTTTTGACGCCATGGCCAACGAAGCATCACACAACGCCCTGCCGATTGGTCGGGGTCTGCGCGGGCGCTGCCCGCGCTGTGGCGAGGGGCATTTATTTCAGGGCTTTCTGTCATTGCGGCCAGCGTGTGAATGCTGTGGTCTTGATTACAGCTTCGCCGACGCCGGCGATGGTCCAGCCGTATTCGGGATCCTGATTGGCGGATTTGTCGTTGTGTTCGCGGCGTTGATTATCGAGGTCGTTTACCGCCCGCCGTACTGGGTGCATGCAGCCCTGTGGTTGCCATTAATTCTGGTCGTGACGCTCGTTCCCTTGCGTCTGAGCAAAGGCGTGCTGATTGCGCTGCAATATCATCATAAGGCGGCTGAGGGCCGGCTTGCAGATCGGAGCGAGACGTGAGCAAGGCGCCGCGGGAACGAAAAGGCAGCGTGCTCGACGCGACACTTCTCGCCATTGCAGGAGTCGCGATTCTGATCGGGTTGGGGGTCTGGCAACTCGACCGCAAGATCTGGAAAGAAAACCTGATCACAACGATCAACGCCCGGCTCGCCCGCGCGCCCGAAAATCTGCCGCCCCGCGCGAGCTGGACCGCGCTGCGGGAGGATGGCGCAGAATTTCGTCGCGTTGTTTTCCCTGCCGAGTTCCTCGATGGCGAAGAAGCGCTTGTGTATACCGCCGGTTCTGCTTTGCGCCCTGATGTGAAAGGGCCGGGGTACTGGGTCTTCGCGCCCGCGCGCCTCGCGGGCGGCAGCATTGTCCTCGTTAATCGCGGTTTCGTGCCGGCCGACCGCAAGGATCCCGCCACGCGCGCCGAGGGCAATCCTCGCGGCATCATAGATGTCGTTGGCGTCCTGCGTTGGCCGGAGACGCGCGGTTCCTTTACCCCGGCTGATGATCCGAAGAACAATGTCTGGTTTTTGCGCGACTCGAATTCAATTGCGGCATTCAAGAAATGGGCAACCGCCGCCCCTTTCTATATTGACCAGGAGGAACCGGTACCCTCAGGCGGCTGGCCGAAACCTCGGAAGCTTGAAGCGCATTTGCCTGACAATCACCTGCAATACGCCATGACATGGTTCGGCCTCGCGCTGGCCCTTGCGGGTGTCTATGTCGTGTGGCTTGCCCGTCACCTCTTTCGTCGGCGCTGAGCGGTTTCCTTGTGAAAGGCAGCGGCCAAGGCTACTGTGCAACGACCGCCAAGGTCGTCATCGGGTCATAAAATAAAGCTAGATCAATGCGTTACGTCTCCACTCGGGGCGAAGTTCCAGCGCTCGAATTCGTCGAGGTCATGCTTGCTGGCCTCGCCCGCGACGGCGGTCTCTACGTGCCGGAACATTGGCCGGTCCTCAACCGCGCAGCGGTCGAAAGCTTCGCGGGGAAGCCTTATGCGGAAGTCGCAGTCGAGGTGGTCCGGCCCTTCGTCGGAGATGGAATTTCCGAGACCGATCTCGCGCGTATGGCCCGCGAAGCGTATGGCAATTTCCGGCATCCGGCAGTGGCCCCGCTCACTCAGCTCGGGCCGAATTTGTTCGTCCTGGAGCTTTTCCATGGACCCACGCTCGCCTTCAAGGATCTGGCGATGCAGTTCGTGGCCCGGCTGATGGACCATGTTCTGCATCAACGCGGGGAACGGACCACCATTGTCGTTGCGACATCCGGCGATACCGGCGCGGCCGCTATCGAAGCCTTCCGCGGTCGTGCACAGGCGGATCTCGTGGTTCTCTTCCCGCAAGGACGCATCTCCGACGTGCAGCGACGGATGATGACCACGGTGCCGGACGCGAACGTGCATGCGATTGCCATTGAAGGCACGTTTGACGACTGCCAGGCGCTCGTAAAGTCCATGTTCAATCACCATGTCTTTCGCGATCGCCTGCGGCTTTCCGGCGTCAATTCCATCAACTGGGCGCGAATTGTTGCGCAGGCGGTCTATTACTTTACTGCTGCCGTCGCACTCGGAGCGCCACACCGAAAGATCGCTTTCACGGTCCCGACAGGAAATTTTGGCGACGTATACGCGGGCTATGTCGCGTCGCGCATGGGCTTGCCCGTCGATCGCTTGGTAGTTGCAACAAATATCAACGACATCCTCGTCCGCACGTTCGCGACCGGGGCCTATGAGGTTCGTGATGTCGTTGCCACGACCTCGCCGTCGATGGATATCCAGGTTTCGTCGAACTTCGAACGCGTCCTGTTCGATGTCTGTGACAGGAACGCCCAAGCGGTGCGCGGACTGATGGCCTCATTGGCCCAATCGCGACGTTTTGTGTTGCCTGCGGCGGCGCTCAAGCAGTTGCGATATCTGTTTGCAGCCGATCGCGCCGACGAGCAGGAGAGCGCTGCTGAAATTCGTGCCTGGATGCGCGAAGCCAATTACTGCGTGGACCCGCACACCGCGGTTGCCCTCGCAGTAGCCGAAAAGGAGACCCGCGATCCTACGGTTCCCATGGTCGTTCTGTCGACGGCGCATCCGGCCAAATTTCCCGATGCGGTGAGGGCGGCGTGCGGCGTTGTACCGGCTCTGCCGGACAGGCTTGCCGATCTCGAAAAGCGCAAAGAGCGCGTTACCGTGCTGCCGGCAGATCAGGCCGCAGTGGAACGGTATGTTACGTCAGTATCACGCGCTTCGCGTGAAGGAGCAGCTGCATGAGCGTTGAAGTGACCCGTCTTCCTTCTGGCCTGTCGGTGGTGACCGACCGAATGCCGCATCTTGAAACCGCCTCGCTCGGCGTCTGGATCGGTTCGGGCAGCCGCAACGAGAAGCCGGACGAACACGGAATCTCGCACTTGCTCGAACATATGGCATTCAAGGGAACCAAGCGCCGCAACGCCCGGCAAATCGCGGAGACAATTGAGGCGGTCGGCGGAGACCTGAATGCGGCAACCAGCGTCGAGTCGACCGGCTATTTTGCGCGAGTGCTCAGGGCCGACGTCCTTCTCGCACTCGATGTGCTGTCCGACATTCTGTCGGAGCCCACGTTCGATGGCGACGAATTGCGGCGCGAGCAGAACGTGATTGTTCAGGAAATCGGCGCCACCGAGGACGCGCCCGATGATCTCGTTTTCGATCGCTTGCAGGAAACGTCGTTTCCTCAGCAGTCGATCGGCCGCTCCATTCTCGGCACGCCGGAAACCGTGCGCTCGTTTAACCCGACGCGGCTGCGGAGCTATTTGGCGCGCAACTATCGCGCACCCAACATGGTGGTAGCCGCCGCCGGTGCCGTTGAACACCAGGCGATCGTTGCCGAAGTCGATAAGCGCCTGGCCGGCTTCAAGGGGCCCGCTGCGCCAGAGCCCGAAGCGGCGCATTTTGGCGGCGGCACCAGAGTGGAAACCCGCGACCTCGAGCAAGTGCACATTGCCATGGCGCTCCAGGGACTATCGGTTCGCGACGAGCAGCTTTACAGCTTGCAGGTGTTCACAAGCGTCCTCGGCGGCGGAATGTCATCGCGTCTGTTCCAGGAGGTGCGCGAGAAGCGCGGACTTTGCTATGCGATTCACGCCTTCCACATGCCCTTTACGGACACGGGACTGTTCGCCCTCTATGCCGGAACGGACGAATCCGACGCTCCCGAGCTCATGCGCGTTGTAATCGACCAGATCGGGAACGCCACCGAAACGTTGAATGACACGGAAATCAATCGTGCCAAGGCGCAGATGAAAGCTGGTCTATTGATGGCGCTGGAAAGCTCCGAGGCGCGCGTGGGCCAATTGGCACGCCAGATGCTCGCGTATGGGCGCCCAATTCCGCTCGATGAAGTCGTTGCCAAGATTGATGCTGTTACCGTCGACAGCGCCCGTGCCGCTGGTCGGGCTCTCATCGGTCGCGCAAAGCCTGCAATCGCCGCACTCGGACCAGGCAGTGGCCTTGCAAGCACCGCTGCAATCGCCGAAAGTCTCGTTCGCCGCGCCGCCTGACAGGCGAGGGCTCAGCCGAAACCTCCATGGCGTTCTTTAGAACCGTCAGTTCCAATGACAACATGCCGGCTATTACCGGCAAGGGAGTCATGTTGCGCGTACCTCACAGCGCAGATTTTTCCGAATGGGCCAACTTGCGTGAGGTGAGCCGCCGCTTCCTGGTCCCGTGGGAGCCGATCTGGCCAGCCGACGATCTGACGCGTGGCGCATTTCGTCGAAGGCTCAAGCGATACGCGGAGGATCAGCGCAGCGATCTGGCCTATGCCTACCTGATCTTCCGCACGGAGGATAATGCCATGGTGGGCGGACTGACCGTCGCCAATATTCGGCGCGGCGTGGCTCAAGCGGGCAGTATCGGATATTGGATTGGCGAGCCTTTCGCCAACAGAGGCTATATGACCGCAGCGGTGCGTGCCCTGATACCATACAGCTTCATGACGCTGCGCCTACATCGTCTGGAAGCGGCCTGCATACCCGACAACATCGCCTCAGTCCGGCTATTGGAAAAAACAGGATTCCGGCGAGAGGGTTATGCCCGCGGATATCTGTGCATCAACGGGATCTGGCAGGATCATTTGCTGTATGCACGGCTCAGGGATGAAGGTGGCTGAACGCACTCCCGGACAACGCACAGCAGAAAAAGCGGCGAGCAAAAATGCCCGTACAGAGAAATGGACAAGTCATACAGTCAGCGGCCGGTATTGCAGCAGTGACAGGATTACTGCTGTTGCTTGCCGGGTGCGGCACCAGCAACCTGCTTAGTGGCTCCAGCCTCGATCTGTTCAGTACGTCTTCAAAGGCAAGTTCGGGCAGCGAGGCCAGCGCCGAATCTGCCACCAATGTCGAATGTCCCAGCGTGATCGTACGCACCGGCGCAGCCACCCTGATGATCGGCGGCAAGCCCGCCGAAGGCGAGCCGACCGCGCTTGATTTGCGCTATCAGGCTACGATCGTCCGTACCGCGCGTGAGTGTCGCGTAAACTCCGGTATCATGACCATGAAAATCGGGGTCGAGGGCCGAGTGATCACCGGTCCCGCGGGTGGCCCGGGTCATGTCAACGTGCCGATTCGCCTCGCCGTGGTTCAAGAAGGCGTAAACCCGAAAACCATCCTATCGAAATTCGCGAGCCAGCAAGTCGAAATTGCAGGTTCGGTGAATAGTGTTCCGTTCACACACATTGATCCTGAAATAACATTTCCTTTGCCGCAACCGATCTCGAATATCGATTCCTATGTCGTCTACGTGGGCTTCGATCCCACGGGAGCACAGCAGGAAAAAAGGAAGCCGGCAGGAAAACCAAAGCCGTCGAAGCCGCGTCAAAGCTGATCGAAACCGCGTCTAGTTCAGCTTCTTACGGACATCGTCGATGCCTTTGGCGATGAGTGCGGCAGCAAGCTTTCCTTTGGTTTCCGCACTGAGGATCTTCTCCGCGGCAGCGACAGCGGCGTCGGCGGCAGCGTTGCGGACGTCCGCCGCTGCCTGCACTTCTGCCTGTGCAATCTTGGTTTCCGCCATCGCAGTGCGACGGGCGACGAAATCTTCGATGCGACCTTTCGCCTCCGTCGCGAGCCGTTCGGCCTCGGCTTTGGCCCCCTCTATAATGTCTTGTGCCTCCGCTTCGGCGGCCTGTCGCTTACGCTGATACTCAGCCAGAAGTTCGGCTGCCTCGTCCTTGAGCCTTCGCGCTTCATCGAGCTCGGCCTTGATGCGATCGGCGCGGTCATCCAATGACTTCATGATCATCTTGTGAGCGCCGAAATAGGCCAGGACGCCCAGGAAGATCACGAATGCAATGGCTACCCAAGTTTCCGGATCGCGCAGCAATTCCATTGTCTTTTTCCGTCAGCTTTTAAGCGCGTCTTTGACCGCCGCAACGACGGCGCTATCGGCCGGCACGGTCCCGATCAGCCGTTCGACGATGGCCCTGGCCGCATCAGCCGCAATGTTGCGTACGTTCGCCATGGCTGCTTGCTTGGTGCCGGCGATGACCTTCTCGGCCTCCGCCAGCTTGGCGTTGAGCTGGTCCTCCAGCTTTTTACGACTGGCCTCTGCTTCTGCAGCTTGTTTGTCCCGCATTTCACTTGCCATCGCCTGCGCCCGGGCGCGGGCGTCGGCTAATGCCTTTTCGTAGGCCGCAAGCGCTGCGTCGGATTGCGCCTTGAAGGCATTGGCCTGCGCAAGGTCATCATCGATCCGATTCTGCCGCTGCGCGATAATGCTACCGACGCGGGGCAGGGCGACCTTTGCCATCAACGCATAAAGCAGGACGAAAGTGATGACGAGCCATACGAGCTGCGAAGCAAACGTACTGGAATCGAAGGGTGGGAACGCACCCTTATGCTCGCTCGGCGCTTGAGTATGGGCGGTGGTCGCCATTGCGGAATACGGTTGCCGTCTTACAGCGCGAAGAGGAGCAGGAGCGCGATCAGCAGCGAAAAGATGCCGAGTGCTTCGGTGACGGCGAATCCGAAAATCAGGTTGCCGAATTGTCCCTGTGCGGCGGACGGATTGCGCAGTGCCGCGGCGAGGTAGTGACCGAAGATGGCACCCACGCCGACGCCGGCACCGCCCATGCCGATGCAAGCAATTCCTGCACCGATATATTTTGCTGCGATTGGATCCATGATGAACTCCTTTGTTTAATCGTTACCGGCTCTCAATGGCCCGGATGGATGGCATCGTTGAGATAGATGCAGGTGAGGATGGCAAACACGTAGGCTTGCAGGAATGCGACCAGCAGCTCCAACGCGTAAAGCGCGACGACCAATGCCAATGGCAGCGTGGCGCCGACCATGCCGATGATTCCGGCCCCCCCAAGCAAAGTGATGAAGCTTGCGAACACCTTCAGCGTGATGTGCCCCGCCAGCATATTGGCGAACAGACGCACGCTGTGCGAAATCGGGCGAGAGAGGAACGACAGCACCTCGATGAATACGATCAGAGGCAGGATATAGAGCGGGATGCCCTTGGGCACGAAGAGGTTGAAGAAGTGCAGCCCGTGCTTCCAAAAGCCGTAAACCAGGACGGTGACGAAGACCGTCAACGCCAGGGTCGCCGTTATGATGATGTGAGTGGTGACGGTGAAGGCATATGGAATAAGGCCGATAATGTTCACGGTCAGAATGAACATGAAAAGCGTGAACACGAAGGGGAAGAATCGCATGCCTTCGCTGCCGGCCGTGCTTCTTATGGTATTGGCGACAAACTCGTAGGTCAGTTCTGCAGTTGATTGCAGGCGGTCCGGTACCAGGCTTCGTCTGGCGGTACCGCCAATAAGGAATAGCGTGATGATGACGACGGCCGCGACCATATAGGCCGCCGAATTGGTGAAGGCGATTTCGGTATTGCCGAATTGCGCGATCGGAAACAGCTCGCGGATCTGGAACTGGTGGATTGGATCGACAGCCATGACTACCGGTCGCTCAATTCTCTTTCGCGAACGACCCCCGCCGCTCGCATCACATTCAGCACGCCGGCTGCGAAGCCGAGCAAAAGAAATACGATGAGCCCCCACGGCGAAATTCCGAGCCAGCGGTCGAGCAACCAGCCGATCGCTGCGCCCACAAGCGCCCCAGCAACCAGTTCGGTCGACAACCGGAAACCGCGAGCGATCGCGGAAGGATCGGCGGTCTGACGAGGACCGGAGCCGTTTTCGGATGGCCGGTTCGCTTTCGCGAGCCGTCCTCCGAGACGCTGGAGCCTCGCGGAGAGAGCAGCCTCGTCGTCCGGCGGTTCGTTGCGATCATCTGGGCCGCGCGTGCCGTCAGTCATGCTTTCGACCCGCGTGGATTTCAGGTTTCGCGTGTTCCGCCGCCCTAAAAGCCGCGCGGACCATACTGATCGGGTTTCAGCGAGTCAAGAAACGGCAACTGCGGCATAAGTGTTTGATCTGGATCAAAAAAGGAATGATTTTGTCAATCCAGCCGACCGTTGTGTGCATTGCCAAAAATTTTCCAAAACATCGAACGAGATGTGTTCTGAGCGGAAAAATGCAGTGCTACGCTGGCTGAAACCTTCAATTGGTTTAAGGGCAAATCCATGCGCATCTTGATGCCCATCCTGACTTTGATCTTGACCGTCGCTGTAGCGGCTGCGCCGGCGCAGACAGCGATCGGCAACGACGAGCAGAAGCTGGAGCGTGCCCCCGGACAGGATCAGAAGCCCGCCCAAGCCGAAGAGCAGACTTCAAATCGAACAAAAGAGAATGTGTCGGCCGGCACGCCAAGTCGTTTCAGCTTTAACCGGGTGGAAAATGGCTTCCTGCGGCTCGATAACAGCACAGGCGAGGTGGCCTACTGTGGCCAGACTGCAGCCTGGACTTGTCAGGTTGTTCCGATCGACGGAGCATCAAATGTTGAAAATGCGAAAAAGGACCATTCGGTTCTGAACGGACTAAGAACTGAAATTGCCCGATTACAGGAAGACATTGCGGCACTGAAGAAAGAAGTTGCCGCTCTGAAAGAACCTCCACCGCCACGCCCCCCGGCGGATGTGGCGCCGCCGTCCGACAAGGCCCCTGATGTAACGATCAAACTGCCGAGCCAGGAGGAGATGGCGCGTGCGCGTGAGTTCATCGAATCGACCTGGCGCCGCCTGGTCGAGATGATTGTTACGATGCAAAAAGACCTGATGCGCAAAAGCTGAACGGAAGCTTCAGCCTCACGCCATGCCGGCCCGAATGTCCCCAATCATCGAGGCCAAGCCGGAGCTGATCGCCAGCACGACCTTGCACGTTCAAACCCAGGGGACAGGATTTATCGACATCACAAGCAGTGCGGCGAACTTCATCGACCAGGCCGGGGCGGGTGACGGTACATTGTTGATTTATTTGCGGCACACCTCGGCTTCACTTGCGATCCAGGAAAACGCCGATCCCGACGTGCAGACCGATCTGATTGCGGCGCTCGATCGGCTCGCACCGGAAAGCGCGCCCTGGGTCCATGACGTGGAAGGGCCGGATGATATGCCGGCGCATGTCAAAGCGATGCTGAACGGAGTGTCGCTGCATATCCCGGTTGCTGCCGGCAAACTCGGCCTTGGCACCTGGCAAGGCATCTACCTGGTCGAGCACCGCCGCCGGCCGCACAGCCGGGAGGTGACGCTTCAATATATCGGCAGCCGGAAATGAAAACGCCCCGCATTGCGGGGCGTTCGCGAAGAAAGAAGACCGGCGGCGATATCTCGCCGCCGGTCGCTTTAGCAATCACCCTTTTTGGATCGCAACACCGGAACCGGTCCTGATATCCACGCCCTTGGTGTCGCGCAGGAATATCGCGCCGATGACGAGCGTCATCACCGCCACGATGATCGGGTACCAGAGCCCTGCATAGATGTCGCCCGTAGCTGCCACTACAGCGGTAGCGAGCAGGGGCAACATTCCGCCGAACCAGCCGTTGCCGATGTGATACGGCAGCGACATCGACGTATAGCGAATCTTGGTCGGGAACATTTCGACCAGGAATGCCGCGATCGGCCCGTACACCATGGTTACGTAGATCACCATGATGACAAGGATGAGCTCGGCCATAACCCAATTGACCTTCTTCAGGTCGGCCGTCTTTGGAAAGTTCTTGGCGGCGAGGGCTGCGGTCCACTTGGCGTTGTCCCAGCCCTGTATCTTGGTGCCGCCGACATCCATGTCAACAGACTTGGATCCGGGCGCATGCACCGTCTTGAACGACAGGCCCAACTTGGTCAGGAAGTCCTGCGCCCGGTCGCATTCGGAGAATTTCGACCACGGGCCGACGAAGATGTGGAAGTTGCACGTCGCCTGATCGGCAGAGACCGTGATCGGATTGTTTTTCTGGAAAGCTTCCAGATCCGGATTGACGAAGTGAGTCAACCCCTGGAACAGCGGGAAGTAAGTGATCGCCGCAATCGCGCAGCCGGCCAGGATGATCTTGAGCCGGCCGATACGGTCGGACAGCCATCCGAAGAAGATGAAGAATGGCGTACCAATGATCAGCGACAGGCCGATAAGGATGTATGCGGAGATCAGCTCAAGCTTCAAGGTGATGAGCAGGAAGAACAAGGCATAGAACTGGCCCGTGTACCACACCACACCCTGTCCTGCCGTCGCACCGAGCAGCGCGAGCAGCACGTACTTGTTGTTGGGATAGTGGAAGAAGCTCTCGGTCAGAGGCGCCTTCGAACCTTTGCCCTCTTCCTTCATGCGCTGGAAGATCGGCGTCTCGTTCAGTTTGAGCCGGATATAGACCGAGAAAACCAGCAGGATCAGCGAGACCCAGAAAGGAATGCGCCATCCCCATTCGGCGAACACCTTCGAGTCCATATAGACTCGGCAGAAACCGATAACGACCAGCGCCAGGAAGAATCCGAGCGTCGCGGTGGTCTGGATGTAGCTCGTGGTGTAGCCGCGCTCGTCGGGACGTGAGTGCTCGGCGACATAAGTTGCCGCCCCGCCGTATTCGCCGCCCAGTGCCAAACCCTGACACAGGCGCAAGGTCACAAGCGCAATAGGCGCCAACCAGCCGATACTTGCAAACGTTGGCAGAAGACCGACCAGGAACGTCGCGGCACCCATGACCACGATGGTGACAAGGAAGGTGTACTTGCGTCCCACGAGGTCGCCGATGCGGCCGAAGATGAGCGCACCGAACGGACGAACGAGAAAGCCAGCGGCGTAAGTGGCAAAGGCCGACAGCAAGGCTGCCGTGTCGTTGCCGGGTGGAAAGAATAGCGAAGCAAAGAACGGAGCGAGTGTCGCGTAAAGATAAAAGTCATACCACTCGAAGACCGTGCCGAGTGAAGATGCGAAGATGACGAATTTTTCGTCCTTCGTCATTCCACTGGCACGGGTAGAAGTACTAGCCACTGTGCTCATAATGAGTCCCCCGTTGGTGTTGTTTCCAACCGCTCCGCCTGTTGAGGAGAATACGCAGTTCGACCGGGCCGACCGATCCTGCGCCCCCGCTGGCGGTGGTTATGAAAACTGTAGTCTGGCGGCTTGAGCCGCCCTATTCGACTTTCGACGAAGCGGCCGGCCTAAAGTGTGGATTTATCAAAGGCTTTTTGCACTGCAACCTGGAACCACCAAGGCAATTTTCATCGCACGGTGAAAGGCTTGCACTCGAAGAAGGAGGGGAGGAACATAGATTAAAGCGCAGATATCGTGCGAAATGATGCGGCGCATGGCCGCGCCGCCAATAAATCCGAGGGAACGTGCCGGTTTGACTGAAGCGTTGCAGTATCGACTGGTCATTGCCGACGATCACCCGTTGTTTCGCGGCGCCTTGCGCGAAGCGGTTGCAGGCCTGTTGGAGCAGGTGGATATCGCCGAGGCCGGCACGTACGACGAACTCGTCGAGCTGCTCGAGCGCAACGGCGAAGTCGATCTTGTCTTGCTCGATCTCGCCATGCCCGGCGTTCGCGGGTTTTCCGGCCTCATGTACATGCGTGCTCAATATCCGGGTGTGCCGGTGATCGTCGTGTCTGCTAATGACGATCCGGCAGCGATCCGCCGGTGCATGGACTTCGGGGCTTCCGGGTTCATTCCGAAGACGCTGGGCGTTGATGCTATGCGCACGGCCATCTCACGCATTCTCGGCGGCGACGTTTGGACGCCACCCGATGTCGATCTTACCGGCGAATCGGATGCGGCGTCGGTCGAGTTGATGGCACGCATGGCGACGCTTACGCCGCAACAAGTGCGTGTGCTGATGATGCTGTCGGAAGGGCTTCTGAACAAGCAGATTGCCTTTCAACTGGGCGTGTCGGAGGCGACCGTTAAAGCGCACGTGTCGGCAATCCTGCAGAAGCTGGGTGTCGAGAGCCGCACGCAGGCAGTCATCGCCGCCGCGAAGATCGAATCCGGCCAATGGCCGCAAGGCATCGCTGCCGAAGGCTGATCACTATTCCGCCGCTGCGGTTGCCAGCATCATGCGCCATTGCGCCAGCAGCGCACGCAGGGCAGCTGGCCTTATCGGCTTGTGCAAGACCTGAACGCCCTGCGCGCGCGCCTGCTCTCGTACCGCGGGCGAGCGATCGGCCGTGATCAGGATTGCCGGCAGGTCGCCATATCGGCGGCGAAGCTGAACAATCGCCTCGATACCATTGCCCTGGTCGAGATGGTAATCGATCAGCAACCCATTGGGCGTCAGAGGGCCGGTGGAAATTGACTCGATGGCACGCCCCAGGTCGGGTGCCTTAATGACGTCGCAGCCCCAGCCGCGGAGCAGGGTTTCCATGCCGTCAAGCACCGATGGCTCGTTGTCGATACAAAGCGCGGTAATGCCGGCAAGCTGTCCGGGATCGATGCGGGTTTCCTCGCGTGCCGGCAGCTCGACCGGCGCTCCCTTCGAGCGCGCCACGGTCACCATGAAATGCGAACCGCGCCCTGTCTCCGATTCGAGATCGATCGTGCAGTCCAGCACTCGGGCCAGGCGCTCGACAATAGACAGGCCGAGTCCCAAGCCGCGCGCGATCTTTGCCCCCTGATCGAGCCGATGGAATTCGACAAATATGTCACGCCACCTGGATCGCGGAATGCCGACGCCGGTGTCGTAAACGTCGATCCGCAGATGGTCGCCGCGCCGGCGGCATCCAATGAGAACGCGCCCCTGCGGCGTATACTTGATGGCATTGGAAACGAGGTTCTGGATCAGTCGCCGCAACAGTCGACGATCGGATCGCACCACGATCCCGCATGGCACGAAGGTAAGGTCCAGTCCCTTGGCGGAGGCGAGAGGGGCGAATTCCACCTCGATCTGACGCATCAAGTCATCGATGCGGAAGCTGGCGAACTCGGGGCGCAAGGCGCCGGTGTCAAGCCGCGAGATGTCGAGCAAGGCGCCGAAAATCTCTTCGACCGCCTCGAGTGACGCGTCGATATTGTCAACCAGCCGCCGGTCCTCGCGGCCGCCGCGTTCAATCAGGCTGGTGACGTACAGTCGGGCGGCATTGAGTGGCTGCAGGATGTCGTGGCTCGCCGCCGCAAGAAACTTGGTCTTGGAAATGTTGGCGGCATCGGCCTCGCCTTTTGCCAATTCGAGCGCCGCGTTGAGCCGGGTCAGTTGCTCAGTGCGTTCGCGAACCCGCCGTTCCAGCGTTTCGTTGGCGCGCTCCAGCGCCTCCGCCGCTTCGACGCTCGCTGTAATGTCGGTGAAGGTCGTCACAATGCCGCCATCCGGCATGCGATTGGCGCGCACCTCGATCACAAGACCCTGTGCGAAGCGTTCGAGGAACGGCTCGCTGCCCGAAACGTAACGGTCAATTCGCTTGCGAACGAATACTTCGACAGTTTCGGGAGGAACGTCGGCTCGCTTGCCGTTGAAGCGCAGGATGTCGGCCAATCCGATACCAGCACGGGTCAGGCTCGGCGGCAGATCCAGAATTTCACCGAACTGCCGGTTCCAGCAGATCAGCTGCAATTCCTTGTCGAATACCGCGATCCCCTGACGCACGTGATCGAGCGCGGTCTGCAGGATCTCGCGGTTGTACTGGATAGCCGCATTGGCATCGTCCAGTAATTTTAATGCGGCCTTGGTCGAAACCGTGCGCTTGCGCAAAAGCAGCGACAAGACGAGCCGCGAGGAGGCACCGCCGATTGCTGACGCAAGCGTATGCTCGGCATAGCGGATCAACCGGAAGTCGGCGTCGTCTTTCGGCTCCATGCTGATGCGTTGCGCACTTGCAAAGCTTTCAAAAGCGGAGCGCGTGCGTTCCTCGCCGAGATAGCGCGCAACGGTGCTCGTGAGTTCCTCTACCGTCACCGAGGAACGCCACAACCGGAAGCTCGGCGCGATCGGCGTGAAATCGGACGGCACAAAGGTGTTGGCCTGCAGGCGCTCTATCGGCGAAGGCTCCCGCCGCAGCGAGAAACCAACGTAGAAAAGGATATTCAGCAGAAGGCTCCAGGTGACCCCGTGCACCAATGGAGGCAAATCGAGGCCGAACAGGTGCTGTGGCCGCAACATGCTGAGCCCTGCCGGTCCATGGGTGAGGATCCGCTCCCCGATTACACCGATGTCGGACAGGGTTGGGAGAAAAAGGGTATAGCCCCACACCAAGAAACCGGCGGTCATGCCGGCGATGGCTCCGGCCGCTGTCGCGCGACGCCACAGGAGTCCACCGAAGAAAGCGGGCGCCAGTTGTGCAATGGCTGCGAACGAGAGGAGGCCGATCGAAGCCAGCTGCGCTTCGCCTGCCGAGCGGTAGTATACGTAGGCAAGAAGAAGAATCGCAAAAATCGCCAACCGCCGGACGGTCAAAAGCAGCGAACCGATGTTTTCCCGGCCCCTTATCAGTGCCCCGCGCCGCTGCAGCACGAAGGGCATAACCAGATCATTCGAAACCATGATGGAGAGCGCGACCGATTCAACAATCACCATGGCGGTCGCTGCCGACAGGCCGCCCACGAACGCGGCGATGGTAAAGAAATTGGACCCGCTTTCGAGCGGCAAAGCGAGCACAAACATGTCGCTGTCGATTTTTCCGGCCGGAAAGGTCAACAGACCTGCAATCGCTATCGGCACCACAAATAGGTTGATCAGGACGAGATACACAGGATACAGCCAGACAGCGCGCTTGATCTCCTTTTCGTCGTTGTTTTCGACCACGGCGACATGGAATTGCCTGGGCAACAGGATAAACGCCACGAACGACAGCAGCGTCATGGCAAGCAAGGTATCGGCGCGCGGTTCTCTGGTGAAAATCGCGGCGGTCGCAGGCCGTTGCATCGCTTCGTTGAATAGCGCTACCGGGCCATCGAACATCCAAAACGTGACGAAGATTCCAACCGCCAGGAATGCGAGCAGCTTGACGATCGATTCCGTCGCAATGGCCAGCATCAGCCCGTCCTGATGTTCGGTGGCGTCGATGTGACGGGTGCCGAACAGAACGGCGAAAGTCGCCATCGAGAGCGCTACGAAGAGCGCAATGTCCCCGAGAAGCGGGCGGGTAACCTCGGTGCTTGAAGTGATATGGGCAAGGATCGTTTCAAGCGACGATGACACCGCCTTCAGCTGCAACGCGATGTAAGGAATAGTCCCGATGATCGCGATCAGGGCGACTGTCGCGGCAACCGCCTGGCCCTTGCCGTAGCGCGCGCCGATGAAATCGGCGATCGAGGTGATGTTCTGCGTCTTGGCGAGCCGCACGACCCGCATAAGCAGCGAGCCGAACAGGCCGATCATCAGCACGGGCCCGACATAGATCGTCAGAAAATCAAATCCCGTGCGTGAAGCCAGTCCGACTGAACCGAAAAATGTCCACGAGGTGCAATAGATCGCCAGCGATAGTGGATAGATGAACAAGCGCGCGCGACCCTCGCGACCGAGACCGCGAGTGCGGTCGCCATAGCTCGCGATCAGGAACAGCAACCCGATGTACGAGAGCGCAACGGCGATTACGACCCAACCCTGCAGCATGAACTCTCCGGATCGGGACCAGACCCGACGTGGCCAGGACTGTGGCTAAATCACCACAGAATGCCGGCGCGGTCTATCGATGCTCGCCAACCGCACCCACTTACCAATCGCCCCTCCAATCATACCTTAAACTATTGTTATACCAGCACTTTTGACTTCACCTCGCGGCTATATCGCTGCAAAATGGATCGCTGCGTTGACACTGCTAAGTAAGGAAGCGGTCATGGCTTTGGAGTCCCCGGGAACCCGCGACCTTTTCATTGTCGATGACGACATGATGATGCGCGACGCGCTTTCGGTCGTTTTCACGCTGGCAGGCTATCGCGTCATCGTTTTTGTCGATGCCGGCACGTTTCTTGCTGCTGCGCGCACTCGCGTGCCGGCTTGCGTGTTGCTTGACCTGCACCTGCCCGACCAGTCCGGTGTCGCGGTTCTCAAGGAACTCAACGCGCACAGCTATCCGGCTCCAATCTTCATTATAACTGGCGATGCTGACGTGAGTTCGGCCGTCGAGGCCGTAAAAAACGGTGCGTTCGACTATCTCGTAAAACCGCTCGATGCACGCGCCATTGTCGCGCGCGTCAACGGCGCTATAGCGGCATTCTCCGATCGATTTGGAAATGCCAATGACAACTCGATCGATTTTCCGGGACAAAGTCTATTGACGCCGCGCGAACGCGAAGTGCTAGCAGAAATCGCCGGCGGTGCTTCCAACAAGGAAGCTGGCCGACGACTCGGCATCAGCCCGCGCACTATAGAGGTCCATCGTGCGCGCATCATGGATAAGATCGGGGCACGCAATGCCGCCGATCTCGTGCGCATCGTCCTCAGCGGCAGCAAAGGCCGATTTTCAACGTCGCCAGAACTGGCGACGTAAGGTCTGCATTGCAGACTCTGCATTTGACGCGGGGATCTTCACGCGGCATTGATCGCGCGCGCCGGGCCGAAGCCACACGTCTGCTCGGCTGCCCGAAAGCTCTAAGCGTTGTCCGCACCTGCCACCCACGACCGCATCGTTGCACTGCGCCATCTCGGCGAGACGCTGGCGTTCGCGGCAGTCGGCGGTGCGGCATTGGGGCTCGTCGGCATCCCTGCCGGCTGGCTATCGGGTTCTATCCTGGCGGTCGCCGGCGCATCGTTGGCGGGACGGCCGATGCATGTGCCCACATCTTTGATGCGTGCGATCTTCATCCTGATCGGGATATCGCTCGGCGCCGTGGTCACGCCCGAGACATTGCACGGCATCGCTACCTACCCGCTGAGCATCGGCGTCCTGCTTGTAGCGATGATCGTTATCTCCGTCTGCGGTGCGGCCTATCTGAGGCTGGTGCACAACTGGGGCAAGGTCGACGCATATCTGGCCGCCGCGCCGGGAGGAATGTCACAAGTGCTGGCGTTGGGCGCCGAGCTCGGCGGCGACCTGCGCGCCATTGCGATCGTGCAAAGCATACGAGTGGTGGTGATCGCCGTGGGCTTGCCGGCCGGATTGTCGGCGCTCGGCCTGGTCGGTCATGCTGCGCCGAGAGTGACCGGCGCCCTGAGTATCGCCGTGATCGATGAGCTCGCGATCCTGATATTGGTCTCAAGCGTTGTTGCGATCATTGCCTACAGAGTCCGCTTTCCCGGCGGCCTGCTTTTCGGAGCCATGCTCACCTCTGCGGTGCTGCATGGGAGCGGCCTTATTCAAGCCGTGATGCCTTGGTGGGTTGCCAATGCGGCGATGGTCGCAATGGGCGCAATTACCGGCTCACGCTTCGCCAATACGCCGCCACGGCTGTTGCTGAATTTCATTGGCGCAGCATTCGGCTCGTTCGCGGCCGCCGTGACGATAGCGGCGGTGTTCGCAGCTGTGCTGATCAGCGTATTGTCGTTGCGCGTTGCCGAAGTCATGATCGCGTTTGCGCCCGGCTCCGTCGACGCAATGATGCTGCTGGCTCTCGCGCTTAACCTCGATCCGGTCTACGTCGGAGCGCATCATCTCACGCGCATTTTCTTCGTGTCGTTGACGATACCGCTCGTGGCGCGTCGAACGGCGCGTTCGCTCAAGATCAAAAGCGAACCCAAGCCGCTGCTCAAGCGGCCTCCGTTTCAGGACTGAGACGTTAGTGATTGCGCGGCTACTCGGCCGCGGCCGCCCGCGATCGCAACCGCAAACCAAGCCGTTCCCACACGTCGATGAGGGCCTCGGCGAGCGCGTTGACCAGCGCGTCGTCGTGATAGGGCGAAGGCGTGATGCGCAACCGCTCCATGCCGCGTGGGACGGTGGGATAATTGATGGGCTGAATGTAGATGCCATGCTGGGACAACAGCAGATCACTCGCTGCCTTGCACCTTTCGGGATCGCCAACGAGAAGCGGTACGATGTGCGTCGTGCTCGGCATGACCGGCAAACCAGCCGCGTCGAGCATCGCTTTGACCCGCGCCGCCCGTTCTTGGTGACGTTCACGCTCCCAGCTCGATGTTTTCAGGTGGCGGATGGCCGCCGTAGCCGCAGCGCAGATTGCCGGCGGCAGTGCAGTCGTGAAAATGAAACCCGGCGCATAGGAGCGCACGGCGTCCACCACGTTCTCGTTTGCCGCGATGTAGCCGCCCAGACAACCGAACGCCTTCGCCAGGGTGCCCTCGATCACGTCAACGCGCGTCATAGCCTTGTCGCGATCGCAAATGCCGCCACCACGCGGTCCATACATGCCGACGGCATGCACTTCGTCGCAATAGGTCATCGCCCCGTACCGTTCGGCTAGGTCGCAGATTGCGTGGACGGGCGCGATGTCGCCGTCCATGGAATAAAGGCTCTCGAACACGATCAGCTTCGGACGCGCTGGATCGGCAGCCTTGAGCAGCTCGTCGAGATGACCGAGATCGTTGTGACGCCAGATCTGTTTTTCACAGCCGGACCGGCGCACCCCTTCAATCATTGAATTGTGGTTGAGCGCGTCGGACAACAGCAGGCAATTTGGCAACAACCCGGCGATCGTGGCGATGCCGGTTTCGTTCGAGACGTATCCGGACGTGAAAACTAGCGCAGCCGGCTTGCCGTGCAGGTCGGCGAGCTCGCGCTCCAGCTCGACCAGCGGATGATTTGTGCCGGCTATGTTTCGGGTGCCGCCTGCGCCGGTGCCCATGCGGGCGGCAACATCGACCATGGCGCCGATCACCTTGGGGTGCTGCGCCATCCCGAGGTAATCGTTTGAGCACCAGATCACGACATCGCGGGGGCCCTGGGGCGAATGCCAGATAGCATGCGGAAACCGCCCGGCAATACGTTCGAGGTCCGCGAAAACCCTGTAACGCCGTTCGTGCCGCAACCGGTCGAGGGCAGACGCAAAATAACCCGTGTAATCCATAGTCCTTACTTTCCCGCCCCGCGGCACCTTTTAGAAGGGTTCCAGGGTACTTGTCGAGGCGAGATTCGTCGCGAAGGCCGGATTACTGATTGATCGCGGTTAATACCTAAGTCCTATCGAAACGATGCGAGGTCCACGTATCCGCGTAACAAGGATGCGGCTCACGCTCGCATCTCCTCTTTCGCGGCTTCGCGCCCGACATCGATCCAAGTGCCGCGTTGATGCGATCGTCGTGCCGCATCGATGAATTGCTGCACGCGATAGCCTTCGGCAAAACCGGGGGTGGCGGCGCCGCCGCTTTCGATGGCATCGAAAAATATTTTTGCCAGTCGGGATACCGGCGCGATGCGGCCATCGGGATACTTTGCGTCGACGGGATCGTCGGTCGCCACACGAACGAGCGGCGCGTCGCGCCTGGCGTGCCACAGCTCAAAACCCCGCATATAGTCCGCGCCCGGGTTATGCAGCATCAGCGTTCCGTCCTCGCCGAAAAACTCGATGCGGTGTCCGATGCCGAGATACGATGCACAGCTCATTGAGAGCGTCACCAGCGGACCACTCGCAAGCTGCAGAGCTATGCCCACCGTAGTCTCCAGCTCACTGTCGCCGGGCAAGCCGGATACGCGCGCGGACAGGCCCTCGATCGGTCCGCAGAACCACTCCAGATAGTGGAAGCAGTGGGAAATGAAATTGCCCAGTACTCCGCCGCCATCGTCGCCCACCGTTTTCCAGTTGCGCATGCGCATCTGGATGGCGCGGCTCTCGACATGCCAATGCACGGTGACATGGCGCAGTGCGCCGGTGGCGCCGGCATCGAGCATGGTCTTCGCTCGCTGCCAAGCGAGGATCTGATGGAAATTGAAATCGACCATGGTCGGCTTGCGGCTCACAGAAGCCTGTCTGAGCATGGCCCGCGCTGTGCCAAGATCGCTCGCAAGAGGCTTTTCGGCGAATACCGGTTTTCCGAGCTGCAGGGCGTGAATTGCGATCTGCGCCTGCAGGCTTGGCAGCGTGGCGATCGCGACAACCTGCACGTCCTTGTCCTCGACCAGCGCATGCCAGTCGCCATAGGCTTTCGGCACGCTGGCGGCTTGCGCAAGCTCGGCCGTGCGCGCGGAATTGCTGCCGGCCAGCGCAATCACCTCGCAGCGTGAATCGGCACGGAATGCTGGCAACTGCACGGTTCGCCCATAATTGGTGCCCACGATGCCGAGACGGATCACGATGCGACGCCTTGCCAAACAGGATTTTGCCTTGCGCGGCTTGGATTTGAGCCAAATCGACATGCTAGGCAAGCGCGAATTGCCAACCTCAGACGACACGTTTGCGCTGGAGGCAGCGGCTTGCATCGGGGCTCGAGCGGCTGCAGAAGTATCAGCATGACCGACAAACCGGCCGGCATCGCCAACGGCCTCACCAATTATGGCGACCAAGACTTCTCTCTTTATCTGCGGCGTTCCTTCGCGCAGTCGATGGGATATTCGCGCGCGATGCTGGCAAAGCCCGTTGTTGGCATTGCCTACACTGCATCCGGGTTCAACAACTGTCATCGGCACTTTCCGGAACTGCTGCAGGCGGTGAAACGGGGCGTTCTCACCGCCGGCGCCTTGCCGGTTGAATTTCCGACTATCTCGCTGGGCGAAGTATTCCTGAACCCGACCAGCCTGAAATTCCGCAATCTGATGTCAATGGATACCGAGGAAATGGTGCGCGCACAGCCCATGGACGCGGTCGTGCTGATGGGCGGGTGCGATAAGACGGTGCCGGCGCAACTGATGGGTGCGGTGTCTGCCGGGAAACCCACCATCATGCTGGTGGCAGGCCCGATGATGACCGGGCGCCATCGCGGCGAACGGCTCGGCGCATGCACGGATTGCCGCCGCTTCTGGGCGCAATATCGTGCAGGCAAGATCGACGACCGCGAGATCTCCGAAGTTGAAGGTAAGCTTGCGACCACCGCGGGCACGTGCGCGGTGATGGGCACCGCTTCGACCATGGCCTGCATTGCAGAAGCGCTCGGCATGATCCTTCCCGGCACGGCTGCAATCCCTGCCGTGCACGCCGATCGATTGCGTGCTGCGGAGGCAACGGGGGCGGCCGCCGTCAAATTGATTGGCTCGAAGCTGACACCCGATCGCATCGTGAACCAGAAGTCGGTCGAAAACGCGCTGCGAGTCTTGCTTGCGGCCGGCGGCTCGACCAATGCGATCATTCATCTGACTGCGATCGCCGGTCGCGCTGGAATTCCGGTATCGCTGCAACGCCTCAATGAACTGTCCGATACCACGCCGGTTCTGGTGAACCTGAAACCGGTCGGCAATGGCTACATGGAGGATTTCTTTGCCGCGGGCGGCATGGGCGCGCTGCTGCGCGAGCTGAAGGACCTGCTCCATCTCGATTGCATGACGGTGACCGGTGAAACGCTCGGCGATAGACTCGCCCATGCGAGTGACGAATGGATTGACCGCAGTATCATTGCCGAGCGCAAGAAGCCGCTCGAAGCAGAAGGCGGGTTGGTGGCTCTGTTCGGCAACCTGGCGCCGCAGGGCGCGATCCTGAAACGCTCGGCCGCCGATGCCAGCCTGTTCGAGCATGAAGGGCGAGCCGTGGTGTTCTCGTCGCTGGAAGACCTTGCTGCCCGCGTCGACGATCCGAGTCTTGAGGTTGACGCTAGGGATATCCTTGTCTTGCAGAATGCCGGACCACATTCGGCGTCAGCGATGCCCGAAGCCGGCTATCTGCCAATTCCGAAGAAGCTTGCGTCCAAGGGCGTGAAAGACATGGTGCGGATTTCGGATGCCCGCATGAGCGGCACGGCTTTCGGCACGATCGTGCTGCACGTGACGCCGGACAGCGCTTCCGGTGGGCCACTGGGCCTCGCACGAACCGGCGACCGCATCCGGCTGTCGGTCAAGCAGCGCCGCATCGACCTCATGGTTGACGATGCCGAGCTCAAGCGGCGCGCGGCAGCGTCGAAAACCGCCTCTCGCCCGCCGGCGCGCGGCTACGCGCGTCTTTACTCCCAGGAAATTCTGGGGGCCGATCAAGGTTGCGATTTTTCGTTTCTGCGGCCGCAATGAGAGCCATATGCGCAAAGCAGGCCGCCGGGTGAGCGCTGCTAGTGACCGAAGCACACATTGCGTTCTTAATTACGGTTGCGGCTAACCCGCCTTTTCGAGGGGCCGGGTGACTTCTCCTTCGCGCACATTCGAGAGAAATTTCCGCTCAAACTCAGCTGCGGGCATCGGCTGGCCGAAAAAATATCCTTGGCCTAGCTTGCAGCCCATCCGCGCGAGCAAATTGGCAGTACCGCGGTCTTCGATTCCTTCCGCAATGATCGACAAGCCGAGCAATGTGCTAAGGCCGATAGTCGAGCTGACGATGGCAGCATCTTCGATTTCGATGCCCAGCTGGCACACAAATGATTTGTCGATCTTCAATCCGCTAATGGGAAACTTCTTGAGGTAAGATAGACTCGCATAGCCGGTTCCGAAATCGTCGAGCAGGACCCCGATGCCAAGATCTCTTAGTTTGTGGAAAATATCGACGGCATCTGGGTCATCGATGAGGATGTCTTCGGTGACTTCGAGTTCGAGACGGGACGATAAACAGCCCGTCTCCTTGAGGATTTCCGCAATTTTTGCGGCGAGATCGCGCAATCGCAGTTGCGACGGCGCAAGATTGACAGCCATTTTGAGGTCAAAGCCTCGCTTCTGCCAAACGCTGGTCTGGGTGCACGCAGTTCGCAACACCCAAAACGCCAGCGGGTCCGAGACGGGAGAGTTCTTTGCAACGTTTATGAACTCACCAGGCCCAATAAGACCGCGGTAAGGATGTCGCCAACGGATAAGTGCCTCTGCACCGACTAAGGTGTCGTCTTCAAGACTGACTTTTGGCTGGTAGTAGAGCTCGAATTCATTTCGCTCGAGCGCACGGGCAAGTTCGGCCTCGAGCCTCGTTCTCATTTCGAGCTCGGTTCTGATGCTGCGCTCGAAGACAAAATGTTTGCCTCGATTCCCTGCCTTTGCGCGGTACAGGGCAAGGTGAGCATTGCTAATGAGATCGTCCGCCGTTCTGCAATTCTCTGGGAAGGTTGCTAGACCGATGCTGACAGTAATCTGTTGCTGGCGCGATTCCACAACGAGCAGTTCGTCGGTAAACGCTTGGCAGATCTCTTTTGCCAAATCTTTGGCGTTCGCTGCCCCGTTGGCGCCCTCGACGACCATGGCGAATTCATCGCCATCGAGCCGCGCCACGAGCTTTGTACGGTCAAAAAACTTGCTGAACCTCCCGGCAACCGCGCGCAGAACTTTGTCACCATAGGCATGACCCAACATGTCAATGATGAACTGAAATCCGTCAAGGCCGATGACAAGCAGGGTAATTTCCTTGGATTTGGTCTTTGTTGCGGAAATTTTTTCGCGGAGGTAGGCCGCGAGGTGGTGACGGTTCGCAAGCCCGGTCAAATCATCATATTCTGCGAGATAGCGGATGCGCGCGGCCTCGCGCTGGCGGATGGAAATGTCTCGGAAGACTGCACCGTAATTGAGCCCGTCCGTTCCCGACCAGCATGAGAAGCAGGCCTCGAGCGGAAAGACCTCGCCGTTCTTACGCTGCCCGAACATTTCAATGACTTTACCGCCGGAGGCTTGCAGTTGTTCTTGAGGCAAAGCGCATACTGAAAAGGCCTCTTGCGCTGACAGATCATTGGTAGTGATGCAAACGCTGCTGAGTGGTTGCCCCAGCATTTCGTCGGCGTCATGGCCAAACATCGCTGCAGCAGTAGGATTCCATACGGTGATGAAGCCGCTTTTGTCTGTGCACACTAAACCGTCGCCGAGCGACATGGCGATACGCTGAAAGCGTCGCTCGGCGATCAGTCCGAGCAAATCTCGAAAGTCGATTTCATCAAGGGCAATAGCTGCAAGATACGCAGCAATAACCACATGAAGCAGTGACGTATCAGCCATGATCGCGAGATTTGCCTGGAGCAACATTGCTGCAAACTCGGCCGCAATAGCCAACCCAACAAGAATGGCCACGCGAACGGACGGCAAAAAGCGCCACAGCAGAAGCATCATCAGAACTACGAGCGCTGGGCCGGAAAATCTCGCAATCAACGACGTCGAGCGCATCAGGCGGTCTTGCAGGATGGTTTCTGCGGCGAGTGCCTGCACCAGCACGCCGGAAACGACGCGGCCGTTCGGAACGCTGAATCGATCGCCCAACTCGATGGCGGTTCCGCCGACAAGCACCTTTTTGTCCTTTAGTCGCGCCATTGTGGCGGGATGGCCGGCCAGGACGTCCTTGTAGGAAATTATAGGTACAGAAGTCGGCTCGATACTGAAATCAATCCATAATGGCTTTCTGCCAATTCCGTAGCGGCCTGCCAGCACGCTACCCATCGAGGGCAAGAACTTCCCCTCGATCATTTCCCCAAAGGGATAGCGGCGCACTACGCCGTCAGGATCAGCCGACACGTTCACGATCGCTGGCCACGAGCGCTCGGCAAAGTTAGACAATGGTCGATTCAGAAAGACGCTTTTATGGTTTTCTGAATTCACCTGCTGCTCGAACGATGGAAGGATGACCGATCCGCCGGCGCTCCGAAGCGCCTCGGCAAACGCGCGATCCGATTCTGGAGTAGATGGGGAACTGAAGTCGACATCGAAGGCAATGCCTGTCGCGCCGGCGAGCGAAAGTTTGTTGATCAATTTCGCATGCAGCTCCCTCGGCCACGGCCAGACCCCGATCGCTTCGATGGAAGGAGAATCGATTGCGACGACAACAATCTCGCCGCTGGCCTGCCTCGGCAAGGTGCTAAAACGCAGACCGAGAAGGGAATTCGTCAATGCGGTCGGCACTCCGGTCAGCAATATCGCGACCAGAGAACATACGACAAAAAGATGCGGCCGAATCCTCTTCACTCCCCCTCACCGCATGGCCCTCGCAGCGCAGTGCTGCCCCGCGCCGACGTCTTAGAGTTTGCCTTTCGCCTTTGCCTTCGCGATTGCAATCCCGATCGCGTTCCCATTGCCATTTCCAAGCGCGAGACCGTTGCCGTTGCTGCCCGCGTTACCATTTCCGAGCCCGAGCCCGAGTGCGAGGCCATTGCCGTTGCCGCCCACGTTTCCATTTCCGAGCCCGAGTGCGAGACCGTTGTCGTTGCCGCCCGCGTTACTAGTGTCCTGAGCGTTGGCGTTCACCGCGGCACTTCCGAACGACAGATCCGTGCTGTTCACGGCCGCCTGCTTCGCGCTTAGCCGCTCCGCCGCCGAGACGACGGCTCCGTGCGCGATTCCGTCAGTCGCTTTCACAAAATTCAGCGTAACCTCACCAAGCGGCGCGTTGATGCGCAGAACATTGTGCGCATGGCCCGTATCGATGGACGCGAAGCGATCTTTGAGAACATTGATTGCGCCGAGGACGTGGACAGATTTTCCATTGCCGGTGTCGCCAGGCATCGCTAGGCCGCCTTTTGGCACGCGAACGCGCTCGAACGGTGACTGGCGCGGCGTTCCCTTTTCGATTGGGCTGAGCTTGCCCGGGCCGCCCAAGATCAGGCCGCCTGCTCCGGACGCGGCGACTTTCGCTGCCTGACCCGGAAGCACGAGTGCGAACTGGCCGCTCTTGAAGTCAGCGACCTCGACGCGGCCTTCGATTACCTCGACTGTGCTGCCGACAGCATTCACACTGACGCGGAATTGCGTTCCCTTGACGACAGCAGCAAGGTAGGGCGTCTCGACCTGGAAATGCTTGACGTTGCGCTTTTCGGCCTGGATGAGGATAGAGCCTGCCTGCTCGATGATGGTTGTCGAAAGTCCGTCTTTCTGATGTTCGGGAAGCGCAATCACCGAATTCGGCGAAACGAGCATCGTCTCCTCGCCGCGCGTGAGAAGAACGCGGCCACTCCGGCCGGTGCGGATCGTGTCGCCTGGCTTGAGCGTCGCTTCATTTGTCAGCGACGCTTCCTGAACTCCCGACGTTGTCATCCAAACTTCGCCGGATGACTTGCTGACGCGCCAGCTGGCGTCGTCCGCGAGTGCGGAGCCAATGCTGAGGATTCCGGCTAGCAATACCGGGGCACAGACACTTCCAATTCTGTCCAACACCGGCGCCTCCTGCGCAGTGATCGCGTCCCAAGCTCGAGACGCGCTCCCAGCCACCCGTTGGCACCGTTTGTGACGGAAATTCTTCAACATTTAGCTTAGTGCGACCCAACTAGGAGGCCGGTGCCGGTAACACTCCGTTAACCATGAAAATCTACTTTTGAGCGACAGAGGTAAATTCGAACCGCGAGAAACGCTAGGGGCATGCCGCGGATTCTCGCGATATCTCAGTCAGTTATAGCAAAGACGCGAGACCTGTCCGCTGCCGGTGCCGCGCCCCTCTTGTTAACGCTTGTGCTGACATGGGCCGTGAGCGCGTGGGCGCAGTCGGCGCCGCCGCGCTACGACCCACGACAGACCGAAAAGAGCATCGAGAATCTGGAAGCCGGACGGGACAGGCCGAAGCCGGCCGTTCGTCTGCCGAGCGTGCCAAAACCGGAAATACGTGCCAGTACCAAGCCACGGTTCAGGCTCAGGGGTGTGTCGATTGAAGGCGCGAGTGCCATTGCAGGCGATGCGCTCGCCGAAGCGTACAAATCTTTCCTCGGCAAGACCGTCTCGCAGGCCGATCTCGTGGCGATTGCCGGCGCGATGACCGACATCTACCGGGCGGCAGGCTACTCGCTCACCCGCGCGATCATCCCCCCGCAGGACATCAAGAACGGGCACATCCGCGCGAAAGTAATAGAGGGCTACATTGCCGAGGTCGCCCTGAAGGGAGATGACGTCGACCGGTTCTGGATTCGACCGGTGCTCGAGCGCGTCCTTGGCGAGCGGCCTTCGCAGCTGAAGACGCTTGAGCGGCAATTGTTGCTGGTAAACGATACACCGGGCGTGCGTGTTACCGATACCGCGATTGAGGAAATCGGCCGAGCCTCCGGAAAATTCCGTCTCATTGTTTCGGTGAAGACCTGGCGGATTTTCTCCGCTGTTGGAATCGACAATCAGGGCGCCGCCGCCGTTGGTCCCTACCAAGCTTTTGCGACGACGGGCTTCAATTCGTATTTTTTCCAAGGCGATAACCTCAACCTAAGCGCATCATCAACACCCTTCGCATTGCGCGAGTTCGCCTATGGGCGATTATCCTATGACGCGCCAATTGGAACCGACGGAGCCCGGCTCGGCTTCAACGCGCTGTACAGCAATGTCGCTCCAGGCGATATCCGGCAGCAAGTGGACAACCACTCGATCACAGAGAGCTTTGAGGTAAAGGGAAGCCTAGCTCCCCTGGAGACGCGCAAGTCGTCGCTGTGGCTGACAGGAATATTCGGCTTCAGCGAAAATTCCGAGCGCGACATCACGGGCATGATCTACAAGGATCGGCTGCGGTACGTCAGCCTCACTGCGGACTACAGATTGCAGGATAATTTTGGCGGCTGGAATTATCTGAGCGCGACGGTACGGCAAGGCCTCACGATACTCGGCGCCTCAGGCAAGGACGACGACCTCCTGTCGCGCGATGGCGCGTCGGGCAGTTTCTCGCTGCTCAATTTCTCGTTTACGCGCTTGCAGAAACTTTCAGATGTCTGGTCGGTTAAAGCCTTGGTGAACGGTCAGTGGGCCGGCGGACCGCTGCTGATTTCCCAGCAGTTCTATCTTGGCGACGCGGCTTATGGGCCGGGCTTCTACAGCGGAGACAGCGGCATCTACGGCTATGTGGAACTGCGTTTTGACCAGTCCGTTTCAAACCCTATTTTAAAAGGTTACCAGATCTACGGATTTTTCGACAAAGGCGCTGTCTGGAGCTTCAACAACAACGGACAGATTCTGTCTCTCGCATCAGTGGGCGCAGGCATTCGGTTCTTTCTGGCCGATCAGTGGCAAGCCGGCATCGGGCTCGCCGTGCCTGTTCACGCGGGCACAACCGCGACTGACGTGAATGACATGCGCGCTGTCTTTTCGCTGTCGAAAGCTTTCCAGTTCTGTCCACACAGACCTCAGATGCGGTGCTCGTAGCGGCAATGCCCCAACAGGAATTGCACGTACGCTCCATCGATGCGCTGCCCATGTCCAAAGAGCAAATGGCCTGAGCATTGTGAGACCAAAGTCCAACTTCAAAAAACGGCCGAGGGGTAGTCAAGTCCACACTTCTGCGCGGGGTCTTATGACAATCATGCGCACGCCCTCGATGATCGTGTTGATTTTTCTGACGACGACGTTGGCGACAACTTCGCGTGCGCAGCCCGACAATATTTTAGGCGATAATTACGGCATCATGGTTCCGGAAAAAGGATCCAAACGGGCGCAGCCCGAACCATGGCTCGCGCCGAAATACAAGTCCCCACGCCGGACGCAGAAGCACGCGCGCGTTCCCAAATCGAAAACCTTGAACCCGCTTGGGGCTACCGTTCCGTCGTCTGTTTACGTTCCGCAGACGGGGCGGACGTTTCAGAATTTGCCGACACTGCCGGGCTCAGGCCCGGGGGGCGCCGAGACTTTTCAGGACCGCGCCATGCGTTGCACCCACCAAGCTGGCGCCTACGGACAGGTCGGAGGTAATCGCGGCACATACATGGGCGCTTGTCTTTAATAGCTATCACAGAGTGCGCATCTCGTTTGCACCGCCGAATGTCCGCTTTTGGCGTGGAAGGAGACATCGCATGATGACCTTCGTCCAACTTCAATCGCCGCCGGAAAAGGTACTTTCACCCCATCTTGGTCTCGACTCGTAGCGAGTTCAGGGTTGCGGGCGGTTTGGCACTATTGCCCTTTGGGCCAATTGATCGTCGGTCTATTTGCTTGCTGATTCCAGCTTCGCGCTTCTACAGCGGTACATTTTGCGCGTCAGTGAGAGGAAGCAAGTCATGCCCATCAAATCAGCAGAGGTGGCCTCCCGCAGTTTTAACCCGATGTCAGTTCCCGGGCTCTCCGATGAGGCGCGTAAAGCAGTGAAAGCCGCGTTTGATGCGATGTCGGATTGGCGTATGGAGATTGTCAACGACAACGAGAAAAACCTCGAACGAGTCATTGACAAGATGGCTGCGGCTGCGCGAGCGCTTGGATGGCCGGAAGAAATCGCCCATACCACCCGTTCGCAAATGCAAACTATCAACAAGATGCAGCTTAAAATGATGGATGACATGATGGATGCTTGGGAGGGGCAACTCAGTTCACCTAACACGCCATCGTCAATACTATCGAAGCTAAAATTCTCGCCTCCGCTTAGCCCGGCCGGTAGTTGGCCCTTCGCGGCGACCTCGCAAATGGCAGACCCGTTTGGGGTTTACATGCAAATCGCGCAACAGTGGCAAAAGGCATGGGCAGACGGGATGGCTTTTTGGATGAAAGTCGGTAAGCCAAACTAGTTTGGCGGCGCGCACAATTGTGATGACGGCCTTCAGGCGAAGGCCTGCTTTGGCTTATCCGCCTTCGGGAGGTCTCAATCTTTCTTATCGGGACCGGCCTTTTGATCTCGCTCAATGCGGCGCCGTGCGGCTCTCAAGCGCCGTGTCTCTTCATCGAGCGCGTCAATTTTCTCATCGAGCCGGGTCATCTTCGTTTTCGGTGTTTCCGTGCCGCGCAACTTTTCGAGTGCTTGGCCAACGGATAGCTTGGTTGTATCAGCCATGATCCGAATATCCGGTGGGTTATAGACGTCATTGCATGGATATCGTCATTCCACTCAAACTAAGAGAAGCCTCAAGACCGACTGCCGGTCCGCGCACCCTTATGAGAACGCCGTTCGCGTTCTGCAGCGTCGCTGTTCTTGCGCCGCCCACGACTGCAAGCGCTGCAGAGCCCTGTGTGTATGTGCCAACGATGTCGGCCGCAGTTCGGAGATTGGAGGCGGTCCCGACCAAATCCACTGCCGACGCTCCAATAGTGCCGACATTGATGCCGCCGATGCTCAGTCGGTAATTCCTACCCTTAAAATTCAAGGTACCGGAGCCGCCGCCGGCGCCGATGATGAAGCCGGCTTTAACGATACGAAAACGTACTGAACCTGTCGCTGCATAGGCCTGCGACAGCGTACCGATCAGCATGATCGCCGCCATAACCGCTGCACAAAATTTTATTGGATGATGAATACCGAGCATTAGTGCCTCCCGAGCCTCTTGTTGCTAAGACCGATAACTAAGCACCGCTACGTCGACGCCCTTTGACAAAGATCAATGTTGGCAACCTTATCCTGTTGCTTCGAGCAAGTCCCCAATAAACGCGCTAGATCGTCCCTCAGAGCTGATCGGCGTTGAAGGTATCGCAACTCGCGACCTTTCCCGATTTTAGGCCGGTCATGAACCAACGCGTGCGCTGTGCCGAAGAGCCGTGCGTGAACGCGTCCGGCACAACGTAACCCTGCGACTGTCGCTGCAATCGATCGTCGCCAATAGCCGACGCTGTCTGCATTGCAGCTTCGACATCGCCAGGCTCAATAAATTGCCATTTTTCCTGCGCCCGGTTCGCCCAAACGCCTGCGAGACAATCCGCTTGCAGCTCCACCCGGACCTGCAAGCTATTGGCGTCGGCCTTGCCCATCCCACGCTGCGCCTCCTGCACCTTCGGCAATAGTCCGAGCAGATTCTGCACGTGGTGGCCGACCTCGTGCGCGATCACGTAAGCCTGCGAGAATTGGCAGGTTTTGCTGCCGACATCGCAGGCGCGAAACCGTCGCTCAAGATCCTGAAAGAAACTTGTGTCGAGGTAGACCTTTTGATCCAACGGGCAATAGAACGGGCCCATCGCGGATTGCGCAAAGCCACAGCCGGATCTTGTTGCGCCGGAAAACATGACCAGCGTTGGCGGTTTGTAGGCTTTCCCCGATTGGGCAAAGATGTCGCTCCATTGGGTTTCGGCGCTGCCAAGAACCGCCGATACAAAGCGACCCATTTCGTCGGATGGCGCTCCGGTTTTGGGCGCCGAGCCGACGTCCGCTTGTTGTTGCGTGTCGCCGCCTGAAATCATCTCCGCGCCTCCAATGAGGAGGCGCGGATCGATACCCAACGCCCATCCGATCAGACCGAGAACTACGATCGTGCCGATGCCAATGCCACCGCGCCCGCCGGGGAGGCCGCTCGATGCACCGCGCCGATCCTCAATTCGCTCGCTTTGCGGCAACTCGTCTATGCGCATGGCCTGGCCTCGCCTGAACAGAATGCTTTGGTCGCAACGGATCGTTGCGGACATAGGAAAGCAATTAAGGCCGGGGCCACATTGATCTAGCTCAAATCCTGGCATGACAAGGACAAACCGAATTGGGTGAACTGAATGTCTGTTTTTGGCTTTGGCGGATGACGATCCGCATGCGCCAATGCCCGCTTTCGGGGTAAGCGGGCATGCCACGGACGCTCCGAAAAATCCGCCTATTACCCAAAGCGGACAAGGCAGGACTTATTTGCTATTGAGCAAGATCAAGAATTGCTTTTATTGAACAACCAAGAGTCATATGGGCGTTATGAAGTAACATGCGTGCACTCGGGCTGTGTCTGGTAATTTGGGAGCTCATCTCGGCGACAGGCGCTTTCGCGGCAGATGCCCAGAAAGGGGAAACACTCGCCAAGCGTTGGTGTGCCACCTGCCATATTATATCGTCCGACCAACGGCAGGGCACTGCGCAAGCGCCGCCATTCTCGGCCATCGCGAGCAAGCCAAATTTCAACGAGACGACGGTCGCCTATTTTCTCCTGACACCGCATCCGCGTATGCCTGACATGAGCCTGTCACGTGCCGAAGCGGGAGATCTTGCGGCCTATATCGCTATGCAAAAATAGCCGCGGGTCGTCTGCTTCCGGCCCAAAGCGGGCATGCGATTTTCAACCAAGCCAAAATACTGCGACGCATAGTGCTCAATGTCGGCATACGACATCTGCTGCGGGTTTGTCCCAGCGCAAAGAGCGCTGGGTGCCGTACATTAATGGTGCGGTAGAAAAAGCACGGTGAAAGGGCGCAGCCACAGCTTGTGCCGGAAGAACCTGTTCTAAATTTTCTCAATGGAGTCAGCCATGCCCGGCCGCGAAGTCGGAGAGCCGCATTATCCAACGGTTGAATTCGTACTGGATACGATTGCCGTCTGGATCAACAAATACCGCCGCAGGTATGGCGTGCACGATGAATTGGGGCAATGCACCCAGCACGATGTAAATCGGATTGCGAAGGATCTCGGCATGTCAGTCAGCGATCTTCGTGGTTTGGCTGCGAAAGGGCCGGGTGCAGCGGATGTCTTACAGAAAATGCTGCTCGCGCTCTCTGTCGATCCAAAAGCTCTAGCCGAGACCGATCCAGCCGTATTGCGAGACCTGCAACGGATCTGCATCGTTTGTAGCCAAAAGGGCCGTTGTCAGCACGATCTGGCGGAGGGGACTGCCGCCGAGCATTTTCGTGAGTTCTGCCCCAACGCCTACACTCTAGACGCCCTGTTCAAACAGAAAGAACGGCCGTCCCGGCATTGATGCACCGATATGGGGCTGGCAGAGAAGACTATAGTCCGCCTGGACGCGGATACGCCCCGGGACTGAAGCCGGCAGGCCACGCCTGTTACTCGCTAGCCTATCATCTATGTTCGTTCGGGTGGGAGAAGCCAACCAGTTTGGCTGGCGATGGAATGACTCGACCCCAATCGACCTGATGCCGGCGTGCGGCATTTTGTCGATTTGCTGCTCGCTTGTCCCAGCGCAAAGAACACCGGTCCTGTCTCCTTATGTTGAATTCGAAAAAAGCACTGGAAGGGGATAGGCCATGAAACTGCCAAAACACAGAAATGATCGCGTGATGGTCGGCATGGGATCCGTTCTGGTCGGCCTCGCTATCATCGTGGGTCTAACATCTGCGTTGTCTGACCCTCAATTTGCAGAGCTGTGCTCCGTGCCGCGACTCCTGGGCAACAGTGCATCTGCCGCGGAAGAAACGAGCAAGCCGCGTGTCTACCATGCGCAGCCTGTCAACGGGCCAGTGTTGTTGGCGCACAAGGCGCACAAAATTGTAAAGACGGATGGCCCGATTTCAGTTGTGCGCGATCCGACGGACCTGCCGGCACCGATTGGCGGCCGCGGACCGCGGCGCGTCAAGGTCGACCTCGAAACCGTCGAAGTGACTGGCCATCTCGCTGACGGCGCGACGTATCGCTACTGGACGTTCAATCAGAAAGTGCCCGGACCATTTATCCGAGTGCGCATCGGCGACACTGTGGAAGTGCGGCTGAAAAACCATGACGACAGTGTCATGATGCACAATGTCGACTTCCACGCCGTCACGGGCCCGGGTGGGGGCGCCAAGGCGACCGACGCGGCGCCCGGAGAATCGCGCGGGTTCGAATTCACTGCCATCAATCCCGGGCTGTTCGTCTACCACTGCGCGGTGCCGATGGCCGCGCAGCACATCGCCAATGGCATGTACGGTATGATCCTGGTAGAGCCTGAGGGCGGGTTACCCAAGGTCGATCATGAATTCTATGTCATGCAGGGCGAAATCTATACCGAGCAGAAACTTGGCAGCAAAGGCGAGCTCACCGAGAGCTATGACAAGCTGCTGGCAGAGCGACCCGAATATTTCGTGTTCAACGGCGCCGCGCTTGCGCTCGCCAAGGAGAAGCCTCTCAAGGCCAAGACCGGCCAAACAGTCCGTATTTTCTTCGGGGTCGGCGGTCCGAACTACACCTCGTCCTTCCACGTGATCGGCGAAGTCTTCGACCGGGTATACAATTTGGGATCCCTGACGACCGCACCGATGAAAGATGTGCAGACCACGACCGTACCGCCGGGTGGCGCAACAGTCGTTGATCTCAAGCTGGAAGTCCCCGGCAAGTTCATGCTGGTCGACCATGCGCTGAGCCGAGTCGAGCGAGGCCTCGCTGGCGTGCTTGAAGTCACTGGCCCGGACAACGCCGACATCTACAAGGATTACAATCCGGCGAAGTCCGCGAAGTCGATGTCGCACTGACGGCCAGTCATTTGAACCCGAAACGCCGGCCTTTCCCGAGAGGCCGGCGACGTTTTTCACGGAAGTACTGTGAGCTATGATGCGTGCGCCTGTCCTCTCGCCGAACACAGGGGAATATGGCGTCACGCTCATGCTCGACGCATCACTGATTGCCGATTTTCCGTTGTTCGCCGGCCTCGATGCCGAAGCGCTCGATGACATTCTGGCGCGTGCGCACGCGAGGCACTATGCGAAGGGTACGCCGGTCTTTTCTCAGAACGAGGAGGCACATTCCTTTTTTTTACTGTTGCATGGTCGTTTGCGCGTCACCCAGGTTACGCCGCATGGCGAACAGATCGTCGTGCGTTTTGTGAGCCCCGGCGATCTGTTCGGCGTGGCAATGGCGCTTGGGCGCGACAGTTATCCTGGAACCGCCACCGCGATTGTCGACAGCCTCGCGCTGCTATGGCCCTCGGCTGCGTGGCCCGAGCTGGTCAGAAGGCATCCGGTGCTTGCAAGCAATACCATGCGAATGATCGGTGGGCGACTGCAGGAAGCGCATCAGCGCTTGCGGGAACTCTCGACGGAAGACGCCGAGCGCCGCGTCGCCCATGCCGTTCTCAAACTTGCTGACGAAGCCGGGCAAGCATCGGCGTCCGGCATGCTTATCGATTTTCCGCTCAGCCGTCAGGACATCGCCGAAATGACGGCAACCACCCTGCACACGGTTAGCCGCATCATAAGCGCATGGGAAGCGGCAGGTGTCATTGAGGGAGGTCGCCAGAAGATTGCCATTCGCGATCGCGCGCGCCTGCAGACCATCGCCGACGGCCAGGAAGCCTGATCACGCACTGTCCGCCGTCGGGAGCAACGCAGACATTTGCGCAGAGCGCCGGCCCTTTTCAAAATTCAATCGATGACGGCTGCAAACCCTACAGGGCCGCGACGAGTCGCGCAGCGCGGATAATCCCAGGAAACTCGACGCTCGCAACCACGACGACAGTTAAGAGCAGCAGTCCAATAACGATCACTATTTTGTCGCCCAGACTCGTACCCATGACGAGCCTCCCATTTGCACGCTAAACAGCTTAGCCAACGGAAGGCGCACCCCGTGGTAACCGGGTAGAAGGTTGGAAAGAATTAATACATGGTTAACGTTAACCGGGGTTTCGACCGGCATGGCGCTGATCCTCAGTGTGCGCACCCATTCATCGAACGACTGACATTCCAATGATCTGTTGAGGCTGCGCATGACATGAGCAGGATCTTGACCACGCACGTCGGCAGCCTGCCGCGACCGCACGATCTGTTGGACATGATGAAGGCGCGCCTGGGTGGCGAGGCCCACGACGAGGCCGCCTATGACGCGCGGGTGCGTAAGGCCGTTTTCGAAACCGTCGCCAGGCAGGTCGAGTGTGGCATCGACATCGTTACCGATGGGGAGCAGTCGAAACCCGGGTTCTTCACCTACGTACGCGAGCGGCTGTCGGGTTTCGAGCCGCGCCCTGACATGAAGGTGCCCTTTTACGAGGCCGAGGTGTCGACGTTTCCCGAGTACTACAAGGATTACTTCGCTCGAGCCATGGGCGGTGGGGCGGTTGCCCCGATGGTTCCGACAGTGTGCATCGGACCTGTCTCCTATACCGGCCGAGATGCATTGGCGCGCGACATCGAAAATCTGAAGGCCGCCCTAGCTGGTCGGCAGGTCGCCGGCGCTTTCATGCCGTCGGTCGCGCCAAGCGGCGCAGGGTTGAACGAATATTACCAAACGGACGAGGAGTACTACGAAGCGGTCGGCAACGCCTTGCGCGAGGAATACAAGGCGATCGTGGACGCAGGATTTTATCTTCAGATTGACGATCCCTTCCTGTCCGACGTGTATTCGGACCTGCGATACGACGACGCACAAAAGAAGCGCAAGGCTGGCCTCTTCGTGGAAGCACTCAATTACGCGCTGGACGGCGTACCAGACGAGAGGGTGCGCTTTCACACCTGCTATGGAATAAACGAGGGTCCGCGGATCTTTGACGCCAATCTGAAGGACGTCGCCGGCCACATGCTGAAGGTCAAGGCTCGCTTCTATTCCTTCGAAGGTGCGAACGCGCGACACGAACACGAATACCATGTGTGGGAGTCGGTTCGCCTGCCCGCCGGCAAGGTCTTGATCCCCGGCGTAATCACGCATGGCAGCAACATTGTCGAGCACCCGGAGCTCATTGCCGAACGACTTGTTCGCTATGCCAAGATCGTCGGAGGAGAAAACGTCATCGCCAGCGCCGACTGCGGCTTTTCCTCGCAGGCTTGTTACAAGACCGAGGTTCACCCCAAAGTGATCTGGGAGAAATTCAAGGCCTTGGCAGAGGGTGCCCGCCTCGCGAGCAAGGAGATTTGGGGGGCGGTAAATTAATGCGTAGCGGTGGGAAGTTTTCTAACGAGCGAAACCGCTCGGGGCAGCCGAAAAGCGGGAACATTATCCGATGTTGGCACTTAGCGGACATCTGTGTTGCACTGCCAAATGTTTGGTTTCGGGGTGAAAGCGGACATAAACGATTGCACTGCGAAATGCCTGCTAATGACCCAAAGCGGACATTTAGTTGGACTCATTGGCCCTCAGTCCAATCGCCTAAAGATTGGCGTCTTCATAAGTTCTCGTATCGCGTGGAAGCCCGGAGGATGCGATGTGTAAGGTCTTACCATTTACCCGTTTCTACGGCCTGGTAATCGTCCCTGTTTTGGCAACGATGCTCGCCTATCCTGCGGCCGCGCAGACCAGCTCTAATTCCGAGACCAAGACCAGCTCTAATTCCGAGACCAAAAGCACCGGCGCCGTCCTCATCAACATTGATAAATCCAGACAGAAAATGACGGTTTTTATAGACGGGGCGGAAAAATACGTTTGGCCGGTATCCACTGGTCAAGCAGGATATTCAACTCCATCGGGAACCTATACTGCCACCTCTATGAACGAGATCTGGTACAGCAAAGAGTGGGACAACGCCCCCATGCCTCATTCTATTTTCTTTAGGAAGGATGGTTATGCCATCCATGGCACCTATGAGGCGAAGTATCTCGGCAGGCCCGCCTCGCATGGCTGCGTGCGTATCTCACGTGAGAATGCCGCAACGCTTTATGCGCTGGTGAAGAACGTTGGCTTAAAGAATACCGAGGTCGTACTGACCGGCGTTACTCCGGGCGGCGAGTATAAGGTCGCGAGGCCGGAGGAACCCCGTTACGGTCAGGCGGGTGCCGGCTGGTACGAGTCCGACAATTACTATGCCCAGCGCCAGTGGGGCGGTGGCTTTTTCGGGCGCTCGTATGGCGGCCCCTATTACAATGGATCCCAGGGATACTACAGACCGCCACCACCGCGCGGATATTGAAGGTAGGCACACTCCGTTGCGAAAAGTTAGCTCACTCTTGTTTGCCAAGATTTGAAGGCGCTCGGTTTGAGTGCGGCTTACGCTCATTGCCCTCATCAATTGAGATTGCGATGTCCGCTTTTGGCCCGAAGCGGACATTCCAATTCGCGCTGCAAACGTCCGCTTTCGGGGTAAAGCGGACATCACGCAGATGGCCGAATGTCCGCTAATGACCCAAAGCGGACATGTATAGCCTTTCAGGGTGCCAGCTTTTGCCGTTACGATGCCCTGTCTTAAAGCTCCGGGGGGAAGCATGAAGCGGCGTGAGTTCATCAAATTTCTTGGCGGGGCGGTGACGGCCTTGCCGTCCTATACGGCGTTGGCGCAGCAACAAATGCCGTTAGTAGGCTTCCTGAACAGCGCCTCGCCGGACACCTATCGCTTCAATGCTGACTCGTTTCGAGAGGGCTTGACCAAGGCAGGGTTCGTCGAAGGCAAAAATGTCCGTATTGAGGAACGATGGGGTCGAGGAGACTACGAGGCATTGCCGGCCCTTGCAGCTGAGCTTGTGGCGAAGGGCGTTGTCGCCATTGCCGCTACCGGAGATGTGGCTTCTGCACGCGCCGCCCAGCGTGCGAGCAGCACGGTGCCTGTGGTCTTTACGATTGGCGGCGACCCCGTCCGCTTTGGACTGGTCAAAAGTATAAATCGCCCCGGCGGGAACGTAACGGGCATTCTTTTTAACCAAAATGTACTTGGTGCAAAGCGAGTTGAAGTCCTTCGGGAAATTGCCCCAAACATGTCTCGAGTTGCCCTGCTAATGAATCCAACCAATCCGAATGTCAAAGTTGAACAGGCGGACGCGGAGGCTGGAGCAAAGAAACTGGGTCTGGAAACCGTAACACTGCATGCGACAAACGCGGCAGAAATGAACGCCGCGCTTGAGCAGTTATTAAGTGCCAAAGCCAACGCATTCATCACTGGGACAGATCCAATCGTACTGGATCGGCGCGAGCAGATTGTTTCGTTTGCTAATCGGCACAAGCTCCCCAGCGTAGGTTTTGTTCGACAGTTCGCGGCAGTTGGCGCACTCTCGAGCTATGGCCCGAGCATCAGCTGGATGTACCGCCAAGCCGGGGAGTACGTTGGACAGATTCTGAAAGGATCAAACCCGGCAGAAATGCCTGTCCTGCAGCCGACGCAATTTGAGTTAGTGATCAATCTCAAAACGGCCAAGGATTTTGGCCTGATCATTCCGCCAGCCCTCGTGGCCCGCGCCGACGAGGTGATCGAATAAGCGATGTCCACTTTTGGCCCTTAGCGGACATTTCATGACGCGCCACGCCTATGGTAGTCCCGCGTGCGAAGCCGCACACCGCTGCAAAGTTTATTAAGAGGTAGGTCTTTATAGACTCACGGAACTGATGAACCCACGGGTGGTATAGGTGATGAATTCTCGGCCGACCAAGCTATTGATCGTTATCGCTGCCGGCGTAGGTGTCGCTTATGGCGTGCCGGTTGGGGCCCAAATACTTAAGAAAGAACCCGACGCGAACCAATTACCTTGCGGACAAAAAGTTCTCGTTGAAAACAACACGTGTCCAGCGGATCAAATTCTAGAAGTGACCGGCAGCTGTCTCAATACGACACCTACGGTTGATATTGTGCGAACCCAAAGGGGGACGCAATATAACTGTATCAAGCGAAAGCGCGACTAAGGGTAGCCAGCCAGTTCACTTCTTCATTCGCCACAATTGGAAGCCGTCACTGGTGATTGAAGCCTCAATCACCTCTCGATTTAGATTATGCGGAGGCACCGAGTCGGGGCGGATGACGCCAATCGCATGCCAGGGTCGGAATTGCGCCGGCAGCTTGTGCCCCCCTTGGTCGTCCGAAAATGCCCGCAGTTCGGAGTTGACATCCGACTTGAAAATGAAGATGCGCATGGACGGTCTTTCTGCGGGCATCGGCCCGCTGAGGTACACGAAAATGGAGCAGTCAGTTCTGGAACTAAGATGAGATGGTGGAAGCAACTACACCCACAATCTTTTGTTAGATAGGCCTTGTACCACTCCGCCACAAGATCGATCCGTCGTAGAAAGCGAGTCGTGCCGTCTCGTTAGTGACTGCCATGCAACGTTGAAGCTTGTCGCAATGGACGATGAGAAGCTGGTTTGAGGAACAGCGCCCAGTGCCCAACAAAAATACGCCTGCGCAGATCAGTTCTGGCAGCGTACTTGTGACGAGCGCATTTAGTGCTTCTCACGCCACTTTGGACCCGGACCGCGCATGTAGTGCCGCTCAGGATGGTACGCTGTGGCTTTCCAAAGCTGCGATACGGCCGACACAAATGATGAAAACAGGTGATACATTTCTTTGCGTCCGCTGCGTCAGGTTCAGTTCAAGTATGCTGGGCACCATCACGACCGCGTAAGTGTTGGGAAAGAAGCCTCAAGCCCGCCAACCACAACCATAGACGACCGCAATGCGCCGTCATATGACCGCACCGCAACATTGGATAGAATTGAGCAGAACCTTAGTCTTTGGCGCGGGAGTGCTGCCCTAAAACCACAGATCTTGAACCGCCGGGGCCGTGGCGGCTTCGCTCATTTTTACAAGGAATTGTTGGTTTACAAGGAATTGTTGGGCGGACGTCCGCTAATGGCACTCAGCGGACGTTCGCTATAATCAATGTCCGCTTTGGGGGGTAAATTGCGCGGACACGGTGTGAGGGCAGTTCATGCGTGAAGCGTTACTCGACTTTGAACGCAAGAAAGCCCACAGTAGGAATGACTGAGGCGCCAGTTCAAAGCGCCCAGGGTCTTCAATCCAACTTTTCGGCCGGAGCCCATATGGGTGTCCGTAACCTCGCTCCGAAACATGTCGGGCGAAAGGAATATCTCATAGAAATGCCTGCAATACTCAAAGGTGAGTCGCTCACGCGTCTCGCTCAAGGTGCGGCCGTTGGCGCCGTCGCCACGATGATCATCGGCTTTAACTGGGGTGGATGGGTCCTCGGGAAAACCGCTGAGACCAACACAACGCAGCGTGTAAATGCTGCCTTGGTGCAAGCTTATGGGCCTGTATGTATCGAAAGATTCAAGCAACAGCCCAACGTGGAAGCGAAGTGGGTTGAACTCACAAAGATCGATACGTGGCGCCGCGAAAGCTATATCAAAGAGAGCGGCTTCGCGACACCTCCAGGCTCGACATTGCCGAATCCGGCAGTCGCTGATGCATGTGCAGATGCGCTTAGCAAGATCATCTCGATGCAGACAACGGCCGCCAAGTAGCATCAATGGTCTGCTTTTCGTGTGTTCCCTGCCGCACTGGCAGGGACTTTTCTATACGTCCGCATAATTCGGTGTGGGTCGGCACTAAATCTCCGCTATAGACACTTGACGGACATGCCGTCTAGGAATGTCCGCTTTTGGGTAAACCGGACATGGCTTATTGCGGCGCGAATGTCCGCTTATGACCCAAAGCGGACATGGGCGAGTGCACTGCAAACGTCCGCTTTCGGGGTAAAGCGGACATGATCTCGAAGACCTGCAATGTCCGCGCCGAGCGAGTCCGGCTGACCGCAACGTCCAGCTTCTTTAACCTGGTGATGCGGGATGATTGCTAATGCGCTAATGTTTTGATGGGGCTGAAGGGGCTTCCAAAAAGGGAGTTCCCGTAATGTGTGACTATAGCATCCAAAATGTTAGGTCGCGGCCGGCAAGGGTTGGCGACAAACTAACCACACGTGACTTTGGCACCTGCACGCGCGGGTTCGCTGCCGCAGAAGATGTTGGAGTCGCGGTCTGCGTTCTTCCCGGGACGGAGCTTGCGTTTTCCAACGCCGTGACACTTACGGATCCTTTCATCCTAGGGTGGAAGGTGAAGAAATTAGATTGCGCGATGGCAATCTTTCGACAAGTCAACAAGAATGAGCCATTCAAGCACCACGATGCGCTCGAATTTCCAGATGGACGCATAGTTCTCCTGACACGCCTAAGTGAGGGTCAGGAGGCAACGGTGCTTCAACTGCCAGCGCAGCCAACGGCTGCGGCCGAAGCAGATGCTCAGAAACGCATCGCCTATGCAGACTGATATCCGTCCTCGGTGACTGGCGAAAGCGCGCTGGAGTGCTCCGACGCACTCGAAAACCAAATGCCCGCTACTTTAGCGGACATTCTAATCGCACTGCCGAATGTCTGCTTTCGGGGGTAAAGCGGACATCGAAGTGAACGGTTTTACTTCCGCTTTTGACGATGCTCTCGTCTCAAGCGCCTGAGGGCATAATGAGGCGACGCGAATTCATCACACTACTTGCTGGCTTGGCAGCTGCATGGCCGCTCGCGGCACGGGGGCAGCGGGGCGAGCGGATGCGACGGATCGGCGTGCTGCTGGCGGTCGCCGAAAGCGATGCCGATGTTCGCAAGGGGATCGCTATCTTTCAGCAACGTCTTCAAGAGCTGGGCTGGAGGGACTGTCAAAATATTCGCATCGACTATCGCTGGGGAGATGCCGATCCGCGTCGAATTCAAGCTCTCGCAAAAGAGCTCGTCGAGCTGCACCCTGATGCTTTGGTTGGCCATTCCACTCCATCGGCCAGAGGCCTTCTCAACCAGACTCGCTCAATCCCAATCGTATTTCTCACCGTTACTGACCCTCTTGGCCAAGGCTTGGTTTCGAGCCTCTCGCGTCCAAACGGAAACATCACCGGGTTTTCGGTATTTGAATTTTCGCTTGGCACTAAATGGGTTGAAACGCTTAAGCAGATTGCACCCGGTATTCGACGTGTGACCGCCATCTTCAACCCGGACACTGCGCCGTATTACGGGCTCTATTTAAAATCAATCGATGCCGGTGTGTCTTCCCTGGCTATCGAGCACATTGCGGTCCCAGTTCACAGTGCCGCAAGCGGATTATCGAATTAGCCGCAGAGTACCGTCTGCCAACGATCTACTATTTCCGTTATTTTGCTTCCGATGGTGGGCTCATTGCGTATGGCCCAGACGAAATGGATTTGTTTCAGCGTACCGCAGGCTACGTGGATCGTATCCTCAAGGGTACCACCCCATCGGACCTGCCAGTCCAACAACCTGCAAAATTTGAGCTGGTGATAAATCTCAAGACCGCTAAAGCGATCGGGATACAGATACCCGTTGCCCTCCTCGCTCGCGCCGATGAGGTGTTCGAATAGAGATGTCCGCTTCTGGCCCAACGCGGACGTGAGTTGATGCACCGCCCACGTCTGCTTTTGACCCAAAGCGGACGTTGAGTTGGCCCATAGCGGACATCCCTAGCTGCACCGGACATGTCCGCTTTCGGGGGTAAAGCGGACCTAGCTCCCGCATCGGTAGTTGCCGGCGACCGACGTTGCATCACCCTGTATGTCCGCCGTGTAAAGAAGGGTGAGCCGAATACTCCCCATTCGCGGCATT